>WNFX01004352.1_pt1 | contig 13912 bp, 9 predicted proteins | sample 5400111 | NCBI WGS metagenome assembly WNFX01 (sample SAMN13153363, study PRJNA577476) | soil metagenome | isolation source: 40 cm soil or saprolite under grassland replicate 1 | place: USA:California | collected 2016-06-15
TGCATGGACTGGCCACGACCGGGGGCGTGGTGGCGTCGACCGGCATCGCCGGGCTGACGCTCGGAGGGGGTATCGGCTGGCTGATGCCGAAATACGGGCTGGCGCTCGACAACCTGCGCTCGGCCGAGCTCGTGATGGCCGACGGCCGCGTCCTGCGCGCCAGCGCCGAGGAAAACGCCGACCTGTTCTGGGCCATCCGCGGCGGCGGCAGCAACTTCGGCATCGCGGCGTCGCTCGAGTTCAATCTTCATCACGTCGGGCCGATCATCACTGGCGGTCTCGTCGCGCACCCGCTGCAGAAAGGCGCTGACGTGCTGAAGTTCTTCCGGGAGTCCTGCGCGTCGCTGCCGGACGAGATGATGCTGGTCGCGGGGATGTTGACGGCGCCCGATGGATCGGGTGCCAAGCTCGTCGGCGTGGTGGCGGCGCACTGCGGGTCGCTGCCCGACGGCGAAAAGGCCGTGGCGCCGCTCAAGGCATTCGGTCCGCCCGTGATGGACGCCATGGGGCCGATCCCGTACTGCGTGCAGAATAGCCTGCTCGATCCGTCGTTTCCCAAGGGCGCGCTCAACTACTGGAAGGCGCAGTTCCTCACCGAGCTCAGCGACGCCGCCATCCGCACGCTGGTCGAGTGCTTCGAGGCCTGCCCGTCGCAGATGAGCCAAATGGTGATCGAGCACTTCCACGGCAAGGCGAGTCGGGTCCCGGTCGCGGACACGGCGTGCGCGATGCGGACGACGGGGTTCAACGTCGTGATCATCTCCCAGTGGACCGATCCGAAAGAGAGCGATCGCCACATCGGCTGGTGCCGTGAGAGCTACGAAGCGCTGCAGCCGTTTTTCGGGACGCTGCGCTACGTGAACTACCTCGAGCACGACGCGGCCGGCGATCCTGCGGCGGCCGTCTACGGGCCCAACCACGCCAGGCTCCGCGAGCTCAAAACGAAATACGATCCCGACAACTTCTTCCACACCAACGTGAACATCCGCCCGCGGTAGACTGGCCGGTATGAAGAGAGCGCTGGTTCTTGCTGCTGCCTGCGTCGCCATCATGCGCTGCGCGGGCAGCGGCAGCGGCGCGCCGCCAACCCCGGCGGATGCCAAGGCCTTCCTCGACGGCGTCAACGACACGATGAAGAGGCTCGGCATCGAACAGAGCCGGGCCGGCTGGGTGCAGCAGAACTTCATCACCGACGACACCGAGGCCCTCGCTGCCCGCGCCAGCCAGCTTGCGATCGATGCCGCCGCGCGCTTCGCAAAGGACGCGGTGAGATTCGACAAGGTCGACGTTCCTACGGACCAGCGTCGTCAGCTGAACCTGCTGAAGGTTGGCCTGGTGATGGCCACGCCTTCCGATCCGAAGGAATCGGAAGAGCTGACCAAGACGATGGCGCGTCTCGAGTCGGCGTACGGCAAGGGCAAGTGGTGTCCCAACGCGGCCACGCCCGACTCATGCAAGACGATCGACGACGTCACGAAGATCATGGCGACGTCGAGAAACGAGAAAGAGCTGCGCGCAGCATGGGAAGGGTGGCACACCATCGCGCCGCCGATGCGCAACGACTACACGCGATTCGTCACGCTTTCGAACAAAGGCGCGAAGGAGCTCGGGTTCGCCGACACCGGCGCGATGTGGCGGGCCAAATACGACATGGCGCCAGACGAGTTCACGAAGGAGCTCGATCGGCTCTGGGGCCAGGTGCGGCCGCTCTATCTCAAGCTGCATGCGTACGTCCGTCTGAAGCTGCGCGAAAAGTACGGCGACGTCGTGCCGGCGAACGGACCGATTCCGGCGCACCTGCTCGGCAACATCTGGGCGCAGGACTGGTCGAACATCTACTCGCTTGTCGCACCCCCCCACGCCGACGCCGGTTACTCCCTCACGGACATCCTCAAGAAACGCGACATGCCGCCGCTCGAGATGGTGCGAGCCGGCGAGCGTTTCTACTCTTCGCTCGCCTTCGCGCCGCTGCCCAAGACGTTCTGGGACCGGTCGCTCTTCGTCCGGCCCAAGGATCGCGACGTCGTCTGCCACGCCAGCGCGTGGGACATCGATCTGGAAGAAGACATCCGCATCAAGATGTGCATCGAGCAGACGGCCGAGGATTTCACGACGATTCACCACGAGCTCGGGCACAACTATTACCAGCGCGCCTACAAGGACCTGCCGGTGCTGTTCCGCGACAGCGCCAACGACGGCTTCCACGAAGCGATCGGCGACACGATCGCCTTGTCGGTGACGCCGGAATACCTGGTGAAGATCGGCCTGCTCGACAAGGCGCCCGACGCGTCGCGAGATCTCGGTCTGCTGATGACGAAAGCGCTCGAGAAGATCGCCTTTCTCCCCTTCGGCCTCTTGATCGATCAGTGGCGGTGGAAGGTGTTTTCAGCCGAGGTGAAGCCCGGCGACTACAACAAAGCGTGGTGGGATCTGCGGCTGAAATATCAGGGTGTGGCGCCGCCGTCCACGCGCGGCGAGGAATTCTTCGATCCGGCGGCGAAGTATCACGTCCCGGACAACACGCCGTACACGCGCTATTTCCTCGCCGACATCCTGCAGTTTCAGTTTCACCGGGCGCTGTCGAAGACCGCCGGGTGCACGCTCCCGCTCAACCGCTGTTCCATCTACGAGAGCAAGGACGCCGGCCGTCGGTTGAACGCCATGCTCTCGATGGGCCAGTCGAAGCCCTGGCCCGACGCGCTCGACGCGCTGACCGGCGCGAAGCAAATGGACGCCACCGCGATTCTCGACTACTTCGCGCCGCTCTCGAAGTGGCTCGACGACCAGCTCGCCGGCAAACAGGTCGGCTGGTGAACCGAACGCCGATGTCGTGACGGTCGGCGGCGCGTGGGCAGGCCTGAAGACCTGCGCTACCGGGCACCGCCGATACACTCGTAGCGCAGCCCTTCAGGGCTGCCCAGGGAGGATCTGATGAACGTCCTCGATCTCATCGGCTCCCGAACCGACGTCTACTCGATCCGCGAAGATCTCACCGTACATGAGGCCGCGCGCTACCTGCGCGAACGGCAGGTGCGATCGGTCGGCGTCCTCGACGCGAACGGCCGCCTGGTCGGCGTTGTCTCGCAGAGCGACATCTCGGACAAGGTCGCCGCCGAGAACAAGTGCCCCGCTTGGATGCGCGTCGGCGAAATCATGAGCACGGCCCTCGTCGCGGTGACGCCCGATCGCGCGCTCCACGATTGCCTGCGGCTCATGGAACAGAACGGGATCTACCACCTGCTCGTCGTCGACGCGGCCGGCGCGTATCGCGGCATGGTGTCGGTGACCGACATGGTCACGGTCATCGCGTCCGACGAAAAAGCGCGGGCCGACATGCTCGAGGCGTTCCTGTTCGAGAGAACGTCGCACTCCTAAGGTAAGCGACACTTCCGCGCGGGGTCCGACGTCTGATATGGTCAGTCTCGTGGCTGTTTCCACTCTGCGCCGGCTCCTCTCGACCACCACTGCCGGCGTATGTCTTCTCGTCGGCGTGAGCGGCACGGGGTTCCGCGTCGCCGCGCAGACGGACCTCGACGCGTTCATGCGCCGGGTGCTCGCCCGTCGAGACGACAACTGGAAGAAGCTCCAGCAGTACGTCCTCGACGAGCGCGAGGCAATCGACGTGCGTGGCCCGGCGCGGCTGCCGCTCTGGGGAGAGCGCCGTGACTACACGTGGTACATCCGCGATGGCTTCTTCGTGCGAAGCCCTGTCAGAGTCAACGGCGTGACCGTTGCCGAGAGCGAGCGCCGCACGTTCGAAGCAACGTACCTGAAGCGCCAGCAGCAGCGCGAACAACGAGGCCAGCGCGGACAGGTCGCTCTCGGTCCTTCGGGCGTCGTCGTCGAACCCGCCGATCGGGACGCACCGCCGGCCGACGCCGCCGCTCCCAGCGTCGACGGCCTGCTGAAGCAGACGCGACAACCGGGCTTCATCTCCTCCGCGTACTTCCTGCGGTTCAAGTTCGAGGAAGGCAAGTACGCGCTCGTGGGCCACGAAACGATCGACGGTCGCGACCTGCTGAAGATCGAGTACTACCCCGCGAAGCTGTTTGGCGGCAGCGACCGGCGCAGGAAAAAGGACGACACCACCGATCGGGACCGCGCCCACGACGCCGAGTTCCAGCGCATGATGAACAAGGTGGCGTTGGTCACGTTGTGGGTGGAGCCGAAGGCGCAGCAGATCGTGAAGTACACGTTCACCAACCTGCCGTTCGAGTTCCTGCCCGGCCAGTGGCTGCTGCACGTGGACGACCTGCGCGCCTCGATGACGATGGACCAGCCGTTCCCGGACGTATGGCTGCCGCGCGATCTCGAGTTTCTGTTCGGTATCTCCCTCGCCGTCGGCCAGGTCGACCTGCGCTACGCCCTCGAGTATCACGACTACCGGCGCGCCGACGTCACCGCCAACGTCAAGATCCGCTGACCATGTGGCCGGCCCTGGTCCTTGCGGCGCAAATCGTGGCCGCAATCCAGGTCCATGGGAACACCGCGACGAAAGACGATGAGGTGCGTCGCCTCGCCGGCATCGCCGTGGGCGCGCCGGTTGAGGCGAACACCGTGGACGAAGTCGCCGCCCGGCTGCGGGCTGCCAAGCGCTTCGACAACGTCCAGGTGCTCAAGCGGTTTGCCTCGATCGAAGACCCTTCCCAGATCCTGCTGGTGATCATCGTTGATGAGGGGCCGGTGCACATCGAGACCACCGACGACCCCGCGAATCCGACGCGCGTCGTCCGCAGCCATCACCTGAAGCTGATGGTGATGCCCGTGCTCACTCGTGAGGACGGCTACGGACTGACCTATGGCGCACGGCTCGCGCGACAAGCCGTCGCCGGCAAAGATAGCCGGCTGTCGTTTCCATTGACGTGGGGCGGTGAAAAGAAGGCGGGCGCAGAATTCGAGAAGGCGATCGCGCACGCGCCGATCGACCGGATTAATGCCGGCGTATCGGCGTCGCGGCGGACGAACCCCTTTTACGAGCGGGAGGACGACCGCCAGCGCGCCTGGGTGCGCGCCGAACGCGAACTCGTGCGTGCCGTCCGCGTCGGTGGCACAGCCGGCTGGCAACACGTGTCGTTCATGAATGCCGACGATCGCTTCGTCCACGCCGGAGCCGACGTCGTGCTCGATACGCGTGTGGATCCCAACCTTCCGCGCAACGCGATCTTCGCGAAGGCGTCGTGGGAGCATTTCGGCGGTCCGGCAGACGCCGGACACTACGTCCTTGATGGGCGAGGCTACGTCGGGCTGTTCGGACAGAACGTGCTGGCCCTGCGCGCAGTACGAGACGCCGCGGATCGGCCGCTTCCGCCGTACCTGCAGCCGCTGCTCGGCGGAATGGCGAGCGTGCGCGGCTTCCGAGCCGGCACCTCGGCCGGTGATACGCTGGTCGCCTATTCCGCGGAGCTCATCGTTCCGCTGACCTCACCGTTGAGCATCGGCAAAATCGGTCTGAGCGCGTTCACGGATCGTGGCGCCGTCTACGCCGTGGGCGAACGGCTCCGCGATCAGACAATGAGGGAGGGGTACGGCGGCGGCGTGTGGTTTTCGGCGGCGTTCTTGAAGCTGAACATCGCCGTCGCGCATGGACGCGGGTCGTCGACGCGTGTGCATGTGGGCGGCAACGTCTCCTTCTGATCATGAAGAGTGTCGTGGCGGCGCTAGCCGGAATGACGCTGCTGGCGCAGCAGACGCCACCGCAGCAGCCGCCGATCTTTCGCAGCGGGGCGAACCTGGTGCGCGTGGACGTCACGGTGCTGGATCATCAGGGCCTCCCGGTGACCTCGCTCACCGCAGACGACTTCGAAGTGGAAGAGGACGGCGTCCCGCAGGCGGTGCAGACGTTCAAGTTCGTCTCGGCCGACGGCCAACCGCCAGCGGGTGACGATACGTCGCTGGCGATCCGGTCGCCGCAGCACGCGGCCGCGGAAGCCGCGCGCGATGAGGTGCGCGTCTTCCTGATCTTCTGGGACGAGTACCACATCGGACGGTTTGCGAGCGCGATTCAAGCGCGCAAGGCGCTCGACACGTTCGTCGGGTCTGCGTTCAGCCCTACCGATCTCGTCGCGCTGATGGATCCGCTGCTGCCGACCGATGCGATCAGGTTCACGAGAGACCATCGGGGCCTGCTGCCGGTGATTCACAAACTGGAAGGGCGGTTCGGTCTCTACGTCCCGACGCGCAGCGCCATCGAGGAGGCGCAGCTGGGATCGCGCGAGATCGTGCGGCTGCGATCGGAGGTGACGATCTCCGCCCTGAAAGCGGCGGCGTCCTACCTCGGGAGCCTCCGCGAAGGGCGGAAGGCCATCATCTTCGTGAGCGAGGGGCTGCCAGGCCTTGGACTCGATGCCTACTCGCTGCTGCAGGACCTGGTCCAGTCGGCGAACAACAACAACACGGCCATTTACACCGTCGATCCACGTGGGCTCATGGGCGGCGCCTCCGACTTCCTCCGGATGATCGCCGAGAACACCGGTGCCGAGGCGATCGTCAACACGAACACGCCGGAGCGGGCGATGCGCCACGCGATCACGGACGCCAGCGCGTTCTACTTGATTGGCTATGCGCCGGTGAAGAATGAATTGGACGGCAAGTTTCATCAGATCAAAGTGCGCGTGAAGCCACGCGGCCTCGACGTGCGCGCGCGGAGGGGCTATTGGGCGCCGCGAGTCGCGGACGTCGAGCGAGCCAAACGCGAGGCCGCTATCGAGGCGCCCGTGGAAATGACGGCTGCGCTTGGCACGCTGTCGGCCTCTCGGCCCGAACGCACGGTCGACGTCTGGGCCGGCATCTCGCGTGGGGCCGACGGAGGGGCAGAGCTCACGGTCGCCTGGACGCCGCGCGGTCGGCAGCTCAGTCCGTTGAGCGGCCGCGTATCGGTGGTCGCACAGAGCTCGGGCGCGAAGCAGACTGGCGAAGCGCCACTCAGCGCCCAGCGCCTCGACATCAAGACCGGGACTGGTGTCGTCCAACTGCAGACGACGATTCGAGACGCGCAGGGACAGACGATCGACGAGGATACGCGCGTCATCACGGTCCTGGACTTCGCCACCCTGCCGCTCGCGCTCGGGACGCCCGTCGTGCACCGCGTGCGCAACCCGTCGGAGCTCAGAGCGCTGACCGCCGGATCCGAGCCGCCGCCATTCGCCAGTCGCGAGTTCAGCAGGGGCGATCGCCTGTTCATCCGTCTGGCAGTCTATGGATCCGTGGCGGCGGGGGCCACCGTCAGCGCGAATTTGCTCGGTCGTAGCGGCGCGGCGCTGTTGCCGCTGCCCCTCACGAAGGCGAGCGGCAGCTATCAGATCGACCTGCCGCTTTCATCAGTAGCGCGCGGCGATTACCTCATCGAGATCGCGGCGATCGCCGGTGACGACCGCGCCACGACGCTCGTCCCGCTGAGGATACTCTGATGCAAGGTGATTAGCCCCGTTTCCATATCGTTTGCAACTTTGCGCGGATGGCCGTCGCCTTCCTGACGTCGCCCAGTTTCTCTGCCGCCTGCATGAGGCCGACGAGGCTTGCTGTCCGATCAGGCGTCCGCGCGAGCGCCTTCTCGAACGCCGCCTGCGCTTCTTTCGGGCGATCGGCCGCGAGCAGCGCCTCGCCGAGCAGCTCGTACGACGGCTTGTCGATCGCGGGTGGACCAAATTCGATCGGCAGCTTCTCTTCCGCGATCGCGACGTCTTGAAGGGCCGCAATCGATCCGGCAATCCCGCTCGTCAGTGCCGTGAGCTGGATTTCCAGAATGCGGGCCCACTCTCGAGCGACCTCGGCATCGCTCGCTGTGTTGGCGGCGCCGGCGGCCGCCCCAAGCGCTTCACGCGCCCGCCTCAGACGCTCGAGCGCGCCGGCGGCGTCTGCTTTTCGTCCGGCGCGCGCCGCCGCATATCCGCTGCCGAACTCGAGAGCGATCCGCGTGCGCTGCTGGCTGCCGGCGTCCACCGTCCACGACACGACGTCGGCGGTCCAGTCCTCGGTGTCCAGAATGTAGCGGAGACGCATGCCGGCGAACGAGCCGGCCGGACTGCTATCGGGATCCAGCATCTGCCGTCCATCGCCGGCGGACGCCTCTCGGGTGGCGCGCTTCGCCACCGCGTGGCAGTTCGCGAGCAGCTGTTTTGCGGCGCTGAAGCGCCGCTGCTGCAGGTAGCCGTACTCGAGCCAGAAATTGTAGTGACCGCAGGCGCTCGCGCTCATCTGACGGCGGGCGCGCCCGGCATCGACCACCTTCACCGCCGCTTCGTTCGCCTCCACGACGTCGTCCCAGAGCCCCAGCGCGAGAAAGATGTGCGACGTCATGTGCTGCGCGTGGCCGGCCGACGGCGCGATCCTGGAATACACACGCGCGGCCCGCAGGCCGAGCGGCGCGTGGATCGGGTCGTCGTAGGAGTGAATCAGGTAATGCGCGGCGCCAGGATGATTCGGATGATCGCGAAACACCGGCTCGACGATCGATGCGGCGCGCATGTAAATCGCGAAGTCGCGACCGGCGTGGGCGGTGCCGAGGAGCGCGAGCGCGTAGAACGCAGCGGCGTCTGGATCGTCCGGATAGGCACGATAGATGTCGGCCATCGCGTCCGCGTAGGCGAGATCGCACGCCTGCTTATCGCTGTCGCCGTAGAGCGTCTCCACGGCACGGATGTAGTCCTGCTCGCGCTTGGTCTTCGCTCGTGCCACCCGCGCCTCGCGCGTCGCGCCGAGCCGCGCCAGCACTTTGCGCGCGGCACCGCGGTCCTGCTCCATCCACACAGGATGGTTGTAGGTCATGGCCTCGCCCCAGTAGGCCATCGCGAAACCAGGATCGATCTGCTGCGCCCGCCGAAATAGATCGGCGGCGGCGGCGTACTCGAAGTTGTGGAGCTGCGCGAGCCCGGCGAGGAAGCTCTCCTGCGCGGCAGGCGATCCTGAATTGTCGAATGACACTGCGCCGAGCGCGCCACGCTGGGCGAGCGTCAGCGCCGACGACAGCAGGACGACGGCGAGGATCGTGACACATGCCGCGCGCACGCGCTCACTAATACTGCGGGAGTCACCGCCGGGACGCTGACGAAGAGTCATCAGCTCGAGCGTCACGGTCCGAACATCGCACGATAGTGCCGGTACCAGTTGCTCTGGAAGACTTCTCCAGGATCGTGCCGCCGCTTCAGCGCCAGAAACTCTGCGAACTGCGGGTAGCACCGCTCCACCTGATCCCGGCGCGCCCATCGGTGGTAGGTCAGGTAATAGCTGCCGCCGTGCTGAATCCCGACATCGATGAGATCGCGAAAGGCCTCGGCCGCCACCTCGATGGCTTTCGGCGTGTGCTCGACGTGCAGGTTGAAGATCACGCAGGCATAAGGGTCGCGCGCCCACGCCAGAAACGTTTCCTCGTCGCGCTCGATCAAGCGCACGGTCCCGTAGATCATGTTCGCGCGCCGCCGCCGCAGCACCGTCCGCGCCTCGGCCATGAACGCCGCGAGTTGTGACCGCTGCACGTAGATCTCGCTGATCATCTCGGTCGCTTTCACCCTGGCACGCAGCGCGCGATCGAGATCCGCGTGATAGTTGTCCACGTAGGCGGCGGACAGCTGCCAGTCGGCCCAGTAGATCTGACCTGACGTTTTCAAGTAGCGCGAGGAGTACACCTCGAATGCGCGCCGCTTGTAGTTGTGTGAGTAGAACGTCAGCCGGGCCCAGTCTTCGGGGTTGAATCGCGTCGGATGTTCGGTGAGTGGTGTGTCGGCGGGCACAGGCTGGTAGCAGGAGAAGACGCCTCGTTGTAGGAAGCTGTCACGGTGTGCGTCAGTGGCGAACTGGTAGTCACCGTAGAGATAGCCGTCGCGAATCCGCTCGTCGAAGCGCTCCATGATGGTCGGCGTCTCTGCAAGAGCGACCACACGGCGGACCTTCACGCGAGGACGCAGCCGGAGGCGGACCCTCGTGATGACGCCGAACAGCCCGTAGCCGCCGATCGCCAGCCGGAAGAGATCCGTGTGCTCGGCGCGAGAGCATGTGCGGACCTCACCGGACGGCCCCGCCAGATCGAACTCCACCACCTGATCGACGACCGGCTTCAGGTTGAGTCCACGGCCGTGCGCGTTGCACGACAGCGCGCCGGCGATGCTCAGGCGGTCGGCGCCGGTCTGCTTCTGGAAGATGCCCCACTGGCGATCGCGGTCATCGGACGACGCCTGCGCGCGATTCAAGTACTCGATGATCTGCGGCCACTGGATGCCTCCCTCCACCTCGATCACGCCCTGCACGTCGTCGAACGCGAGTACGCGGTTCAGGTCGCGCATGTCGAGGAGGACGTTTGCATCGCCGAATTGCTGGCCTCCCATCGCGTGGCGGCCGCCGGCGATCGACACCGACTTGCCTGCCGATCGTGCGGCCGCTATCGCCGCGCGCACGTCGTCCACCGTCGCCGGCTTGACGATGCGATCGACCTGCGTGGCGTTGAGTTGCGAGTGAATGTCGTTGACGAGGAAGCTGCTGTCTCGATCGGGAATCGCTGACGCATTTGGCGAGCGGACCGGAAAGGGCCGGGGCACGCACGCGGCCACGGGTAAGGCCGCGGTGGCCGCCGAAACCTTGATGAAATCGCGACGAGTGATCTGCTCCGCCATCGCATCTCCCTTCAACGGGACATGCGAAAGCGGAGCAGAAAGCGGCTCAGCGAACGCTACGGTTTCTTCGGACCGATCGTCAGATGGTCGACGACGCGGTGGACGCCTTCGACTTCCTTGGCCTGTTCGACCGCTCGCGCCCGCCCGGCCGCCGACATCACGGTGCCTCTCAACGTCACGACATGGTCTGTGGTGTCGACGTTGATGTCGCTGTCCTTCAGCAGGTCTTCGCCGATGAACTTCGACTTCACACGCGTCGTGATCCAGCCGTCGGTTATCACTTCACCGGTCTTGCTGAGGCCTTCCTTCGTCTTGTCGACGACCTTTCCGGCGCCTTCCTTCGTCTTGTCGACGACCTTTCCGGCGCCTTCCTTCGTCTTCTCGGCGCCTTCCTTGGTCTTTTCCTTGATCGTGCCGGCGGTACCGGTGGAGGTTGCGCCTGGCAGGTCGACGATGATTTTGTTGTCGACGCGGGCGATGCCTTTGATGGTGGCGAGCCTCGTGGCCTTGACGCGCTCGGCTTCGGTCGGCACGGTGCCGGTCAGTGTGGCGACACCCTTGTCGACCGATACGTCGATGTGGTGCTTCTTGAGCATCGCATCACTGTGAATCCGCTGCTCGATCCGCGAATCGAGCACCTTGTCGGACGCGGCGGCGGTCCCTTTAGGTACCGCGGCGCCAACCGACGCTGCGCTGAACCCCGTCATCGCCACGGCGCAGACGACGCTTCCGAGAAACGCTTTCATATCTTCTCCTCTACGGTCGAGCTGCACCATGCGCACGCCGACCGTGAAGAGATTCAGAGCAATCTGCGGACCAGCCGCGACCTCACCTTCGTCCCCCACCGGCGACCTCCGTCCCCGCCGGGAACCTCAGTCCCCACCGGCAGGGACGGACGTGGAGCTGGCATCACCTACCAGTTTTTGCCCTACAGCTGAGGCCGTAGGTGGTGCCGGTCCACAGACGGCCTTCAGATCATGAGCGGAGTACACACCCGCGCCTTAGTGTGTGGTTTCGCACTGCGGCGTCGGCCGGCCTCGTCGAGCCCAGCATTACGACTCCCGGGCTCGAGCCGAAGCTCTGCATGTGAAGGCTAGTGACCGGGCCGCGACGACGTCCTGGACGAATTTTACCGGGCGAGGAATTCGCCCGGCGTCAGCCCGGCAAACTCGTGGAAGTCGCGAATGAGGTGGGCCTGATCGTAGTAGCCGCTGGCATCGGCAATCTCGGCCCAGCGGAGGCCATCGGGACGTCGAAGCTGCTTCACCGCGTGATCGAAGCGGACGATGCGGGCGTAGGTCTTCGGCGTCACGCCGATCTGCGCGCGGAACGTCGCGATGAGATGCCGCTGGCTGCACTCGAGGTCGCGCGCCAGCCTGGCGATGCTGGCCGCTCCTCGTGTGGCACGCAGCACACGCGATGCCCTGACGACGAGCGGATTTGGCGCACGCGCGGTCGTCACCCGCTTCAGGATCGCTTCGTCGAGAATGTCAAAGCACCGCGACCAATCGGGCGCCTCTTGCAGCCGCTCGACGAGACGCCGAGCCTCGACGCCGAAGACATCGTCGAGCGCGACAACGCGGTTGGCCAGCGAGTCCATCGGCACGCGAAACAGAAGGTAGGCGCCGATCGGCGTGAGATTGACCTGCAGCCCGCGGGTTGGCTCGGTGGACTCGGTGAAGACGGCCGCGTCGTGCACACCTGCGGTGAACGCGAGGCGTTCGATCGTCGCGTCGGCAGGACGCCGCGGATCGACGACGCGGAGCGTTGCGCCAAGGCCGATGATCAGCACGACGTTGGGATGCGGCACCTCCATCCGGCGACCGGCGGCCACAAGCTCCCGGTAGCCGCAATACAACGTGATGTACGGCCGAAGCGCGTCATGCGGCGTCGTGGTCCACATTTCCCAGACGCCGGCCTCGCGATGCCTGACGATCGATCGAGCCATTCCGTCCACTATATAGTGGACGCCATGACGCAGACTCGATGGGTATGGCTGGGTCTCCTGGCCGCGATCCCGAGCCCCCTGGCAGCCCAGGATCGGCTGCGCACGATGCCGGGGTTCGAACGGGCGCAGCGTGTCGCCCGCGCGGACCTGGGCGTGCGGGGTGGTGCGCTGTCGGTGACGTGGATTGACGGCAATGCCTTTGACTACGCGCAGGGCGACAAGCGCTATCGCTACGACGTGTCCGCACGTCATGCGAGTGAGGTTGACGCAACGCAGGCGGCCGAGCGCGATGGAGGACATGGAAGACAGATGCCGCCCACTGAAGCACCCGAGCGCGGGCGACAGTTCTCGACGGCAGCGTCGCCCGACGGGCGGCTTCAGGCGCGCTACCGGGATCGCAACCTGTGGGTCAGCGCCGCCGACGGCACCGACGAGCACGCGGTCACCACCGACGGCAGCGCCGCCACCCGCGTGAAGTACGGAACTGCCAGCTGGGTCTACGGCGAAGAGCTCGAGCAGCGGAGCGCGATGTGGTGGTCGCCCGACAGCCGGAAGCTCGCGTTCTACCGGTTCGACGAATCGCGCGTGCCCGATTACTACGTCCTGCTCGATCAGACGAAGCCGCAATCGACCGTGGATGTGGAGGCGTTTCCCAGAGCGGGCGCGCCCAATCCTCTCGTCGATCTGTACGTCTACGACGTGGCCACGCGTCAGACGGTGCACCTCGACGTCCGCGGCGGCCGGCCGTTCGACGACAGCGCCCCGGGACACTACGTGTACCACGTCAACTGGTCTCCTGATGGCCGCGAACTGATCTTCTTCCGGACGAACCGCCGTCAGAATGTGATGGAGGTCGTGGCGGCGAACCCGGACACCAGCGCCAGCCGCGTGATACTTCGAGAGGAATGGCCGACAGGATGGGTCAACGAAGACCCGCGCCTCGTGTTCCTCGACGATGGACGTCGATTCATCTGGGAGTCGCAGCGCAACGGCTGGAACAACTTCTATCTGTACGACTTCAGCGGCAAGCTGATCGCGCCGCTGTCGTCCGCGACCGGCTTTGAGGCCGCGGCGCTGGTGAAGGTGGACGAACGCGCCGGCGTACTCTTCTACACCGCGCGCGACGGCGACAACTTCCTGAAGCTGCAGCTGCACCGCGTGGATCTCGACGGCAAGAACGATCGACGGCTCACCGATCCGGCATTTCATCACACGGTTGGGGGGTGCATCGCCTCGCTGGGCACGCGGTTCGGGGTGCCGCCGTCCCCGGTGCCCTGCGGCATCTCGCCGGACAACCTCCATTTCGTCGACATCTATCAAACCCACGACGTGCCGTCCGCCACCAGGCTGGCGAGCGCGACCG
>WNFX01013110.1_pt1 | contig 13910 bp, 7 predicted proteins | sample 5400111 | NCBI WGS metagenome assembly WNFX01 (sample SAMN13153363, study PRJNA577476) | soil metagenome | isolation source: 40 cm soil or saprolite under grassland replicate 1 | place: USA:California | collected 2016-06-15
CGACGTGCGCGCCTTGGTCAAACCGGTCCTGTAGGACCTTGTCAGGCTGGAGCTCGACGGCGTTGGGGTCGTGGACTTTCCACCAGAGGAGCTTGTAGCACTGGATACCCGACACAAAGCGGGACTTAGAAAGGCGAAGTGTCACTCACTACATCATCGTACCCCACACAGGCTTACGTGAAGCGCTAGTTCGTAGGCTGGAGCCACGACAGACCGCACCGTTGACAAGGCGGTGTGAATACGTGCCGCAAATCCGCCCCTCAATACCGCAAAAACGCCCTACCGAGTTTCCCCCTTGTCCAACACACTGGTGCCATACCCGTTCAGAGAATCGCAATGAGCGATCCGATCGTCGCCAGCAGCTACCTCCAAGGCACCGAGTCACCCCCCGTCGTCATCGCTGGACAACCCGGTCGACTCACGATACAGGATCGCACGTGGATTTTCTTGGCTTACGGCATCCTAGCATATGTGCTCTCCGGAGTCGTCACGGACGACTGGTTACCGGCTGGCCCCCAGAACGGACTCTGGTTTCTCAGCGTGATCGGCATGTTCGCATTTCGCCTTCTTACCTCACCCTTCTTCCCGCGCCCCAAGGACTCTCTTGTCGCGGCTGGGACCGGTGCCGTCGTACTATGGGCGGTCGACTTACCAGCATCACCGATCGCGAACACGCTCGAGTCATTTCGCATTGCGTCGATGGTGTTTCTCGTGCTCGTGGCCCTGTTCTCATTCACAGCGATGGTTTTTGGCAAGGCTCACATTAGAAAACAGAAACGCCGCGCCCTCCTTGCTCGATTCAGTTACGGCTTCGGTGTTGAGTTCGGCAAAAGTGAGAGTGTGTTTACACCGCCAGCCCTCCTGGGTGCTTTGGCATTCCAATCGCTTTCCAATGCGTTGATCCTATCGTCTGCGTGGATTCTTCTAAGCGTGGTGCATCCTTTGGAGCGCGCTGTGCGTGTTGTCCGACGCACGCGGGACGAACGCGACAGCGCAGCCGCGATGGACTCTGTCGGAATAGTAGAACGGATCGACGACCCGGGTCTCATTCGTGTGACACTCCAGCATCCAGAAAAGTGGGCTAGTGACACGATGCTGACTGCACGGTTGTCAGACGGACGTTGCGTGGACGTTATCCCATTGTTTGTTCAGGTTCGGAATGCGATCACCGCGGGGACCGGACTATTTGTAAAGGCAAAAGACGATGTACCGGGCCTGCAGGCGGGGATCGTATCGATCGTTACAAACCCTAGGCCAAGAAAGGAAATCCTTAAGGAGTTGGTTGGGGATGAGACAGCTGATCTGGTCGGGTTTGTGGTGGAGGGATCAACAATCGATGTGATTCGTTTCGAGGTCGCTGGCGACCAAAACCTACGCGAGGGCTATGTAGTTAAGTGTAAAGTGGGGTCCGATACCGTTTCCTATCAAATTACGGGGGCAGCGACAGCTGAGGAGTCATTTGAGCGCAATCCGCGCGGGACAGTTCTGGTAACTGCTACTCAGCTTGGTGTTGAAATCGACCCCAAGGGCTTTCGTCGCTCTCAGTGGTCACCAGTGATGAACGCGCCAGTTTTTCGCCACACGCAGCAGCCAAACGCAAATGCGCCAGAGGGCCTGACGTTCGGAGTTGTGCCCGGAACTAATACGTGGATACGTGCAGATTTTGACGCGCTATTACGATTTCATACTGCAGTATTAGGAACAACCGGCGTGGGTAAGACCGAGCTCGTTTTCGACGTGATACGGGAAGGGCTACAACGAGGAACCAAGATTGCGTGCGTCGATTTCACCCAGGAATACGCTCCCCGCTTAGCTGACTGCAATCCTCAGCGACTTGGCTTCACCCCCGAAGTATCGGAGGAATTGTCCACGCGAATGGATGCGGTGGAGACTGGAGCCTACGGAGGAGCCGCTGAAAAGGCCGCACTAAACCAGTACATAGCTGAGATCCGACCACAGATCCGCGAACAGGTGAGCGCATTCCTTTCCCCTGACGGCCCAGGGCTCGGAGTGTTCGAACTTGAGGACATCGCGAACACAAGGTCTACGCTGCGAGCAACTGAACTCTACTTGACAGAGATCTTGATGTGGGCAAGGCAACATCGGATGGCGCGAAGAATCTTGGTTGTCCTCGAAGAAGCACACACCGTTATTCCTGAGGCGAATCTCTTTGGCTACGACAAGAACGAAACGCTAGCGGTGATAGGACGCATTTCTCAGATCGCGCTGCAAGGTCGAAAGTATGGTGTTGGGCTGGTCGTCGTGTCTCAGCGAACCGCGCTTGTGAGTAAGACGATCCTGTCGCAGTGCGGGACTGTGATCGCATTTGCGCTAGTCGACAAAACTAGCCTTGAGTATTTGCAATCCATCTTTGACGCGCAGCATTGCAAGGCAATTCCGAACCTGCCTCGACGAACGGCCGTCGTGTACGGGCCTGGCGTTATCAACGAGAGACCGGTGATCGTAGACATCCCGTACAACGAAGCAAAAACCGCCGCTGCTGCAGCGCTTGCAGCGCCTCCTTGCAGATCCCGTGGCGGGTGCACCTGCGCAGGCGGATCCGGTACAAGGCCCTGCCGCTCCCAACCCCTAGCTTGGGTCGGGTTCCGAATCGACCGTGTCGAGCGTAGCACGGCGAGTGCTAGAACTAACCAGGGGCGCGGTGAAGAAAAACTTGGGCGATGTATTCCCCTGGGTCACACGAGTTCCGGCGGTCCTACGGGCCTTGCTCGCAGATACAGTGTCAAACCTAGCGCCCCTTCTGGAGCGATGTCGCTAGTATCTGCCTTGGCACGATGATGTAGCCATCCTGCAGCGATCCGACCATCTCCAGCCGCTCATTGCCATACAGCCAGCCCAAACCTGCCAGATATGCGCACAGAACAGCGTCTACACGATCCTCGAGCGCCTTGAAGGCCGTGCCCCGCTCGTCCGTAACTGAAATCCAGTCTGGGAATAACAGCCGTGGACTTCGAAGGGATCTGAGTAGGGCGATGTACCGACGAAGCTCTGAACGACAAGTGTCCCAGGTCCTTCGCGGCTTCTTCTTGTACCGTAGTGGAGAACTGAGCCCAAAGAGCATCACGATAGCTGGCGCTGGGAATACCTCCAAAACGTAAGTGCCGCCATGTCGAGCAGGTGGGACTCCGACCTCGAGGGCTCCGAGCTTGTCACGCAGCGATTCTGCCAACTCCTCGCCTCGTGGCCGACCGCCGTTCACACGACCGAGGAGAGTCCGATTCGCAGGGTAGGGTCCAGCGCCCACAGCCCCGAAGCGCCGCTGAAGGTCTCGTTCCGCGGGGCGCATACCCGATGTATTCGGTACAATCGTTGGTGCATCGATCGCGATGGTGCGAGGCGGGGGCTGATTCTCAATCACTACCTCGATTTCTGTCAGGTTTCCGAGCGGTGGGATCCCTCGAACTGAAACCCGATCCTCAAAAACGTCAGCGACAGCAATTCCACTCGAGTGTCGTGACGACCATGCAAGATCGATCCCGACAGCAGTAGCAAGGGTCTGTTCTTGGGCGTCTATTCCACCCACGGCCGGCTGAGTGCCTCGCGCTTTGCCCCGTTGCTCAGCACCCGCTCACAAGACTCCCAATCGGTCGGCTGGATCCCCTGGTATCTCAGTTCGAAAGGGTGTTTGGATGGCACTTTAGCTATCACTTGGCGCGCCTTCTCGATGTTCCCCATTGCCACATCAATCCATGCATCCTCGAGCACATCTGGGATCTGGCCGAACAAGCTATAGATGTCTTGTAGTCGCGAAGACAGAAGTTGGTGAACGCGATCCTCAACCGACCCCACATACCGCATGTTGTAGATCCAAACCGTGTCGTTGAGCTGTCCAATTCTCTGAATACGACCCTTTCGCTGCTCGAGGCGAGTGGGATTCCACGGAAGGTCCAAGTTGATCAGCGTTCCGAGGCGCTGCAGATTGAGCCCCTCGGATGCAGCGTCGGTGCCGAGAAGAAGTCGAATCTCACCGCGTCGAACCTGGGCCTTGATATCTTCCCGGTCGAGTTTGGAAAACGTGCCGCCTCGCCAAACGCCTGACCTACCTGCGCCAGCATACACCCCTATCCCCTCGCCGCTAAAGTCCTGCACAAGCTCACCAGCTAGCCAATTCACCGAGTCGAAATACTGACTGAATATGATGCAACCCCTCTCCAGCCAACGTCGCTCCTGTAGGCATTCCAAGACCACCGCGTACTTCGGGTCACGCTCTTGGTTCGCCTCCAATGCTTTCACAAAGCGCTCGAGTAGCAGACGCTCTGCTTCCGTCAGGGTACGAGACAAGCCCTGCACTTCCATATCGACATCCTCGTCGCTCTCCGCCTCTTCCGCGTCTCCGATCACGAGACTTCGCCAAGAGGCAAGCATTCCCTCAGCGGTTTGCCGGCCGGCAGTAATACTGCTGCCGACACGACGCAGAAGAAGAGTTCGGAGGAATCCTGAACCGGCCATGCGGGAGCCCAGAAGGCGACAGAATTCCTCGGCGAGACCGTAGGCCTCCTTCAGGTAGAGCGGAAGGCGAATCGCGTCCTCATCGCGTTCCCCGAACAGCTCAACGCGGATTGGCGCCAGGAACGGCTCACTCGTAGCCGGATCGATTGTTTCTTCCAAGTACTTGCGACTGCGACGCACGATTCGTCGGATGAACGGGTTGTACTGTTGCACGAGCCGCGGAAAGAGCTGTTTCACACGCGCCTTGTCGGGAGGCTTTAACCTGTCCCAATCAGCCCCGCTCGCGGAGACCTGTTCATCTCCTAATCCAAGTGAGCGGCGAATGATGGCAAAATCGCGATGCTCCTCACCCGGGGGCAGCGGGGTGCGCACCCAGTCCCACATCTCAACTTGATCCTTGGGAAATGATTTCTCACCCATAACAAGGCCGAGCGCTTCGCCAGCGTGACGCCAACGACTCCAGGGACCGCCCAGGACTGCCTCACTCCCTCTCCCCAAAATGTCTAGGAGGTCCCATGCTTCGATTGGTCGCAGCTGAACAGGTGTTGCAGTTGCCAGCAGCATGCTCTTGGTTCTGGGCGAGAGTTCGTACAGAAACGAGAGAAGATTGTTCGGGTCGGCGCTCTCGTCGTCACGCCCCTCACCTAGATTCTGACGCCGAGCGTTGTGGGCTTCGTCCACGCTGATACACTCATACTCCACCTGCTTGAGGAACTGAGCATCGTCGCATCGAAAGATCGCGCGGGACGTCGGCACGATTCCTACTCGACGAGGGCACTTCTTGATGCCTTCAGGTCCGAGTTCCGGATATTCTCCACCGCGCTCATCCACCCATTGCTTTCCTGTCCACACCGCCGAAGGTAGATCCAAGAGCTCCAGAAGTTCGTCCTGCCATTGCCACAAAAGAGTTTTGGGACAGAGCACGAGCACGGGTTTTGTACCGACGAGGGCCATCAGTTCTGCGGCCATCGCGAGCTGAACAGTCTTGCCCAGTCCAACTTGGTCCGCGAGTACCAGCCGCGCACCTCCCGGACTGCGCATGTGCGACTCGAAGGCCACCTTTACGAAATACTTCTGATGCTCCCACAGACCAGCTTGACGTCGGTAGACCGGAGCCTCAACGAAGACGGGTGCAGGGGAAGGGGGAACGTCCGACTGTGGCTCAGGCCTGACCCAGGTATTGATTGTGGTGAGGACCTGTCTAGTACTCAAGCGCTGGACATCTCGAAGAACAAATTCAGCCAACGGGACTGCGCCATGATGGGTCCAAAGCGCATTAAACTCCTCTTGCACCCACGCTACCGCGTCGGGAGAAGAATCCTCCCACAGCAACTCGTAGTTCAGGGTCCAGGCCGTTAGCGACTCGTTAACGCTTCCAAGGAAGGATGTCTTTGCACCATCAGCCAGGGTAATGACGCCCGCCTTGCCATGAATGAGGCCGAAGTATTCGTCTGGTAGCACTTTCACTAGCAGCTTCTCGCTTTGGAGAAACGTGTGCAATCGCGAGAAGCGGGCCTTGGCTAGCTCTCCGCCGGCCTCAACTAGCAGTTCAGGCTTCGATGCGCACCACTCCTGTCGCAACGCTGCCGCCGCGGCGCGTGCAGTGACAATATCCTCCGCCTTCAGCCCAGAGTTGCAGACAATCCTGACCTGACCTCTCACGCTTTCGAGCGCTTCACCAGCGACCTCGAGGATGGAACTGCGAAAATAACCTGCGATCCTGTCGTATGCGCTGGCTCCCTGGAGTCGCTGGGTCAAAAATGATTGGTCGAGACGCTGGCGACGGGAAGAAAACCGGCGGACGGAATTGGGCCGCTCGCCGTCGTTCATTAGCTAGACGTTATCCTGTCGATTCCGGAGGGCACCAGCGAGAAGCTCCTGGTATACGCCGCTGCGGCGTTCGCCGTGGCTCTCCATCTCGATGCCTTTGAGGTACAGGCGCTCGAGTGAGGACAACGACTTCCACAAGTGACTGTCGATGCCCCGAGGAACCAAATGATCGCAAGCAATGCGGACCGCGTTTCGAATGACCTGCTCGACAGGTGAGATCTCGTCCCGTGGCCGCGATCGTTGCAGCTCGTCGGCGACGTCTATTTCTTCGATCCGCTTGGCCGTGAGAACCCTCAAGGCAGCTGCATACGCGGCAAGAGCGAGCATCGAGTCGAGCTGCTGACGCACTTCAGCCTCGACTTCAGGGTAGACTTCGTCAAGAAAGGCCTTCTCAGTAGAACGTTGCTTCCGTAGGACCAGCAGAACCGTCCCTTGGACGTAGTTACCGGACTTGAGAGCGGATGTGGTCTCGGTAGCGATGCACCATGCTGCAGTCACTCGAAGACCCGCAGCCCAGAGGATGAGTGCCAGATCCGCCCACACTCCTGCATCCTGGTGGGTGAACATGACAGCCTGAAGGCCGTTGTCTGTCATGTGACTCGCAAGCCTGCGGTAGCAATCGACCATGACACTTCTGAAGCTCTCGTCACTCCCCCTTACCGCCAACGCCCGCTTGGAGTCACTGTACCAATCAGGAAACAGACGTGGAAGCTCGTGTTCATACCACGCGAGGAAGAACTCCGACAGTTCTTCGTAGTTCACGGCATCCGCGTAGGGTGGGTCGGTGATCCAGAGGTCCGCGGTGTAGTCGATCGCTCGAGCATCAAGCGGCTGAACCGACGATCTACCTGACACAGGAGCGACGGAGAGCCTGGCTAGCCAGGTAGTGTCAAGCGCCCGTACGGGACGCACACCATAGTTGAACAACGTGTTCAGCGCCTGGTTGAAGAAGGTTTGTTCTGTCTTCTCATTCTCCGCCGAATTGTGCCAACGGCACAAACGAGAATTCCAATCGAGTACTCTACCTGAGAGGATCAGCAGGCCGGCCCTCACCGTTCGGTCCTTTGCCTCCCGTGCTTTGGAAAGGAGGAGCCCATTGGTAAGCAACTGCCTAGGGGTGAACAGATGGTGCCAATGGATCCACCCGCGCTCGCGAGCCAAACGGCTAGTCTCGGTTCCCGGCTCGATCTTGCGGCTGGGCAAGACACCCTGCGCCTGCCACCCGGCAAACCGCTCCAACAGCAAATCAAGCACTTGGCCTTCCCGAGCCAGATCCGTCGCGGTGGGCGCTCGATAGTGGCGCTCAGTGCGCATCTTACCGTCGTGGTCGACCCAAGCGTCGACCCATCGTACGCAATACAGTCGTTCACCAAAGATGTCGTTTTCACGTGGGACAACGTCTGCGTTCTCCCAGGGCCGCAACAAGCTCTTTGAGTCACCGAAGGTCCCACGGCCGTCGCCGCGGATCACGCGTAGCGGTGTTTGTGCTTTACATGGACAGACTAGCTGTAGGTCTTTAACGGTCCCGCTCGACGCAGCATCCAGGGCACTTTTCGAGACTGCCGTGAGAATCTCGACGTCGTATCGCCGATTTTGCTTATCCGGTACGAGCCGAGCGATAGTCCTTGTGCCCTTGCCGATGACCCACGAAGGGGCAAGCGGGATCCGCCACCCGCATTCTGGACAGGTCGCTTCAGCGCAGTACAGGTATGCATCGGCACGCCACCGGCGACGGGTCTTGGGATCAGGCTCCCGATGCTCAATGCCCCACTGAGTAATCTCACGGTCAACGGCCGCGAAAACTTCTTGTTGTGCGGTGTTGAGTTCATTTACGACGTCAGACCCACCACCCACGAGATTGAGAGCACCCCACGTGAGGAGCGCGCCCACGGGGTTGAGATCACTGCCGTAGCTCTCACATCCTAGTCGCGCCGCCTCGAACGGAATGGACCCGCCACCGCAGAACGAGTCCCCAACGCGGGGGACCCGTCCGAAACGGCGCTTACCGAGTTCGGCAACGAGTTCAGGAAGGGAAGACGCCTGCGTGCCAAGATGACCGTTGATTACTCGCCACGAGTCAACCGAGGGCCCGTCAATTTGTTCAGGCCGGTCACAGTACTCGAGTCGCTCGTCGTAGGAGAGACTCAGGAAGACGCGCTTCTGGAGCTGCTCTTTGTCCTCGGCTGAAATGCCCCTCTTGAATCTCACCTTCTCTTCGGACGAGCTCAGACCAAAGTAACGGCTACGGTCTTGGGGACCGAGGCGATCGAAGAGTCTACTCGCTGGGATGTTTATCGACTTTCTACGAAGCATCCCGTCGTCGTCCATGGTGAGGAGACGCAGGAAGACTTCGCGATCCTTGGCTGGGTCGCCGGTCACAGGCAAGAGCAGACCAAGAATCGTTGACCGGCATAACACGAGCGGTTTGCGGCCCCACCACTTGCCCAATCCAGTGAGTGTCTGACTTTGCTTCGCCGTCCGCTCGGCGTAGCTCTCCTTCGACAGCTTCGACACCGGAAACTGCTTTTCAATGAAACAAGCCGCTGTCCCCGAGTCCGTGACGCGGCGGGACTGCACGTCGTGAGCCTGTGATGCGCGACTAGCAGTCGTCACCCTTCCCCATCCTTGGACACGTCAGACGTCTTCCCTTCCTCGAACATCGCCTCCTTAACAAGCCGGAAGAATTCCGGTACGACAGGCTGTTCGCTCGGTCGTCCGTCCACTGGATTCTCGGTCAGGGCGTACCGTACAGCCTTGCGCCAACCAACGCCACGGCCGGACACATAGTCGCCGCTCGCCGCTGCCGTCATCGTGTATAACCACCACCGTTCTTCGGGCATGAGCCCCAACCAGTTCGTAACTGCGTTTCGTACGAGTCCCGGGTCCGCGTCCTCGATAGCCCAAGCAAGGAGTGTCAGTTCTTTGCCCAGGGGTCGTGATACCGAGTTGTATCCCGTTGCCCACTTGCCGGGACGTTTGCCTTGCTTCTTGAGTCGCCCATTGAACTCGGCTCGGATTAGATCGGCGATCTCATTCCACTTGGTCCGAGCCAGACGACTACGCACCTGTCCGTCTGGATGAGAACCTACGTGAACCGACGCTCCGGTGCGTTCGGGATCCCAGGAGAGGTGTTCGCTGATCTCGACAGGCTGCAGAGCGCTTGTGGGAATGTGCACCAGAAAATGCGACACAGACTGCTCTGGATCGAACCCGAAGGATCCGTCTAGAGCAGAGTGAGAGATCTTAGATTTCTGGTGGATCGTCACTGCTGAATCTCATCCCCTTGGTAGTCAACCTTCACTTCGTTAACCCAGTCCAGGAAGTGCTGCCCACGGTGAAAATGAAACGACGTGACCTCAATTACTACTTGGCCATCCCGCGGCAGCCGTCGTACCGCATCAACCGCCGTGGAGAGCTGCTCGGCGTCGAGGCGGATCCTCTCGTAGAGCGACAGCTCGGCCCATTCGATGCTGCCGGTGACGCCGACCTTCACACCGCTCACGCTGGCGCTGTGTTTCTTCATCCGATCCAGGAAAGCATATGACTCAAGCGTGGTCTGATGTGACTCCGCATGCTTCCAAACCAGCGGCCGGTCCGGGTCGATCGTCTTTGCCGTCTCCGGCTTGTCCCACTGGACGGCAAGGTTGAGAACGTCTGAGCTGACGTCTTCGCGCGAGGCGACCGCCAGGACTACTCTCGTGCCCTTCGGTACAGCAATGGGTTCTTCGTAACGCCCCCCAGCCAGCTTTGGGTCCGACCCATCGGTTGTGTACCGGATTTCCGACCGCCCGTCCTTGTTGGGGGCCGCCCGCAGCTCCAGCATTCGGTTCCCCTTGCTTCCGCCAAAGAACCGATACTTGAGCGTGATGCGATTTCGCCAGGACTGTGCGGGCCCGGCGGGGTGGCTCCCGGTCGAGTCGAACGCGAGAAACGAGACCTCCATCTCGGTCGTTCTGAATAACCCGTTCTCGACGCGCTGGGATGCTGGCGTAGCTTCGCCACCAATCTCGGCGAAGACCACGTCTCCGTGGACGGGCGTCACCTTGAGCTCGACCTCGCCAGTTTCTTCGTCACGTGACCGCTCTTGGATTTGCGCCGACGTACTTCGGGGTGGCGGAGGCGAGCGATCTACGTAGCCTCCAGAATCCTCTCGCCACACCTCTTTGTACACGAGGTCGTCTTTCATGGCGTCCAACGCGTCACGCCTGTGCCACTGCCATTGCGGGTTCATCGCCGCCCGCCGCTTGATTTCGCTCCAGAGCATCACCGGCGTTGTGAACAGACGTTGTTCAATCTTTTTTCTGAAGGTCTCACTGGTTACGTCCTCGGTATACTTCTGCTTGTCCTTCAAGATTTGTAGGATCTGGTCCTCGCCATTGTACCTATTGCCTTCGTATCTCATCAGGAAGTCAACAGCAAGTAAAACATCCTTCTCGCTAGTTCGCGCCGGATAGTACAGCGTTGAGAAGGTTTCCTTCACAGCTGACAAGAACTGACCCAGGATGCGGTCCCGCAGTTCGTCTGCTTGCTTAAATTGCGGGTCGGCCTGTGGGATCCTCTCCGCTTCCATTTCATCCAAAATGTGCTGAATCGCTTTGAGGCGTTTGGCGCTCTCAACCAGTGCATCAAAGGTATTGCGGGAGCCGGTGAGAAACGCGATGCGGTTCTTGTACGTCGCTTGCTCAAAAAACTGGGTCAGTTGAGGATTGAGCCCCTGCCCGACGATCGGCTCAGAGATAACCAGAGTGAGCCGCTCCTGGGTCAGTGCGATCTCGTCAAGGGCCGGTAGCGGAAGAACGTCCTGGTAGCACCAGCCTGTCTGCGCGCTGAATAGCTTGTCGAGACGCTCGCGCAACTCCTTCATGGCCTGTTCGCGAACATAAGCACCCGACAAGGACTCTAACTTGGCAACGAGGTTCTGGACGTTTTTGAAGAAAAGCTTGCCGTCTCGGTTGGAATGCAGGTACCACGCCGCGGTGGACAGCTTCTCCAAAACATCACCCCTCAGTTTCGCGAGATTCCTGTCCGGTGCGCAGAGATACGCGACAATCTCGGGAAGTGAGAGACCCACGACCGCGTTCGGAACGTTCGCCAGCGATGCCATGAAGATCAGACGGCATGCATCCCGGGTGTCCTGCCCACCGAGGTTCGCGTCCATCACTTCGGCAACCGCGCTACCCTGGGCAGCGATGTCGTGGGAGATCGCGTTCTCCAGCGTGGCATTGATCTGGCGGATTTCGGAGAGCGTCTCGGGCTCGTTGAAATCGATGTCATGAACCGAGATCAAGAACTGCTTTTCTGCCTCACGCGACTGCCACAATCGCGACGCGATGATCCGCATCAACCGAATTAGTGCCCGCGTCTGTTGGAACCCGGGGTTCTCTCGGAAGCGAGCGTACAGATCCTTGATCGCAGGATGGAACGGGTAGCTCGATTGGACCAACTGGGCGAACTGCTCAGGTGACTGCGCGGTGATGTCCATCTGCTTGGCTTCCCGAACCGCCTTCGCGTACGCCTGAGCGACTTCGGTCACTTCCTGATCCTTCGGCAAAGACTTGAACAGGCGCTTCCTCAGGATGTGATAGAACTCGTCCGTATTGATCTGAACCGGCGTCAGGTTCATCGAGTGCCGTTGAGCTTCACTCTGGAGCTGGTTCAACACACCGGCGATCTGTGCGCTGGCCTCCGCATAGGTCCCGACCAGGTCTGTCAGGACGACACAGACGTTTCCGAGCTGCCGCTCCGCCACAGCTTCAAATAGGTTCGTTAGCGCCGTCGCCGTAACGCGCGACAAGTCGGAGTTCCCAACAGCCGTGGCCTTGGCGTTGTCGAGGTAGGGCGGAAGCTCGTCGAGTAGAATTAACGTCGGCTCGCCTTTCAAGAGGTTCACCCAGGCGGTCCTCCCCGGCGCCTTGAGCGGAGAGTAGTAGTCCTTGAAGTCAGCCTGGCGGCCGACCTGACGCGCGATTTCTCCCCAGATTCCGTGGGGGACATCCGTCTCTCGCCCCGAGAACGCCACGACCCGGACCGCTGGCAGGTCCTTCGCTTTCGGAAGGTCGGACAGCACGGCGGCACGCAACTCTGGGTGCTTCGCCAACATTCCCAAAGTGATCAGGTTGTGGGTTTTGCCGCCGCCCATCGCTTGAGTCAGCTTGAAAACCGCCTGCTCTGACTTCCCCTGGAGCCGCCGGAAGGCCTCAACCAACAACGTCCGCATCCCTTCGGTTACGTAGTTCTCCTCGAGGAATGTCTTAGCGTCGATCTTATTGTCGGCGAGGTGAGAGAGACTGAGGACAGTGTCGCGCCTCGCGGTGTCGAAGACGCTCTCGCGAGGCACGCATAGCTGCTGCAGGGTCTTCATGGCGTAGCTGAACTCCTCACTTTCACGCATCGCTCCAAACGCTACCGGCTGCAAATTGGGAGGCGAAAGCTCTAGGCAATGCCCGTTAGGCCAAGTTGCGGATCGCAGGTGCTTTCGGCAAGCAAATGCCCACCGGAGTATTGTTGCAGCGCGGCCAGCGAATCTGTGAGCTTCATTTTGAGGGAGGACAGCTACGGAAGCAGTTTTTCATACCTCAAACTATAGAGATCCTTCGACATCGAATAAGAGCCATTCATGACACCCCAGACGTATTTGAGCCTTGTGGAGAGCCCAAACGAACAGTTCACCTCAATCTCTGACATAATGGACAGACACATGACGATGTCCATTGCGAGGGCATCTGATCGTTGTTTGTCGATACGCCATTGCCTGATCCTCTCAGATTCGTCATCGGACGTTGGGCGTAACCCGGCGGACCGCATTATTAAGCCTGGTAACGACAGATGCGCGTACGAGGAAAAGCTTCCGTAGAACCAGTCGTTGAGGTGTTGCAGAAAGGTTTGCCTATCCGGACTCAGTTTCCCGGTCCTGAGCATTCTACCCGGTATAGGCCAGTATCTTAATGTCTTGAGATTCGTAGCCTCAGTGGATGTGACACCAGCAAAGGTTCTCGCCTCTTCCAGCGTCCTAGCAGACAAGTCCAGCCATTCTTTCCAGGTCGGATCGCCAGCGTAGGATGCCTGGTACCGAGCTAATTCTTCTGCTTCTTCACGCCATCCGCCTTTCAGGTACCACGTGCTCCGCGCGGGCAAATCCTCGAAAAGGAAAACCAATAGAAACACGGCATCGAGAAGACTTCGTACGACAGGAATCGCAGAAAGGGCGTACTCGGGCTTACGTTCGGGCCGGGCTGGCTCCTTTGCGCACAAGTAACGGAGAGAGAGGTGCGTATTGTTTGTAATTCTAGCAATCGAGTCCACGATGTAAGCAGCACCAGAATTCGTTGCCCATCTGCTTGGCCACTCTCGATCCACCTTGTTGATAGTAGCTATGAGCAAGTTCTCAAAATCACGACGTATACCGCCGTAGGGGAGAATAGGAAGAGCGGGCGTCGGATCCATTCTCGTTATCCTCTGGTGATTCCTGTTAGGTGACCATCCACCCACCGCGCCTCGCCGCCTAGGCACGAGGTATCGCCACGACGCTCGTATCAGGCCACATGAGCCAGCGCGGGTTCAGGTCCTGGGCTCCGTGCTTGCGATAGAACGCCCGCGCCGGCGCGTTCTGT
>WNFX01012263.1_pt1 | contig 13909 bp, 18 predicted proteins | sample 5400111 | NCBI WGS metagenome assembly WNFX01 (sample SAMN13153363, study PRJNA577476) | soil metagenome | isolation source: 40 cm soil or saprolite under grassland replicate 1 | place: USA:California | collected 2016-06-15
CCGCGGGCGAGCTCGCCCGTCTCGCTGTCGAGCGCGTCGAAGGTGATCTGGGTTCGGTGCACGTCGAATCCGGCTACGATCGCCATTTGGGGCCTCCTTTGAGCTCCCTGTTTCAGTTACCGCGCGAAGAATCTCGCGCTGAGCCGAGGGAGGCCCTGCTTCATGCCATCTTCCTCGCGCTCGATTGCGATCCCAGCCGTTGTGGCGAGCTCAGGGTCGGATCTAAAGGATTCGTTAAGAGTGCGGCCGCGCTCCGCGGGGTCTGGTACGACTGTGCCCCGTGAGGGCGGCACGTTTCTTTGCGCTGGCTTGCCTGGCCGGCGGGATTGCGGGCTCGGTGCCGTCTCTGGGACTCTCGGACTCGGCGCCCGGCTCCAAGTCTGCGCAACAGGCGTGCGGGCGAGTCGAGTTCCTCAGCGGCCTGGAGGCGGTCTTCGGCCGTCGCAAGACCCACCAGGAAGCTCTGGCGTTCCGCACTCAGATCACCGCCCGCGGGTTCGTGAACGCGAACATCATCGAGGGCTGCGACGGCTTCCGGGTCGTCGTTCGCGGCATCGACACCTTCGACGTCGGAGTCGACCTCCAGAGCGAGGCTCGCCGCGAAGGCTTCGCCGTCACGCTCGAGTGCATCCAGGCGAAGCCGCTGGGGCGGCTCGAGGCCGTCTTCGGCCATGGGCGGGACCGACCCACCGCGACGGCAATCGTGAACCGCGCCGATGCCAGCGGCTTTCCCGGTGTCAAGCTGCGTAACGACCCTTGTGGCGGGTTCGAGGCGTACCTTGCGGGATTCGAGGATCAGCGCGAAGCCGAAGCGTTCGTCGCTCAGGCGAAGGCCCGCGGCTTCGACGTCGTGCTCGAGCGCAACTGACCCAAAAAGGAAGGCCGTCCGGACCGGTGATACCGCGCCGCGAACGACCTTGTGGACTGGAGTTTAGGCGCGGACCTCTTTGCGGGCAAGCAGGGCAATGCCCTTACCGGCGGCGAACTCCGCAAACTCCGAGAATCCACGCCCTCGGAGCTCTTGCCTCAGCCGCTCCGGCGTGACGTAGATCGGTGTCCCCGTGCCGAGCGAGAACGCGAACACCGCCTGGCCGCCGGGAACGAGCACGCGCTCGAGCTCGTCGAAGAACGGGATCATGTTCGCGTGCGCGACGAGCGCGAACGAACTGTCTTCGAACGGGAGCGCAGACGCGTCGCCGCTTTCGAAGCGGACACGTTCGGCGAGCTCGGCCGGCGTCTTGCTCCGCGCTTCCGCCAGCATCCCCTCGGCGAGATCAACTCCGACCACCTGCGCATGTGGAAAACGCCGGGCAATCGCGAAGGCGCCCTGGCCGGTGCCCGTGCCGAGATCGAGCGCTTTGGACGGAGCCGGGTCGACCGCGGCCAGCGCAGCCTCGTACGGCGCGAGATGCGTCGGGTCGCGCATCGTGTCCCAGCTCGCAGCAATTGCGTCGAACTGCTTGCGCACGAGCGGGCGAAAGAACCGCCAGAGTCGCGGGCTGCGCAGCACCGCGTTCGTCGACAACCGCGCAAACTTCTGGCCGAGCTCCCGCCGATTCAAAACGCGTCCAGGTGAATGCGAATGTCCTGGCCCTCCTTGATCCCGAACATGGCCGCGGCGTTGCCGCCGTTGATCGCGATTGAGATGTTCCGGTAGGCGTCCTCGTAGAGGATGATGTCGCCCGGCCGCGCGTCGGCGAACGTGCGCGCCGCAACCGCGTAGTAACGCTCGGCGCCCGCCTGCAGCTCGACACGCGTTCCCGGCACGACGCCGGCCTCGTCGAGGTGCGACCGGTCGAGGTTGAGGCCGATGTTCCCGAAGCGGTCGATCGAGAGGACGGTCGAGTGGACGCGCGTCGAGCCGACGTCCGGCTGTGGGATGTCGAGACGAGCCAAGGCATCGGGATCGATCGGCGGACCGAGCTCGCTGAGTGGAACGCCGAGTGCGAGATGCGCGGCCGCGGGAGAGAAGAGGTCGCGGCCGTGGAACGTGCGCGAGACCGACTCGAGCGCGTACTCGGGATTTACGAGCTCGTGCGCGTCGGTGATCCCGCCCAGCTTCTCGGCCGCGGGAATGAGCAGCCCGTTGTCCGGCCCGACGTACGTGCGCCCCTGTGCGTCGCGCAGGGCGAGAGCGCGTCGCGCGCCGCCGACCCCGGGATCGACGACGGCAAGGTGCACTCCCTCGGGCATGAACGGCAGCGTATTCGCCAAAGTGAGCGCTCCCTGGAGGACGGCCTGAGGCGCTATGCCGTGGGTGATGTCGATGATCTCCACCTCCGGCGCGATCCGCTTCATCACGCCGTGACAGGTGCCGACGAAGTCGTCCTGCAGGCCAAAGTCCGTCAGGAACGTGATGAAGCGCGCCACCGCGCGGCGGAGTCTACGAGGCCTGCGACATCCTGCGTGCCGGCTTCCGCCACCACGATCAAGCCCGCATCGAGCGCAGCGGCCGTCGTCTGCGGTCCGATCGTGATCGCCGGGAGGAGGGTCGAGCCGAGCTTCGCCCACGCCTGCGCAGCGGAGGGTGAGGTGAGCAGCACGAGCTCGCCGTCGGGCGGCGACGGCGCCAGCTCCACGGTGCGGTAGACAGCCCGGAAGTCGGCAGGAAGCCTGTCGGCGAGCAACCGGCGTGCACGCTCGGCGCCGACGAAGAGCGCACGACCCACCGGCCGCGGCAGCTCGGCCAGGAGCCCTTCCTGTGACGCCAAGGAGGGCACGAAGTCCACCCTGATGCCCCGCGCCACAAGTGCGGCCGCCGTCGTCTCGCCGATTGCTGCGACACGCGGCAACTCGCCGGTGTGTCGCGCGTCGAGCTCTGCGGCACCGTTCGCGCTCGTGACGATCACCCAGTCGTAGCCGGTGACGTCGATCGGGCCGTCGTCGATCGTCTCGGTCTCGATCACCGGGCATGCGACCGGCTCGAACCCCTCAGCGCGCAGGGCGGTGAGCAAAGGTTCTGCCTGCGTCCGCGGCCGCGTGACGATCACACGCATGTCAGGCCGAGACGAACGGCATCAGCGCGGCTGCGACCTCGCCGGGATCGTCACCGCTTCGACGCTCGATCCAGCTGCCGTCCTCGGCCGCGACGAGCGCGGTCAACCGCGCACCGTCGTGATACGCGGCGATGGGAGCGAGGCACCCGCCCCCGATGACGGCGACGCAGGCTCGCTCGGCCTCCACGCGCCGCCGCGTCTCGCCGTGGTCGGCCGCGCCGACGAGGTGTTCTTCGCCTGCCCGCACCTGGAGCGCCAGCGCACCCTGCCCCGCCTCCGGGACCAGCTCCTCCGGTTCGAAGCGCCGGCCGATCTCGCCGGTGAGGTTGAGGCGGTCGAGGCCGCACGCCGCCAGAACGATCGCATCGAGCCCCCGCTCGCCGCGTTTCCGCAGCCGCGTGTCGATGTTGCCGCGCAAGGGCTCGATCGAGAGGGTCGGCTCGAGGGCGAGCAACTGCGCCCTCCGCCGGACCGAAGCGGTGCCGATCCGCATTCCCGCCTTCAGCTCCGGCGTGCCGCAAAGCGCGTCGCGAGGATCCTCGCGCTCCAGGTACGCGCCGACCGCGAGGCCCTCCGTGTCTGTGGAGGTCATGTCCTTCGCGGAATGCACGGCAACGTCGATGCGACCGTCGAGGAGCGCTTCCTCCAGCTCCTTGACGAAGACGCCGCGCGCTCCGATCTCTCCGAACGGACGCGTGCGGTCGCGATCGCCGGCGGTCGTGATGGGAACGAGCGCAATCTCGACACCCGGCCCGCGCAGCCGGGCCGACGCCAGCTCGGCCTGCGTGAGCGCGAGCCTACTGCCGCGGGAACCGACGCGGATCAGCACGGCACCAGGTGCGCTTGACCCGCGTCTGGCCGCATGGCCTGCGCCTCCGCACGCGCACGAATGCGGTCGGGGCCTGCACGGGGAGCGGCCGTCCGATCAGGTTCGCGGACTTCAGCGCTCGTCCTCGAGACCGAAGAGGTGACGCACCGCATCAGCATAAATCACGCCGTCGGCTGCCGCGGCTGCCTGTTTCATCCGAATCGTCGGGAGGTGCAGGAGCTTGTTCAGCACCGCGGCCGTTACCGACTCTGCAGCGCGCCGCTCGGCGTCGTTCAGCTTCGCTCGGCTCAGCTCAGCGTCGCGAATCTGTTCGGCCCGCGCGCGCAGAGAGGTGATCGCCGGAACGACGTCGAGGGACGCCTGCCACGCGCGAAACCGATCGGCTTCCTCCGCAACGATGGTCTCCGCACGCGCGGCCTCGCGCCGTCGTCCGGCCAGCGTCTCGGCCACGACTGCTTCGAGATCGTCGATGTCGTAGAGGTAGCAGCCCTCGAGCTCGTGGATGGCTGGATCCAGATCGCGCGGCACTGCGAGATCGATCAGGAAGAGCGGGCGGCCTTTGCGGGCGCGCAGTGCCTGCTCGACCTGCTCGCGCGTGAGAATCCAACCGGGGGCGCTCGTCGACGAAAGCACGACGTCTGCGCGCACGAGCTCCTCTTCGATGCGTTCGAGCGGCAGCGCCTCCCCGCCGAAGCGCTCCGTAAGCTCTTCCGCCCGCCGCCCCGTGCGGTTCGCAACGGAGGCGATGGTCGCACCGCGCGAAACGAGGTTCCGGATCGCCAGCTCGCCAACCTTGCCGGCGCCGACGACGAGAACGCTGCGTCCCTCGAGATCCCCGAACACCTGCTCGGCGAGCGCGGCAGCTGCCGACGAAACCGACGCAGGGCTCTCCCCGATCGCGGTCTGGGTCCGCGCTTTGCGCCCGGCCTGCACGGCCTGGCGGAAGAGGCGGTCGAGTAGCGGTCCCGTGGCGCCGGACTCGTGCGCGGCGCGTACCTGTCCGAGGATCTCCCCTTCGCCGGGGACCATCGAGTCGAGGCCGGCGGCGACCCGAAAGAGATGGAGCGCCGCCTCTTCGTCGCGCAGCCTGTAGAGAGCCGGACCGAGCTTCGACTCGAGGGCGAGTAGCGCGACCTCCGCCTTCTCTTCTGCAGCGTCGGCGGATTCATCCGCCAGATACAGCTCCGTGCGGTTGCAGGTCGAGAGGACCACCGCTTCGCTTCGGCCGCCGGCGAGCGCCTCCGCAAGCTCCGCAGCGCGTTGACGGTCGAGCGCCGCACGCTCACGCAGCTCGACAGGCGCCTGGTGATGCGAGATGCCTACGAGAACAATGCTCACGTCGCGAAGTGGGTGGCGGGAAGGCCGAGGCGAACGATCACGACGAGGACAAAGCCTGCAAGAACGACGAACGCAGCGCGGCGGCCGCGCCAACCGGCGAAGTGTCGCAGCACGAGGTAGCCGCTGTAGACGCTCCACGTGACGACGGTGACCGCCATCAACGCGTCGAAGCCGCCGCCGCGGTCGCGCAGGCGTGCGATGCCGACGGCGATCCCGAGCGTGAGCGCGGGCAGGGCGACCGCAATCGTGCGCGCCGCCACCTCGTCCAACCGTGACAGCGCAGGGGCGCGCAGACGGAGGATCGAGCTCTCGCGGCGCTTCAGTCGTCGTTCCTGCCACAGGTAGAGCGCTGACAGGGCAGCCGCGAGCGTGAACCCTGCAAACGCCGCGAGCACGAGCCCGACGTGCAGCACCAGGAACAGGTTCGAGTAGTGGCTGCGTGCGCCGATGCCTGTTCCGCCGCCGACGCGGGCCAGGATGAAGAGAACCACGGCCAGCGGGAGAACGGCGAGACCGAGCAGGCGATAGCGCGGCTGGCAGCCCCAGATCAGGTACGCCCCGACGACGAGCCAAACGAAGAGGTTGAGCGAGCCGCCCCAGGTCGACCACGGGAAGCCGTCGGCGCGCGCGGCCTGCACCGCGAGCAAGGCCGTCTGGACGAGCCACCCGATCCGGACGCCCCAGGTTGCGAGCCGGCCTGCCAGCCCGGGATGGCGGACGTCGTTCAGATAGGCGACGGCAGCCTCGCCGTAGGCGAGCAGCGCGGGCCAGAAGAGCAGCTCAGCCAACTGCGACCGCCCTCCTTTCCTCCTGCTTCGTCCGGGCAAGCTCCGTGAGCTCGCTCAGCTCCCGCTCGAGGCGCTGGAGCTTCAGCGCGATGATCACGACGTAGGCGAGCACCACGGCGAAGATGACGAGGTAGGCGGCCGCGACGTACTTCTCCTCCGCGGTCATTGCAATGCCTCCCGCAGTTCGCGCAAGCGCACGTCGATGCGCTTGCCTGCGAGCTCGACGTGGTAGAGCGTCGCGGCGAGAGTGAGCATCGCCGCCAGCGAGACGCAGAAAGTGAAGAACTGCGACCCGGCCATGTTGGGGCCGCCCTTGTCGAACGCCACGGGATGGATGAAGCGTTCGGACAGACGAATCGCGAGGATGCTCACCGGCACGAGCGCGACACCGAAGAGCGCGTAGACCGCGCTGAGATTCGCGCGGCGCGGCCCGCTCGGAACCGAGAACCGCAGCATGAAGTACGCGGCGTAGAAGAGGAACAGCACAAGGAACAGAACGAGCTGGTCTTCGTGCCATTCCCACCAGTGTCCCCAGCGGTAGCGCGCCCAGATCGAGCCCGTCACGAGTGTCAGCGCACCGAAGATCACGCCCTGGTGAATCGCGACGTAACTCTCGAGGTCCGCGTTCTCGTCCCGCTTCCAGAGCACGCGCAGAGCCTTCCAGCCGCCCCAGGCGAAGCAGGCGTATGCGGTGAGGGCGATGCCGACATGGAAGTAGAAGATCTTCTGGTTCAGTCCGTCCTCGTCCACGGGCGCGTAGAAGAAGACCAGCGCGATCGAGGCGGTGACCAGGGCGAAGGCGAGCGCGGCAAGCGCGGCCAGGCGGTTATTCCGTAACCACGTACTCAAAGGAGGCCCAGCAAATGATCGCAAAGAGGGCGTCGTAGAGGGCGAGGAACCCGACGTATCGGGCGGGGTCGTTCGTGACACTGGCGCCGACTCCGCCGACGATGATGGGGATCGCGAGCGGAAGGAAGAGGAGAGGCAGGAGGAGCTCGCGAGCGCGGCTGGCGGCGGCCATCGCCGCGAGCAGGGTCCCGACCGCGGCGATGCCGACGTCGGCGAGGGCAATGCCGGCGATCATCGGGCCGTCGACTCCGCCGAAGAAGAGCGCGAACGCGGGCAGCGCGACGAGCTCCGCGAGCACGAGGAAGGCGAGGACCGACAGCGCCTTGCCCAGCCAGATCGCGCTGCGGTCGCTCGGCGCCAACACGAGCCCGTCGATGACGCCTTGTTCCCGCTCGGCGGCGAACGCTCGGGAGAGGCCCAGGAGTGCGGTGAAGACGATCGCGACCCAGAGCAGTCCCTTCGCCGCGAGCTCGGACGAATCGCCCGGAAGAACGAAGTGGAACACGACAAGGGTGGAGAGCACGAAGAGCAACATCGCCGGCAATGTGTCTCGCGCTCGGAACTCGAGCAGGAGGTCTTTCCGCGCGAGCGCACCGACGTCGGCGAGATACATCATGCGAGCGCGAGCTTCGACGAGGCGAAGCGTTCGATGCGTGCGGGATCGTGTGTTGCGACGACGAACGCGGAATGCGGGAGCGCTTGCTCCAGTTCACGGTCCAGCAGCGCGGCACCTTCCTCGTCCAGCGCGCTGTAGGGCTCGTCGAGGACGAGCAGGTCCGGGCCGTGCAGGAGCGTGCGGCACAGCGCGAGCCGTTGCAGCATGCCGCGCGAGTAGGAGTCGGCACGGAGCCGATCCGGCCGCGTTCGGGCGTGACCTCGAGCTCTCCGGCCGAAGGAATCGCAAGCCCGGCGCAAAGCCGGAGCAGCGTGGTCTTGCCGGACCCGTTCGGCCCGGTGACGAGCAGGAACCCGTCAGGCGCAAGCTCGAACCCGACGCCGCGCAGAACGCGCTTGTCGCCGTAGCGCTTCTCCACCCCCCGGGCCCGAATCACCATGCCACTGTAGTCGCGCCCAGCCAGAGCCACAGCACGGTCCGCATCTCTTCCGGACCAGGCCGAGCGTCACACGCCTGGGACTGTCCCCGACATGGATGCCAGCGACATGGCCGGGACTGGTTCGTGGGGACATGGAGCTCGTGCCGAACGTGTGATTTCTCGTCCACAGGTGCCCTTTCTGGGCATGGGAACGGCTAGCTCGCCTTATACGTTGCGTCGATGCCGAGGATTCCTCGATTCCTCCTTCCCGACGGGCTCTTTCACGTCACCACCCGCGGGGTCGCAAAGATGCCGATCTATCACGACGACAACGACCGGCGGAACTTTCTCAGCCTGCTGTCCTTTGCGGTCGACCGCCACGAGTGGACTTGTCAGGCCTTCTGCCTGATGACGAACCACTACCACCTGGTGATCGATACGACACGCGAAAATCTCTCCGACGGTATGCAGATCCTCAACGGCGACTACGCCCAGGGATTCAACTTCAAATATGGACGCTGGGGACACGTCTTCGGTGACCGCTTCTGGTGCAGGTCGCTGGCCGAGGAAGAACTCCAGCAGGTTTGCCTCTACGTGATGGAAAACCCGGTTCGCGCGGGTCTCTGCAAAGAGATCGGAGACTGGCCTTGGAGTGCCTGCCGCTTCGAGCTCGGCTAGAGGACGGCCTCGGCCAGCACGAACCCGAAGAACACGACGCTGATCACGCCGTTCACCGTGAAGAACGCTGCATCGAGGCGACGGAGATCGCCGGGCTTCACGAGCGAGTGCTCGTAGGCCAGCAGCGCTCCGACCGCCACGACCCCGATCCAGTACAACCAGCCGAGGTGGAGACCGACGCCAACCGCCGCGAGCAACACGACCGTCAGGACGTGCAGCAGTCGCGCGCCCCAGAACGCACCCTCCACGCCGAAGCGCACCGCCACGGAGTGCAGTCCCTGCTCGACGTCGAATTCCCGATCAAAGAGCGAATAGAAGACGTCGAAGCCCGCGATCCAGACCGCGACTGCGCCGCCGAGCGCCCACGCTTCCCAGGGCAGCCGGCCCGTGATCGCAACCCAAGCGCCGACCGGCGCGAGCCCGTCGACGATCCCGAGCCAGATGTGGCTCAACCACGTGAAGCGCTTCAGATACGGATAGACGACGAAGCCGGCGATCGGGATCGGCCAAAGCCACCGCACGATCGGATCGAGCTGGAAGCATGAGATGAGGTAGAGCGCGAGCGCAAGTGCGCAGAACGCCGTGACCTGCATGCGGGAAAGCCTGCCGGCTGGCAGCTCGCGATCGGCCGTGCGTGGATTGCGAGCGTCGATCTGCGCATCGATCGCGCGATTCAGTCCCATCGCGAGCGAGCGTGCACCGAGCATCGCCAGCGTGATCCAGACGAGATCGTGCCCGGACGGGATGCGATGCACACAGAGCAACGCGCCGATGTAGGCGAACGGCAACGCAAAGACCGTGTGCTCGATCTTCACGAGTGACGCGAAGCGCCGTGGAAGCGCGGCTACGACTGTCACGTCTGCTGATGCGCGGAGCGGCCGCCCGCGATCAGGTCGACCGCGTGCGTCAACGCGGGCTTGATCAATGCGAAGCCGTCGCGGCAGCCGCCGGGCGATCCCGGGAGATTCACGATCAACGTCTGCCCGCGTACGCCGGCGACACCACGGCCGAGCAGCCCGTGCGGCGTCTTCCGGGTCGCCTCTGCACGGAGAGCCTCGGCGATCCCTGGCACGTTCCGATCGATCACAGAATCGGTCGCCTCCGGTGTGAAGTCACGAGGCGACACCCCCGTTCCGCCGGTCGTCAGAATCACCCGCGCGTCCGTCGACAGAGCACGCAACGCCGCCGCGATCTGCGGCCGCTCGTCGGGAACGACGCGATGCTCGACCTCGTACTTCTCGCCCTGCAGCAGCTCCACGAGTAGCGCGCCGCTTTCGTCCTCGCGCTCGCCGGCCGCAACGCCGTCGGAGATCGTCAGGACGGCGGCCTTCACGCGGGCTCTTTGGTCTTCTCGACCAGCGTCAGGTCGGTCACGACCATGCCCTTGTCGATCGCCTTCGCCATGTCATACACGGTCAAAGCCGCAACGGAGACAGCCGTCAGCGCTTCCATCTCCACGCCGGTCTGCGCGGTCGTCTCGACGACGGCGAGAATCACCACGCCCTCCTTGCCGGTCTCGAGGGAAACCTCGACGTGGGACAAGGGGAGCGGATGGCACAGCGGAATCAGCTCGCTCGTGCGCTTGGCGGCCATGATCCCGGCCACCCGTGCGGTCGCCAGTGCGTCGCCCTTCGGCAGCTCGCGGAGTCGCTGCGTCGTCTCCGGCGCCATCCGCACGACCCCGCGCGCCACTGCACGGCGCCGTGAAAGCGGCTTGCCGCCCACGTCGACCATGCGAACGTCACCGGCCTCGGTGACGTGGCTCAACTCGCCCATGCCGTGGTCGATCCTAACGAGCAGACGGCGCTGCAACGCGATCGAGTGCGGCCAGCAGCGTGTTCGTCCACCAGTTCAAATCGTGCTCGCGCACATGGGCGCGGATGGCCTCGAGCCTCGCGTGCCGCTCGCCGGCGTCCATCGACAAGGCTCGATCGATCGCTTCTGCCTGGCCCTGGACGTCGAACGGGTTCACTGTCAGCGCCCACTCGCCCAGCTCGGCGTGGGCGCCCGCGTTTTCAGATAGGACAACAACCCCGTCACGTTCGTTGACGAGCGGCGCCTCCTTGGCGACGAGGTTCATGCCGTCGAAGATGGCGTTCACGAGCAGGACGTCGAACTGCTTGTAAGCGGCTACCGACTTCGGGAAATCGTCCGCGATCTCCAGGTCGATCGGCCGCCAGCCGCTCTGCTGGAAGCGATCGTTCACACGGCGCGCCTCGCGCTGGATCGCGGCGAGGTACTCCGCGTACTCGGGAATCTCCTGGCGCGACGGATCGAGCAGAGCGAGCATCCCGACCCGCCGGTGCATCTCCGGATGCGCCTCGAGATAGAGCTCGAATGCACGAAAGCCCCGGACGATGTTCTTCGAGGGATCGGTCCGGTCGACACGCACGACGAGCTTCTCCGGCCTGCTCGCGACGATCTCCTGCTCCGCACTCAACACTGCTTCGCTCTGCGCCAGCTCGACGAACTCCGCCGGGTGCACCGAGATGGGGGCGGTCACTGCCTTCGCGGTGGCGTCTTCGCCCAACAGCTCGCGCACGCTGTAGATGAAGTTCCTGCGCCAGCGCTCCGTGTGGAAGCCGACGACGTCGTTCGCCATCAGCCCGTCGTGGATTGCGGACCTCGCGTCCCTTGGAAAGATGCGCCAGTAGTCTGGCTGAGGCCACGGGACGTGCACGAAGTGCATCAATGCCGCATCCGGCCTTCGCTCGCGCACCATGCGTGGCGCGAGGTACAGGTGGTAGTCGTGGAAGAACACCGCGGCGTCCGGTGTGCGCTCGAGCTCTGCGTCGACCGCGGACGCAAAGCTTTCGTTTACGGCGACGTAGCCCTCGGCCCAGGCCCGGTGAAACGCAGCATCGACCTTCGGGGCGTACGGCAGCTCCCAAAGAGAGTGCTGGACGAACCACAGCATCGGATTGGAGACCACGTTGTAGTACCAGTCATAGGCCTGCCGGTCGTGCGCGACGAGGCACAGCTTGTAGGGCGAACCGTCTCGCGCAGTCTCGTCGAGCGTCGCGCCGGCAAGCACCCGATCCTCCTCGGTGATCGCACTCGCGATCCAGGTCACCTCGTGGTACTGGACGAGGTTGCGCAGCGCCGTGACGAGCCCGCCGCCGCCGCGCTTCGTCGTGCGCGTCCCGTCGGGGTTGCGGCCGTACGACACAGGGCCCCTGTTCGAGACGACGATCAGCCTGCGACGCACGGGAAGCTCAGACGGCGGCGACGACCGGGACCTCGGCGCCGGACGTGTCGTTGCCGAGCAACCGGTTCATCAGCACGAGCCAGTCGCGAAGCAGCCGCGGCGTCAGGAAATGCCGCCGCACGTATTCCTTCCCACGCAAAGCGCGTTGCCGCGCCTCCTGTGGCTCACGCAGGATCTCGATGCACGCCTCCGCACAGTCCGTCGCCGAGTCCACGAGCCACCCGGTCTCGCCATCCTGGATCTGCGCGACGATGCCGCCAACTCGCCCGGCGACTGTCGGCCGCGTCTTCCAGAGTGACTCGGTCACCGTGAGCCCGAAGCCTTCCTTGATCGATTTCTGGATCACCGCGGCGGAGTGCACCTGGAACGCGTTCACCTCGACCGAGCCCACGTTGTTCAGGTTCGAAAGGATGTAGATGTCCGGGTCTCCTCCGGCATAGGCGACTGTCTGGTTGTAGAAGTCCCAGCCTTCCGGATCGTCATGCGCCATCGAGCCGACAAGCGCTAGCTGCACGTCGGGAAACTCCTTCTTCACCAGACGATACGCATCGATGACTCCGAGCGGGTCCTTCCAGGGATCGAAGCGCGAGACCTGGGTCAGCATGGGCCGCTCGACGTCGATACCGAACTGGTCGACGATGTACGCCGCATCCTCGGGCGACAGCGCCATGTTCTTCGGTGCCAGCGGATCGATCGCCGGCGGCCAGATGTAGCACGGTGGCAGGCCTTCGGCTTTCGGCACGTACTCGCGCATGTGGAAGATCGCGGCGTCGTAGCGACGGATGGACGGAAGCAGAAAGTCGAACACCTCCTTGTTCGGCGTCGAGAAGTCGATATGCCCGCGCCAGATCCAATGCGTACGCGAATCTTCGAAGTAGTCGATCATCCCGGCCGGCTGCGGGTCGTGGACGATGACGAAGTCGTAGTCGTCCTCGAACTCACGCGCGTTCAGCTCCTGGTAGCGCCGAAAGATCTCCCGCTGCTCCTCCGTCAGTCCCTGCGGGTTTCCCTGGAGGGCGTTGTGGATCGTCTTGGTGACGTTCCAGAACTCCTCAGCGCCCTTGATGATCCGCCATTCGGTGTGGAGGCCGGCGTCCTGCATCAACGGAATCAGCGTGTAGTTGATCTCCGCGACCCCGCCGCCGAAGGCCGTGGCCGACAGGTGCACGACGCGCTTCCCGGCGAGCGGCTCGGCCAGCCGCTTGATCTCGTCCATGAGCCCACGCGTGGCGATCGTCGCGTAGTCGGCGAGCGACTTGTGTCCGGCGTTGACGAGTTGGAGCATGGTCTGGGCGCGTTCCTGGGGGCGAACGGTCGCGAGAATACAGCCCGAGCGGGCTGGTGCCGCTAGATCAAGGCTTTCGCGAAACGCAAGCGCGACCCTCTGCCGCCGGGCTGAGCGCCGATCTCGACCTCGTCCGCGATCGCACGGATGATCGCGATGCCGAGCCCTCCTTCGGAGAGCTCGTCGGGATGGCCCTCGGCGGCTCCAGGATCGAATCCCTCACCGTCGTCGGTGACCTCGATGACGAGCCGGTCGGAATGGAGCTCGTAGGAGATCTCGACCACACCCACGTCCCGGGTCTCTCCGTACGCGTGGCGGACCGAGTTCGATGCGGCCTCGGTCAGCGCCAGCTTGAGATCCGCGAGGAGCTCGTCGGACAGCTCACGGAGCCGCCCGATGCCGGTGAGAGCAAGCCGGCAGAGGGTGATGTACTCGGCTCGCGCGGGGATCGTCAGCCGAATCGTCACGGCGTCGGAGCTGGTGCTGGTTGTCATCGAGTGGCCTGCATGAAAGGAGCTTTGCCCAGAAAGACGCAGAATAAACCTGTCGAAACTTGTCGAGAGCTCTCTCGCCACTCGCTCTCAGACGGTTTATGCCCAGGCCGCAGCAGGACTAACCCGCGGGCAGCCGGCGCTCCGCAAGCGTCACGGCCACCTTCTTGCGCTCGCCCCCGGGCTTCAGGATCGTGAACACCGCCACATCCTTGGGCCGCAACGAGAAGGAGACGAACCGCACGACGTCGTCGGCGCCGTCGACGGGCTTCCCGTCGATCGCCAGGATCACGTCGCCCCCCGTCTCGAGCGTTCGGCCGAGAACGTATGCCTCCCGATTACCGCCGTGGAGCCCGGCCTTGTCCCCCGGGCTGCCGCCGGTGACGCGGACGATCAAGGCGCCATGCTCGGCC
>WNFX01004358.1_pt1 | contig 13901 bp, 8 predicted proteins | sample 5400111 | NCBI WGS metagenome assembly WNFX01 (sample SAMN13153363, study PRJNA577476) | soil metagenome | isolation source: 40 cm soil or saprolite under grassland replicate 1 | place: USA:California | collected 2016-06-15
CAGACGGCGATGCGCCGCGACCGGGTCCCCCGGGTTCTGCGCCGTGACCGCCTCGGCCACGGCGCCTCGGGCGACATCGCCGACCACTACACCCACATCGCCGACGAGATGATCGAGGAAATGCTGGCCCGCCAGACGCGGCGGTGGCAGGCGGCGGTCGCGGCACGGGCGCGCATCGATGAGGCCCGCGGCGCCGAGCCACGGTCTGCCGTGCCCGCCCTCGACGGGTGGCTGGCCCCGTTCCGGGAGCGCGCCGGGGAATCCAGCTCCCACCTGCGCTCCCATCGGCAGGATCCGGAGGTGGAAGCATGAGCGTTTTGCCCTGGTGGGCGCAACTGGGATCGAACCAGTGACCCCTCGCTTGTAAGACGAGTCATTACCGTCGCTGGACGTGGCCCGGCGTGCCATCTGCCAGCCATGACCGTGGCTGGACGTGGCCTGGCGTGGCCCGGTGTCTGTGGTTGTTGGCTCCCCGTTTGGCCCCGGCTTCGTTAGCGCCGCTAACCTTTTACGACACGGACGGCAGCCTGAAGCCGCTACCGCCCCGGCCATGCGGCCCGGGAGCGATCAACCATAGTGGTGCCCGATGTCCAGCCACGAGGACTTCGGCGGTCACTGAGCCACCAAATCGCCGGACTTCTGCCTCCATCGACTACACCGGGCGGGTTGGTGCCGGTGTGCGGCGATCCCGCGGCTCGACGTCCGGAGCCGGCGCCCGGACCGGGGCGGCGGCATGCCCGGCAGGCGCGGTGAGCAACCCGCCGTCCACCAACTCCGCAGGGGGCGGCGACGCGCGGCGCCAGCGAGCCTGGCCCCCCAGGCGGGCACCGTCGTGGAGCAGCCAGGCGTCGTGCTCGAAAGACCCTGCTCGTCGCCAGGTGGCCCCGCAACTGCAGACGGCAGCGGCGCCGGTGATGAACCGACAGCACCGCGGCCAGCACCCCGGCGGCGCACAATGAGCAGTCATTGCTCAGGGCCATCGGCAACCGACCGCCGCGCACGAGCGCCAGCCAGAAACCGGCCAGCGCGAGGCGCACGCCGATGCCGGCACCCGCATCCGCAGCTTCCGGCGCGCATAGGCCGAACCGAAGACGGCCGCGCCCAAAGGGACGATCTGCGCGCGGCGGCCCGCACCACCGGCGCAGTCCCCAGCCGCGCAGAGTCGGCGATCGGTAGCGAACTCACGAGGCGCAGCAACCGAGGGTCCGCTCACTTTGTGTGATGGCCACAGTGTCGACTACGTGACCGCCAGCGAGCAGAGCCCGTGACCGTCCACACCGACGCCCGGCGCGTGCCCAACAACAGCGGGCAAACGCACCCTTCCAACCGCCGGACACCCAGCCACCACACCGCCAAGATCATCACTAGCGCCAGCGGCTACGCGCATCGAACCCCGATCTGATCAGTGCAGTGACATCGAGATGACCGAATCACTGACATCGAGGCGCAGCCTCTCAGCTGGCCGTCACCGATGCGGCCCCGGGAATCCGCGTAGTTCCGGTTCCGGGCGTCAAGACGGAACTTCCTCAGGTAGAGGAGGCGAGCCCTCTGCGGGCGCGTCCTCCCCGTCGGCGTGTGCTTCCGCAGCCTCGCGGACGTTGGTAGATGTACCGGCACGTCCGCCGGTGCGTGTTTCGCCGCCGCGCGCCTGCGCCGCCCGGGAGGCGGCTACCGGCTCGGGAGTGATCGCGGCAGCCCGAACCACGGCAGCACGCTGGCCTCGAAGCGGGTCATGGCGCAGATCTGGTCGCCGGCAAGGGTGAGCACGTAGAAGGCGGTCGCGTGGCGGATGCCGGCTGGGGCGCGCAGGTAGGCTCCGAACGCGGGCTGGCCGTTGGCTCGCGCCGGGACGAGGTCGAACCTGCGGCCCGCGGCGAACAGGCTGGCGCAGAAGCGGGTCACGACGTCTCGGCCCTCGTATCCGAAGGGCATCGGCGGCATCGCGATGAAGACGTCGTCGGTCAGCAGGGCCACCAGCGCGTCGAGGTCGGCCGACTCCCACGCGCGGGCGAACTTGGCCACGATCGTGTCCTCGGCGGGTGAGCCGGCGGCGGGCGGCGGTTGGTGGCCGGCGGCCGGCTGCTGGCGCTGGAGGCTGGCGCGGGCTCGTTTGAGGCCGCTGTTGACCGATTCGACGGTCACCTCCAGCATGCCGGCCACCTCGCTGGCGTGGAATCCGAGGACGTCGCGCAAGATGAGGACGGCGACCTGGCGCGGCGGCAGCACCTGCAGGGCGGTCACGAAGGCCAGCGAGATGGCTTCGGTCTGCTCGTAGCGGGCCTCCGGCCCGAGCGGCACGTCGACGGCACCCTCGAGGAGGGCGTCAGGAAACGGCTGCAGCCAGACGGCCTCGTCGCGCGGGGTCGGCACGGGCAGTTCGAACTGAGACATGTCCCACTCCCTGGCCGGGCGCCGGCTCGCTGCGCGGCGCGCGTTGAGGCACCGGTTGGTGGCGATCTTGTACAGCCAAGTGCGCAGCGAGGCGCGTTCCTCAGTGAACCCGCCGATGCCTTGCCAGGCGGCCAGCATCGTCTCCTGGACGGCGTCCTCGGCGTCCTGGAAGGATCCGAGCATCCGGTAGCAGTGCACCTGCAGCTCCCGCCGGTGCGGCTCGGTCAGCTCCCGGAACGCCTCGCCATCCCCGGCCCGCGCCCGTGAGAGCAGATCGGCTGTCACCATCCTGCGCGCCTTCCTTCCGCACCACGTGGCACTTCCACTCGGTATATACACCGCCCGGGGGGCGAACTGGGCGGCTCGCGGGCGCCCAGTTTCCCGGCGCCGCGGTGTATGCATCACCGACCGCCCGGACGATCCGAGCGCCGGATCGTGCCGCGGCAGCTGGAAACGACCCTGGGAGGTTGACGATGGAATCGTCCGCATCGGCCGGGCGCGTGGCGTCCGCCGTTCTCGATCCGCGCCGCTGGTTGGCGCTTGCGCTGCTGTGCGGCGCGTTTTTCATGGTGCTCCTGGACGCCACGATCACGATCGTGGCGCTGCCCTCGATCGGGGCCGGCCTGCGCTTTTCGGAGCAGGGTTTGCAATGGGTGCTGAGCGCCTACGCGCTCACCTTCGGCGGCCTGTTGCTGCTCGGAGGGCGGGCGGCTGACCTGCTCGGGCGTCGGCGGGTGTTCATGGCCGGTGTCGTGTTCTTCACGGCTGCGTCGCTGCTGTGCGGGCTGGCCTGGTCGCCGGCGGCGCTGCTGGCGGCCCGCGTGGTCCAGGGCGCCGGCGCAGCGATCATGACCCCGGCCGCCCTGTCGATCATCTCCACGACCTTCACCGAGGGCTCGGAGCGGAACAAGGCGCTGGGGATCTGGGGCGCACTGGGTGGCGTCGGCGCCACCACGGCGTGGCTGATCGGCGGCCCGCTCGTCGACGGCCCCGGCTGGCGGTGGATCTTCTTCATCAACGTCCCCGTCGGCCTGGCCGCGCTCGCGCTGTCGCCCGTGCTGCTGCGCGAGAGCCGGGCCGCGTTGACCCGGCGAAGCTACGACCCCGCCGGGGCGCTCACCATCACCGGCGCGCTGGTCCTGCTCGTCTACGCGGTCGTCGAGGCACCGGGCGCCGGCTGGGGCGACGTACGGACAATCCTGCCGCTCGCCGGCTCGGCCGTGCTGGTCGCCGCCTTCGGGCTGATCGAGTCGCGCCACCACGTGCCACTGGTGCCGCTGCGCATCTTCCGCTCCCGGACGCTCGCCGGCGCGGACGCCGTGACGGTCCTTATCGGCACCGTCGCGGTCGGCATGCCGTTCGTCCTGACGCTCTACGCGCAGCAGGTGCTCGGCTACTCGGCCCTCAGGTTCGGCGTCAGCTCGGTCGTGCTCGCGGTTGCGGTCTCGGCCGGCGCGATCGCCGGTCAGGCCGCGGTCGGCAAGGCTGGCTTCCGCTCGGTCGCCGCGACCGGCATGGCGCTCATGGGCGCGGGGTCGCTCGTGCTCACGCAGGTCTCCGTACACGGCAGCTACTTCCCGGACATCTTCGTCGGGCTGCTGCTGTGCGGTCTGGGGATCGGCCTGGCCTTCGTGACCGCCACGGTCGCGGCGCTCGCTGGGGTCGCCGAGCACGAGGCCGGGCTCGCCTCGGGCCTGAGCAACACCGCCTTGCAGATCGGCACGGCGCTCGGCGTGGCCATCGTCACGACCGTTGCCGTCTCCCGCTCCCAGCACTACCTGGCAGCGCACAAAGGCGCGAACCCGCTCGTCGTGCTGACCGAGGGCTACCAGTCCGCTTTCGTGGCCTGCGCCGTGCTGGCCGGTATCGGCCTGGTGCTGGCGCTCCTGCTCCCCGGTCGGCCGCGGAAAGCAGCGCACGAGCTGCCAGAGCCGGTCCCGGCGGCCAGTGCCGCTGCTGCAGGAGATGTGGTGATCAGATCAGGAGCGAAATGAGCGAACAGCACACCGATTCTTACCACCCACGCCGCCTGCGGCGGCGGTAGCTGACAACACCAATCAGAAGGAGAACCGAAATGGGGAAGATCGTCGTGAGCGAGAACGTCACGCTCGACGGAGTCATCCAGGACCCGGCCGGTGACGAAGGCTTCCGGGTCGGCGGCTGGGTCGGCCTGATCGGGAATAGCCCACAGCTTGCCAAGCTCGCGCTCGACGAGGCGCTGGCCGCCGGGGCCTTCCTGCTGGGCCGGCGGAGCTACGAGTGGCTCGCCGCGCGGTGGCCATCCCGGAGCGGCGAGCTGGCGGACAGGCTGAACAGTCTGCCCAAGTACGTCGTGTCCTCGACCCTCGAACATCCCGCCTGGAACAACTCGACAGTCCTCACGGGCGACGTGCTTAACGAGGTCTCGACGCTGAAGCAGCAGATAGACGGGGACATCGTCATCGCCGGCAGCTTCCAGCTCGTGCACACGCTGATCGAGCACGACCTGGTCGACGAGCTGCGGCTGAAGATCTTCCCGGTCGCTCTCGGGGCCGGCGAGCGCCTGTTCGGCCATACCAGCGACAAGAAACCCATGCGCCTCCTCGACACCCAGACCCTCGAGGGCGGCATCGCCTACCTCACCTACCAGCCCGTCCGGGACGCCTAGCGGGCGTCAGACGGCGCTAGCGTTCCGAAATGCTCGCAGGCGCTCTCCCCCAGGGCAGGCATCCGGGAGAGCGCCTCGTGAGCAGCGGGTGGCAAGAAGGCGGACCACAGCGATGAGGACGCCGCTACGACGTTCATTGCCCAGGAACTGGAGATCGCCCCGCGCTGGTGGCGCATCACTACGACAGCGCATCCGGTCTGGCGCTTACCGCGTCCTGCGCGGATCTGCTCAAGACCCCGGCCCAAGCATGGCCACGCTCATTTGGGGCTGGTGACACGTCTTTTACCGGCTGTCAACGGCACCCCTGGAATCCCAAGAGTTCAGTGGAACTGAAGGATCTGGGACTGGGACGCGAACTGAAGGATGCTCATCCCTTGTGTGCCGGAAGAACCCTCGGGTTCGCCCGAAGCCGGGACGGTGCGCCTCGGCCGTGAAGTTGCTCGCGGGGGCTGGGCAACCTGAGTGTCCACGGTTTGGTGTGCTAGGTCCAGCTGATGGTTGACGTGCCAGTGGTGTGCGAATGGTTTCCTAGCGCCCTGCGGGCACCTACGACCAGGCCCCGCCGGTCCGGCGTTCGATCAAGATCTTTCCGCGCGGGTCGCCGGAGCTGTAGGAACCTGCCGCCCAGGCCTGCGACGACGAGACCGTGCACACTGCCTGCAGGAGGCTCTGATCGGGTAGGTGGTCGGTCGACCCGCCCGGGTTTGGGCTGGGCTCTTGCTTCCAGGCCCGGCCATTCCACCGCTCGATCAGCGTCAAGACCGCCGGCTCGACGTGGGTGTCGGCGAAGTAGTAGCCGACTGCCCAGGCGTTTGCAGGCGAGCGGGCGGCGATGGCCGTCAAGTTGCTGCCGCGCGAGTCGACCGGCCTGGGGCTAGTCACCTGCTTCCAGGCCCGGCCATTCCACCGCTCGATCAGGGCCTCGTCGACCGTTCTGGTGCCCACGTTCCCCGCCGCCCAGGCCCCGGACTCGCCTACAGTGGTCACCGCGTTCAAGGCGCCGCCGTCACGGCCTCCGGGGTTCGGGCTGGTCACAATCTTCCACGCGCGGCCATTCCACCGCTCGATCAGCGGCCTGAACGGAGGGCCGAAGTAGGAGCCAACCGCCCAGGCGCTGGACTTGCCAGCAGCCGCGACGCCATTCAGGCGGGCGTCCGAGCCACCCGGGCTGGGACTGGTCACTTGCACCCAGGCGCGGCCATTCCACCGCTCGATCAGAGTCTTGATCGTTTTGCCGGTGCTGAAATAGCCGACCGCCCAGGCACTCGATAACCCCGCGGCGGCGACGCCCAGCAGGAAACTGCCATGCACGCCGCCCGGGTTCGGGCTGGCCACTTGCGCCCAGCCGCGGCCATTCCACCGCTCGATCAGGGTCTTGATCGTTTTGCCGGTGTTGTAGTACCCGACCGCCCACGCATTTGATGACCCGGTGGCAGCGACCGAGTTAAGCAGACTCTCCGTAGCGCCGCGCGGGCTGGCGCTTGGCACCTGCCTCCAGTCCCGGCCATCCCAGTGCTCGATGAGCGGTTTGCCGGTTGCTGCCGAACCCACCGCCCAGACGCTATGCGCGGACACCGCAGCGACGCCGTTCAGTCCGTTGACCGAAACCCAGCTATACAGTGCATCAGCCACATTTCTGTGCGGCGTTCCCCGGCTCGAAAACGAGGTTGCGGGAGACCGGGTATGACCGCACGAAACCAGCGCTGCGAGGACTGCCGACGCGGCGGCGACCCTCACCGCGGGGCGAACCCAGGCCGGACTGTGCATAGCCCACCTAAGCGCCACGGTGCCCGCTGGCCCAGGTCGCCTGGCTGCCCCATGGCGGCATCCTCCCTTCCGGCGGCGGCGCCAGGCCGCGAGGCAGGCCCGGGCTTCTTCTCTTTGGTAGTTAGCGCCGATTTCCGCACAGGAGGTTCGGGGCAACGTTCAGGTGATTTCGTAGCGGATGGTGCGTCCGCCCCACCAGGGGATGGGGGTGGCGGCGGGGAGGTCTGCTTTGCGGAGGACGGGTGAGAAGGCGCGGCGTTCGAGCCGGACGGTGATCGTGTCAGGGGCGGTGATGATCCGGCCGGGGGTTTCGAGGAACCGCCGCTGGATGGTGTCGGGGGTCACGGTCGCGTAGCCGGGGAGCCGGGCGCGCAGGGCGGCGGTGAGGGCCTGGGCGAGGACGGCGAGCATGACGTCGAGGTCGACGTTGAGGTTGACGGTGGAAGACAGGGCGTCGGCGCAGAACGCACGGATGATCTCGGCGAGCCGCTGCTCGATGGTCATCCGGCGGGCGTACTGGCCGATGAGCGCGCGGGTGGTGATCTGGTCGTCGTTGGTGATGATGACGGTGGGGGCGTCACGGCCCAGGCCGGTGACGATCAGCTGCCGGACGGTGCCGGGGTAGCTGGTCAGCTTCACTGCGGGGTCCTCGTGGACCTTGGGCTTGTTGTGCGGGCCGGGCCGGTCCAGGGTGATCGTCGCGTAGTCCGCCGGGGCCAGGCTGGTGATGTGCCGCATCAGGGATGCTGAGCGCATGCGCAAGGTGGCGAACTTGACGCCGCGCTCGTTCAGCTCGCCGAGGACGTCCTGGGTGGTGACCTTCTGGTCCATGATCAGCATCTTCGGGTCGGCGCCGGACACCTGTTTCCAGTGGTCGCAGAAGGCGATCACCTCGCGGGCCTGGGTGGCCTTGGAGATGTCGGCGCTGGCGTAGACCAGGTTGCGGGTTCCGGTGTCCTGGGCGAAGAACGTCAGCACCGAGCGGGCGCGCTGGGACCGCGTGGGCACGTAGTGCTTTTCCAGGACCGGGTCGCGGCCCCAGTGCATGATGGCGTGGAAGTCCAGGTCGAAGACCGCCTCCTCCGCGGCGGCCAGCCCGCCGGCGATCATCTGCTTGTCCAGTGCGGCCAGGAACCGTTGCTGGTGGTCGTGCGACAGCCGGTAGGAGTAATCGGTCAGCGCGGTCTTCTTCGGCAGGACCGCCAGCCCGGCGAACAAGGCGGCGGCGGGGTCGGCGAGCAGGTCATCGACGTGGGAGACCCGCCGGGTGCGGGTCAGCTTCAGCGCCAGCAAGGACAGCAGCCAGCTGACGGCGGGGATGACCCGGGTGCCGGGGTACCCGGCCGCGGCAGCCAGGGCGGGCAGGTCCAGGGACACCAGGTCGGGGATGGCCAGCAGCAGCCCGGCCCGGGTGGTGTCCAGCTGTTCTGGCCAGGTGCCGAAGTCGATCACGGTGGCGGCCGGCAGGTTGGTGTCCCGGCCGGGCGTGGCCGGGGAGATGCTGGCCTCGGGCGCGGGGCCGCGCAGCAGCCGGCCGAAACCCTCCTCGGTCAGGATCTCCGCGACCGAGGTGCGGTTCAGCGGGGTGCCCTCCGCCGACAGCCGGGCGGAAATCTCGTAGGAGGACATGCCCTGCCGGCGCAGCGCGATCACCCGCCCCCGGACGCGGTCCCGGGCCGGGGCCGTGCCGGGGGCCGGGCCCGGCCTGCGGGGCGGGGCGAACAGCTCCAGATTCCCGGCCCGGTGCTCGCGGACCAGGTTGATCATCGCCCACCGGGTGTAGCCGAACCGCGCGCCCGCCTGCGCGTACGACAGCCCGCCCACGAAATAGGCGCGCAGCGCCTCATACCGCCGCTGGTTCACCTGCTGCGGTGACGTGAACCACCCCGGCTCCCCCTCATGTTGCCCCGATCTGGCTGTCATATGAGAATTATCGCACATTAACTGTGCGGCTGATGAGCGTGAGCAGCCCGCCCGCATCATGCCGCTCTCTGCCCGCCTGTCACCATCCGTCCCGTTCCGCATCCGGCAGACCGGGCATCATGCAGCAGCACTCAAGGCAGATAACAAATCGGCTTCGCGCCATCCGGCACCCGGATCGCGCTACCGCCGACGCTAACCATGATCAGCAGGCCGTAGCGTTCTAGCAGGTCAGGACGCTGACCACCAGCCGGCTGCCACAGCGATCACGCGGCAAGATTGCGCCGAACATCCTGCGCGGAAATCCGCGTTAGACGCTTCACCGCGCTCATCGGTGCCCAGCCGGGCAGGGCTTGGCGTTCTGCTGCCGCTTCCTGGTAGCTGCCAGTGAACGCGGATGCCGCGGCAGGGTCAACGTGCAGCGCCCGCAGCGCGCAGCGCGAGGAACGACGTTGACGCCCGCAAGGCCCGGGCCGAAGGGAACTCAGAGGTTATTTTTTTAATACAGCGGGTTACCACCGCGTCCGCCGTGAGTTCATCGAAACTGAAGGTCCCTCATCGGGAACTCGTGGTTGTTTGGGAGCTGACCGCCTCGATCACCGTGAGTTCGCGGTGTGGCGCCCGGCTTGGGCGTGAAGCGCGATTGGCGGGCTCAGGGGAGTTGGCCTGCCAGCCATCCACGCCGCAGCCGCGGGCCCGCGGCCCCTTTCGGGCAGTTGGGACTGCGGGCCGGGCGGTTCGGGCCTTACCAGGCGGGCAGCCGGAAGAGCGACCCGGGTATGGGGGTTTGACGGGTGAACAGGCGCTGGGTGCTGGGGGGCAGTGGGGTGAATGTGGTCGGGGTCTGGACGCCGAACACTGGTCCCCGGACGGCGATCATCGCGGTGCCGTGGGTGTTCACCCACCACACGGCTGTGGAGCCTGCCTCGGTGTCGGTCCGCCGCTGGTATAGGACCCGTATGGGCTTTCCGGTGCGCACCGAGAACTCGGTGATCGTGAAACCAAACACTTTGGGCGGGGCAGCCTGATGGTAGAACGGGGCGACGAGCTTGGTGCCGTCGCCGGTGATGAGCGGCATCCCGGTGATGCGGTGCTTGGCGTTGTTGTGTAGCGCTCCGAGGTCGGTGCTCGGGACGGGGATCCGCGTGCTGGATGCCGGCAGGCTGCCACTCGGGGCGGCGGTGTCCAGCAGGTAGAGCTGCTTGGGCTCGTTCCCGTTTCTGGTGCGGGTGGTCACCTCGAACATCAGCGTCCGGTTGTCCGCCTCCCACTGCAATCCGCCGCTGGCCACAAGCATGGCGATCGAGCCGAGCGTGCCTCGGCCAGGCCACACCCACTCCCGCGGGGTCCCGGTCGCGAGCGAGAAAACCTGAATCCTGGACCCAATCTGCCCGTGGGCGGGGAGGAATGACACGGCGAGCTTGCTGCCATCGGGCGACACCGCCACGCCCGAGATGCCCGTTTCCGGGGATATGGGCAGGGGCACCAGGCGGCCCGGATGGCCCGAGCGGCCCAGGACCAGCCGGAACAATTTGACCGGCCTCGGCTTATCAATCGGATCCCCCCGGTGCAGCCTGGGTGAGGCGCCCAGAACGAACGTCCGGCCGTCACCGGCGGCTGCCACCCACGAGAACACCGTGTACGGCTTGGGCGGCGCGATGGTCCCCAGCACGGCTCCGGTGGCGGTCGCGCCGACCACCGCGCGGCCTGACACCTCGGGAATGGCGACGAAGTACCGGGGAACCTTGGCGAACACGCCTGAGGAGTTCACCGGGCCGCTCCTGGCGGGGCGCAGAATCAGGCCGGAGGTGGCCAGCGACCCGATTATCACGCCCGCCACTGCTGCCGCGGCGGCCACCGGGGCCAGCCACCCCGGCCAGCGGCGCGGGCCAGCTGCCCGGCGAACCAGGCCGGGCGCATGCCAGCCCCTGCCAGCGGCGCGGGTGCGCAGGGGCGTGCGGCCCAGGGCGGCACGCTCAAGCCTCAGCCGTGCCGCCTCGACGACCTCTGGCCCAGGCGGTGGCTCGGCCAGCAGATGCTGGACCGCGCTCAGCTCATCCATGGGGTTGCTCCTTCCGTCCCCCGGCCGGGCTGATGCGATCCGCCGAGCCGTAACTGTCTGCCGGGTTGGTGCCGCCGAGCGACTCTCGCAGCCGCGCCCGCGCCCGGCTCAACCGTGAACGCACGGTGCCGTAGGGAATGCCAAGCGACTGCGCGACCTCCTGGTTGTCAAGGCCAGCCACCGCCACGAGGAGCAGCACGTCCCGGTCGCCGCTGCCCAGCCCGGCCAGCGCGGCGGCCAGGGCTGGCCCGGCAGCTGCGGCGCTGACCCGCTCAGTGGCCAGGTCCTCATGACTGGGTGCCACAGCTTGGGTGCCGGCCCGCGCTAGCGCGCGGTAGCGGCGCTGCTCCTGGCGGCGGTACGTGCCGGCCAGGTTGGTGGCGATCCCGTACAGCCACGGCCGGGCACACTCGCGGGCCAGATCATAACGCTGGCGCTGGGCAAAGGCGATGGTGAACACCTCGGCCGCCAGATCGTCGGCGATCCTTGCGCCGACCCGCGCCGCCAGATACTGGTGGATCCGGCCGAAGTAGCGCCGGAAGATCGCCTCGAACCGCTCCGGCTCAGCCCACGACTGCTCAATCACCGCAGCATCGGTCGCGGGTCGGCCCGTGGGTTCACCGGTCACAATCACCACTCACATCCTTCATGAGGGCGGCTCCCTCACCCTGTTGTTAGCCCAAGCCCCCCGCCGTGTTCGCGGCGGCCGGCCGGAATCTCTCTCAGTTGTCTCACAGACCCCCGAGAAGACATCGGATTCAGGCACTCCCGTTGAACACCTGATGGGCCCTGGCCTGCGGAAGCGGACCGGCAAGCACGCGCTGGACCGGCCGCCCACTGGCGGAAGCCGGTCCGCGAGCGCAAAGCGATCAAGACGCTGACCACGACGGCCCACGATCACGCCTGCCACCCGGCGCAGGACGTGGACGTGCGGGCGCTCATCGAGGCGCTGCCGCCACGGCTGCGCAGCACGTTCCTGCTGCGCTACTCCGCGGGCTCTCGGATGCTGAGATCGCGGACGCGCTGGGCTGCCGGCGATGGTAATGCGGCGACTGGGCAGGTCGAGGTCTTCCAGGTGAGGTCGCGGATCGCGGCCCAGCGGGCAGCGTCCTGGCTCCCCCCATCGTTCGCCTCCACCAGTTCTTGGGCGAAAGAGCCGCGAGCGTTACCGCCGAAGCCGGTAGCGCCGGGAACGCTGTATTTTCCCTTCCTGCCGCTGGTCGTCGGCGCCATGCACGTCGCGTCAGAGGACGGCAACGTCCGCGCCTTCCACCGGGACGCTCAGGAGATTGCGGGCGGCATTGGCGTGGGCCATCGCGTTGGTGTGGTCGATGTTGAAGACCAGGGCAAGGTGAAGAGGATCGGCGCCGGTAGCCAGGGCTTCCTGCCGGGGTTCCCCTGAAACCGTGGAGACTTCGGTAGTAGAGGCCGCCGGTACCGGTCACGTCCTGGAACAGCAGCACGGACAGGCCGAACGCGGCCACGTAGCTGACCGCGACGGAGGCGATGAGGTAGAGCGGGGCGATGAGGCTGCGCAGGACGAGCGCCAGCAGGATGGCGATGATCGCGACCGGGACGATGTGCAGCAGGTCGGTGTCGGAGGCTTGGCCCACGTCGTACCCGGATGGCGCATCACCGGCGCCGCCGTAGGCACGGGCGCCGGTGGCCCGGGCCACGGCGGCTACGGCGGCGCGGATGGCCGGCACCTGGTGGAGCGCGGCGTTCGAGTCCGGGTCGCCAGCCGCGAGCCCGGCGTCGAACAGCACGGTCCGCCCGTCGGCGCCGATGAGCTGGCTCTCGGCGCGGTACAGGGTCCATATGGCCGCCGGGAGGCCGCTGCCGGGCGGCGGAAGGGCGGGCAGTTCGCGGGGGTCGCCGAACGTAGCGTGCAGCGCCTCCAGCCGGGCCGGCGTGAGGGTGACGCCGTTGACGTCGAGCGGGCCGGTCAGGTCGTTGAACTCGGGGATCGCGGCGAGCCCCTGCTCAGCGCGGGCAACCGGTGCCGAGTCGCTCCAGACTGGTGTGGGGAAGCGCAGCAGCACGAGGGTCGGGTTGCTGCTGGCGGCCGGGAAGTGGGCGGCGAGCAGCGCGTTGCCGGCGGCGGAGTCCGAGCCGCGGGGGGCGGCCGGGGTGCTGCCGGAACCGGCCGGCATGTAGCCGAGGACGGCCGTGGCCAGCGCGCCGAACAAGACCAGGCCGAGGGCGAGTGTTGCGGTCGGGTGGGTGACGATGCGGCCGGCGGTGCGTCCCCACCAGCCGAGGCGCGGCGCGGGCTGGGTCGTGTTCGAGGGCCAGAACGCGGCCCGGCCGAAGATGGCCAGCAGGGCCGGTGTCAGGGTGAGGCCGGCCAGCAGCATGAGCCCGATCGCGATGGCCAGCGGGGCGCCGAGGCTGGAGTACAGGCCGAAGACGGCCAGCAGCAGGGTGAGCAGCGAGGCGATGACGGTAGCCGCCGAGAAGGTGATCGACTCCCCGACCCCGGGACAGAGCGTACGCGACCGCGTCGTGGGGAGATCGGCCGGTCCGGAGTTCTTCCCTGACACGGAAGACCAGGAACAGGCCGTAGTCGGTGCCGGCGCCCAGTGTCAGGATGAGCAGCATGATCTGGGTGAGCCCCGTCACCTGAAGGCCGGCTTTGCTGGCCTGGGCGATGACCGGCCCGGCGAGCTGGGTGACGAGCACGGCGGGGGCGAGGGTCAGCAGCGGTGCCAGCAGTGAGCGGAAGACGACAAGCAGCAGGGCCACGATGAACAAGATCGACAGATCCTGGCCCAGGTTGATCGCTCGCTGGCCGTCCTGGCTGGCGTCGGCCTGGGCGGCCACCGGGCCGGCCAGGTGGGCGTGCAAGTCACCGGGCAGCGTGCTGGCCCGGATGGCGTGGCGGAGATGTTCTGCCAGGAGTTGACCACCAGGGCTGGGCCTGACGGCGGGGTGTGGGTGTAAGAGGCGGCGAACGCCGGAGCCTGGGCGGGGTCGGCCAGCTTGAGGTTCAACAAGTAGGAGATCCCCACGTCAGGGGTGGCGAGGCTCATCGCGTCGGAGCGAGACAGCCAGATGAGGCCCGGCTGGTACTGCGAGATCTGCTCGTGCGATATGGACGTGCGGTAGATCAGG
>WNFX01004359.1_pt1 | contig 13901 bp, 13 predicted proteins | sample 5400111 | NCBI WGS metagenome assembly WNFX01 (sample SAMN13153363, study PRJNA577476) | soil metagenome | isolation source: 40 cm soil or saprolite under grassland replicate 1 | place: USA:California | collected 2016-06-15
CCGAATAGCCGTTGTCATAAGCCACCTCCCGAGGTGCGGTTGGGGGACCTCGGGAGGTGGGCTGTTTGCGGTGACGATTCCGTTACATCGTTGTGACGGACACCCCACGACCCGCCGGTAGGTTTCCCGCGGCGATGACTCAGCTCCGCAGCGACCGCATTTATCAACGCGCCCTTACGGCGTTCGCGCTCGCGTTGCCCGCGCTGATTCTCGTCATCCTCGGCGTGCTCCTCGTCGACTCGCTTCCCGCGTTGCGACGGTTCGGGCCATCATTTCTATGGACCTCCACGTGGGATCCCGTGGCGGAGGTCTATGGCGCGGCGCCGATGATCTTCGGGACGCTGGCGTCCTCGCTGCTGGCGCTGCTCCTCGCTGTGCCGCTGGCGCTCAGCGTGGCGATTTTTCTGACGGAGTTCTCGCCACGCTGGCTGCGCCAGCCGGTCGCGTTCCTGGTCGAGCTGCTCGCCGCGATCCCCAGCGTGGTGTACGGCACGTGGGGCATCTTCGTCCTGATCCCGTTCCTGCGCAGTTATGTCGTCCCACCGCTCAAGGCCCTGTTGGGCTGGACGCCGTTCCTCCAGGGCGTGTTTTACGGAAACTCGTTGCTGGCCGGCGGGATCATCCTCGCGATCATGATCGTGCCGTACATCGCGGCGGTGTCGCGCGAAGTCCTGCTCGCCGTGCCCACGAGCCAGCGCGAGGCCGCGCTCGCGATGGGCGCGACCCGCTGGGAAGCGGTACGCACCGCTGTGCTGCCGTACGGCCGCGCCGGTCTGATCGGCGCTGTCATCCTGGGGCTCGGCAGGGCGCTGGGTGAGACCATGGCGGTCACCATGGTGATCGGCAATCGCCACGATATCGGGGTGTCGGTGCTGCAGCCGGCCTACACGATGGCGGCGGCGATCGCCAACGAGTTCAGCGAAGCGACGACCGGCATGTACCAATCCGCGCTCGTCGAGGTCGGGCTCATCCTGTTCGTGCTGACCGTCGTGGTGAATGCGATTGCGCGGATTCTGATTTGGCGCGTGGCGCGGGGAGCGGCGGACGGGAGCAAGGCTCTATGAGCGGCGCGTCGCTACGGCGCCATCTGACGAGCCGAGTCATGACGGTCCTGATCGTGGTGTTGTCGTTCACGGCGGTGTTGGCGCTCGTCCTCATCCTCGGCAACCTGCTCGTGAAAGGCGCCTCCTCCCTCGATTGGGCGTTCTTCACCAAGAGTCCTGTCCCGGCAGGACAATCGGGCGGCGGTGTCGCCAATGCGATCGCAGGCACGATTCTGATCGTCGGGCTTGCCGCCCTCATCGGCGTCCCGGTCGGCGTCGGCGCCGGCATGTATTTGGCGGAATACGGCGGGGGGCGGCTCGGATTCGTAGTACGATTCGTGGCGGACGTGCTCAACGGCACTCCTTCGATCGTGATCGGGATCGTGGGGTGGACGTTCATCGTCAAACCGAGCGGCGGGTATTCCGCGCTGGCGGGCAGCATCGCGCTCGCGATTCTGATGATCCCAATGTTGGCGCGCACGACCGAAGAGATGGTGCGGCTGGTGCCGCATTCGCTGCGCGAGGCGGCGCTGGCCCTCGGATATCCGCGCTGGCGCACATCGCTCAAGGTCGTGGCGCGCACCGCGCTCGGCGGGATCGTGACGGGCTGTCTCGTCGGCATCGCCCGCGTGGCCGGCGAAACCGCTCCCCTGCTCTTCACAGCTCTTGGCAATCTCAACTTTACGACATCGGTCACGCAGCCCATGCAGACGCTGTCGCTGCAGATCTACGTATACGCGACCGGTCCATTCGACGAATGGCACCGCCTGGCGTGGGCCTCGGCTTTGGTGCTCATGGGACTCGTGCTGGTGATTTCTCTCACCGCCCGCTGGGTGACGAGGGCCAGGTATGGTCGCATCCGCTAATACCCGGCTGCGCCTCGAAACCGCGCACCTGACGGCGCTCTTTGGGCAACATCGCGCCGTGCGCGACGTGTCGCTCTTATTCCCCGCGCACACGGTCACCGCGATCATCGGCCCCTCAGGATGCGGCAAGAGCACACTGCTGCGCTGCCTGAACCGCATGCACGAGCTGACGCCCGGCGCGAGTGTGCAGGGCGAGGTCCTGCTCGACAACGTCAACATCTATGCGGCAGACGTCAGTCCGGTCGAGCTCCGCCGCCGCATCGGGATGGTCTTCCAGCGGCCCACACCGTTTCCCACGATGTCGATTTACGACAACGTCGCCGCGGGGCTGCGCGTGAACGGCGGCCGCCGGCGCGCGGCACTCGACGACGCCGTCAGCCGGGCGTTGCAGCAGGCGGCATTGTGGGACGAGGTGAAGGACAGGCTGCACACGAGCGCGTTGGACCTTTCGGGCGGCCAGCAACAGCGGCTGTGCATCGCGCGGGCGGTCGCCCCGCAGCCCGAGATCCTATTGCTCGATGAGCCGACGGCCTCGCTCGACCCCGCCGGGACGCAGCGCATCGAAGAGCTGTGCCACGCGCTCAAGCGGCTGTACACGATCGTAATCGTCACCCACAACATGCAGCAGGCGGCGCGCGTCTCGGACTACACCGCCTTCATGTACCTCGGCAGCCTGATCGAGGTCGGCAAGACCAACGAGATCTTCACGAAGCCGAAAGTCGAGCAGACTGAGGCCTATATCACGGGGCGGTTTGGATGAGCTCCACTGCGTCGGACCGTCTGACCGTCGGACGGTTAGACCGTAAGGCGCCGGACAGTCAGACCGTCAGACTGTCCGACCGTCCGACGTCGGTGCTCGACTCCCGCACCTACAACTTCTGGTACGGGCCGAACCATGCCCTGCACGATATCAGCCTCTCTATCCCCCGCAACGCAATCACTGCGCTGATCGGTCCATCGGGCTGCGGCAAAACGACGTTCTTGCGCTCGATCAACCGGCTGCACGATCTCACGCCGGGCGCGCGACACACCGGCGACATCCTGCTCGATGGCGGATCGATTTTCGCTCCAGGAACGGACGTCGTCGCGCTGCGCCGCCGCGTCGGGATGGTGTTCCAGCGACCTAATCCGTTCCCCAAGCCGGTCTACGACAACGTCGCCTATGGGCCGCGCCTGAACGCCCTGGCGCCGGCGCGCGAGCTGCCCGACCGCGTGGAGCGCGCGTTGCGCCAGGCCGCGTTGTGGGATGAAGTCTCCGACCGCCTGCGGGAGCCGGGGACCGCGTTGTCGGGTGGACAGCAGCAACGCCTCTGCATCGCGCGGGCGCTCGCGAACGCGCCCGAAGTGTTGCTGATGGACGAGCCGTGCTCCGCGCTCGATCCGATCGCGACGCAACGGATCGAGGAGCTGCTGGTCGAGCTCAAGCAAACCTACACAATCGTCATCGTGACGCATAACATGCAGCAGGCGGCCCGCGTGTCGGACTTCACGGGGTTTTTTTACGTGGGGCATCTGGTGGAGTTCGGCACGACGCAGCAGGTGTTCACGCGGCCCACCGACGAGCGGACAGAAGCTTACATCACAGGAAGGTTCGGATGAACGCGCAAGCGACGAGTCATCGCCATTTTCACGACGAGCTCTCCGAGCTCAAAGTCGCACTGCTCAATATGTCGGGCGAGGCCCAGGCCGCGCTCGCCGCGGCCGTGGAGGCCGTGTTGCAGCGGGACGGCGACAAGGCCAGTCAGGTCATTCTGGGCGACAAGGAGATCGATCACCTCGAGCTCGAAGTCGAGGAGACGGTGATCCGGCTACTGGCGACTCAGCAGCCGATGGCCCGCGACCTCCGCTTCCTCACCGCCGCGATGAAAATCTCCAACGATCTGGAGCGCGTCGGCGACCACGCCGTGAACATCGCGCAATCGGCGGAGCGCCTCATGGCCGCGCGCCCCATCGTCCCCGAGCCCGAGCTCCTCGAGATGGCACGCCAGGCACGCACCATGCTCGCCGACGCGCTCGACGCGTTCGTGCGCGGCGACGCGCAGGCGGGCCGTGCCATCTGCCGCCGCGACGACAGTGTGGACGCCCTGCATCAGTCGATGTTCCGGATCCTGCTGACGCACATGATGGAGGACCCGCATATCATCGGAACGGCTATGGAGCTATTTCTGGTGAGCCGGAACCTCGAACGCGTGGCGGACCTGGCCACCAATATTGCTGAGGATGTGGTGTTTCTCGTGGAGGGGAAGTCCATCAAACATCACGCGGAAGGGTAGCCGCTCACTAGGTCCGGTACCGGTAGTACGCCGCAGGCTGCAGCGGCCGGCGTCGCAGCACATCCTCCGAGGCGAACAGCTTCACGAGCACGAGTCCCGCGATAAAGCCGCCGACGTGCGCGAAGAACGCCACGCCTCCCTTTTCGATCTCGCTCAGGCTGCCCAGGCCGCTCAGGACCTGGATCAGGATCCAGTAGCCCAGCATCACCCATGCGGGCAGTGCCACCGTGGTGATGAAAAATGGCAAGAGGATCAACGTGTGGACGCGGACGTTCGGATAGAGCAGGATGTACGCGCCCAGGACACCGCTGATCGCTCCCGACGCCCCGACCATCGGAACGAGGGAGTGCGGGCTGACGAACGTCTGCGTGGCGGCCGCAACGACGCCACAGAGCAAATAGAAAATCAAAAACTTCCCGTGGCCCATCACGTCCTCGATGTTGTTTCCGAAGACCCACAGGAACACCATGTTGCCGATCAGGTGCAGCCAGCCGCCGTGCATGAACATCGATGTGAGCACGGTCCAGTATTTCGGCGCCGTTCCGACCAGGCATGCCATGCCCGGAGCGAGGGCGATCCCGCTGCCCGGCTTGACGCTCTGCAGGACCTCTCCGGGAATCAGCCCGAGGTCGCAGACCGACCGAACCAACGGCCCCTGCGCCCCGGCCCCTTGTACAAGAATGAAGGCGAGGACGTTGGCGATGATAATGGCGGCCGTGATGACGGCCGGCCGTTCGGTGGGATTCTCATCCTTGTAGGGGAACACGCGACAGAATCTAAGGGAAGAGTTTCCGGAGGGTTACTCGGGATTCTTCAGCGCGGCGAGTAGCGAATCCCGATCCCAACTCTCGTCATAGCGGACGCCGTTGATGAAGAAGGTCGGCGTTCCGTTCACGCCACTCTTTACCCCGCTCATGAAATCGTCCCGCACTCGGGGCCCGTGCGTTCCCGCCTCGAGCTCGCCACGGATCCGCTCAGCATTTAGTCCGAGTTCGGTCGCATACTCTATGAGGTGGTCGTCGTCGAGGGCGAATTGTCGCTCGAACAGGCGATCGTGCATCGGCCAGAAGGCGCCTTGCCCGCCGGCGGCTTCAGCCGCCTCCGCCGCGTGCTCTGCCTCAGGATGGATTCGGGTAAGTGGGAAACTGCGGAACACGAACCGTAGGTTTGCGCCGAGCGTACGCACGATGTCCTTGACGATGGGGTAGGCCCTGCCGCAGTGCGGACATTGGAAATCGCCGTACTCCACGAGCGTGACCGGAGCGTCTTGCGGGCCGGTTGCATGATCACGCGGTCCAACAGGTACCGTCAGATGGGCGCGGTTGTCACGCCGGCTCATAGCAGCCTCCCATCACGCCTCCGTTGTCATGGCTCATGTTCGTCGTCTACTTCAGAAAAGCCAGCACCTGCCGAATGACCGCGCCGTCGCTGACGATGCGGTGGTGCCCCAGCTCCGTCGTCGTGACCAGCTGCGCGCCGGGCCAGGCGGCGGCAATCGCGGCACCGTCGTCCCAGCGCACCTCCCGGTCCTCCCGGTCATGAATGACCAGCAGCGGAATGCGCATGGCCGGGGCAAAGCGGGGCACGTCCATCTGTTTCCACTCGAAGCCGAGTCGACGCTCGAGCCGCGCGCGCATCGACGCCATGACGGGATCCCGCACGCCGAGCAGCGACGCGAATTGGGCGCTGTATGTGTTCACGTTCGCCGACGGCGAGATGAAGACCGCTCGGCGCGCGCCAAGCCCCCGCTCGATCGCCAGCGCCGACGCGAAGCCGCCGAGGGAATGACCGACGACGGCACTGACGGGACCGACCGCAGTCGCCACCGCCAGGGCCGCGCGCGCGAACTCCGGCCCTGAGCTGAGTCTCCCGGAGGACGCGCCGTGTCCGGGCGCGTCGAATGTTACCACGCGGAAGCCGCTGGCGAGGAGCGCGCCGCCGAGATCGACAAAGCGGGCGCCTCGGCTGCCCCATCCGTGGACAATGAGCACGCCGGGGCCGCGGTCACCCCATGACCATGCCGCCACGCGCCTGCCCCTGACAGTCAGGTCGAAGCGCCGTCCGCCCGCCAGCCATGCCGCCATCCGCTCGCTGATCGGACGGCGGGGCGGCGAGCAGAACAGTCGTTCGGCCCACCGCGCCGCGAGACCCGGCGAAGCTCGCTGCACCGCGCCAAAGGCCGCACGCGTAAAACGCAGAGCTGTGCTCATCGTTGACAGACAAACGCTCGCTGTGCGTGTCTGGTTTCGTCGAAACCCGGCCGTCTCGTGGTCAACTGAACGCTGCCGCGTAGTCCTGCACGAATTCGCGAATCGTGCGTGCCGGGCGTCCGAGCAGTCGGGCGACGGTAGGCGAGACCATCGCCGTCGCGCCACCATCCCGCTGATATGCCGCGATCGCGAGTGTGGACTCGATCAACGCGGTCGGCTGACCAGCCCGGGTCAGCCGCTCTTGCGCTTCCTCCATGCTGATCGGCCGATACATGATTGCGCGCCCCGTCACCTTCGTCAGCGCGGTCGCGAGATCCGCATACCCGACCGCCTCCCCACCCGTCAGGACGTACTTCTTGCCGACATGCGCCTCCGGATGGAGCAGGACCTCCGCTGCAACAGCCGCGATATCGCGCGTGTCGATGAACGGCACGCGCCCCTCCCCGATGGGCGAGTAGATCGTGTTTTCGGTCCGCACCGATGCCGCCACGTCCTTCAGCCAGTTCTGCATGAAGGCGTGGGGACGCAAGATCGTCCAGGGAACTGTGGATTGCTGAATTGCCTGCTCCACTGCCCAATGGTCGCGACCGATGCCCGACTTCGAATGATCCGACGCGCCTAGCGCGGAGAGCTTCACGAGATGGCGGATGCCCCGCCGCTGCGCCGCCTCAACCACGGTGCGCTGCACCTGCAGGAAACCGGGTTCATTCCCAGTCAGAAGGAATAGGCTCAACGCTCCTGCAAGGGCGGCTTCAGCCTGCATGGGATCGGCGAGATCAGCTCGGAAAAACGAGACATGAGGGGGACGAGACGCGCCATCGGCGCGGTGATAGATCGCGCGGGTATCGGCGCCGGCAGCGGCCAGTAACCCAACTAATTCGGATCCGATTGTGCCGGTGCTACCGGTGACGACGATCAGAGTGCGAATCCTTGATGCAGGTTCTTGAGACGACCCGGGAACGCGTGCACCATACTCATGGTTTCCCTTGCGGCCGCTGCCTTTTTGGCAGCGAATCAGGGCACGATGCTTGCCTTTGCGACCCGCAGCATCCGGCCGGCATCACATCCCTATCAGGAGCTGAGAGTTATGGCTGAGAAGATCATCGGTATTGACCTCGGGACGACCAACTCCGTTGTCGCGGTTATGGAAGGTGGCGATCCCGTTGTCATCCCCAACGCCGAAGGTGGCCGCACCACCCCTTCGGTTGTCGCCTTCACCAAGGACGGTGAACGACTCGTTGGGCAAGTCGCCAAGCGGCAAGCAGTGACCAACCCGCAGAACACGATCTTCTCCATCAAACGGTTCATGGGACGGCGGATCGAAGAGGTCTCGGAGGAGATCAAGCGCGTTCCCTATAAGGTCGTGCGCGGTCAGAACGGTCTGGCGTCCGTCGAAGTCAGCGGGAAGCAGTACACGCCGCCCGAGATCTCGGCGATGATCCTCCAGAAGATGCGGCAGACGGCGGAAGACTACCTGGGCCACAAGGTCGAGAAGGCCGTCATCACCGTTCCCGCCTACTTCAACGATTCGCAGCGCCAGGCGACGAAGGACGCCGGCAAGATCGCCGGGCTCGACGTGGTCCGGATCATCAACGAGCCGACCGCGTCGGCGCTCGCCTACGGACTCGACAAGAAGAAGGAAGAGAAGGTCGCCGTGTACGACCTCGGCGGCGGCACCTACGACATTTCCATTCTGGAACTCGCCGAAGGCGTCTTCGAGGTGAAGAGCACGAACGGCGACACGCACCTCGGTGGCGACGACTTCGACGCGCGCGTCATGGAATGGCTGGTCGGCGAATTCAAGCGCGACCAGGGGATCGACCTCTCCAAGGATCCGATGGCGCTGCAGCGGCTCAAGGAAGCCGCCGAGAAGGCCAAGATGGAGCTGTCGACCGTGATGCAGACGGAGATCAACCTGCCGTTCATCACGGCCGATCAGTCGGGCCCGAAGCACCTGAACCTCTCATTGACGCGCGCCAAGCTCGAACAGCTCGTGGACGATCTGGTGAAGCGAACCATGCCACCCATGCAGCAAGCGCTGACAGACGCGGGGCTCAAGCCTGGCGACATCGACGAAGTGATCCTGGTTGGTGGCCAAACGCGCATGCCGAAGGTCCAAGAGATAGTAAAGAGCTTCTTCGGCAAAGAACCGCATAAGGGCGTCAACCCGGACGAGGTCGTGGCAATCGGCGCGGCGATCCAGGGCGGCGTGCTGGCGGGTGAAGTGAAGGACGTGCTGCTCCTCGACGTCACGCCGCTGTCGCTCGGTATCGAAACACTCGGCGGCGTCACGACGGTGCTCATCCCGAGGAACACGACCATTCCGACGAAGAAGTCGGAGGTCTTCTCGACGGCCGAGGACAACCAGACGACGGTCGAGATCCACGTGCTCCAGGGCGAGCGCCAGATGGCGCAGGACAACCGGACCATCGGCAAGTTCCAGCTGACCGGCATTCCGCCGGCTCCGCGCGGCGTGCCCCAGGTCGAGGTGACGTTCGACATCGACGCCAATGGTATTCTACACGTCTCGGCAAAGGACAAGGCGACTGGCAAGGAGCAGAAGATCCGGATCGAAGCCTCGTCCGGCCTGGCCGACAAGGATATCGACAAGATGGTGAAGGAGGCCGAGTCCCACGCCGCCGAGGACAAGAAGCGGCGTGATGTGATCGAGCAGCGTAACCGGCTCGATAACATGGTGTACCAAGTGACCAAGGAGTCCAAAGACTGGGTCGAGAAGTTGGAGCCTGGGCTCAAGTCACGGCTCGATGCCGCCATCCAGTCGGCGCAGGCGGCGCTCCGCAGTGGAAATGCTGACGAAATCAGCAAAGCGCTGGAGGAGCTGCAGCAGGCATATTCAGCGGCAGGGGCATCGTTGTATGCTGCGTCACGCGGAGCCGGTGCCGCCGAAGGGGCGGAAGGCGGCGAAGGGGCGGCGAAGGGCGGCGGAGGTCAACCCGGCGCCGAAGCAAAGAAGGATGAGAAGGTTGTGGATGCGGATTACGAAATCGTAGACGAGGATAAATCGAAGAAGTCTTAAAAGGGGGCGCTGATGTCGGTGAAGACGCGGGACTGGTTGAAATTTGGCACGCTGGTAACCCTGGCGTTTGCGCTGGGATTGACATTCGCTTCGGCGTTCAGGCTACCATCGCGCGGAGAAGCGGCGGTGCGGTCGGTGTTGCAGGATACGAGCCGGCCGCTGCCGATGGCGAAAGCCGCCGTCGACCTGGGCGATGCATTCGCCAACGTCGCCGATCATGTGAAGCCGGCGGTCGTGTTTATCAAGTCTGAGCACCGCGAGCGGATGTCCACTCGCCGCTTGCCGCCGGGCTTCGAAGATTTCTTCCAGATCCCGCGTCGCCCCCAGATAGAGCAGGGCTCCGGATCGGGCTTCATCGTGTCGCAAGACGGCTACATCCTCACGAACAATCACGTCGTACAGGGCGCGGATCGAGTGACGGTTCGCCTGTTCGACAATCGTGAGTTCATCGCTAAGACGGTCGGGACGGACCCGAACACGGACATCGCGGTCATTAAGATCCAGACGACCGGGCTGCCCACCGTGCGGCTGGGCGACGCCGACTCGACGAAGATCGGCAACTGGGTACTCGCGATCGGCAATCCGCTCGGCGAAGCTTTCACATTCACCGTGACCGCGGGTATCGTGAGCGCCAAGGGCCGAGGGTTACAGAGCCTGAATTCGGGCGGGCTTGCGATTCAAGACTTCATTCAGACAGACGCGGCCATCAATCCCGGCAATTCGGGAGGGCCGTTAGTCAACGTGCGTGGCGAGGTCATCGGCATCAATTCGGCCATCGCGAGTGAGACCGGATTCTATTCCGGGTACGGGTTTGCGATCCCCATCAACATCGCCAAGACCGTGATGACGCAGCTGATTGCGACCGGCCACGTCGAGCGATCCGTCATAGGCGTTTCAGTGCTGCCGGTACGGCAAGAGGATGCGGAGGACGTCAAACTGCCTGACATCAAGGGCGCGGTCGTGCAGGGATTTACAGCCGACGACGCTCCTGCCAAGCGCGCTGGGCTTCAAGAGGGGGACGTGATCATCGCGATCGATGGCCAGCCGGTCGAATCGGTCGCCCAGCTGCAACAGCGTGTTGGGTTCAAAAAGCCCGGTGAGACCGTCCAGGTCACGGTCGCGAGGAAGGGTGGCGCACGCAAGACGATTCCGGTCAGGCTGACTGCGGCGCCTGGCGACGAATCCGAAACCGCCGACGCCAATGATGAACGCCCGAGCCGGGATTCAGCCCCTTCGGAGCAGGCGCTTGGCATTTCGGTGGAGCCGCTCTCGCAAGAGGACGCGCGTGATGCCCAACTCAGCTCGGTGATCCGGAGCGGAGGCGGCCTTGTGGTCACGCAGGTCTCTCCGGATGGACCCGCCTACGAGCGACTGGCTGATGCGGGTAACGGTGGACCGGATATCATCCTTCGCCTCAATGGACAGCCCACGCGAACGCGGGTAGAGCTCCACAAAGCGCTGGCATCCACGAGATCCGGTGACATCTTGATGCTCACGATCCTATCCCGAACAGGGAACGGCTGGCAACCGCGGGTCGTGCGCTTACGTCGACAGTAATTCACGCCCCTACGCGCCAGTGCCCAGGGCCCTCAATCGAGGGCCCTTTTTTTCAGCATCAGCAGGGCCGTTGCCGCCAGCCAGATGACGAACAGGGCTTGCGCGTAGTACATGTTCGGCGAGAACTCGCTGAACACGATAGCTACCCCGCCGTTGACGACCGCGACCAACCACGCCATCCAAGCCAACCACTTCGGCAACACGCCGCCATTGCGCATCGCCCAGCCGAACATGTACGCCACCAGTCCCAACATGAATGTCGCCAGCCGTTCGGCTGCCAGACCCATGGGATGGAGCATGTCGTAGACAAACACGGCGTGCGTGCCCGTCAGCCCCGCATCTGAGGTTGTGTACGCGCGCGCGAGCTGCCAGCCAGCGCCGACCATGAAGAGGATGTTGAGCGACCACACGGCAAACGCGAACGCCCCCATGCGCACCGCGGCCCGCCCCGGGCTCGCACCCGGCGTATCGTTGTGACGCAATGCCACACCGATCACACCCGCGTACATGAAGACGAGGCCGAACAACAACGCCCAATGGATCTCGCGCCACGCACTCGTCTTTGCGATCGTCGCGAGCTGGGCGGCGCCGTCACCGGAGAGCAATGGATGCATGAAACCGGCGGCTCCAAACAACAGCACGCCGAGGAGCAAGCAGAGACCGTAGAACAACGGACGGCGTGGCATGGGGCCCTAATCTAGCACGCACTCGGCCCACCGATATATTGAGCCCGCCATGGACCTGAATCGCATTCTCCGCGAGGGTTTCATTGCCGGCTGTATCGGCGCGGCCGCGGTCGCCGTCTGGTTTCTGATCGTCGACTCGATCAACGGCCAGCCACTGTATACGCCCGCGATGCTGGGCAGCGCGGTGTTCTGGGGCGCCCCCGACCCCACGCACGTCGTCATCGAACCGGCCCGCATCTTCGGGTACACGATGATTCACGTCAGCGCATTCGTCGTGGTGGGCTGCATCGCGGCGGCACTCGCGGCGGAGGTCGAGTACGCGCCGTCCACGCTGTTCTTCGTAGTGGTCGGATTCTGCTTCTTCGAGGTGGGCTTCTACATCCTGGTCGCGCTGCTCGCGAAGCCGTTGCTCGGCTACCTCGCCTGGTGGAACGTGGCAATCGGCAACGGCTTAGCCGCGCTGGCGATGGGCTACTTCCTGTGGCGCGAGCACCCCAAGATCGGCGAGGAGCTGCGGAAGCATCCGCTGGGCGAGACGGAGGACGGGGAGTAGTCTCCTGCCCCGTCACTGCAGGAGCGTGATCCGCCCTTCGGAAGGCACGCCGTTTCCGCTCACCAGGAACAGCATGTAGGGACCCGGGGGGGCGGAGGTCCGGCTCACGGGAATGGCAACCGAGAGGCCGCCGGTCACCTGCTGGAAGCTCAGTGGAACCAGACGCTGACCCATGTCGAATGCATGCGTCACCGAACCCAGCCGGACGAACGTCACTTTCGCGATGCTGCCGCCATCGGGCGTCCCCACGAACACGATCTGCCCGTAGCCGACGGTGCTGGGTGTCACGCCGGTGATGGCCGGGCGAGGACCCTGGAACAGATACGGCGGCGAGTAGAGCTCGTAGTTCCGCTCGTCCGCGCCCCCGCCACCATCGCCGCTGCCGGTGTGCAGCACGCGTCCATCCGGCAGCAGCAACGCCGTCGAATGGTAGATGCGCGTGACCGCGTTGCTCGCGAGCGTGGTCCACCTGCCGGTCACGGGGCTCCACAGCTCCGACGCGTGCACGGCGCCGACAGCGTTGTTGAAGCCGCCGCCGCTGGTGCCGCCGGTGACCAGGACGTCGCCGGTCGGAAGCAGGGTGGCGTTCATCTGCCGCCGGGCGAACGCCATCGACCCCGTGTACGTCCACGCCGGATTCGGCTGATTGAGGTCGATGATCTCCGCCGTGTTCGTCGGAGGGTCGCCGCCGCCCACGTACAGGATCTTCCCCGGCGCATACATGACCGCGGACCCGTAGCCACGCCCGCCGGTGAAGTTGCGTCGCGGGCCGTCGGTCCAACTGCCCGTGCCGCTGACGTCGAGCCAGCGCGACGGCTGATCCTCGCCGGCATAAAACACGCGCCCATCCGGCGCGACAAAATTCCGCGGATAGTACTCGGTCTCCAGGTTCGCGGTCGTGAGCGGGCGCCAGCCGCTGCCGTTCCAGACCTCCGGAGTCGTGACGACGGCCCCAGCCTGATCTCTGCCGCCCATCACGAGCACCTGGCCGTCGGCGAGCGTAGTCGTGGTCGGATACCAGCGTCCGTGCGCCATGGCCGGCGCCGGCTGCCACGACCCGGTCGCGGCATCGAACACGTTCGCGTTCGGCAGTCCGTGGTCATCAGTGATGTGCCCGCCGGCCACGAACAGCCGGCCGTCCGGGAGGAAGTCGTGGCCAGCGCAGAACAACCACGACGGCGCAGGCACCGCTGTGAACCCGCCGGTCAGCGGGTCCCACACCTGCGGATCACCGATGCGACCCCAGCTCAGCACCCGGCCGTTCGGGAGTAGATGAACGTGCAGCTGCACGATCGGCGCCGGGAAAACCGTCGACCATTGGCCGACCAGCGCCTCCGGAGGTGGGGGCGGAGGTGGAGGTGGAGGCGGCGGCGGGGGCGGCGGGGGCGGCGGGAGCGGTCCCGGTCGGTTATACACGACCGTCAGAGTGGGTCGGTGGTTGGCGATCGGATCTTCGCTGCTGCTGAACGCGCGGTACCGATCCCGCAGCTTGGAGGGGTCGGAATTCAACAGCAGACCGAAATTCGTCGAGGGATCGGTGAGCCATCCCCGAACGATGGATGTCACATCCCACTGCTTGAATCCCGACGTCTTATCGACGTCTTGCGTCGCCACCGGAGGCCCGATGTCTGCCTGCGCCAACGGGACGTTGTTATAACAGCACGTATTCGGAGTCC
>WNFX01004361.1_pt1 | contig 13896 bp, 13 predicted proteins | sample 5400111 | NCBI WGS metagenome assembly WNFX01 (sample SAMN13153363, study PRJNA577476) | soil metagenome | isolation source: 40 cm soil or saprolite under grassland replicate 1 | place: USA:California | collected 2016-06-15
AATCGGTTTATCTAGGCATTTCTGCTCGCATCTAATATTAACTCGTTGACCCATTATGCAAAAGGTACGCTCTTACTATTTACTTAAATTTTGCTTGAGCTGCTTATAAAACTACTAATTCAAACCTTTCCTTCACAGGACTATACGCTATCGCTTATATATTATATTTAGCCTTAGAGGAAGGTTCCCCTTTATATTCAAACAGATTTAAAACCCGTTTTACTTATTTTTAATATTATAAATTATAATATATTAAAACCATCTTACTTGTTAGTAAAAATATTATAAAATGTAATATTTTAGGCTAGTCTACTTTCATTCACACTAATCATAGAATCTCGTTTGATTTCTTTTCCTAAAGTTACTAAGATATTTCAATTCACTTTGTTTATTATTGGATTTCTCTAAGAGTACATGTGTTATTTATTCTTCCAAACACAAATTAATTTTACACTCTCTTTAATATATAGCAAGGTATCCCTAATAGTTTCTTTATATACTTGCCTATACTACTCCTTCAAAGAAATAGTATAAAGGCATTATTTCTATATCATTCACATTACTAATGTATATTAACACTAATATATTATTATATTTATATTAATTATCTCTTTCCTTCGGGTTATTATGATTCGAACATAACAATTCCTTGACCCAAACAAGGTGCCTAACCACCTGGCTCTAACCCGTTTAATACTATTTTTTTTTAATAAAAAAAACTATACATTATTTCTATTATATAAAATTATTACAGAGAATATCCGATTCGAACGGATGTGATCTATTAAACCAAATAAATTTCAAGTTTACCACCTTAAGTTTTGTTATATCAAATATAATGGGATCCTTTTAGTGATTCGAACACTAAATATACTTAATTAAAGCATATTTTACCTATTAAAGGATTTGTATACATTAATGTATACATTACATACAACCTAGGGTTAGTCTAAATTAACCTATATAATTATAATATAGAGATACTGCATAGGGTCCTTAATAGTTTAGTTATTAAAGTCTTAATAACTTAAATTAACTTAATTTAAGGAATGATACTGTTACAAATTTACGGTTATATCATTTAGCTTCATTATTAGCTATAATACTTTTTATGCAAGTATAAAGTTTATTTATACTTGCATGCATCTCTATATTTTTACTTGGTATATACTCAAGCGTAACTCTCTTTATAATTATTTCAAAAACACCGATGTAAGTATTAGTCTTTTTGTCACTTAGATAAACAATATAGTTAGTATATTCCCCTATACAATGTTCAAAAAATCAATTAAAGCGTTCTATGTTAGTCTTTTCATCAAAAGAAAGATCTAAATAAAAATTTGTACATTTTTCGTTAATATAAGAAGGTATAAGTTTCCTTATAAATAAGCTACTCTTTATATATGTGTTGTCAAACTCATTTTCAGACCTAGAGCTAATTAAAGGCAAGTTTGGGTTTAAATTATTAAATTTAGCTTTCATTTTTATTTTATGTTTTAATTTAAAAAGAGACTAAATTTCTCTAATCTTATAACTATATTATAAGCTATAATACCTCATTACTATGATGAGATTAGTCGTATTGCTTAATACTTAAAAATTGATATCGTCAACTGTTTAATATTGTCTCCAACCCCATATCCGTATATAAAAAATATTTCGTTTACCTGTCCCATTATATGAAGAGATACTTGATTTACTATTTTTATATCTTCAGGTTGATATGTTAAATCTTTAGCTAAAGAAAACCCGAAAGATGTAAGTAGTTCGTTTTCATGACTAACAATTATATAATAAGAAGCAGAACCCTCTATATTATTAAATATAAAATATTCAAGCTCTTTTTTATTAATGTTTTCATCTCTAGTTAGATCTAAATTAAAATTTTTACTTTTAGCTAAAATATTAGGAATCCCTAATGTGTAAATACAGAACTTAAAGTAAAAATAAGAGTACATACTTTCAAGTGTTAATAAAATAATATTTTTCATTGTTTTTGTTTTATGTTTTAGTTTAAAAAGAGACTTCAATTCTCTATATATAATATTATATTACCAAGCCAATTAAATACATTGTTTATATTTTGTTGTTTTAGCATTGTGCTTTAAGCATTCCTGTTTATAACTAGCAAAATATTTTGTATTAATATAGTTTGTATTAATTGGAGCAATAAATAACCCAAATCATGTTGGATAATTATCGTTGCAACTTTTTAAGAAACTTTGTAAATAAGGAAGTAATTTAAAAAAAAGTTCTTCAATACATTCCTCATTATCCTTTCTACTTATTAAGTAGAAAGGAGTGTTAATTAAGACATTGCTATTACCATTATTAGAAGATAAGTCTATTAGATGTACATAATAAATAGAATTGGGTTTAAACCCATAGTTAGTATTATCATTATACATCTTGAGTATTTCCTTACGAAACATAATTAAGTCTAAATCTCTAACACTAAGATAAATTAAATTAAATTCGATTTTTTTGTAAAAAAGCATTTTTGTTTAATGGCATATATTTAAATAAAAAGAGGCTATACTCCTCTAAGTTATAAAATTCTTAGTTCATACAACTACTACTATAAATATATTCTTATATATTTATATATTGAACAATCTGTTTATACTCATGTAATATATGAGCTAAATCCAAAAATAATTTGTGTAAATTCTCAGTATTATTATAAAGTATTTTATATTGATTATCTACTATAATATCTATTGAACTTATATGAACAGTTGGTGTATTAAAAGAAGTTGGAATGAAGTAACTAGGAAAATAATTATAATAAGTTGTACCAGTTTTGTTGAATAAATCTATAAATAGAGTAAAAATACTATTATGGTGAGTTAGAGAATTATAAAAACCATTAGTCTTAGCATAATAAAGATTAGATGAATAAACATGAGGTTCAAGTCTTATATTTTCATCTACATCTGGTATATCTCTTTTTACAAGTAATATATCATATTCATAGTAATCAAGTATATAAATAAATAATATGCATATAATCATTATAAAAAATATAACGAAAAATAATCTATAAAGAAACATTATCCATTTAAGGTTTATCTTATATTGGTAATTTTTCTTATCATCAATTTTATGATAAGAAAAATTAATACTCTCTAATCTATTTTCACTATTCATTAAAAAATAATCCTTATAATTATCCCATATAACCATAGAAATATCTTTGTAATCATCAGTATTGAAAGGCAAATTGTTAATTAAAATAAAAGAATTATTTTTTGTATCTATAACCCTTATAGTTAATCAAATTTTGACATGGTTATATTCCTTAAAGTTAGTCATTTCCCTTGTTCAAAACCGCTTTAATTGTAAACAAACGTTTTCATAACTAAAAAAACAGTTAAGATTCTTATATGATATAAATTTCATATTGATGTTTTTACTAAGTAATTAAAAAGAGGCAAACTCCTCTAACAATTATATAATCTATTATATAATTTATTATCCTATACCCACCTCCTCCTCAATGGTCCCTAAAGATTGCTAAGGGTTTCCACCATTTCTAAAGTTCCTCTGGCTGGGTCTTAAAATTCAAGACATTGTACGTTTAGCTAAGTGAATTTTATCTAATTCTGTCTTTATTTCGCTTTTAAGTTCTTTTTTTATCTCAAATCATACCTTAGTGCTAGTATTTCAAGATTGTTTAAATTCTACATAACTAGCAAAAGTACCTTTACTCTTAACACAGGAAACTCAAAATAACTTTCGTCTGCAAATATCTTGATAATTAGTAAAAACGTTCAAACATTTAGGTTCTATTGATTCATTATCAAATAAGGATCTGTCTTGATCCACGTTTTCTAGATGAGAAGCAGAAATGTTATTAAAAGGATAACTACACATAGGACGGGTCATGTCATTAATTGATTCAACACAACTATCACAAAGTATAGGTTGATTAATATAAGCTTGTCATAAAAAAAAAAGGATGAGAAGAAAAAAATAAAAATAGGAAAAAGAACTTAAGGTTAGACGAGGTAAACATTGGTTTAAATAGAATTGTAATTTCATATTAATATATTTACTAAGTAATTAAAAAGAGGTAAACTCCTCTAAATACTAATATAAGTAAATATGCTTATATTAAGATATTTTGTGTCGATGTCGATGTGAATGTTTATGGCTACTTTTTTTATGAACATGTCTGCTCTTATTCTTATTCTTATTCCCGTCCTCATATTTTTTATTCTCATTAGTATTAATAGCATCAGAATTATCTATTTTATTAACCTCAGGTCTAGTTGATTTATCATTATCAAAAGGACGTCTAGTTCGTAACAAATCTTCTATTTCCTTATTCATATTTCTTCCAATAGCAGGTCTATTTTCATGAAAACCTAATACTCCTTCAATCTCGTTCTTTAAATCTTTTTTAGTTCTTTCCTTAATTTCTTTTCAAAGACTTTTCTTAGAATCCCACTCTTTTTTAAAATCATCATAAGATTCATATCTACCACCATTTTCTTCGAATAAGTTTCATATAATATGACGTTTACCGACTGTTTCATATTTAACATAAGCACTCTCAATCTTATTAATACCATTAGTAAATTTACTTCCTATATTTTTAAAAACAAGTTTTACTTTACCTCTAATTCCTGATTTATTAATATCTATTTCCTGAGTAATATTATGGTAATTTTGCCCATAAGACTCTCGGTTTGTTAATTGAGGTCTATGTCTACTTTGATATTGAAAAGAACATGGATCATCAATACGAGGTGTGTCAGTTATATTATCCAAATTATTCTCATAATTACTAGGTAAAAGGGGTAAGTTACGATTTATAGTTAATGCATTATTTAAAGGAATATTACCTCTTATAGGAATCACACTATCGAAAGTAACATTAGGTAAAACACCATTCCCGCTTAAACCATATGGACGATCAATAGAAGGAGATCTAGTTATAGATAAAGAAGATCTAGTTGTATCAAAATTTTGAGCATTTTCAGTAGTATTAGATATATTTAAAGAAACTGGACAAAGAGAATTATTACTTCTATTCGATGGATAATTTCCTTCAGCAACATTAATACGCGAGTTGTTAAACAATGGAGTCATGGTGCTTGGTGTACTAAAATTAGAAGCTCCGTCATATAAATAAAAATCTTGAAAACCACGATTATTTGTTGCTTGAGGTAGCGGAGAATCAGAATCATTTGAATAAATACTAGAACTAGGATAAGGATAAGGCTTTGGTTCTGGTTCTCTAACTTCTTCATTTAAAGGTTTTCCATCTCTGTCATTTAATTCGTTTATATCTCCTATAAACACCCAGGGTACAGTTTTTACACTTTTTCTACTTGAATTAACTGTTGTAGAAGATTTGGAGGGGTTAATATGAGAACTATTAGCGGCATTTTGTGCTGAAGGTTGTGAAGATTGTGATGGCTTATATGTTTTATTGGGTAATGTATCTTTATCCCCATCTTTATTTAAAACATAACTTATTTTAGATGGTTTATCTATTTTATTAAATTCAACGTCTCCAAGGGTTAATTTTGTACTATCATTTATATAATAACTAAATAAATTTTTAATAGTAAATACTATTGATTTTAGACTAAAGTCACTAAGCTTTAAGTTAGATATGAAAATATTTTCAAGAAATATTCTCTTAATAAGAGAATATGATTTTCATAAATATGATATTATTAAGCTAATAATATCATATAAAACACTAAACCCTTTAACTACAAATCCGTAAAAATCAATAACAATAGAAGGTATAACATTTATATTAAAATATGTAACAAATTCATGAATAATAACAACTATAAAGGAAAAAGATATGTAATATAAAAAAGATATTATATTTAAATATTCTAAAAATACATTAATACCATATATATGGTTAACTATAATTCTAGTTATAAATCCTATTATAAATATAATTATTGCTTTATTAAGATTTGATTTACTAAATATTCGAGCAAATAAGTCTGAGGGCTTCGGGAATCAGGAGTAAAACTTGTTTTTTATGTTTTCAATAGAAGACTGAACATAAGAAAACAAGTAATAATATAAAAAATACATATGTTTTTTCATTTTAATTTATAAGTAATTATATTGAAAAAAAAGAGACGTGTTTCTCTAATAAGGGAAGGTTAGAGGAATTAAAGGAAGGAGTTATTCGTAAAAACATATTTGTATGCTATCAATACCATGTAAGAAATCAAGACACTCTAAAAATATTCTATTCACAAATGATCATGCATTTTGTTAGCAATAAGTTAAAAATTAAGATTAAAAAGAAAGAGACAATTTCCTCTAAATATATCTGCATTTAATACTGGAAACCCTATAATTTATTTATCTCTCAAAAAATTGTTTTTCAAGATTTGATTTAAATTGAAGATCTGAACTATTAATTAAACCTTCTAAATAACGAATTATTGATAACATGTTTTTAGCTTCACATAGTTTATTATAATATTTAACGGAAATATCTTTTTCCTTAAGAAAATTTTCGTTTGTTTCACTATTTGAATGATTATATAATTCATTAAGAATATTATTATAATTATTAGCTTCACCCATAGTCTCTTTATACTTATTAACATGTAAATTAATACTTAATTTCATTTCTTCTATTGTTGTTGAATCACACTCAATAAAGGAATCACTCAGATAAATAGAATACTTTATAGCAATATAAATATGTATTATATATATAAATAAAGTAGGTAAATAAAACTTATAAATAAGAAAGTAAAAATTAAAGCTTTGTATATTAAATTTCATTGTTTAAAGCACATTTTTAAATAAAAAGAGGCTACTTTCCTCTAGATATAGCCGCTATAGCTGGGACCTATACACTTCACTTTAGCAATATTAACTTATTTTTTGTTAGCCAATCTAACCAGATCATTCTTTGGTATTTCTACCTTCTCCCCCCCTCATTCATCATCGCATAATAATATTGGTGAATCTAAACATTTAAGTACTATAAATCAAAACAAACAAACGAAAAGAGATATGTTTCTCTATGACTTTCATTCAAAGAGTTTCTTACTAAAAGATTTTATTTCAAATCATTGTTTTTGAAGACCTGATACAAAAGAAGGTTCTATTGTTTGAATAGCAGACTCTGTTTTGCGAATTCCGGCTAAAATTTTAGTAGCATCTTCTATACTATCAGATGCTTTTCTATTAAGAGAATCTATCTTACTTGAATTCCTTACGAATTCATTAACCGCTTCTCATCTAGCGTCATCATAAGATCTATAGTCTTTCATAGTAGTATGATATTTAATAGTATCATATAATAAAGTATTTTTTAAACTTTCTAGGGTTTGGTCGTCACACATCATAATAGAATTTATGCTTCAATATGTTATACATGCAAATATAGTCAATAAAGAGGGAAAAATAGGAGAAAGCATAAATAATTTTATGCGTAATAAAATATAATTTCTATAGTACATTAAGTTATTAATTATAAAATTGTAATAAAAAAGAGACGATATTCTCTAAATATGACCAGTCGAATTAGAATCGACACATTTCACCTGGTAGGTGATAGGTCTGCCATTAACCTACAGTCATTTATACATATTATATATGTATATTTTATTATATCCTCTGTCTATATATAGAATAAGGGATATTTGCTACTAAAAGTGTATCATTTAATATATACTTGGCGATAGCTTATTTATTAATAAATACAATATATTGGATTGATAATTTAGTAATTCTCTACTTATAGGTCTACTACTAAGTGCATCAATAGAAGTATTTAGTGTGAGACTACTTCTATTACTATTAAGGCCAAAAGAATTATTAATTATAGGTTCGGTAACAGAAACCGTATTCACAGCAAAACTATTAAAGACACTATTAAGGTTAATTCTCTCAATAATTGGGCTTGAATATACAGAATTGGTTGCTAAAGAAGTATCTCCAGAGGTAAAGTCTAAATTTATTTTACTCATTATAATTTGGTAAATGCCAAGGTTGGCATCTAATTTTCACCCTTTATTTACATCAAGGAATTTACTTATTTTACCTATAGATGCATTAGGTTTATAATTATTCACTATATTATTCTTTGTTGCAAAACTATGCTCTAATATATGTCTTAAATGATTAGCTTTAATATTACATATATTAAAAATATATTCATGATATGTCTCCTTACACATTAGAATTAAATAATTAATTATTATATATATAATAGCTCCTAATATTATTGCTAAAAGTACATAAGAAATTAAAATCCCGTTGTCTTTAACCCCGTTATAGATAGACTTAAAAAATCTAACATACATAATATTGTCTTTTCAATTGTACTTAACTATCATTTGATAACGACCAAGATATAACTTATTACCATAAACTATCCTTCATATCGTTTTGGGGTAAGTATTAAAATATCTTGCTGTTTCTGATATGGATATAAACTCAAAGCTTTTATTGCTATTTACATCTAAAACTACAATTGGCGTTCCAATAACAAATCTCTTACTTGTTCTTTTGTTTTTATAAATTAAAAAAGACTTTAGACATTTTATTTTTAAAGAGGCTAAATCTCTCTAAACCAGATATTAGGTATAACTACTTTCAAGCTAGTATTCGTATTATTCTAACATAAAGGCTATTTATAGCTCTTATTCATATAAATGCTATTAGTTATTTTATAAAATTTTAATAAAATTTTTCCTTCACTTTTATATCTACCTAACGTACGTACACTTATACCTAAGTGTTTAGCAGCTTCCTGGTTATTTGCAAAAGATCTCACTATATTTGTTTCTATGTTTGTAATTTTAATAGGTAAAAGTTTCGTTAAACGATTCTTTAAAGTATTACTTATTATTTGCTTAGTCTCTTCAGAGGGTTTATGACCTAACCGTGACCCTGCAACATATAAAATATTATATTCTGGTTTCAATAAATCAATGTAATATTGCTCTTTATCAATTAATTTACTTGGTTCACAATATTCGAGAATATGTAAACTAAAATTTGAGTAACCATATTTTAATAGTGCGCTATAAACTATACTAGTTGTATTTTCTAAACTATTCTTAAGATAACCTAAAGAATAATAGCAACTAAACCTACGCGACAAGGATATAGAAGATCCTACGTAATATTTACCTGTAACTAAATTATTTCAAAGATAAACACCAGACTTTCCTTTATTTTCCTCATAAATTTTAGACTTATCTATATCAGCATTATTATATATAATCACAGAAATAATTTTAATATTGCTATTAAAATTACTAATGCTATCTACCTCACTATTAAAATTATTATTTTTATTTCCCATTGTTTTATATTTTATTACATAAAAAGAGACTATATTCTCTAAAGTTTATATTATAATACTATTCTTAGTCTATACAATTCAGAGAGTATGGGATTCGAGCCCATGTGATTAGATTAATCAAATAAGTTTCTAGCTTATCACCTTCAACCGCTCAGTCAACTCTCTTATTATTAATACTTATAATTTGTAGCATATAATAGATAAGATAATTATCGATCAGAGAATGTGGGATTTGAACCCACGTAAGTAATTTCTTACCTAAATAAGAATCAAGCTTATCGCCTTCAACCGCTCAGCCAATTCTCTTTTATTAATTTATAACACCGGAAAGGGAGGGACTCGAACCCACAAGTTTATAACAAACACCATTTAGTAAATACCTTGCCCTGCCAATAGCAACTCTTCCTAAATAAAAATATAACTATATAAGCCATATTTTTATTAATTATATCCTATATTTAAATGATGTAGTAGATATCAATCTTTTTCTATAGCATTGAACGCATTTAATTCAGAAACAAGTTTATAATTGTTTTTCATATTTTTATATTATAAAAGTTATTATTAAAAGGAGGCTAAACCCTCTAATCTGTCTATACATACAGTATTTCACCCTTATTTCCACCATTGTGTTAAATTATGATAAGATAAAGTCTAAATTGGCATAATAATTAACTAAATCATTTTTTTTCATAATTCTCTCACTACTATTATATTTTTACTCTTATAAATAATAAAATGATTTTAGTATGCTTTACCTCGGTAAATTCTCTTTATTATTCCTTATGTTATTTTTGTTTAGTATTAATTCTAATATCAGGTTTATTATACTATATTTATGGGTTTATTTAATAAAACAGTTATAATAATTGATTCCTCAGCGACTTGAACGCTGAACATATTCTTATCAAAAATACACTTTACCAATTAAGCTAAAGAACCTGTGTTACTATTAATAAATATCTAGGCTATTGTTCTATTACAAAACCTTTATATAAGAATATAATACAAGAGCACTCAGATTTGAACTGAGAATTTAAAGTTTGAAGCTTCCGATTTTGCCAATTAAATTATGCTCTTTTTATGTTTTATAATTAACTACAATATTGTTAATATAAGGATAAAACACAAATAGATAAATATTTTAATATAATTTGTTATTCCCTATTTGTATATTATAGAAAAGTAGAAATGCGGAAAAGAGATGATTCGAACATCCACGTGTTAATACACAATATTTAGCAAATACCTCACCCTACCAATGGCAACTTTTCCTAACTTAAATTACAGGTAATCGGGTCAGACCGGCTTCGATCCGGCATCTACTTTCGTGACAAGAAAGTCCTTTACCAATTAAGTTACTAACCCTATTAAAATTGCGGCTAGTCGGATTCGAACCGACATTATTCGTTTGGAAGACGATAAGCCTACCATTGACTGATAGCCGCTTGTATTATTAAGACCTACGGGGTTCGAACCCATATAATAATGATTAAAAGTCACATGCTTTACCAACTAAGCTAAAGTCTCTATACTATATAATATAATTTTTAAATAAACCATATAAATTAGTATATAAGTAAATGGTTTTTTTAATTTTAACCCGGTATTTTTTACTTAATATTCTTTTACTTCAGACTGTTTTGATATACATTATTTATATGAAAATCCAGTCGAGAGATAATTGTTTATATTTATAAAATAAGGTTTAATATAATCGTTTATGAACCTCAATAGTATATTGAGATAAAAAGGAACAATCATACTACATCGACAAAATGTCAATATAAGATTCCTGACTCGAGACCAAGGTGGTGCATATCAGTTAAATGATAAGCAAGAACACGTCATAAACCTACGGCTAAGAAAGCAGTACCAATCATAACATGTAATCCATGAAAACCTGTACCAAAATAGAAGCATGAACCAAAAGCTCCGTCAGTAATAGTAAATGAAGAAACTGTATACTCTATAGCTTGAAAGGCTGTAAACACTATAGCTAATACCACTGTGGCAACTAATCCATATAAAGCTCCAATTCTATTTCCTTGTATCAATGAATGATGAGCATACGTAACTGTAACACCACTTGATAGTAATATCACTGTGTTAAGTAAAGGTAATTCAAAAGGATTAATTGCTTCTATACCTATAGGAGGTCATTGAGTTCCTAATTCTACAGTAGGTGATAAGGCACTGTGGAAAAATGCTCAGAATATAGCTAAGAAAAATAAAGCCTCTGATACTATAAATAAAGCAACACCCATGTTTAATCCTTTTTGTACTGCTAAAGTATGATTTCCTAAATATGTTCCTTCACTTATAACATCTCTAAATCAAAATGACATAGAGGCAATTACTAATATAAAAGCTAATATTAAAAAATTGCTTGCATGGCTAAAGCCGTGCATTGATAATACACCTGTAGTAGTTAAAGTCAATAAAGACACACATGTATAAATAGGTCAAGGAGATGGAGATACTAAATGAAAAGGATGAGCTTGAAATTTACTTCTAACCAAATTTGTCATTGTAATTTATTTATCTATTACTTTTATTATGCATATAAATATACATTTTTGTATTTATTTATTTACATATATATATATAATTTATTCTAGTAGGAGGTATATAATCTATCTATATACATATATAGGTATTCATACCCTTAGGTATATAATTTTCGAAAAAAGTATTAATTCTAATGAGGGATAGGTGATTCGAACACCTAACCTACCGCGTGTAAAACAGCCACTCTACCAATTGAGCCAATCCCTCTATAGGGTTATTTATACATTTTTCTGTTTTATCGTTATAACAATAGCGCCAACCATTGCTAATAATAAGATTATAGAAGTTAATATAAGTCATATACTATATGTAGTATACATTATATTCCCTATAGTAGTAATATGACTAGTTTCCGCTAAGTTACCGTCTCATATATTACTTGTAACGAAGAATATTTCCCCACTATCTATTTTATTTGTAACCAAATTGAATACTTTATTGAAAAAATCGCTGTAATTATTATATCATATATTATTTAATGTATTATTTAAATCAATAGTATAACTATTAAAACCTGCAATACTATATGGTAATACTTGATATACAGGGTAATTAAAAGCTATGGCAATAATTACTGCTAAAGGTATACTATTACTAGTATCACTTAATAATTCACTTATTCTTATATTAATAAGCATTAATATAAATAAAAATAAAATAGAGACAGCTCCAACGTAGACTAATAAGTAAGATAAACCTATGAAATTTATACCAAGTATAATTAAATAGCTTGATATACTAAGAAACAAACCAATTAAAAATAACACAGATACTATAGGATTTTTACTAATAATAACAAATATACCAGATATAATTGAAGCTGCTGAAATAAAATTTAATATTTCAATTCTATAACCGTTAGTAAAAGTCTCATTCAAAATAAAAATACTATCCATAATAAAAAATTTTCTTTATCTCACTTACCTTTTCAGACAGAAATGGCATGAAAATATATTTAACTAAGCTTGTTTATTTATTAAAGTATTTTATTTCACTATAATTACTGTATATTATTGTATATAGTAAAATTAAGATTTTTAATAATAGACAAAAACAGGTAGAGAAAATATTAGTTAAATATAAAAGTTGTTTATAATATCCTTTACTTGTAATATAAGACAAAAGGTCCAAAAATAAAGAAAGAAAGAAAGAAAGAAAGAAAGAAGCGTGTATAAGACTCGAACCTATATACTTTGTGTCCGTAGCACAATGCTTAACCAATTAAGCTAACACACCTTTTAATTATACTTTTTTAAATCCAATACTTTCCAAGCCCTTAAGATGAGTTGAACATCTATAAAAATATTAACAGTATTCCGCTCTACCGTTGAGCTATAAGAGCTTTAACTAATATATATGTATTATATTCAATATATAATTATAATACATTAATTATTTGGCTGTATATGAATTAAAAATTTTACTTTACAGTTACATATATAACTTAATATACTACCTTTATTAGTAAAACCAACTATAAAGCCTAAACGTACCAGAAAATAAATCTTTCTAATATAAGTAAAATGAATACTTATATTAAATTCATATTTTTTACAACGATTTAAATTGTGTCTCATTTCTTTATTATATAAATTAAAATTAAAAAGAGACGTACTTCTCTAAGTATTTCGATACAAGAAATTACTACAACTGGCTAAATTACTATAAAAGAGGCTAAATTACTCTGAATATTTAAGCATATAGTATTCTTACATTAAGTATTAGATAAATCATATATAATTATATAAAATATTTATAAAAGAAAATTATAGCTTAAATATTAGGAAACAAGAGATTCGAACTCTTAAAAGTTTATTACTATTGAGTTTACAGCTCAACCCATCTTACCAATAATGGGAGTTTCCTTTGTATATATCACTATATACAGTTTATTGTTAAAATTAATTAATCCCGTGCAATTTCCACTACACGAACCGTATTTCGACTTAACACCAATCAAAGTCACGCATACGAAAACTCACCATTGTAATAAACAAGTATTATTACTT
>WNFX01004363.1_pt1 | contig 13891 bp, 15 predicted proteins | sample 5400111 | NCBI WGS metagenome assembly WNFX01 (sample SAMN13153363, study PRJNA577476) | soil metagenome | isolation source: 40 cm soil or saprolite under grassland replicate 1 | place: USA:California | collected 2016-06-15
TCCGACGGTCCGAGGGTGAGCGCGAGGGCGTCGTCGGCCTGTGCACCCGCATGGCCGCGGTAGTCGGTCTTACGGCGACGGAATCGAGGCGACGGCGTCCTCGAGTGTGAGACGCTTCCCCGCCGTCCACGCGGGTGTGCCCTCCAGGCGTGCAAGGCGACTCGTGTAGCGGCGCCGTTCTACTGCCAGTATGCGTTTCCCCAACGTTTCCTCGGCGGCGCAGACCGCTCCCCAAATCGTCGCCGCCGCCTTCTCGTGTTTGCCCTCCGCGAGAACGCTCGCGATTCCCGCGAGGCAAACGTCGAGGACCCCCGGCGAGCGGCCACGGAGCTCTGCGATGGCTTGGCGGTAGAGGCGGTAGGCGGCCTCGAGGTCGCCTCGGTCGAGAGCCAAGTCGCCGCGGCTGTGGGTGTTCGCCGCGATGAATGCCTCCCCCGGCCAGAGCTCGCGAGCGATGGCGTCGGCCTCGAGGAGTGCTCGCTCGGCCTCGTCGAATCGTCCGAGGTCGCGCAGCACCTCGCCGAATAGGTGGAGCGCCTCGGTTTCGCGGCGGCGGTTGCCGCTCGCGCGGGCTCGCGACACGATTGCCTCGCGTCGCTCGCAAGCGAGCTCGAGGTCGCCACGTTCCCAGGCGACCCCGGCCCGTCTGCTCTCGATCCATTCGATCTCGTCAGCTTCCCCCAGTTGCTCAGCAACGGCTCCAGCGCGTGCCCAGTAGCGATCAGCCCCTTCGGTGTCGGTGAGAGAGAAGAACGCCGTCAAGCCGGCGACCTTCAGAGCTTGCAGCTGAACGCCGGGTGAGGCGAGCGGGATCCGTGGTGCGGCGGCCTCGAGCCAGGCGACACCGTCGCGGAAGTGCCCCACTCGCATCCAGTACCTGTAGCACGTAGCGCCCAAGCGCAAGCCGAGTTCGTATTCATCGGTTGCCCATGCCCATCCGAGCGCGCTTTGGATGTTGTCGTCCTCGTGCATGAGGCGTTCGATTCCGTTATCGCCGTCTCCGCCGCGGTCGGGCGCATGACCCGGTAAGCCGATCAGCAGCTCCGCCAGGGAGCAGCACCATTCCGCGTGTCGCCTCCGCAGCCTGGTCGCCTCTCCGGCGTCCTCGAGCCGCTCGGCCGCGTACTCCCTGATCGTCTCGAGCGTCCAGTACCGCGAACCGAACGTCGAGTCGCGCCGCCGCAGCAAACTCTTGTCGAGCAGAGATTGAAGCGTGTCGGGGTCGGCGCCGCAGACCTCCTCGGCCGCCTCATAGGTGCAGCCGCCGGCAAAGACAGACAGGCAGCGGAACAGACGCTGCTCTTCGGGAGCGAGCAGGTCGTACGACCACTCGATCGTCGCGCGCAGCGTCTGCTGGCGAGGGTCGGCGTCGCGTCCGCCCTTGAGCAGGTCGAGACGCTGCGAGAGGCGTTCGAGCAGCTGCTGCGGCGAAAAGACGGTCGTGCGCGCCGCTGCGAGCTCGAGCGCGAGCGGCAGGTTGTCGAGCTGCGAACAGAGTCGGCCGACCGAGCCGTCCGCCTCAAAGGTAGGCTCGAGCGCCCGCGCCCGGACAGTGAAGAGCTCTATGCCCTCACGCTCCTCGAGCGTCGGCACCGGATAAACCTGTTCGGTCTGTAGATGCAGGCGCTCTCGGCTCGTTACAAGTAGCACCGGTGCGCCCGCAGCGACGAGCCGAGCGATCTCTTCAGCCGCGTCCGGCAACAGGTGCTCGACGTTGTCGAGCAGTAGCAACGCCCGCTTCCCTGCCAGTACGGCGGCGAGCGTCTCGTTGAGCTCGCGGCCCGGCCGCTCGTTCACCCCGAGCGCTTGCGCGACGGCCGAGAGCAGAAGCGCAGGATCGCGCAGCGGTGCAAGCGGCACCCACCAGATTCCGTCCGGGTAGCGATCTGATGCCTCCGCCGCGGCCTGAAGTGCAAGCCGTGTCTTTCCCGTCCCGCCAGGGCCGGTGAGAGTCAGCAGCCGGATGTCCTCGCGCACGAGGAACTCGAACACCGTTCGGAGTTCGCGCTCGCGACCAAGGAACGGCGTCGCCGGCACAGGCAGCCAAACGTTGTGGAGAGTGCGCAGCGGCGGATACCCACCATCACCGAGCTGGAACACGCGCCCCGGCGCGGCCAGATCGCTGAAGCGGTGCTCGCCCAGGTCTCGTAACTCCAGGTCGACGAGCGCCGCGGTCGAGGCCGAGACAAGCACCTGCCCACCGTGTCCGGAAGCGGCGATCCGAGCGGCGCGATGAACGTCGGCACCGACGTAGCCCTCGTTGGTGACAAGCGGCGTTCCCGTATGCAGGCCCATCCGCACGCGGATCGGACCCGACGCGAGCCCTTCGCTAATCGCCCGAGCCGCCTCGACCGCTCCCGGCGCGGTCGGGAAGGCAACGAAGAACGCGTCTCCTTGCGTGTCAACCTCGACACCGCCGAAACGCGTGCAAACCTCGCGGATCAGACGGCGGTGCTCCGCGAGCGCCTTCGAATAGCTCTCGGCCCCGAGCTGCTCGAGCAGCCGCGTCGACCCCTCAACGTCGCTGAAGAGAAAGGTAACCGTTCCCGAGGGAAGATCCCGCTGCACAGGCGCCATCATGCGTCAAGGACAAGCGGTAGGTCAGGGGATGACGCCCTGCTTCGGTGCCTCCCAGCGTACGCTGTACGCCTTTCCACCGGCCGGAGGCAAGAACGCGATCCTCCGTGAGTGGAGCGTGACTCTCATCGCGGTGACTCCGGGCAAGCACGCGCTTCGGTATCGGAGTGCGAGCCGCTCCGTCGGGTCCACGGACGCCACCTGGACACTCATCGTCCAGGGATGACTCCAGACGCCTACTAAACGCTTGATCTCAAAGTCGGGCGGGTCGGCAGGGACCACTTCGGCTGAGGCCGGGGCGCTTCCCGGCAGACCTGAAGCTCCTGCTAGCCGCCGCGATTCTCGTCGCGCTCGTCGCGCCACCGAGTCGAGCTGTCTAAAAAGAGAACCGCAGTCCTTGTCGCGTTTCCGCCAAAAAGCGACAGGGACCAACTGTGTCGCGCTTCCAAGAACCAGCGGTGCGGGAGCGTCACGCGACGGCGGTCAGTCTCGAGCGCGCATGAGTTCGGCGCGCAGCTGTTCGGCATGACTACGTAGCTGTTCAGGCGGTGTCGGTGCAGCACCGACGAGGAGTTCCCAACTAAGCGGTCCGCCCGGCGCAGGATCGTCTGGATAGCGCGGAACGACATGTGTGTGAAGGTGTGGGACGAAATTACCGAGCATGAGGTAGTTCATCTTCACCGGCTGGAATACGGCGCGTACTGCTCGTCCGACGCGGAGCACTTCTTGCCAGTAAGCGGCGGCTTCGGTCTGGGTGAGGTCGGTGGGATCCGCGACGTGTCGTCCTGACCACTTCACTACGCAGTACCCGCGCACCGACGTCCGTCGCTCGAGATCGACCTCGGTATACGCTCCGTCCCAGACGTGCGCGGAGTACTCGCTGTCGCCTTGACCAATCTCAGCGCACATGGGGCAGTCCTTACCGGCGAGACGCTCGTCCCAGTCAGCGGGCCAACCCCGCGCAGTACTCATCAACCCATGTCTACCTGATTTTCAGCGCCGAACGTGGCCGCGCTCAATCACTTGACCTGGTCGAGTGTGATTGGGCATCGCCCAGTTAGTGAAGGGTTTGCGGCTGCGAATGGGAAGGAGGTCGTTGTCGGACGAACGTGGCGGCGCCGGATACCCGGCGCGGGGCGGGTCGCCCCACGCGGGGAACGGGTAGAGGTCGATGAAGTGCCGGAACTTTCGACCGGCATGGCACGGCAGCGGCACGATCCTCGCCGTTAAGAAAACAGTCGTCTCGAGCTTCGGTGCGAGTTTCTGGGGCGCCTTCAACGACGGCCGCCGCTGACCGGATTCGATGCGGCTGATGTAGGCATAGGAGATGCCCGGCTGGCTGAGGTCCCGCTGCGAGAAGCCGAGCCCTCAAAAAGCCGCACACCTAGACGATGGCTATGTTGAAACTTGGGCAGCGGCGTTGACCATTGGTTACGGGCGCGCGTGGGAAGATCGCGTCGTGGCGAGGCGCGAGGGCATCGGGGCACGACTGAAGCGACTTCGCCTTGCGCGCGGCATGTCACAGCGCGACCTTTCCTCTCCAGGCATCAGTTATGCGTACATCTCACGGATCGAGGCTGGTGCGCGAACGCCATCGGTGAAGGCCCTGCGACGAATCGCCGGCAAGCTCGGCGTAACGGTCGAACATCTGGAAACAGGCGAGCCGACGTCAACCGAACTTGGCGTATCGGACGCCGGTGTCGAGTACGGATCGCTAACAACGACCGAACTGCGTCTGATACAGGCAGCGGTAGAAGACGGCGCACGAGAAGCCGCCCACAGAGCAGCCGAACAAGTCATCAAAGACCGCGAGGAGGCCGAGCGCGCCGAGCTCCGGAAGCGGCTCGAAGAGCTCGGTGGATGACCCGATCCCGAACCGCTGCGCTTGGGTACGGTGAGACGACTCACGGATTTGCGCCGACCGGCAGACCATGCCGTGCATGGACAATCGCATTCCATCTACCAGCCGTCTACCAGGACAGGCCGGAACCCACGCTGGACTGGGACGCACTCAAGTGATGCACCTAGGGTGTTTGACTGGCTGCTGTCGCTCTTTAGGGGAAAGGCGACAAGGCTTGCTGTGCTTGACCGCTCATGAGGTGGGTGTATCTGCGCCTTGGGTTATGGAGTGGTGGCTCGCGCGTGGCTTCCCATCTCGACGGGTGATCACGTCAGGGCGGCCTGTTAATGGCTGCGCGGCAACCGGACGGCGAACACGTACGTACCGCCGCCGAACGCCACGATGACCCCGTTCGCCGCCACGAGTGCCGGCTTCGCGAACAGGTAGCGCAGTTCCGCAGGCTCGCCCGCGGCCGCGTTGATCTCCTCGACTCGGTCACGGAGATCGGGATGCGTCGAGAGCGAGTAGCCGTCGATCACCCAGGGTCCGTTTGTGTCGGGCGGCGCGACTGGCTCGAGCTCGAGATAGGTGAGAACGGCCTCGTTTCTCGAATCCATGAAGCGACCTTGACACAGCACGGATCAAGCGCAACCCTGCCGGATTAGAGGGAGATTAGCCACCCTCGGGAAGGTGGGGTCATGAGCCGGAGAAACAACTTCTGGGCCGGAGCCTGCGCTGTCGCGGCCGCGGTCTCGCTGCTTGGCTGGCAGACGCCGGGAGCAGACGCCCAGGTGGCGCCCACCTGTGACGCGTCCGCCTACAAGCTCGGGCTCCAGTCGCTGACAGGTCCGCCGCGGGCCGACCTCGTCGTTCGCGTCACGGCGACGGTGCCGGACTGCGAGCTCCCGGAGACGCTCACGTCCCTCCAGGTCGCGCTGCAGCCGTTCAAGGGCTCGCCCGCGCGCACGTTCCTCCTGAGCGACGTCCCGGCGCCGGCCGGCACCGCGACCGTGAACATCGGACGTGTCCCCCGGCTGCGCAAGGTTCAGGCGACCGTGACGTTCGGCCCGCAGATCGTGCTCGCCGGCCAGGCGAAGACGCTGCTCAAACCGGACCTCGTCCTGACTCGTGCCTACGGCGCCCACTCCGTCTTGCTCGGCCGCCCCTTCTACGTCGTCGCGATCGTGAGTGAGCGCACCCCCGACGTCGGTCTCACCGCTGTCGTCACTGTCTCGTCGCGCGGCGTCGCTCTCACCACGCAGGAGATTGCCGTCGGCGCGAAGCGCCGCGTCGTCGTTCAGGTTCCGACGACCCTGACCGAGCTGGGCCGAATCCCGCTCACCGTGACGATCACCCCTACGTCACCGATCGAGACAACGCTCAAGAACAACGTGCGCCGCCTGGTCGTGGAGACGACCGAGTTCAAGGTGCAGGAGTCGGCGACGCTCGTCCAGAGCTTCGCCGGCTACGGCGGCCAGTTCAACCATCACGTGTACGCCGCGATCAGTCGAACGGTGGGAGTGACCGACGAGAACGTCGTGGACATGGAGCGGAAGATGCGCGTGCTCCATCCGGAGTTCTCGCGGATCTTCTTCAACTCGACGGCGTTCAACGACCCCGACCGGATGCAGTCCTTCGTGCGCGCGGTTCAGTTCGCGCAGAGCACGGGCACGACGATCAACGTCACCTGGCAGGGCGGCACCTTGAACGTCGCCAACGGGACGATTCCGAAGTTCGCGGCTGTTCTGATCGACCTCGTCCGCAATCGGGGCATCACGAACCTGCGCTGGCTCACGCTCCAGAACGAGCCGAACCGGACGAAGATCACGATGGCGGCGTACGAGGCGCAGTACCGTGCGCTCGATCCCTACATCCAGAGTATCCGCGGCCAGGTGCGCTACATGGGGGGCGACCTCGTGCGAGGCCCCGACGTAGGCCCGCCCGATCAGACGGCGTGGTTCCAGTACATGGCCACGAACATGTCGGACATCCTCGATGCGTACTCGATCCATGTCTTCTGGGACTACTGGGACACGCAGAAGCTCGTCGACCGGCTCACCGAGGTGCGCGCGATCGTCGATGCGCTGCCGGAGAACGCGCGCAAGCCGCTCTACGTTGCCGAGTACGGCGTCCGCGGCCTGCGCAAGTTCAACGGTCTGCCGGCGGGAGACCCTGGAGTGTGGGAGGACGGGACCCCGATCTCGCAGACGAACATCAGCGCTTTCCAGCATGCGTGGTTCGACGTGCTTGCGGCGCGGCTGGGCTATATGGGCACGAGCAAGTGGGACTCGTACTTCGGCAAGTACGACAACGGCACGCAGGCGTACTACATGATCGGCAGCCCGGCAGACGGCTGGCCCCTCTATCCGCTCTACAACTTCGTGCGCCTGCTGACGTCGACCGTGAAGAGCGACTGGCGGACCGTCAACGTCGACTCGGTTCCGGATACGTCGCGGCTGCTCTCGGCCTACGTCGGCAAGAAGGGCGAGCACACGGTTGTCGGCCTCGACACGGCCGGCGCGCAGCTGAACGGCGTCTCTGACGTTCCCGTTTCGTACACCCTCGGCGGCCTCTCGCCGAGGCTGCGCCTCCACGTCGCCGTGTGGAACGAGGCCGGCGACGGGATTGTGGGTGCGTCGAAGGTCGTCACGACGGACGCAGCCGGAGTCGTCACGATCACCGTGCCGCAGCACGGCGTGTTCGTCCTGACGACTCTGCGCCTCGCCTAGCCGACGCCGAACGTCACGTTCACGACCGCGGTGACGTCCTTGTCCAGCGTAGACGTGTCGTAGACGCCGTGGTCCTCGACCTCGGTCGAGTTCGGCGAGGTGACCTGGAAGACACCGACGTCGACTCCCCGCAACTGGCCGAGGCTGCTTCCGGTCGCCTTGACGATTACCTTCGCGCGGTTCTGGGCGTCCTTGGTCGCTTCGGCGAGCAGCTGCGGGCGTAGCGAGGAGAGCTTCGTGTAGACGTACTGCGGCGAGTTCGCAGACAGCGGGATGCCCTGTGCGAGCAGCGTGGCACTGTGACCCGCGACTCCCGTGATGTCGCGCACGCGGGCCGGACGGATCTCGAAGCTCCGCGTCAACCGGTACGCGCGCACCTGACCGCCTTTCGAGATCGCCTCGGTCGAGATCGGCTGAACAGAGAGCTCGGCGGGCTGGACGCCCTGGCCGGTAAGGAACGACCGGATCTTGGTCGTCCAGCCGCTCAGCTCCCTTGCCGCGTCCGCACGCAAGCTCAACAACCTACCGATGTCGCTATACGACTACCACGACGCGATGCGCGGTCGCGAGCCGCCAGCCGAGCGCAGCGCTCGCGAACGACGCGACAACCGCCCTTCCCGATAGACCCACAGCCACCAAGCGTGTCGCCTTTCCGCCAGACTGCGACAACGACCCACCGCGGACACGGCAGCCCACGACATACGCTGATGGCTCGTACTTCGCCATTTTGGCGCTGACGGCCGGCCTGTCTTCACGATTAGCTCGAACGACGACCTCAGACTTCGGGTGGCTTGCGCTCTTCTGCTTCGGCACGCATCGTCCGAATCGCACGCATCAAGTCGCCGTAGTGCATCTCGACCTCCGGAACCAAACCTTTCTCGCGGAGCTTTTGTGCGTATTCCTCTAGAACATCATCCGGAATTGGCTCTAGGCGCTCGTAACGGTCAGCCACTTCATCGTCGCCGACGAGGACGAAGAAGGGTTCGGCAAGACGCGCCCCGGCTGCGCGAGCATCGCTCATTCCGATCTCAACCTTCACCACGTCGCGTGTAAGGAACTTCCGCGAGCCAAGTGGTCGCTCAGAGTCGGGCCGGAAGTCCCACGCCACGAGCGCATCTGGCGTTTGAAGCGCCGCCCGCTGCTCCCACGCATCATCGAAGCGGCCTTCGGCCACGGCAATCATTAAGTCGAGGTCGCTAGCCTCGTCAGCCCGGTTTTTGGCAAACGACCCGACGACTAAGAGCGCATCTAGCGCATCGTCCGCAGCCACGAGCTCGGCTACGTGGCAAATAGTCGGCCAATGCCGCAGCTTTTCCGCGCTATCTCGACCAGGCCAAGAACGCATCGAGTGATTGTTGCTCGTCGTGCGTCGCTCGGGACGGGTCGTGGGAAAGCGTCCTGGGCGTTCGGCTCGCCGCCCGGCCTCTCGATAAAACACACCGATGCTCAGGACCCGCACCGCAGCGCATCTAAGCCACGCGTATCGGCGTCGACCCTCAGCCCGAAAAGCGGCCGACCCGGACGAGCTTCGATGCGGCTGTCGAAGCACCGAAAGCGTTTCGCGCCGTGACGCGACAGCGGACGAATGCGCCCACATCGCGGCGCCGGATCGCGTAGGTCCTGCCACGCCCGATGATCCGGCCGTTGCGCAACCACACGAGTGCATACGTGATCGGAGTCTGTCCGGTCCACGTCCCCTTCGAGCAGGTGAGACGTCGACCGGCTCTCCGGACACCGGAAATCATCGGCCGACCCGAGTTTGCAACCGCGCGGAGGAGTGGCCCACCCGCGTCGTAGAACGCGCTGCGAAACGACCTGTCGGCCGAGGTCGTCCAGAACGCGATCCCGTCGCCGAGCCGGTCCACAGTGATCCCTGCCTGTGCCGAAGCGCCTTGACCGACGGTGGAGATTTCGGTCGCTGCCTCCCAGCGACCGTCAACGAATGCTGCTGCGCTGACCGGGCGATCCTGGCCGAACGACGACTCCTTCCAGACTGCGAGCGTGCGTCCATTCGCGGACATCGCCACCGAAGGTAAGAGGCGTGCCCCGGGTGGCGAAACGACGGCAGGGCGTTGCCAATCGCCGTGGCTAGGGCGGTACGAGGCCTCGACGTCGACGGCAGCGTTCCACGCTGAAAGTGCAGCGCCCGTGTCGTCGACCGCGACATCGGGATCCGTTGCCTGCCCGTCCGAGAACGACAGATCCTCTGGCTCGCCCCACCCGCGTTCAGGCTCGAACGACGCGGCGCGGACAACGTTGTTGCCGGCTACGCCCTTGGACCAGACGACGACAGTGGCGCCACCGGGACCAATCGCGGCCGATGGGCTACGAACGTCCCCTTGATCCAAATCGATCACGCCGTCCCACGTTCCGCCTGCGCCGCGAATAGCGGAAACGGCCCCGTCACGCCTACCGACGACAACGGCGTGTCCGTCGCGACCGACAGCCAATGAGAAATCGACCAGATACGGAAGCGAGCGAGGTTCTTGCCACGAGCCGCCGGCAGGTCGATAGACGGCCTCGACGCGGCCCGGCAAGACGGAGATTGCGGTCGCGTCACCCCCCGCGTCGATCCCTACGTCTGGATCATTCGAAAAGTTGCCCGCCGGCGAAAGCCGCTTGGGGGTGTCCCAGTTTCCCTCGCTCGACCGTGTAGCGGCGAAGAGGCGTCGCTCGTGGTGATCACCTGTGAAGTGCTCCCAGACAACGACGGCATCTCCCCGGTCGTTGACCGCGACCCGCGGCTCAGGATCCTCCGTTGTGTCGAGCTTCCGAGAGGATTGCCACCGCCGCGAACCGGCCGGCCGATAGGAGGCGACCACGTCGGCGTCGCGCCCGCCGGCAGGTCGGGACCAGACGGCAATTGCTTCACCGCTCGGGCTCAGCGCAATGTCTCCACGGACGGCTCCTACAGCCACCTCGGCCACGGGCTGCCAACCGCTCGTCGAACCTCCCGTGAAGGCCGCAAGAAATCCTACCGCTAGGCTGGCGGCAACAACACGCATTGACCGAATAGTGCGCACCGGTCTGGGGCGATGCAACCTCAATTCACGGAGGCTTTGCGGGCAGCTAGTTTGTCGATTCGGTTATCGCCGACCGCGTAGCGAGTCGTGTGGGGCAGCGTTCGTCTTGGTGCTGTCCGTCCACCGGGCCGCGATCTGATGATCGAACGCGAAGGCGTTCCATGCGAACCGTCCGCCGCGCCGGAGCGACCCCGCAACACGCTCGAAGGTAACGCGTCGGTCGACCCAGGTCGGCAGGTGCAGGAGTGCCCGGAACGGGCAGTAGATCAGCCCCGCCTGCTCGTCGAGAGTGAACTCGCGCATGTCGCCTTCGCGCAGGTCGAGCTGCACACCCGCTTGGGCGGCGGTTGGCGTTGGTGGCCGCGGCGATGTCGTCGTAAGAATGAGCTGTTCGCTCGTCTCGGCCACGCGAACTCTCTTGCTGCGGCGGTTTGACCGTCGGTGAGTAGGCCCATTCGGTTGATCCCTTTTGGCAGGAATGGGCTGTGCTGTTTGCGCAGCATATGGGGGTCTCGGGAAACGACGATGTCGCGAACTGGCGGAAGTGCGACGGCTGAGATTGACCGAATTCTGGCGTAACGCACTCCCTCTCAATGCGGGGTCGTCGACTACGGGGCGAGGAAGCGAGCTGGCCGGTGAGTGTCGCGCGAGCGAGGGATGATGTGGTTGCGCGTGATGGACGAGGCGGCCCGGGGCAGTGAGAACCTTTGTCGCGCGGCGACCGGTTGGCTGCTCGCGCGGCCGTGACTTAGAGTCGACCCATCGCGTATTCGGGAGGTGGTCGGGTTGTCAGCCGGGGAGAACAAAGCTGTCGTTCTGCGGTTCATCGATGAGGTGTTCGTCCAGCACGATTCGTCCAACATCGAGGAATTAGTGGCGAATGAGAGCCTGAGGCAGATCGCTCCCGGCACCGTCCAGGCATTTCCGGACATCGAAATGACTGTAGAGGATGTGATTGCCGAGGGCGATCTTGTCGCCGTTCGAGTGAGCGCGGCCGCGACGCACAAGGGCGACTTTCGCGGGATCGCTCCAACTGGCAAACGGTGGGAGGCGACCGCCAGTGCGTGGTACGAGGTGCAAGACGGGAAGATCAGTGACTTCTGGGTGAACTGGGACTGGCTCGCGATCATGGAAGCGATCGGCGCGGTTGAGCGAGTAGAGCCTTCCCGCTGAATCGAAATGCCAATCCCTGCTCTTAGGTGGCGTGCACTGCCGTGTACGCCCGATATTCGATGCCCCGCCACAAGACGGACGCTGTTCCGTCTCCGAAGTCGTTGACCTTGTAGTCGGCGGGGTCGAGTGCCGCGCGGATCTTGTCGGCCAGAAACGCGTCCAGCGCTTCGGCTGCAAAGTCGGTCTCATAGATCGCCAGGCCGAAATCCTGATCGCGTATCTGGTAGCACCGCTTCATGTCATCACCGCCTCTGCCCTTGCGCGAAAGAGCGACGTCCGATGCGCCCGAGCGCGGCATCGAGTTACGGGCGCGCGTCTGAGAGTCAAGGACGCTTAGCTCGTTTCGCTGGGCGGGGGCGAGCTTTGGGCGGTCTCTCGCCTGGGAGGCGTTCGCGTTCGCGCTGGAGGTGCGCTTGGTGGCGTGCAACGACCTGCGACCGGGAGGCGCGGTGGGCGGGTTTGTCGGCGCCGGCGAAGTAGACGTCGACGCGTTTTTCGACGGGTTGGACGCGTGAGCCGACGCGGCCGGCGGGCTTGAGGACGATCTTGTCGATGAATTGGGCGTGGCGGTCGCGCTCGTACTCGGCGATGAACTCGTCGAAGCTGACCTTCTTGCTTCCGTGTTTGCGGTTGCTGTCGCTGGCGGTGGGGGGCCTGACCGTCGCCAGCTCGCGCCGGGCGAGCTCGAGCGCCTGCTTGCGAACCTTCAGCCCTTTCGCGAAGCCGTCGATCCCGAGCTCGCGCTGCAGCTCGAGGCTGTCGCGGAACTCCTCGAAGGCCTCGCGCGCCTGCTCGACCACTGCGAGCGCGTCCTGGTAGCGGCTGTCACCGAGGATGATCGCCTCGACGTGAGGCTCGTGGTCAGCCGCGGCCTGCATCAAGACGGCGTCCACGTAGGCGTCCAGCTTGCTGACCTTCATCCCCACGTGTGCTGTGCACTTTTCGTAGGTGCAGGTGTAGTTCGTCTTGCGGTTCTCGGGCCGGCCGTACAACGTCACCTTGCAGCGCTTGCCGCAGCTCGCGCAGTGGACGAGCCCGCGCAGTCCAGCTTCCTGGGTGCGACCGTTGCGGGGGACGAACTCGTGCTTCACCTGCCCGGCCTCCCACTGCTGCTCGGTCAGGATCGGCGGGTGATGGTTCTTCACAACCTTCGGCTGGCCCTTGACCCCAGTGGGTAGCTTCATCTCGCCGACGTAGGCGCGGTTGGCGAGGATCGCGCGTACGCCCGACTTCGTGATCTCGATCCCCTCGGCCTGCAAGAAGCGGCTCAGCTCACCGACGTTGGCACCCGCGGCGCGCCGCTCGAATAGCTCTACCACGAGCGCACCGTTCGGCTCATCTACGACCAGCCGACGATCCTCGTCCTTGCGGTAGCCGAACGGCGGCCGGCTGGCCAGATAGACGCCACGCGCGGCGGCGCGGTCGATCGCCGCCTGGAAGTTCGAGCGCGTCCGCCGTAGATAGTCCTCGGCGATCACCATCCGGATCTGAAACTGGAACTCATCCCCGGGCCGGTCCGAATCAACCCCATCGTTTACGCACACCAGCCGGCCGCCAGCCAGCTTCAAACGACGGTAGGCGAGCGCCCCCTCAATCAGGTCACGCCCGAAGCGGTCCAAATACGGGGTGATGATCCCCTCCGACTCGCCGCTCTCGACCCGCTGCAACAACCGCTCCAACTTCCGCTCCGCAACCGCCGTCGCGCCACTGACATCCATCTCCTCCACAACCTCGTCGATCGCGACCCCGGCCCGATCAGCCCAAGCCCGGCACTGCGCCTCGTACACCTCGGTCGCCTCGCCCTCGGAGCGCTCGCCCAGCTTCGACACCCGGATATACAGATCGAACATGGCCAACCCACTTTACCAGAGCGCTCGACCACGATGGGAACAACGTAGAAGCCGTTTTTCACGGCGATCACTGACGTTCGATACCTGGCGTCATTTAGCAACGCTGGCCCAGGCGCGTGACCTCTCCTCCGGTTTAGCTCACGTGTTCGATGTCGTCTGGAAGCCGCAGCCACGAATGTCGCCGCTCCTCCCAGACCGACCTCGTCGGCGCAGGGAAGGAAGGATCCGCGAATGCGCCCACCGGGACGGCCACAATTCCAGGCGAGGTCTCCGGGGCGTAGAACACGGTCGCGCCGCAGTCCGGACAGAAGTGGAAGGCGCATTTCTCTCCATCGTCTGAGACGCGGATGTACTGCCGAGAGCGGCCCTCAATCGTTACCTGTTCCGCGTCGAATCGCGCTTGGACACCGAAGACGCTTCCGGTTCGACGCTGGCACGCGAGACAGTGGCAGATCGAGACTCGAACCGGCTCCCCCTCGACGGTGAGCCGGAGCTGCTCACAACTACACGCGGCGTGTCGAGTGCTCACGAGCGGGATCGTAGACAGGGTCGGCTCAGGCGACATTCCCGAACTGTGAGTGTGTCGGTGTCTCGTCTGGGGCGTTTGTCAGGTTGGCGTCGGTGCTCTTTGTTCGTGACTCGATTTTCGAATGACCCGCTGCTGCGGTGTCTTTCCAGTGATGTGTCCGAGCGGAGAGT
>WNFX01004366.1_pt1 | contig 13886 bp, 9 predicted proteins | sample 5400111 | NCBI WGS metagenome assembly WNFX01 (sample SAMN13153363, study PRJNA577476) | soil metagenome | isolation source: 40 cm soil or saprolite under grassland replicate 1 | place: USA:California | collected 2016-06-15
TTTTCCTTCTGGCTGATTATGAACTATAGCATTTTTAAGAAGGTTCGAAATCAATATTTCAATCAATGAACGGTTCGCACGGACTATTACACTAGCTTCAATATTTTTTGTTAGTGCGGGAAAATCATCATAGTGGTTTTCAAAGCCATTTAAAATCTGTTCAAGTGTTTGAGAGATATTTATTTGGTCTATATCGGGAAACTGGTTGTTTTCAATTTTTGCGAGTAAAAGTAATGTGCGGTTCATTTGACTCAGCCGATCATTGGCTTCCGTGATATCACCCAGTAACGCAGCAACTTTTTCGGTAAGGCCAGGTTGATTAATAAGCAACTCTAATTTTGACCGGATTATTGCCAATGGCGTTTGCATTTCATGTGAGGCATTTTCAACAAACTGTTTTTGATTATGATAAGCATTGTTCACTTTATCAATCAGGTTTGTAAGCGTTTTGTTTAATTCGTCAAACTCAGCAGTGGCGGTTTGAGCAGTCAATTCTAAGGGCTGATTTCGGGTAATATCAAACTCTTTTATTTTTTTCATCGTGGAGAAGAATGGTTTCCATAAAAGCCGGGAATTTTTGCGATTTAAAATAACAATTGCTGCGAGCAACAAAATAAAAATGATTGCTTCCGTAATGAAGACTTTAATTATAAGATGCGATATTTCAGTAGAAGATATATATGTCGTTATGTGATATGGCCTATTATTCCATTCAATTTTGCTTGTCAATACCTCAAATGGCAGAGATCTTTTTTTGTCAGTATAATAAATTGCTGTATCACGTGGTTCATCCAATTCTATTTTCGGATCAGGAGAGCCTTCAACAATGTAATATTCTCCTGTGATATTCTTTTCAATATTTCCCGATTTGGTAATAAATGCATTCCATACATTATACTGTTTAAGCAATAATTGTTTTTCCTGCATGTGATGAGCATGGAGGCTCATTACTATATAAAATAATAAGGAACATGCCAGCAAAACAACTGGAAGCCATTTTAATAAGATACGAGTATTTTTTTGAAGCAGCGGCTTGCTCATAACGACAATTTATAACCTAACCCATACACAGTTTGTATAAGATCATCACATCCTTTTTCCTTTAATTTCTTTTTGAGATTTTTAATCTGAGAATAAACAAAATCAAATGATGGCAAATTATCTGACTGATCTCCGTATATATGTTCAGCGATAGCCTGCTTGCTCACAACACGGTTTTGATTGTTCAACAGGTACGCCAGGAGATCATATTCGTTTTTGGTAAGAGCAACTTTTTGTTGCCCGCAGGTTACATTTCTGGCTGAGAGGTCTAAATGCAGGTTGCCTAATTCAAGAACATTTGTTCCCTGTGCATATTTTCGGCGAATTAAAGCCTTTACCCTTGCGTTAAGTTCTGACAAATGAAAGGGCTTAATGAGATAGTCATCCGCACCTAAATCGAGTCCCGCAACTTTATCATGCAAAGAATTTCTGGCAGATATAATTATTACACCATCCTCCTTTTTATGCTGGCGAAGATATTGAAGCAGTTTAAGGCCGCTACCGTCCGGTAGATTTATATCAAGAATAATACAGTCATAATTAAAATCTTCCACTTTTCGAATTGCCTCCGCATAAGTAGCAACTCCTTCACAAAGGAAATCTTCCTGTGTAAAATATTCCTGGATACTTCGCAATAAGCTGGGTTCATCTTCAACAGCCAGCAATTTCATGTAATAAATTTGCTGCTAAACTACTGGCTAAATTTGGAGAAATCCTGCTGCATTTTGCTATAATCAGTTTTTAATAAGCAAACCTACCAAAGCTGCAACAATTATAACAAAAGGCTCTTGTATTTTTTTAAATCTTAATAAGAGCAGAATTGTAACTAAAGCAATTACCACAGAAGGTATATCTGTAAATTGTCTTTTGCCCAATACAATTACTGCACCGGCAATGGCTCCAATCGCTGCCGCGGTAACTCCATCAATAAATGCTTTAATGGCAGGATGCTTCCCATATTTTTTAAAATAAGGAGCGGGAATGATCGTAAATAAATAGCAGGGAAGAAAAGTTGCTAATGCTGCCACAACTGCCCCGGGAAATCCGGCAACTAAACAACCAATGAAGCCAACGGTGATAACAACCGGTCCAGGGGTAATCATAGCCACAGCAACTGCATCCAGAAATTGTCGATCATTCAACCATTGATGATCTTTTACAACTCCTCCATATAAAAAAGGGACAATTGCTAGCCCGCTTCCAAAAACAAATGCACCGGCTTTCAAAAAGAACCACCATATCTGCAACAATTTTTCATTGAATGAAAATTGATTGGTTATTTGCAAAAGAATGGGTGAAAGGAAAATTGAGTTAGTTATATTTAAAAACTTTGGTGGTGCTTTTACAAACCATACTGCGAAACCTGCCGCAAGTATCAGCCAGATGTTTTCACTCTGTGTTAAAAATGTCACTATAGTTAATACAAGAAATATTATCCATAGTAGCCAGTCCTTGTTAATAGTTTTTTTAGTCAGCTTATAACTGCTGATCGCTATAATGCCTATTACTGCAGCCCCAACTCCGTAAAAAACGGATTGCATCCAGGGCAATCCACCAAATCGGATATAAGCAAACCCAAGCACAACTACCATCAAAAAGGATGGTAATACAAAAGCAAGTCCTGCCAAAGTAGCTCCCAAGATTTTATAATCTACATATCCAAGATAAATGGCCAGCTGTGCCGCTAAAGGGCCAGGCGCTAGTTGAGCAAGAGCAAGGCCTTCTTTATAATCGTCTTCACCGATCCATTTTCTTTTTTCAACAAGGTCCTGGTGCATATAACCAACCAATGCGACGGGGCCGCCAAAACCAATTGTACCCAACTTTAAAAAATAATAAACCAGGTGCTTCAGGGAATAATTTGCTTTATTCATTAACTCAAAAATGTTTATTCACAATACAGGATTCCAGTTATGTTTTTCTTCCTGTACATATTTTGCCCAGGAATAAAGAGCATCATAAACTTTCATACCGATGGCAAGCATTTCATGATCATTTTTATAATTATAAGAAAGCCCTGCTGATATTGCCCATAGCCCTGCTGCCTGTGGCGCAAGGTCAAAACGATCAGTATCAGCTCCCCTGACAATTTCAGCCAGTTGATGCAAAGCAGGATCGTTAAGCTTGTGCTTTTTTAAAAAGTAATCAAAAGAACATTCATCATCATGATGAGAATATTCAGCACCAGGAATATCATACGGAATAGCATTTAGTTCCTTTGCTTTTTCAAAAACTTTTTCTTTTGGAACGTAAATAAATTCAGCTTCTTTGTCAACAAAATTTTTTATCAGCCAGGGACAGGCTATCCTGTCAATCTTAGGTCGTTCTCTTGTTATCCATTTCATAATAGAAGATTTGCTGCAATTTCAGAAAAGAGATTTTGCAGGAATAGAATGCAAATAACTATTTGTATCGGATTTACTTTTTCCGCAACGATTTTTTGTACGCAGAGGGATTTTGCCCTGTATGCCTTTTAAAGATGCGGGTAAAATGACTTTGATCGGAGAAACCAGTCAGGTAAGCAATTTTCGTGAGAGAATAAGCGGAAGTATTTAAATATTCAATTGCTTTTTCAATGCGAAGTTTTCTGATATATTCTCCGAAAGAAAGATCATTGAAATATTTTGAAAACTCACGGGATAAATAGGCCGGGTTAATATCTAAATTCTTTGAAAGTTGTTTTAAAGTAATATTGTCATCAATCTGGTCCTGTATTATCTCTTTCAATTCTTTTGCCCAGCCAGGAATTTTCTTAACTGATTTTTGTTGTTTTAAGTATTTTTCAAAAACCTCGATCAGTAAACGTTCAATTGGATTTTGAGTATGTCTTTCTTTTTGATGATATTTTGCCCACGCATATAAAGCATCATAGATCAACATTCCTTTTTTAACCAAGTCATAGTCGCTTTTACTGATGTGAGCAAGACCAGACGAAATAGCCCACAATCCTGGTGATTGGACAGCAAGATCATGCCTGTCTGTATCAGCGCCCCTCACAATTATGGCAATCGTATGAATGGCGGCGTCCTCAATTTCATATTTCTGAACAAAATAATCAAACGTGCACCTGTCTTTGTAATGAGTGAATTCAACATCTGGTATGTCAAATGGAATAGCGTCAAGTTCTTTTGCCTTTGTTTTCACATCAAGAAAAGGAACAAAAAAGAATTCGGCCTTTGAATCTATAAAACGTTTGATGAGCCAGGGACAGGCTATCCTGTCTATTTTCGGGTGCTCTCTTGTTATCCATTTCACTATTTACGAATTTAACATTGAGCACTATAATCAGAAACAGTTGTCATGGCAGCATAATATTGATTAAGAAATCTAACTCAAGCTGACTGCAACTTTTTCAAGCAATGCTTTTGTTTGACGCACACCCTCTTCTTCACTAAGTTTTTCACCTTCATATTCAATTCCCAAATATCCATGAAAGCCGGAGTCCTTAATAATTCTCAACATTTTGTTGTAATCGGTTTCTAAGCAATTACCGTCCGCATCAAAATCCACAGTTTTAGCACTGGCGCCTTTTGCATAAGGCATCATTTCAGCAACACCCTTATAACGGTCGTACTCCTCAATACATTTCCCGCTCCATTGCTGTCCCCCTTCCCTTTTTATACAGAAATTATTAAAGTCTGGTAATACCCCAACATTTGGCCGGTTAATCCCTTTCATTAAACCTACCATCCACTGGCCATTAGAAGTATTGCCTCCGTGGTTCTCAACAATTACATTGATATTTTCTTTGGCAGCATATTCTGCAAGTCTTCCAATCGAATCAATGGCGGCCTTTTGTACATCTTCTGCACTCCCCGTGCCAAATGCATTTACGCGGATCGTAAGGCAACCTAAATGTTTAGCAGCATCAACCCACTTATAATGATTCTCTACTGCCTGCATTCTTTTTGTATTATCCAGGCTCCCAAGATCACCTTCTCCATCACACATAATCAAATGATTTTTTACGCCATTATCATTACAGCGTTTCAGTAATTCATTTAAATAATTTGTATCCTTTGCTTTGTCTTTAAAAAACTGGTTCACATATTCCACTACATTTATTCCAAATTGCTGTTTGGCAACAACAGGAAAATCAAGATTAGACATTTTGTTTGCAAATAAAGCTTTGTGAAAGCTCCATTCAGCCAATGATATTTCAAAGAAACCAGCTAATGACCCGGAAAAGGATGAAGATGAAGAAGCTGCTTTCTTATGGGAAGCACAGGCGCTATAAAAAAGACCAAATGCGGTTGCGCCGGCTATTTGGGATAAAAATTTACGACGTGTAGATAATGACATAGCTTTTCGTTTTTAAATTATCAATGCAAAAAATAATCCATGTTTTCAACACCAATCCTGAGATGGGAGGCATCATCTGCCATCAGCTTTCTTTCTAATCAGTTTTCTCATGTTGCTCCAGGTGTTTTTCAAAATCTTCTTCGCTCTTTAATTCAGTAAAAAAAATAAAAAGATAAGAGCAATAACCAGGGTAATGATTACTATCCAAATAATTAACCTGATGCTTGATTTTCTTTTTTGCGATAATATTCTTTTTGCCTGCGAAGCCATAATTTTAAAATAAATGAATCTGATGTTCTTTTTATCAGTTCTATCTTCCAATTTCTATCACTTCGGTGGTATTAACCGGTCAACCTTATATCTTAATTTTTAATAGTTTAATCGAATTAAGAAAAACAAGTGTATCCGGCACTAAATGGATAGCCGCTGCTTCAATAGGGCCTATAATTTTTAAAAGCACAAGTATAATTCCGGTAACATGGACCATCCCAACCCCCACAATTATATTTTCTTTTATTGTTCGATAGGCTCGTTTGCTGATTGCTCTTGTCCTCGCAATCTTTTCCAGCCTATCTTCCATCAAAACAATATCGGCAGCTTCCATAGCTGCCTGTGTACCAACTGCACCCATTGCAATTCCAATATTAGCTTGAACTAAGGCAGGGGCATCATTTATACCATCGCCAACCATTGCCACTTTGGAACCATCTTTTTGTAAGTCTTTAATAATATTAATCTTATCCTCTGGCAATAAATTGGCTTTAAATTCTGTGATACCAATTTGCCCGGCAACATGCTTAGCGGTTTCAGGACTATCGCCGGTAAGAAGAACAATATTTTTAACACCGCTATTCTTTAATTCAATGATCATTTCCTTGGCTCCTTTACGTATCGCATCGGCGACATAGAAAATTCCTGTGAGCTGACCGTCAACACCAAGATAGATTGCTGTAGATGCTGCATGACTTTCGTTTTCCAGAATTTCCACTTTGTTTTCCTTCAAAAATGCTTTATTCCCCAGCAAAATTGATTTTCCCTGTATTGAGGCTTTTACGCCGCGACCTTTGATAACTTCAAAACCTTCTGGCTGAGGAATAAAAACATTTTGCTTATTAGCATAGTCGAGTAGTGCCTTAGCAAGCGGATGGCTGGAACGCCGGTCGGCTGCCGCTGCCAATTGTATTAACTGAGATGGCCTATAGTTCTGATCAATTACTTCTACTTCAGTTACAGCAGGCGATCCAACAGTTAACGTTCCTGTTTTATCAAAAACAATTGTTGTAACCTTTGCAAGTTCTTCTAAGAACAAGCCTCCTTTAATAAGAATGCCTTCCCGGGCGGCGCGGGCAATTGCAGCGATTGTAACAAGTGGTGTTGCTAATCCAAGTTCGGCGGGAGAAGTAAAAATTAAAAGTGCAATAATGAGCCTGACATCACGGGTATAAAAATAAACGCCTCCAACAAAAATGAAGACAATGGGAATAAGATAAGCAGCGATCTTATCAGTTAACTTTTCTATAGGCGCTTTTTGACTTTCTGCTTCCTCGACCAATGAAATGATGCGTGAGAAAACTGTATCCTTTCCTGCCTTTGTCATTTCAATATCCAATGCTCCTGATTCCACAATTGTTCCTGCAAACACTTCACTGCCTCCTGATTTTTGTTTGGGTGCACTTTCTCCGGTTATTGGAGCCTCATTCACAAATCCCTCTCCGACAGTAACGGTACCATCAATCGGGATTTTTTCTCCAGCTTTTACAAGAACAATATCACCAATCTTCAGATCTTTTATGACTACTGTTTCCTCATGATCTTTTCTTTTTACAATTGCTGTTTGAGGAGCTGAACCGATCAGCTCCTTTATAGAAGCTCTCGCCCTTTCGCCGCTCGCACTTGCAATATATTCTGCGATCAGAATGATCATTAATACGACAGAGCCCGCCAAATATTCTTTTCCAAGCACCGATACAATTACAGCTATGGTGATGAAGAGCTCGGTACCTATCTTTCGTTCTCTTACAAGATCGATGGCCGCAGTTTTTACCAATGAATAAAGACCAAAGGCCATCGCAACTAACAAAGCCGGTAACGGTATAACATCCAGATAAAATAATAAGCTGGCTATTCCGACTGTGACAATGCGAACGATCTCCCAAAGAAACTGGCGGGAAAAAAATGTCTGAGAAAAATTCATACTGAAAAATTGAATTGATTATATTGTTATTCTTGCTCAGTTGTATTTTTTAGTTTCATCAGTAAGGCATAAGCACCTTTCGTGACAAAAGTTTTCTTTTCAAAACCAGGTAACCGCTCAGTCATAATTTCAATCATTCCGTTTTGTGTAATGCCTGTTTGTATCGGGGTCAATTCAAATTGATTTTTATCCTTCACCGTGAATACGTAAGTTTTATTCTCATAATTCAATATTGCTTCTTCAGGCAGAACATAAGCCTGCACATTGTTTAGTTCTATTTCTGCATTCATGAACATACCCGGAACCAGGTCTTTATCATATTGATCAAAGTGACAGTGCACTTCCGAGCTTCTGTCCTGCGACACGTCTTTGTTGATCAGAACAATTTTGCAATTATATTTTTTATCGGGGTTGTTGTTGGAATAAGCTAATATCTTCTGACCGACCCTAAGCTTATTAATATCTTTTTCAAAAATGTTTAGTTCCAGGTGAATATCGGCCGGATTTATAATTTCAAACAATATATCGGTAGGACTTACATATTTTCCCATGCTTACATTTACTTTAGATACATAACCATTAATCGGCGAATAAACATTGATACTGCTGGAAATTGAATTGACATCTAAACGATCGGGATTTATTCCGATGAGTCGCAATTTTTCATTGAGGCTCCTCGCCAGCACTTGCTGTGTTCTGTATTCAGATTCCGTTTGCTGAAACTGTTTATCACTTGTAGCCTTGCTTTGATTAAGGTCTCGCTGGCGTTCATATTCTTTTTCCAGGTAAGCCACTTTTGTTGTTGCTGTCAGGTAGTCTTGTTGCATCTGTATGTATTGCTGATCCTGTATCACGGCAATGGCTTGTCCTTTTCTTACAGATGTGCCGGGCAATAAGCGGGTGTTCTGTAAATAGCCTCCCATCGGAACACTGATTGTGACCATATTCTCCGGAGGCACGTCCACCTGGCCATTTACCTTCAGTATAGAAGATATTGTTTTTAATTCCAGCTTGCCTGTAACAATACCTGCATGTGTTAACTGTTCAGGAGTAAGCTCAACTGTATTTTCTGATACTTGCGCTTTTGTTTCGGTTTCCGTTTTTTGCACTGTTGCTTTTTTGTTGTTACAGGCCATCAGAAAAATAAAAGCGGCTATGATAAATCCTCTTTGCATTCTTTATTGATTTAAATAATTATTAAGTTGAATAATTGATGTGTTAAGATTACGAACGGCATCAATGTATTCACTCCTGATAGTGACAGCCTGGTTAATGAGTAATACCCATTCCAGATAATTGATGTCGCCCCCGGAAAACTGAATAGTGGCAGTATTCGCAATGATAGTTGCATTAGGCAAGCCAGTGGTTTCATAATAATTGACGGTCTGTAAATATTTCTCATATTGCCCCAATGCCTGCTGATACCGGAAATGAAGGGTTTGTAATCCCGCCTGGTAATTATTTGCTACAAGCTGCTGATTTATTTTTGAAGCGCTGATCCTTGCCCTTTGCGCTGATGAAAATATAGGAACAGCCACACCAGTCTGCACAGAAGAAAACCGGTGGCCACCATTAAAATATTTATCTGTTCCATTGATATTCTGAAAGCCGATAAAACTCTGGTTGCTGTAACCCAATGATAAGTCTGGTGAAAGCTTTGACTTTTCCAACCTGGTTTGTGCCGACGCAACAGTTAATTGTTGCTGTAGCCATTTTACCTGCGGATGATTTTTCAGAATGGTGCTATCTCTGATCTCTACAAATTGCATTTTATAATTATCAGCTTGTGGCAGAAACTCTATACCTGTGTTTAATAAATGTTGAAAACGTTTTTGTAAAATTTTTATGTCTTCATCTAATTGTTGCACCTGCAGGCTGATCTGGTTGCGTTGTGTTTCGGCAGTTGTTTTTTCGAGGATACTGGTTTCACCTTTTTCAAAACGCAGGGTTGCCTTTCTTAAGAATTCCGTATACAAACTGTCTGATTGCAAGAGAAGTTCTTTCTTTTCTAAAAAATAAACCATGTCATAAAACACTTCTGTTACCTGTAGTCTTATTTGGGTTTTCTTCACCTCTACATTTAAAACACCCGATTTCCACTCCTCGTTCAATAATTCTTTTTGACGTTTGTAAACAGTTGGAAAATTGATCGTTTGGCCCACGGTAAATTTTGTATCAGTATAATAGCTGTTAAAGTTTCCATATTCAATCAGGGCATCTGTTTTAGGAATGGTATAGCCGGTTTGTTTAAGCCTTTCCAGGTAAGCAGCATTCAGATTTTGGCCTTTTATTTCAAGATTATTTTTATACGCTGTATCAATGGCCGCCTGTAAATTAATTTTCTGTTGCGCATTGCTGTTTCTACCAATCAGAAATAACATAAAAATCAGGGCGACAGGTTTTGGCTTGAACCATTTTTTCAGGAAAACTGTTTTTTCAACCATGATATACAAAATAGGAAGTACAAAAAGTGTAAGTAATGTTGCGATAATTAATCCACCAATAACAACAGTCGCCAACGGCCTCTGCACTTCAGCACCGGCTCCATGGCTTAGCGCCATTGGCAGAAATCCCAGTGCCGGAACTGCTCCCGTCATTAATACTGAGCGCAAACGGATCTTTGTTCCCTGAGTAACTCTTCTTCTTAAATCATCTACCCCCTCGCTTTTCAGCCGGTTGAACTCTGCTATCAATATAATGCCATTTAACACGGCAACTCCGAACAATGCAATGAAGCCAACGCCTGCCGAAATACTGAATGGTATACCACGGATTGCAAGAGCAAATATTCCTCCCATGGCCGATAAAGGAATCGCAGAATAAACAAGCAACCCCTGCTTCACTGAATTAAAAGTGAAATACAGCATTAGAAAAATTAACAGCAGTGCAACGGGAACTGCAATACTCAGTCTTTTTTTCGCTGCTTCCAGGTTTTCAAACGCACCTCCGTAAGTAATATAATAGCCCGGCGGCAGTTTCATTTGTTGCTCTGCTTTTTGTTGCAGTTCCTTCACCATGCTTTGCACATCACGGCCACGTACATTGAAGCCAACAATAATCCGTCTTTGTGCATCTTCTCTCTGTATTTGGTTAGGTCCTTCCTGCACTTCTACTTTTGCAACCTGGTACAAAGGAATTTGCGTTCCTGCGGGAGTAGGTATCAAAAGATTCTGCACATCCTGCAAATTTTTTCTTTCTTCTCCGCTTAACCTTACCACCAGGTCAAAACGTTTTTCGCCTTCATATACCAGACCACTGCTTTGTCCTGCAAAAGCAGTGTTCACCACTTGATTAATATCGCTGATATTTAAACCATACTGCGCAATGATCGCCCTATTGTATTGAATAATGATTTGTGGCATACCTGTTACCGTTTCAACATACAAACCACTGCTGCCACGAACAGTGTTGCTGATGCTGCCTAATTTTTTTGCATAGTAAGCCAGCGTATCCAGGTTCTCCCCGAATATTTTACAAACCACATCCTGTCTTGCACCTGATATCAACTCATTAAATCGCATTTGTACCGGATATTGAAATCCAAAAGTAACGCCGGGTATGGCCTCCAGTTCCTTGCTCATTTTTGCTTCCAGTTCAGGAAATGTTTTTGCAGATGTCCACTTGCTTTTATCTTTCAGAATTATCATCATATCACTTGCGTCAATCGGCATAGGATCAGTGGGTATCTCACTGCTGCCTGTTTTTCCTACTACCTGCTCAACTTCAGGAAATTTTTGCTGCAAAATTTTTGCCGCCGCAGAGACCGCGTCTATTGATGTACTGAGATTGCTGCCTGTGAGTACACGGGTCTCTACTGCAAAGTCTCCTTCTTCGAGTGAAGGAATAAATTCTCCTCCCAATCTAAGCAAAATGAAAACGGCAAAGGCAAAAACTAAAATAACTGAAGCAATGATTGTTTTTGAAAAATTCAAAGCTTTACCAAGTGTGCGCTGATAAATACTTTCCAGGCGATCCATCGTCTTATCAGAAAAAGTTTTTTTGTGTGATATCTTTTTGCTCAGGAACAATGCGCTCATCATTGGCACATAAGTAAGTGAAAGAATGAATGCACCAAGCAATGCGAAGACAACCGTGTAAGCCATGGGTTTGAACATTTTTCCTTCAATGCCCTGCAAGGCAAAAATGGGCAGGTAAACAATAAGAATGATGATCTGGCCAAACACAGCGCTGTTCATGATCCTGCTTACAGAAGTATTTACTTCACCATCCATTTGCGGCTGACTTAATTTATTGATGTCTGCGAAATGTCTGCTTGTGAGCGGGTGCATAACAGCTTCAACAAGAATGACTGCGCCATCCACGATCAAACCAAAATCCAATGCACCGAGACTCATCAGGTTTCCGCTCACACCAAAAAGGTTCATCATAATCACTGCAAACAACATGGCAAGCGGAATGACGGAAGCAATGAGTAAGCCGCCCCTTAGATTCCCAAGAAATAATACAAGAACAAAAATGACGATCAGGGTAGCTTCCAACAGATTTTTTGCTACTGTGCTCATAGCGCTATTCACCATTTTAGTTCTGTCCAAAAACGGATCAATGATCACTCCTTCAGGCAAGGTTTTTTGGATCTGTTCAATTCTCTCCTTGATATTTTTTATGACCGCATTGCTGTTAGCGCCTTTCAGCATCATCACCACTGCACCGGAAACTTCATACTTACCATTATAGGTCATTGCTCCATACCGGGTAGCATGTCCAAGCCTGACTTCAGCCACATCTCTTATGAGCAGTGGATATCCATTTACATTTTTTACAACAATATTTTCGATATCATCTGTTGAGCCAACTAGACCCTCGCTGCGGATAAATAAAACTGTGGGCCCTTTCTCAATATATGCGCCGCCGGTGTTTTGATTGTTAGCTTCCAACGCAGTGAATACATCATTAGTAGTAATGTTGTATGATTTTAATTTATCAGGGTTTACCGCTACTTCGTATTGTTTTAAATAACCGCCAAAGCTGCTTACATCTGCCACACCCCTTACTCCGAGTAATTGCCTTCTTACTATCCAATCCTGAATGGTACGGAGCTGCATAGCATCATACTTATTTTCATAACCTTTTTTTGGTCGGATGGAATATTGATAAATTTCCCCGAGACCAGTAGTGACCGGGGCAAGCTCAGGTGTGCCAAAACCTTTTGGAATCTGGTCCTGCACCTCTTGCAAACGCTCAGTCACTTGTTGCCTTGCCCAGTAAACATCTACATCATCATCAAATACGATAGTAACAACAGAAAGCCCGAAACGGGAAAAACTGCGAATCTCTTTTAAGCCAGGTATATTACTGTTGGATTGTTCTATTGGAAAGGTAATCAGACGTTCTACATCCGGTGCGCCAAGTGAGGGAGTGATGGTAATCACCTGCACCTGATTATCGGTAATATCTGGAACAGCATCAATGGGCAGCCTTTTTGTTTCATATATTCCATAACCGATCAGTGATAAAATGAATATTCCGATGATTAGTTTGTTCTTTATAGAAAACTGTATGATCTTATTAAGCATGTTGATGAATACTTAGTTTAATAAATAGCTATAGGAAATGCAATGGAGAAGCTGGCAAATCAAGATGTCTGATCAGGAAACAGGAGGTGCACGAAGAGAAAAATACTTATAGTATTTTGTTAGTAGAGGCCCGGTATCAATATAAAAAGGCTCATGATGCCTAGCCTTAATAAGTTTCGGAATTATCATGATAGTCTTCAGATCAAAATAAGTATCCTGTACCGGAATTTTTACCAGATCAGGCAAAGCATTATCCAATGAGAAATTATTGTCAATATGGTGCAGAGGAAGATGATCTGAATCCGAATCGTCGTCATTATCATGGTCATGATGATTTGATTCTATTGCATCTTCATGATGTTGATGAGCAATAATCTGGTGAGAGAACAAAAGTCCGCTTGCAATGCAAAATAATATCCTCGCTAGCATATTTCTCACAGGGCGCAAATATAAAGATTTAAAGCTGAGTATTGTTTGTGGAATTTCTTTCCTTAAAACCTCAGTCGTACCGCTATGTTTCGTTAAAACGCTGTAAAAAATTCAGGAGGTACAACCTTCCAGTATCTTTCTTCGTTATCGATACAGACATATACTGGCTTGAATGTTTTAGTTCATATCCTGATATCAATGAAAAAGATTTTCTTTTTATTTGTTTTCTCCAGTCTTTCATTGTTTTCTTTTATTTCCGTAAAAAAAGAAGATCAAAAAATCTTAAAAACCATCGTCATTGATCCGGGACACGGAGGAAGGGATCTTGGTGCCAGGGGATCATATTCTTCAGAAAAAGATATTTGTTTGGCCATAGCTCTTAAATT
>WNFX01009956.1_pt1 | contig 13876 bp, 13 predicted proteins | sample 5400111 | NCBI WGS metagenome assembly WNFX01 (sample SAMN13153363, study PRJNA577476) | soil metagenome | isolation source: 40 cm soil or saprolite under grassland replicate 1 | place: USA:California | collected 2016-06-15
GGATCGGCGCTGGGGTCAAGGGTTCGCGCTCGGATCTATGGCAGGGTGTTTGATCGCGATGCGACGATGCGGGCCAACGGCCAGGACGCCGCCGACGACTGGCACCTGGGGCAGGGTGGGTTCCGCATGGATTGGGAGGCATCGAGCGCGAGCCGCGCCACCCTGCAAGGTGATCTCTACGATGGCCGCATCAACCAGCCGAGTCCCGGCGCCGACATCGCGGTCAGCGGCGGCAACGTGATAGCGAAGTGGTCGCGCACGATCTCCGAAAAGTCGAGTCTCGCGGGCCAGCTGTACTATGACCGGACCCACCGCGACATTCCGGGCCTGTTCGGAGAAGATCTCGACACCTACGACGTCGATCTGCAACACGGTACGCGCTTGGGCGCGCGCCATGACGTGGTGTGGGGACTCGGTTACCGCCTGATCAACGATCGCATCGTCAACAGCTCATTGCTGGCCTTCCTGCCGGCGCACGTCGCGCGACAGTGGTTCACCGGGTTCGTGCAGGACGAGATCGCGCTCGTGCCCAACCGGCTGCAAGTGGCCCTCGGAACCAAGATCGAGCACAACGACTACACCGGCTTCGAGATCCAGCCCAGCGGCCGTGTGAACTGGAGGCTCAGCCCGTCCGGGACCCTGTGGGCCGCCGTCTCGCGCGCGCTCCGAACGCCGTCGCGAATCGACCGGGAGCTCTTTGCTCGCGTCTCCGCGGACTCTTTCCTAGCCGGCGGCCCGGGCTTCCATTCAGAAGAAGAGCTGGCCTACGAGCTGGGGTACCGCCACCAGCAGGGGTCCCTTGCCGTTTCTGTGGCGACGTTCTACAGTCGCTACCACGGGCTCCGCAGCTTGGAGCAGGTCTACGTCAACCCGCTCGCACCCGACACCGTCGTTATTGGCAACGGGCAGGATGGCGAGTCGTACGGAGCGGAGCTGACCGCCGATTATCGAGTCGCCGATCGCTGGCGCCTGCGCGCCGGGTACACGGAGCTGCGAGTTCACATCTGGCCGAACCCCGGCAGCACCGACCCGTCCCGGGGCGCCACGGAGTCCCAGAGTCCCGATCGCCAGTTCCTGCTGCAGTCGTCGGTGGATCTGCCGGCGCACCTCGGCTTCGCCGTCGGGTTTCGTGCGATCGACGACATCAACCACCAGGTAGTCCCGGCGTATGCGGAGCTGAACGCTACGCTCACCTGGCAGCCGACGTCGACGCTCGATCTTTCGTTCGTTGGGCAGAATCTCCTGCACGGCCAGCACCGGGAGTTTGGCGCGGCGACCAGTGCCAGTCGTCGGGACATCCAGCGCGGCGTGTATGGGGCGGTGGCATGGCACTTTTGAGGATCACCGCCGCGCTGCTGCTGGTATGCGCCGCCCGGCTCGGGGCGCAAGCGACGAAGGCTTCCGAGGCTCAGGTGAAGGCCGTCTTCCTGTTCAACTTCGCACAATTCGTCGATTGGCCGGCTGAGGCCGTTCCGGACTCGCAGGCGCCGCTGGTCATCGGGATCTTGGGTGACGACCCGTTCGGCGACTTCCTCGACGCAACCGTGCGCGGTGAACATCGGGGCGCGCGGCCATTCGCGGTCCAACGCTATCAACGAGTGGACGACATCACGCGCTGCGACATCCTGTTCATCAGTCGGTCCTCGGCGGATCGGCCGGAGGAGATCCTGGCGCGTCTCAAGCGCCGGCCGATCCTCACGGTGAGTGACGCCGACCGATTTGCCGAACGAGGAGGCATGATACGCTTCGTGACCGACCGAAGCCGTATCCGGCTCCAGATCAACCCGGAGCCGGCGGAAGCGGCACACTTGACGATCAGCTCCAAGTTGTTGCGGGTGGCCGAAGTCATCACGCCGACGGGACACTGAGATGGCGCTGCGCGACTGGCCGATCCAGCAAAAGCTGACCGCGATGCTCGTGTTGATCAGCGGGCTGGTCCTGCTGCTCACGTCCGTCGCGTTCGCGGGATACCAGTACTGGTCCTTACGGGAGAGAACGCTCGATGCCCTGGCCGTGCGCGGTCGGATCATTGCCGCGAACACCACGGCCTCGCTGGCCTTTGCCAACGTGGCAGATGCCCGGGAGCTCCTGTCCGCCCTCCGGGTCGACCCGCACATCGTGGCCGCGGTCCTGTACGACAAGGGCGGTCACGAGTTCGCCGCGTATCCGGCGAACGTGGCCGCCGATGCCGTACCGGCGGTGCCGGGGCCTGATGGATACCGCTTCGAGCGTGGCCTGCTCATCGGATTCCAGCCGGTGGTGCAGGCGGGCAGCCAGCGCCTCGGCACGTTGTACCTCGCGTCCGACCTCAAGGCGATCTACGACACGTTTCGCCTCTCCGGCATCATCGGCCTGGCCGTCCTGGCCGTCGCCTTGCTGGCGGCGTACCTCCTGTCCCACGTTCTTCAGGGCACGATCTCGCAGCCCATTCTGGCGCTGGCGGAGACCGCCAAGGCCGTGTCCACCCGGCAGGACTACTCCGTGCGGGCGCCCAAGCTCGGCGAGGACGAATTGGGCGTGCTGACCGATGCGTTCAACCAGATGCTCGGCCGCATCGAGGACCAGAAGAACGAGCTGCAGCGCTACGCCGCCGAGCTCGAGCGGCGGGTCGAGGCGCGGACCCACGAGCTCCAGGAGCGCAACGAGTCGCTGCGCCGCAATGCGGCTGAGCTGCTCGCTGCCAACACCGAGCTGGACGCGTTCGCCTACTCGGTGTCGCACGACCTGCGGGCGCCGCTGCGCAGCATCGACGGATTCAGCCAGGTTCTGCTGGAAGACTATGCCGGGAAGCTGGACGAGGCGGGACGGGAGTCGCTGCACCGGGTGCGCGCCGCCAGCCAGCGCATGGGCACGCTGATCGACGACCTGCTGAAGCTCGCGCGGGTCACCCGTGCGGAGATTCGCACCGAGGACGTGGACCTGAGCGGCATGGCGCGGGACATCGTGGCCGACCTGCAACGGACCACCCCGGAGCGGCAGGTGGAATTCGAGATTGCCCCCGGGCTCAAGGCGCGTGGCGACACCCGGTTGCTGCGCGTGGCCCTCGACAATCTGCTCCGCAACAGCTGGAAGTACACCGCGAAGCAGCCGGCTCCACGAGTCGAGTTCCGATCCGCCGACGCGAACGGGGGCAGGACCTTCATGGTCCGGGACAACGGCGCCGGCTTCGACATGAAATACGCCGACAAGCTGTTCGGCGTGTTCCAGCGGCTGCATGCCGCCGCCGACTTCGAGGGCACGGGCATCGGCCTCGCCACCGTCCGGCGCATCATCAACCGGCACGGCGGCCGGATCTGGGCGGAAGGCGCGGTGGACCAGGGGGCAACGTTCTACTTCACCCTGTGATGGCCCGCTTCCGGCGGGCCTGGAGGCTCCCGTGAACCCGGGAAAGATCCTGCTGGTGGAGGACAACCCCGACGACGTCGCCCTGACGCTCCGGGCGCTCAAGAGTCACAACATCACGAACGACGTCGTGGTAGCGCAGGACGGGGCCCAAGCGCTCGACTTGCTCTTCGGCGCGACGGCCCCCGCCCTGGGGGGCGAGCTCCCGGCGGTCGTGCTGCTCGACCTCAAGCTGCCCAAGGTCAACGGGATGGAGGTGCTGCAGCGCATCCGGGCCGACGACCGCACCCGGCTCCTGCCGGTCGTGATCCTCACCTCCTCCGACGAGGAGCGCGACGTCATCGAAGGCTACAGCCTCGGCGCCAACAGCTACGTGCGCAAACCGGTGGACTTCGTGGAATTCACGCAGGCGGCCAAGCAGCTCGGGCTGTACTGGCTGCTCATGAACCGGGCGGCACCGGTGCCCCGGAAGCCCTGACGCCTACCGCACGACGAATCGCCCTCCGCCGGTCAGGAGAATCACGAGACTCATCACGAGGAGCATCAGGTCGTAGTGCCATCCGTACGCTCTGCCTCCCCAAAAGCCGATTTTCCACACGAAGATCTTCTTCTGGATCGCACCGAGCATGAGGAGGATCAGCCCGATGGCAGCGAGCTGAATCAGGACGCCGAACGCCACCCCGATACTACCCAGCACTTCCGCGGTGCCGAGAAAGACCGTGAACCCGGTGCTCGCGCCGATGCTCTTCGACCGCTCGACGGGGTTCCGGAGATGATTCCAGCCGCTATCGACGAACACCACCGCGACCATGAGCCGCAGCAACAACAAACCGACGTCGCCGAATTGCAGCAGGGCGGGGAACGTGACGCTCACGCTGCGCCGCTCAGTCGGGCTGCCGCGGATGGCGGCGCAGCCGCGCCGTCGCCTCGTCGATGCGACCGATATACGCCCGCACCGCCTCGGCGTGCGCGCGCCGGGGCAGGACGAAGTGGCGATCGTCGGGCTGGGCGCTCTTCAAGTCGTCGACCATCAGGTCTCCCCCGTGTGCCTCCACGGTTGCTTCGAACCGCTCCACGGCCGAGAGGAGAGCCGCCAGATCTTCGGGCGGCTCGGCGCCGGTCACCGCGATGCCGCGACTGCGCAGTCGGGCCGCGACTTCCGCCACCGCCGCGCTCCGCTCCTCGCCTTCTTCGTCGTCCCGGTCCATATCCGTTGCTCCTCGTTACAGGGCCCGCCGCAGCGCGGCCGCGAGCGTCTTGGCGTCGCCCGGCTCCTCGTGGCGACGACCGTTGATGAAGAACCTGGGCGTGCCGCTCACGCCGCTCTTGGTACCGCTCACGAGGTCCTCCCGCACCCGGGCCGCGTGGACGTGGGTGACGAGCTCGCGCCGCACCCGCTCCGCGTCGAGCCCCAGCTCGCGCGCGTACCGCACCAGATCGTCGTCGGCGAGCGCCGCCTGCCGCTGGTACAGGAGGTCGTGCATCTCCCAGAACTTCCCTTGCGCGGCAGCCGCCTCCGCGACCTCCGCGGCATGCTGGGCGTGCGGGTGCTCCTCGCTCAAAGGGAAGTGGCGGAATACGAACCTGACCTTTGCTCCGAGCTCTCGCAGCACATGCTTCAGCTGCGGGTAGGCGCGGCCGCAGAACGGGCACTCGAAATCGCCATACTCCACGAGCGTTACCGGGGCATCGGCGGTTCCCAGGGCGTGGTCGCGCGCGCCGACGGGGGGTGCGAGCAGCGCCACGGGCGGATCAGCGACCCCTGCTACTCATGCAGCACCTGATGCACCGCGGCGATCGCGATCGATCCCTCGCCCACGGCCGATGCGACGCGCTTCAAGCTCCCGGCGCGGACGTCGCCGATCGCAAACACTCCGGGGAGACTCGTCTCGAGCAGGTGAGGAGGGCGGGCCAGTGGCCAGCGTGCTGCCGCCAAATCGTCGGCCGACAGCTCGGGTCCCGTCTTGATGAACCCCTTGGCGTCCAGTGCCATGCACCCGGACAACCAGCGAGTGCCCGGCACCGCCCCCGTCATGGTGAAGACGTGCCGGATTGGGTGAGTTTCAATGCGACCGCTCTCATTGTCGCGCCAGCCCACGCGCTCGAGATGACCGTTCCCCTCGAGGCTCACGAGTTCCGAGTACACATGACGGACGATGGCCGGATGGTCCTCGATGCGACGGATCAGGTAGCGGGACATGGTATCGGCCAGGCCTCCCGACCGGATCACCATGTGCACACGCCCGGCGGTCTGCGCGAGGAACACGGCGGCCTGGCCCGCCGAGTTGCCGGCGCCTACGACGACGACCTCTTCATCGGCGCACAGCTGCGCTTCCATGGTGGTCGCGGCGTAGTACACCCCCGCGCCTTCGAACCGCGGCAGGTTGTCGATCGGGAGCCGCCGATACTCGGCGCCCGTCGCGATGATCACCACGCGCGCCGGCAGCCGCTGCCCGTCGCCGATCTCGAGGGCGTACGGTTTGCGCTCGCAGGCGAGTTTCGTCGCGGCCTTGGCGATCATCACTTGAGCACCGAACTTCTCCGCTTGCGTGAACGCCCGGTTCGCCAGGTCCTGGCCGGAGATCCCCATCGGGAAGCCGAGGTAGTTCTCGATCCGGGAGCTCGAGCCGGCCTGGCCACCGGGCGCGGTCGACTCCACGACCAGGACGTCCAGTCCCTCCGACGCGCCGTACACCGCCGCCGCAAGCCCGGACGGTCCCGCACCGACGATGACCAGATCCCGGACATGGGTTTGATCGATCGCGTCGTTGAAGCCCAGCGCGGCGGCGATCTGCTGAGGGCTCGGGTTCCGGAGCACGACGTCGCCGCGACAGATCACCACGGGCACATCAGCGGCGCTCACCCGGAAGCGATCGAGCAGCTGTTCCACGCCGGCATCGTGGTCGAGGTCGACCATCGTGTGCGGGTGCCCGTTTCTGGTGAGAAACTCCCGGATGCGGAGGGTCCCTTGGCAGTGACTCGACCCGAGGACCACGACGTCGCCGACTCCACGGTTGATCAGCTCGACCCGACGCAAGATGAAGGCGCGCATGAAGATCTCGTTCAGCTCGCCGTCGGCCTGGATGAGCGCGAGCAGGTCGTCGCGACCGACCTCGATGACTTCGCCGGCGGACGCGGCCTGGATCTGCGCGAGCCCATGGCGGCCCGACAGCATGGTGACTTCGCCGGTGAACATCCCGGGGTCGAGCGACACCACGAGGGCGTCGTCGGTGGCCGATGGACGGACGCCCTCGACCCGGCCCTCCACGACGACGAACAGACGGGTCACGGGCTCGCCCGCCGGCATCAGCACCTCGCCCTCCTCGACCCGGCGCCGGCGCCCGTGCGCGCCGATCCGGGCGAGCTGCGCCGCGGTGAGCGTCGGATAGATGTGGTCGCGACGGGCGGCGGTGTCGGACGCGGGGGCAGGGGCAGGGGCGGGGGCGGGGGCGGGGGCCAGCTGAGTCGTCATGGATGCCTCTAGTGGGGGAACTTGAAGTCGAATTATTCTAACACACGATAACCCCGAGGAGCTCCCGATGCTGAGCACTGCACCGCTGCGCGCGTACATCCCTGTTTCCAACCTCCAGCGGGCGAGGAAGTTCTACGAGGAGACCCTGGGACTCAAGCCCGGGGAGCAGTATGGCGGTGGCGTGATCTACCGATGCGGGGAGACCGAAGCGTTCCTGTACCTGACCCCGAACGCGGGCACCTCGAAGGCCAGCCAGGCGTTTTGGCAGGTCGCCGATGTCGAGGCGGAGGTGACCGAGCTCAAGGCCAGAGGCGTGGTCTTCGAGGAGTACGACATGCCGGGGATCAAGATGCAGAACAGCATCGCCACCGGGGGCGGCGCCAAGACGGCGTGGTTCAAGGACACCGAGGGCAACATCATGGCCGTGAGCCAGCGGCTGCGATGACATTGCGAGACCGCATGGTCTTCTCGCCGACGAGCCTGACGTTCCTGCGCGGCCTCAAGCGCCATAACGACCGCACATGGTTCGAGGCCCACCGCGCCGAGTACGAAGCGGACGTGAAGCAGCCGATGCGGGAGCTGATCGAGGAAATGGACGTCCGGCTCACGCGGTTCGCACCGGAAATCATCGGTGAGCCCAAGCGCTCGATGTTCCGCATCTACCGCGACATCCGGTTCTCACCCGACAAGTCCCCGTACAAGACCCACGCGTCGTGCTGGTTCTATCACCGGGACGGCTCGCGCGCCGTGGGGCGCGAGGCTGGCGGCGAGGGGGCCGGGGCCGGGTTCTACTTCCAGATCGCCCCGGGTGACTCGTTCGTCGGGGGCGGAATGTGGATGCCGCCGCGGGACGCCCTCCTCAAGCTTCGGGAGGCCATTGCCGACGACCCGAAGCGATTCACCAAGATCGCCACCGACCGGCGGCTGGTGCGGCGGTTCGGCGGCTTGTCGGACGAGGCCGTGTTGCGGCGCGTGCCGCGGGGCTTTGCAGCCGATCACGCAGGGGCCCGCTGGCTCAAGTTCCAGTCATTCGTGATGGGCCGGGCGCTGACCGACGCCCAGGCGGTGAGCGCGCGGCTCCCGGCGCTGCTCGAAGCCGATTTCCGTCTGATGCTGCCCTTGGTGCGATGGGTCAACGGCGTGCTGGGGTTACGGGCGGCGGAGCGCCGCTAGGCGCGGGGCGCTCGAGGGCGTTTCGGTCCCACTTCGCCAGGTCCGCCGCGGCCTCGTAGGTGCTCTGTGCGAACTCGAGGAGAGTGGCATCCGGGTCCGGGGCGCGTCGCACCGCCTCATACGGCAGGATCCACTCGTGCATCCGCAAATCATAGCTCGCGCTGGCCGGGGCAATCACGGCGTCAGGGCAGCCGGGTGGCTCGGGATACGCATACGCATAAAACGCGGGCTCCAGAATCGGCGCGAATCCTCCGCCGGGCCACCACCCGATGCTGATGCACTCGTGCGAGTAGGCCTCGCGTGTCACGGCGTCGGCAAGGTTGGGGATACCACCCGGGTGGCGGGGGGCGGGACGGCCGGAGAACCGCGTGTGGGCGAGATCGAAGCTCCCCCACCAGAAGTGCACGGGGCTCGTCTTGCCGAGGAAGCGGCCCCGGAACCGCTCGAGGACCCGTTTGGTCTGGACGAGCACCTGCCAGCAGGCCCGTGCCGCAGCGGCGTCGTAGGAGCGATGGGTCGCGTCGGCTTCGAAGCGAACAGGGTTGGGCACCTCGACCGGCATAGTCCAGATTCGGGCGCGGACATCGACGCGCGCCAGCGCGTCCATGACGAGCCGGTAAAACTCGGCCACCGGCCGCGGCGCGAGGGGTAGCGTGGCGAGCCCGCGTGACGTTATCTGGAGGGCCGTGTTCCAGTAATGGTTCGTGAGCGGGGACAAGCCGAGCGCCAGCTTGCCCACGATCTGCGTCCACATGTGGAGCGTGGCGTAGGTATCCCGCCACTCCTCGAGCGGCAGCGCCGGCCAGACATCGCCGGTCACTTCAACTCCTTGGTCAGTTGCAGACCGGCCTCGAGCGCCGCCACGATGCGATCGACGTCGTACACGCAGCCGGCCCACGTGCCGCCGCTCGCCCACTGCAGGGCCGCCCACAGGCGGGTGTCGGCCGGCAGGGCGGGGTGGGGGGCGAGCGCGGGGTGGGCCTCGCGTTGCGCCAATAGCGTTGCGCACGCCGCCGCGTCGAGCGGTTGCCCGGCTGCCCCCACCAAGTCGACCGAGCCCGTGAGCGTGTGCCGGTCGATCACGATCTCGATCAGATCGTCGTCCCGTACACGACCGATCGGGCCGCCGTGCAGTGCCTCGGGTCCGATGTGGCCGACGCAGGCGCCGCTCGAAAACCCGGAAAAACGACCGTCCGTGAGCAGCGCCACGTGCTTGCCCCAGGGGAGATAGCGGAGCGCGGTGGTAATCTGCGCCGTCTCCTGCATCCCCGTGCCCGACGGCCCATTGCCAATCAACACGATCACGTCTCCCGCGCCGATCGGCCGCTCGGTCGCGCCTTTCACGGCCCGGATCGCATCGCGCTCGTCGACGAACACGCGCGCGGGGCCGCGGTGACGGTAGACCTGATCGTCTCCCACGACCGAAGGGTCGAGCGCGGTGGCTTTGATCACCGCCCCGTCGGGCGCCAGGTTCCCGACGGGGAATACCACGGTGCTCGCCAGGCCGGCGCGGCGCGCGGCGTCGGGACCCATAATGACGTCATCGGGTGACACCGCCGCGGCCGCCCCGAGCCGCGCCCGGGCTTCCCGCCGCCGGTCGCTTGTCTCCCACCAGTCGAGCGTCGCATCGAGAGTGTCGCCGGTCGCGGTGAGCACGTCCCCGTGCAGCAAGCCCATGCGGCGCAGGTGCAGCATCACCTCGGGCACGCCGCCGGCCATGAACACCTGCACGGTGGGATGCCCGCGCGGGCCGTTGGGCAGGGCATCGACCAGACGCGGCGTAGCGCGATTCACGCGGATCCAGTCGTCCACCGTGGGCGGCCGCAGCCCGGCCGCATGGGCAATCGCCGGAATGTGCAGCAGCAGGTTGGTCGAGCCGCCGAAGGCCGCGTGCACCAGCATAGCGTTCTCGAGGGCATGCGGCGTGAGGATCCGCGCGATCGGAATCCCCAGCGCATGTAGCCGCAGCAGGGCGAACGCCGAGCGGGGGCCCAGTTCGAGCCACGCCGGCTCGCCTGACGGCGCGAGGGCGCTGTGCGGCAGCGCCAGGCCGAGCGCCTCCGCCACGACCTGCGATGTGGCCGCGGTCCCGAGGAATTGGCAGCCGCCGCCGCTCGAGCCGCAGGCGCGACACCCCATCGTGGCCGCGTAGTCGAGGCTCACCAGGTCCCGGGCGAAGCGGGCGCCCAGGCTCTGCACCTGCCCCGCATCTTCGGCCCCGGCCGCCGGCAGCGTCACGCCGCCGGGTACGACAACGCCGGGCAGGTCGCGGCATCCGGCGAGCGCGAGCATGGTGGCGGGCAGGCCCTTGTCACACGTGGCGACGCCCAGCACGCCCGATGCGGTGGGGAGCGAGCGGATCAGCCGGCGCATCACGACAGCTGCGTCGTTGCGGTACGGCAGGCTGTCGAACATCCCCGTCGTACCCTGGGTGCGGCCGTCGCAGGGGTCGCTGCAATACGCCGCGAAAGGGATTGCCCCCGCCGCGCGCAGCGTCTCGGCCGCCGCCCGCACGAGCAACCCGATCTCCCAGTGCCCCGTGTGATATCCCAGCGCCACCGGCCGGCCGTCCTCACCGCGCAGGCCGCCGTGGGTGCTCACGATGACGTACTGCGGACCCTCCAAGGCCGTGGGGCTCCAGCCCATGCCCACGTTTTGCGTCAGGCCGAAGACGTTGCCGCTCGGTTGCTCGCGCAACATGTCGGGAGTGAGGGGTAGGCGGCCAGCGGGTCCCGCGCCGGCGAGCCGCCCGGCGGCGACGGCGTTCGCCGAGCCGAGCACTGCGTCCAGCGGCGGCGCGTCGAGTTTTCTGTGCATGTGCACAACGTTGTGGCGGCGGACGGCGGATCGCCAGCGACGTGTACGGGCGCAGCATGCTGCGCCCCTACATCGATCAGGGCAGGGATTACGGCCGCAAGGCGTATCCCATCTTGGCGAAGAACGTCCGGTTGGTCCGGGTGAGGTCGTACGAGCGCGTGCCCGCCTGATTGTCGGAGTATCCGATGAACAGCACCGTCTGCGGATTGACCTTGTAGGAGAACAGGAACTGGCCGAACAATCCTTCGTCGAATGCGCTCACCGGGACGGAGTACACGGCGAGGTTCCGGTCGACGCTGCGGTATTGCACGATGGCCCGCACGAAGGTGCGCACGCTGAAGTTGTAGATCAGTCGCGCCTGAAACAGGTTCGCGGTGAAGACACGCTCGCCGTCATGCGTCATGCGTTGATAGAGGTGGCTCACGTCCACGCCCAGGCCGCGGCCCAGGCTCAGCCGCAGCGACGGGCCGACGCTCACCTGTGACGAGCGCCGCACGTTGATAAAGTCGATCACGTGGCCCATGGTGCCGGACCCACCCAGGACCACGTCGCCGCGCGGTTGCAGCGTGAACGTCACCTCCGCCGCGTTGAGATCGAACACGGTTCCAGCGAAGCGGGTGCGGGCGTGCCCGGGACTGAATGCCACCACGCTTTGGAGGGGTCCAAAGTAGTTGACGAACAGGCTGTAGGACTCGTCGGTGAGATCGCCCGCGTCGTCCCAGGTCCGGCCATAGAGCGTCCCGGCCAGGATCTGGGTGTACCACCCGCTCGCCCGCCGCCACGTCCGAACGAGCGAGCCTCCGATGCTTCGCGTGTCGACCCTCGGCACGAAGCCCACATCCGCTCGGAACCCGGGGCTCAGGTCGCCATACGTCAGATCGACCATCCAGTCGGCCGTCGTGCGGTTCAGCTCCAGGCTGGCGGCGCCACCGGAGAACGTCTCCAGGGGCTGGCCGGCGCCCTGCGCCGTCGAATCGGGATACTTGGTGCGTGAGCCGAGGTACTGCAGCCGCAGGCTGGTGGACGGGTCGAACTGGTGGAACAGGTCCACCCCGGCGACCTGGTTGGCGTAGCCGGCGCCGAACCGCCCCGTGTAGAGCCCACCCACGAACGACGAGCGCCCGAAATCGCGCCGGAAGCGTCCCACGGTCGTGTATGCCTCCTGCGCCAGTGAGCCGCCGACAGAGCCCCGGTTGGAGGGAAACAAGAGGGTCGTCGTCGCGTCGCGGGCGGCAAAGACGCCGATCGCCGACGCCGAGGAGCTTCCCACCTTGCCCGAGAGCTTCAGTCCGGCGTCGGGATCGGCGACGGTGCGGGTGAATACGGCCTGGATGGGCGTGTTGAAGAGATCCGCGCCCTCCAGGAAGAATGGTCGCTTCTCGGGAAAGAACAGCGCGAATCTGGTATTCACGTCGAGCTGGGCGACGTCCGCCTCGACCTGGGAGAAGTCGGGATTGCCGGTGGCATTGAGCGTCAGGTTGGGGCTGATGCCCCACCGAAAATCGACGCCGAACGCGGGATCCACGGCGCCCTGCGCGAGCGCGCCGTCGGGCAGCTGGGTCCGAAGGTCGGTGCGGCTGGCGGTAACGGCCGGGTCGACCTCGATGTTCCGCCCGGGCGCGATCCCGCTGAAGCCCGTGACCTTGTTCGCTTCGCACAGGAGGCACGTGTTGTTGCGATCGCGCGGCCCGGACTGGATGCGATGACGCACACTTCGCGGATACGAGCGCTCCAGGATGAATCCCCACGTCTGCACGCCCGCCGCGCGGGGAAACCGGAGCGACTTGAACGGGATCGCGATCTCGATGGTGTAGCCCAGGTCATCGATACGCCCCGCCGAGCCCCAGATCGCGTCCCAGGACCAGTCCTCGAACCCCTCGGCCGTGCTGAGCAGCGCATCCGCCTGGCCCCCCAGCGCATTCACGCGGAACTCGAAGCTGCGCCGCTGATCGTTGAACGGATCGACGACGATGTTGAAGTGGTCGTCGAGGATGAGGCGGTCGATGTCGTCGCGGCTGAAGTAGCGGGCCCGGATCTCCGCGGGATGGGGATCGAACGCGCGACAGCCGATGTAGAGGCTATTGGCGTCATACGTGATCCGGCAGACCGACCGCACGGGTGGCGTCGTGTTGTCGCCCGGTGTCCACTCCCAATCGAGCGGAATCTCGGTCGTGCCGCGCCATCCCGGGTCGTCGAGCGAGCCGTCCAGTCGGATGGGCCCCTGAGCGGGCCTGACCGTAAACGCCGGCGGGGGGGGCAGGTGGCTCCCGGTCGGGACGATGGGCGCTTGGGCGGCCACCAGCGCGAGGGCTCTGGAAACGAGCACTACGCCGCGGCGGCAGCCGGCGCCGGGCCCGCGTCCACCAACCGCTTGGTGACGGGCTCGATCCGGAAGTTGAGCCCTTCCAGAGTACGTGATCCGAGTATTACGAGGTCACCAGGCTCTCCGAACACGACGTCGTCGGTGGTGCGCTTGCCGGCCACGTGAATGAACGCGGCACCAGTCCGACGCTCGAGGATCGTCCCGTCGGCCTGCCGGAAGCGCCACGTGTTGTACCGGTCGATACCGAGAGATTCGAGAACCTCGGCCGGAACCCACGACAGTTCCGCTCCAGTGTCGACCAGAACCGATCTCAAGGTGCGTCGCTCGCCCGAGCGGGCCGGGTTCTCGACCTCGATGTCTACGCGGAAAGTTCCCATATCGTCGGGCATACTACCTCCTGAGGTCATGCCGAGTAGTACCATATCGTTGCGGAGGGTGTCAATGCGTGGCGTGGACCTGGGCGACACGACGGTGATGCGTAGGGGCGCAGCATGCTGCGCCCCTACATCGATCGTGGCAGGGAGCGCCCCTACATCGATCAGGGCAGGGAATCCCTACCGCAGGGGCACGAGCAGCGCGAGCACGACGGTGGTCACCATGCTCGTGAGGCCGACCACCGCGAGCACGGGAGTCCAGGACTTGAAGGTCTCGAGCTCCGTCACTCCTCCCATCTTCGAGAACAGCCAGAAGCCGCTGTCGTTCATCCACGACCCGACGAGCGACCCGCTGGCGATCGCGGTCGCGACATA
>WNFX01004373.1_pt1 | contig 13870 bp, 11 predicted proteins | sample 5400111 | NCBI WGS metagenome assembly WNFX01 (sample SAMN13153363, study PRJNA577476) | soil metagenome | isolation source: 40 cm soil or saprolite under grassland replicate 1 | place: USA:California | collected 2016-06-15
GACGGGCCGCAGCCGCGGGAGGAACTGGCGGCGCTGGAGGTACCGGCGACGCCAGCCGGACCCGAGGAACCGCCGGCGCCAGCCGGATCGCACGGGCCGCCGGCGCCAGCCGGACCCGAGGAACCGCCGGCGCCAGCCGGATCGCACGGGCCGCCGGCGCCAGCCGGACCCGAGGAACCGCCGGCGCCAGCCGGACCGGCCGCGCCACCGCCGGGCTCCGGCCGCGCGGTCACCGAGACCTTCCCCTGGCTGACCGTCCAGCGCTCAGCATGTTGCTCACCGAGCCGATCTGGATCATGGTCAACAAATATCACCGAGCCGCCGCCCGCCAGCCGCTCAGCCACGGCACGATCGAGTGCCGCTCGCGCGGCCTTGTCCAGGCCGGTCCAGGCTTCGTCGAGCACCAGCAGGCCGGGCCTGGCCAGCAGCGCCTGGGCAACCGCGACCTTCTGGCACATCCCCTTGGACATCGTGCGCAACCTGACCGCCGCCAGGTCCCGCGCGCCGAGCCGGTCCAGGCACTCGTCGATCCTGGCGCGCAGCTCGCGGCCGGCCAGGCCGTGCATCCGGCCCAGGTGAGTGAGGTAGTCCCGCGCGCTGAACGGCAGCGCGGGCGGGAACCGCTCAGGCACGTACCCGGTGCGGGGCCGGCCGCTGACCGTCCCGGTGCTCGGCACGCACACTCCGGCGATCAGCCGCAGCAGCGTCGACTTGCCGCTGCCATTCTCGCCGTCGAGCCTGACCAGCGCGCCGGGCGGTATCTCCAGGGTCACGCCCCGCACGACCCAGGGCTGCCGGACCCCGTACCGCTTGCCCACCCGTTCCAGCCGCAACGCCATCCTCCTCGGGAGCACTCATCAGGCCGGCCGCCGGATCCCGGCAGTGCGCGGGCCAGCATCTGCCTTTACTTGCGGTAAAGGCGGCGCTTGGAAATGTACTGGACGATGCCGTCGGGAACCAGGTACCAGATCGGCGCCCCGGCGCGAACCCGCTCCCGGCACGCGGTGGACGAGATGGCCAGCGCCGGAATCTCGATCAGGCTGACCCGGCCGTTGGGCAGCCCTTCGCCCGACAGCTGATGCCCTGGCCTTGTGCATCCGACGAAATGCGCCAGCCGAAACAACTCCTCCGCGTCCTTCCAGGTCAGCATCCTGGTCAGGGCGTCGGCACCGGTAATGAAAAAGAACTCAGCCGCCGGCCCGCGTGCCGTCCCCAGGTCGCGGAGCGTGTCGATGGTGAACGTCTCCCCCGGCCTGTCGATGTCCACCCGGCTGACCGAGAACCGCGGGTTCGACGCCGTGGCGATCACCGTCATCAGGTACCTGTCCTCGGCGGCCGACACCTGCCTGTCGCCCTTCTGCCACGGCTGCCCGGTCGGCACGAAGATGACCTCGTTAAGCCCGAACGCGTGCCCCACCTCGCTGGCGGCCACCAGGTGACCGTTGTGGATCGGATCGAAGGTACCGCCCATTACCCCGATCCGCACGGTCGGCGCGATCGCCGCACCGCCTGGCTCGTCGGCCGCGGCAGCTTCCCGCACGCCACGAGCCGCGTCCGGTCGACCGGCCGATGCCCCGTTCATTGGTAGTCAGGGGCGCCGGTGCCGTAGGTTGGCCCGGTTTCCCCATCCCCCTTTCAATCCGTACGTGCGGTTTTCCCGCATACGGCTTGCCGATGATCTTCCTGACATGGTTACGCTGCCTTCGGATAGCGGATGGTGCCGCGGAGCCTGTGCAGGCCGTGCCCGTTGAACCAGTCTTCTGTCCACGCCTGAGCCTGCCCGGCCCGCAGGTTCCGGCCCCGCTTCTTGATCATCAAGGTGCGGAGCCGTCTCACCACGTAGTCGCCGGCCCGGCGGAACTTGTCAGCGGCGTTCCCGGTGCGAAAGTAGTTACCCCAGCCGCGCAGGGTCGGGTTGAGATCCGCGATTACGTCGCGGATGCCCGTTCCGGCGCGGTTGCGGCCGGCCCGGTCCCGGATCTTCGCCCGGAGCCGCTTCATCGCCCGCTGCGAGGGCCAGCGGTGCAGGTAGTAGCGGACGATCCGCTTGTCCTCCCGCAGCCGCCCTGACATGCGCGCCCTGAAATGGCAGCCGGGGAAGTCCAGTCCCTCCCGGCCTTCCCTGAGGTCAGCCACCTTCGTCTTATCCGGGTGCAGCTCCAGCCCGAGACTGGCCAGGATGTCCCTGACCGCATCCAGGGCCGCCCGTGCCCGTGCCGCAGTGCGGCACGGCACCACGCCATCGTCCGCGTAGCGCACCAGCTCGCCGGCGCCACGCGCCGACAGCCCGGTGTCCAGGACGTGCAGGTAGATACCGGACAGCAGGGGTGAAATCACTCCGCCTTGCGGGGTACCGGCGACCGTCCGCCCGGTACCGTGCTCCGTCATCACTCCTGCCTGAAGCCACAGGCGGACCAGCTTGAGCACCCGCCGGCCCGACACCCGTTTCCCTGCCTCGGCGAGCAGCCGCTCATGGCTGATCTCGCCGGAGAAGTTACGGATATCAAACTCCGCGGCAAAGCAGCACCCCGCGATGAAGCCGGTGCGAAGCCGCTCCATCGCCTGCGCGGCCGGCCGCCTCGGCCGGAACCCGTACGAGCACGGCAGGAAATCCGCCCCGAAGATAGGTTCCAGCACCAGCTTCGCCGCCTGCCGGGCCACCCGGTCGCGGACCGCCGGAATGCCCAGCGGCCGCCTGCCTCCGCCTGATTCCGGGATATCCACGCGCCTGGCGGGCGCGGGACGGTAACAGCCCTCGCGGAGATCATGCTGAAGCCCGCCAGGCATCCGGCGGACCCCGCAGGCCTCCCCGGCATACGCCAGGGTGATCCGATCCACCCCGGCCGCACCACGATTCCCGCGGACCCGCTCCCACCCCTCCCGCAGGACGTCACCCCTGCAGATACGGTCATGCAGAGCGTGGAAACGCCGCACCTCAGACTGCCTGGCCGCAGTCCATAGCCTGCGCTGCAGTTGCCGCACGTTCCCCGAAGACACCCGCCCGCCGAAAGCCGGCGGCGGGACCCCTTCCGGTACGGCCGGCTGTGACCGGCCGGGGTAATCGGACCGGGCAGACCCGGCCATGCCCTTGCGCTTACCCGCGCCACCGGCGTGATCAAAGTGAGGATCCTTCCCTCCCGGCGCGTTATGCTGCACGCCGATCACCGGTACTACGACCCCCTCGGACTCCCGCTGCCCTCCGCCGGACTTCACCATCGGCTTATACCAGCGGTCTTTGCCCGGCGCAGGCCAGGCAGACGGGTCTCTCCTGTTCCGGCCCAGACCATGCACGCGTGCCGCCCTCCATACCCCGGGAAGGACCCGGCGAGCTGACCCCGGAACAGGGCCCGCCAGGCATGGCCTTCGCCGTGACATGAGCGGCTCGGCTCCTCCATCGTGAGCGTGACGAGGCTGCAAGGTTCGCTTCACGCTACGGCCCGCGTGCTTGCTCCCTCCAAAGAGGCTCCCGACGCCCCGCTCAGCCCGCCGCCTCTCAACGACGAACCGGGGCCTGCTACCGGGCACTCCGGTGTCTACCCGGACGGGACTTCCACCCGCAGGCCTGGACCAGCTTCCAGGACGCAACATGCCTGCCGACTCTAGCTTGGGCTAGCCGGCCAGCCCCCGCACCGGTGGCTCGCCGCCTGACCAGCGGCGCACCCTGACCGCCTTGCCGACCTCAGTCCTTGGCACCGACCCGGGATCCAGCAGCGCGATCTGGACCCGCAGCCCGAGCACGTCATGCAACTGGTGCTCGATCCGCGCCCGCAGTTCGGCATCAGATTCGGCGCCCGCGGTCCCGCTCCCCTGCCCGGCACCGTGCTCGCCAGGGTGCGCTGAACTCCAGTCCTGCGGACGGCCCGTTACCCTTTCGCAACATGCGATCAGGGCGCGCCCGCCGTCCCTGTCGTCGATCACCAGCAGGTAGTCAGGCGCCAGCGCGGGCTCGGCCAGCAGGGCCCGCTCGATCTCGCTGGGATAGACGTTCACTCCCCTGATCACCAGCATGTCGTCTTTGCGGCCGGTGATCTTCGACATCTTCACCAGGGTGCGGCCGCACGGGCAGTCGCCGCTGCGCAGCGCCGCGATGTCACCGGTCCGGTACCGCAGCAGCGGCAGCGCCTCCTTGGTCAGCGTGCTGAAGACCAGTTCACCGGGCTGTCCTTCGGGTACCTGAGCCCCGGTCACCGGGTCAACGGCCTCGACAAGGAAATGGTCCTCGTTGACGTGCAGGCCGTCGGCCGCCAGGCATTCGCAGGCCACTCCGGGGCCGATCACCTCGGAAAGCCCGTAGATGTCCAGCGGCCGCAGGCCGAGCAGGTCGCCAATCCGCTTCCGCAGCTCCTCGGTCCATGGCTCCGCCCCGAACAGGCCAGCCGTCCAGGACAGCCCGGTAGCCGGTGTCAGCCCGGCCTCGGCCAGCGCGTCGGCCAGCCGGATCGCGTACGAAGGGGTACACGCCAGGATGTCCGGCCGCAGGTCCCTGATCAGCGTCACCTGCCTGGCCGTCATGCCGCCGGAGACCGGGACCACGGTCGCGCCGAGCTCGATGCCGCCCTGATGGAAGCCAAGGCCGCCGGTGAACAGGCCGTAACCGTAGGCGTTGTGCACGATGCTGCCTGGCCGGGCTCCGGCCGCGGCCAGCGCCCGCGCGCACATCCGCGCCCACAGGGCGATGTCGGCGCGCGAGTAGGAGACCAGCGTCGGCCTGCCCCCGGTGCCGCTCGACCCGTGCACGGCCACGACCTGGTCGCGGGGAACGGCAAGCAGGCCGAACGGATACCCGTTCCACAGGTCCTGTTTCGTGGTGAACGGCAGCGCGGCCAGACGGTCGAGCCCGGCCTCGGCGCCGCCGGTCACGCCGGCCGCGGCGAGCAGCGCGGCCTGCGGGCCTGCGGCCTGCAGCAGGCGGTCAACCAGGCCGCGCAGCCTGGCCTGCTGCAGCCCGGCTCGCTCGTCGCGTGACATCGACTCGGGCGCCGGCTCGAACAGGCCTGGCCAGTCCCCGGGCTCTGGAGCGGCTGCGGCGGAGCCCCGTGCCGCGCGATTTTCCGCCGGAAAACTCATCGACGGCATGGACCCCCGCCTTTCATGATGACGCATAACATGTCGGCATGAACACTGTGCCCGATCGTTCCCGCGTCCGCCTGCCGGAAATCAGCTCGCGTGCCTACGAGCACCCAGCCGATCGCTCTGCGCTGGTCGCGCTGCGCAAGCTGACCGGCTTCGACGTCATCTTGCGCAACATCGCCGGGCTGTTCAACGACCGCAGCCTGCGGCTGATGTTCCTGGCGAGCTCGGTCCGGGCATCCGAGCAGCAGTTCCCGTCGCTTTATCAGACCATGCTGGACGGCGCCTACGTGCTTGACCTGCCCAGGGTGCCCGAGCTGTTCATCAATCAGGATCCCAAGGTGAACGCGATGGCGCTCGGCACCGACAAGCCGTTCATCGTGATCACGACCGGCATGGTGGACCTGATGGACGCCGAGGAGATCCGATTCATCATCGGGCACGAACTCGGGCACGTGCTCTCCGGCCACTCGGTGTACCGGACGATGCTCTACCACCTGGTCAACCTGGCGGCGCGGCTGGCGCTTGTGCCGTTCGCGTGGGTCGGCCTCAAGGCAGTCATCTGGGGCCTTGAGGAGTGGTATCGCAAGTCCGAGCTGTCCTGCGACCGGGCCGGGCTTCTGGCTGGCCAGGACGTGGAGGCGGCCAGGCGGGCGCTGATGAAGACCGCGGGCGGGCCCAGGCTGGCCGAGCTGAGCGCCGATGCCTTCCTGGAGCAGGCCCGCGAGTACGACGCGGTGCCCGACGTGCGAGAGGGCCTGATCAAGCTGCTGCAGTTGCAGGGGACCACGCACCCCTTCGCCGTGGTGCGGTTCGCCGAGCTTGACCGCTGGCAGGCCGAGGGTGAGTACCGCGACATCCTGGCAGGCCGGTATCCGCGCCGCAGCGCCGACGACGAGACCTCGGTGGGCGATGAGTTCAGGGCGGCGGCCAAGTCCTACCAGGACTCATGGAACCGCTCGGCCGACCCGCTGATCGGCGCGGTACGCGGGGTGGCCGGTTCGGCTGTCGGCGCCGGGGAACGGCTGATGAACAGGTTCGGGCGCCGGGACGACCGGGACGACTCGGGCTCTCGCGACTAGGCCGGCCGGGCCGGCCGGCCAGCGTCAGCCGGGCCGCGTCAGCGGCGGCCGTACGGCGGCTGTGGCGGGCGGTTGCCAAGCGTGTAGGACAGGTTGATCGCCGTGATCGCGATCCAGATCACGACCAGCGCCACGATTCCGCCCGCGGACTGCGACCCGACGCCGAGCGCGATCGCGCTGAGCGGAATGCCGAGCACCATCGAGACGATCGCCAGCGCCATCGGGGCCCGCTGCCTGGCGGGCTTGACCGGACGGGCAATGGCCATCCGCTGGTCCACCCGAGCGTCGATCTCCCTGCCGACCTTGTCAAGGAAGGACTCGATCACCGCGGACTGGTAATCAGGGCCAAGCTCGCGGTGTGTCTCTGCGGCAGCGCGAATTTCCTCAGGTGTCAACGAGGTGCCTCTCACGGGTCAAGATATATCTCATTGATGTCACCGCCGCAAGGCCGGGCCGCGCACCTACTTCGCCGCTCCAAGCCGTCGTATCAGCGCTCTCAGCTACGATACCCGGACCTGCCCGCCCGGCCGGCGATCGCGACGGCGATCCGGCCAGCGCGTCATGACCCAGGCCATTCTCGCCGAATCCGCCGCTCTCCGCGTTCCCGCCGCTCCAGCGGCCTGACCGTGAGGTGCGCGGCGTCCGCGCCTGGCGCCGGCGAGAAGCTCGCGGCCGCGACCCTGCGCACCAGCCGGATCTCGTACCTGGCCAACCACCGGCCAGGCTCGGTGTCGCCGAGCTGCTGACGCGTCAGCCGCCTGGCCGCACCCCATTGCAGGATGAGCTCGGCACCGGCAAGCCGGCTCGCCGGATCGCCGAGCAACCGCCGGCACAGCACGGTCGTCAGCGCGAACGGCGGGCTGGCGACCACGAGAAACGACCGCCGCGGCAGCGGAACCTGCCGCAGGTCGGCCTCCACCACGGTGACCAGCGGCTCGTTCGTGAACCGCCGCCGCAGCCGCTCGGCGAGCCGCGGATCGCGCTCGATGGCGATCACGCGCGCTCCGGCCCGGGCCAGCGGCGCGGTCAGGGCGCCGTACCCGGCACCGAGATCGAGCACCAGATCCCCGCTGCCGGCCTGGCTGGCCCGCACCAGCCGCGCGATCAGCCCACGGTCAGTCAGGTAGTGCGCGCCCGGCGCGTTCGGCGCTGGCCGCCGCCCTGGCACGGAAGAACATGACCATGGACATGGCCCACTCCTAGGCTCGGCGCGGCCGGGAAGCAACCGCCCGCCGCGACTTCAGGTCGCAGCACACCATAGACCGGCCCTGCCGGGGCGGCCACCGAATTTTGGCCGACCCGCGAGCCGACCCCGCCGCCGTGACCGACCCGCGCCGGCCGTGACCGGCAACCGGCAACCGGCGGCCGGCGGCCGGCGGCCGGCGGGCCTACCGGGCCCGCTTTCTGATCTTGATGTTCCAGGCCGGGTGAATCTCCGCCCAGTTGGCGATGTGCCGACCAGGGACCAGCAGGTCGTGCAGGGCATTGGTGTCCAGCACATACGGCCCGGTCACGGTGATCGTGTCACCCTTCCGTGGCGCCCTGGGCGTGACAAAGCCAGCCAGGCTGGCGCTGTTCTCGGGGAACGGCAAATGGCCTCGCTGCGGGATGATCTCGACCACCAGGTGCGGTCCGCGATGGCCGGGGCATCGCTGAGCCGCATTGGCGGGAGTCAGCAGCCGGCGATAGCGACGAGCAAGGCGCACCTTGATATGCACATCGCCATCGGGCTCGCGCCGCAGGCAGTCGACGACGCCGGTAACGGTGACGCACCGTTTTCGCACGTGCAACCTGGACCGCAGGTACACGCCGGCCAGCGGCGCGCCGGCCTTGCACTGGCCGGAGTGGAACCGGTGCAGCCGTGCGTGCGAGCCGAATATTGAGCCGGTGCAGCCGCCGAGCAGAACGGCACCGGCCAGCAGAATCGCCGCAATTCCGAGTCCAATGCGGCGGTCGGAAACACCATGGCTTAACACACGGGTCAGCTACCCATATTCTGCGAGCCGACACGGGGCGGTCAGCCGGATCGCCCTGGACCGCCAGAGGCCAGCTCAGCTGCGCTGCCCACCCCGGCAAGCCCGGCGAGGACAGCGGGCAGTTCGCCGGCGTAGACGACGCCTGCCTGCTGGGTGGCCCTGGTCAGCGCCACGTACAGGTCGCCGAGCCCGCGCGGCGACTCAGCCATGATCAGGCCGGGATCCGCGACGATGACCGAGTCGAATTCCAGGCCCTTGGCTTGCCGCACGGTCAGCACGACGACCGGCCATTCCAGGTCCGGTGCGGGCTGCCCGGCCCGCGCCTCGGAGTCGGGCGGCATCGCGTCGGGCAGCACGGCGCGAACGGCCGCCCGGAGTTCTGCCGCCCGGCCAGCCGGGCCGATCACCGCAAGCGTCCCCTCCCCGGGCGGCGCGACGAACCTGGCGACCGCCTGCGCCACCACCGCGGGCAGCCGCGCCCGCGGTGCCTGCAGCCGCCACGGCGGCACACCGGACTCACGAACCGAGCGCGGCGGCTTGGCCTGCGGGTCGATCGCCGCGAGCACGTTCGCCGCGACCGCCATGATCTCCGCCGGGGTGCGGTAGTTGACCGTCAGCGGAGCCAGCCGCCATCTGTTGCCCAGGAACGGCCCGAGTGCCTTCGACCAGGAGTCCGTGCCAGCGGAGTCCCCGGTCTGCGCTACGTCGCCCACAATCGTCATCGACTTCAGCGGGCAGCGGCGCATCAGCGTCCGCCAGGCCATCGGCGACAGTTCCTGTGCCTCGTCCACGATCACGTGCCCGAATGCCCAGGTGCGGTCGGCCGCGGCGCGCTCCGCCGCGGTGAGGTAGGCATCGGCGTCATACCGCGCGGCCAGCCGTGCCGGGTCGAGCAGGTCGGCGCCCATCAGGACCTCGGGATCGTCCTCATCGCCGCGCCCGATGATCTCGAGCACCCCGCGCGCGTACGCCTCATCATCGTCGCGCTGCCGCCTGGCCGCCGCGGCCGCCCGCGCGGCCCGGTCATCGGTGCCGAGCAGTTCGGCCGCCTCGTCAAGCAGCGGCACGTCCGCCGGTGTCCACGGGGCGCCTGGAGCGCGGCGCAGCAGTTCGCGCTCGGCCCTGGTGAGCGACGATCCGGCCGCGGCCAGCAGCCGCGGCGAGGCGAGCAGGTCCTTGACCAGCTGCTGCGGCGTCAGCACCGGCCACAGTTTGCCGATCGCCGACCACACCTGCGGCTCGGCGCGCAGCTCCGCGCGCAGGTCCTCGATGTCCGCGCGGCCGAGCAGGTTCGGCCCGCCGAGCGGGTCGGTGCCCAGCTTGGCCGCGACCTGCCTGGCCAGCTCGCCGATCACCTCGCGCGCGAACACCTGCCGCGCCTGGTTGTGCTTAAGCCGCGACCGCCGTGCCCGTTCCCTGGCCTGCGCGAGAGACTGCCTGCTGATCCGGTAGAGATCTTTTTCATAACGAACCGTCACGCCCTCATGCGGCACGCGCTGCCGGTCCCGCACCGCCACGGCGATCACCTTGGCCATGGCCGCACGGCCCTTGATCTGGGCGACCTCGGCAGGTTCGGTGCCGGCCGCCGCGATCCCCGGCATCAGGTCGCCGACCGTGGCAAGCAGCACGCTGGTCTCGCCGAGCGAGGGCAGCACCTGGCTGATGTAGCGCAGGAACGTTGCGCTCGGGCCGACCACAAGCACGCCGCGCTTTTCCAGCTGGCGCCGGTAGGTGTAGAGCAGGTAGGCAGCACGGTGCAGGGCGACGGCGGTCTTGCCGGTACCAGGGCCGCCCTGCACGACAAGCACGCCCTGCAGCCCGGCCCGGATGATGGCGTCCTGTTCAGCCTGGATCGTCTCGACGATGTCCCGCATCCGGCCGGTGCGGCTCACGTTCAGCGCCGCGAGCAGCGCGGACTCCCCCGTCATGCCCTCATGCCGGTTCGGGTCGGCGATGCTCAGATCGAGCACCTCGTCGTCGAGCCGCAGCACCGTCCTGGCACGGGTCTTGATGTGCCGCCTCATCCGCACGCCGCCCGGTGATACGGCCGTGGCCAGGTAGAACGGCCGGGCGGCCTCGGCACGCCAGTCCATCAGGATCTGGTCGTAGTCGTCGTTATCCGCGTGCATGCCGAGCCTGCCGATGTAGCTGCGGCTCTCGTCGTCGTGGTCCAGCCGGCCGAAGCACAGGCCGTTCTCCGCGGCGTCCAGCTGGGCGAGCTGCTGCTGGTACATGACGGTCAGCGCCTCCCGCTCGGTCCTTGCCGCCGGGGTGCCGCCGACCTGCCTGAGTACCCGCCCCAGCCGGGTGCCCGCCCGTTCCCGCAGCTCGTCAAGCCGGTCATAGAGCATGCTGACGTACTGCTGCTCCTGCTCCCTGGCCAGTTGCTCGCTGGCCAGTTGCTCGCCGGCCGCGCGGCCGGTGCCGGCATTGGCGCCTACGCCCGCGCTCGCGCTCGCGCCGGCGCTTGCGCTCGCGCCGGCGCCGGCGAGCCTGCCTTCGCCGGACAACCGAGCTACCGTTCCAGCCGTGGATCGGTGCCGCGGGGCCCGAATCCGGCCCCGGTCGGCATCTGCGGATCCCAGTCGAACACGACCGCGTCCTCCGGGTCGCCGATCAGTACCTCGGCGCCAGCTTCGGCGCCGGCCTCGGTGAGCGCCTCTTCGATCCCGAGCTTGGCAAGCCGGTCGGCTAGGTAGCCGACCGCCTCGTCGTTGCTGAAGTCGGTCTGCATGATCCACCGGCGGGGCTTGGTGCCGCGGACCAGGAAGCTGTTGGCACCGGTACGGACCAGCTCGAAGTCCGAGCCGTCGACCGGTTCGGGACGGATCACCAGCCTGGTCGCCACCGGTTCCGGCGCGGCCCTCCTGACCTGACCGATCAGAGCCGCCATCGCGAACGCCAGCTCACGCAGCCCTTCCCCGGTGGCCGCCGAGACCTGGCAGACCGTGAGCTCCCTGGCCTGAAAGTCGGGCAGCACCAGCGCGGCAAGCTCGCGCGCCTCCGGCACGTCGATCTTGTTCAGCGCGACGATCCGCGGCCTGCCGGCCATGTCAGCGCCGGTCTGCCGGTCATAGGACGCGAGCTCGGCCTCGATCACGTCCAGGTCGGTGAGCGGGTCCCTGCCAGGCTCACCGGTGGCGCAGTCCACCACGTGCACCAGCACGGTGCACCGCTCGACATGCCGCAGGAAATCCAGCCCCAGGCCCTTGCCCGTGCTCGCACCGGGGATCAGGCCAGGCACGTCCGCCACGACGAACTGGGTATCGCCGGCCTCGACCACCCCCAGGTGCGGGGTCAGCGTGGTGAAGGGGTAATCAGCGACCTTGGGCCGGGCTGCGGACATGGCCGAGATCAGCGAGGACTTGCCAGCGTTCGGGAAGCCGACCAGGCCCACGTCGGCGATCGTCTTCAGCTCAAGCACGAGCCGCTTGTGCTCGCCCGGCTCGCCCCGCAGCGCGAATCCTGGCGCCTTGCGCCTGGCCGAGGCCAGCGCGGCGTTGCCGAGCCCGCCGTGGCCGCCCATCGCTGCGACGTAACTCGTCCCCGTTCCCACCAGATCGGCGAGCACGGCCCCGTCTGCCGCCTTGACGACGGTGCCGTCCGGCACTCGCACGATCAGGTCAGCGCCGTCGGCCCCGTTCCGGTGCGAACCCAGGCCAGGCTTGCCGTCACCGGCCTTGCGCAGCGGCCTGCGGTGGAAGTCCAGCAGCGTCGCGATGCCCCGGTCCACCTCGAAGATCACGTCGCCGCCGTGGCCGCCGTTGCCGCCGTCTGGGCCGCCGAGGGGCTTGAACTTCTCCCGATGCACCGAGGCACAGCCGTTCCCGCCGTCGCCTGCCTGCACGCGCACTTCAGCTTGATCGGCGAATTCCGCCACGTCATCCCCCTTGGGCGCAACGGCCGACCAGCCCATGAGCACGCGGTTCTGTCAGTGGCATGGCCTGAGGAAATCCCGTGATCATGTGTCAGCGTCAGCGGCAAGGGCGGCCCGGGCCGCCCTTGCCGCTGACGCTGACGCTCAACTGGCCTGCGAGAGCGCCTGCTCGGCCGCGACCGGGATCACGCTGACCGCCCGCCGACCGCGCCTGGTACCGAACTCGACCCGGCCGCGGACAAGGGCGAACAACGTGTCGTCTCCGCCCCGGCCGACACCGGTGCCCGGGTGGAAGTGGGTACCGCGCTGGCGCACGATGATCTCGCCCGCGTTGACCAGCTGCCCGCCGAACCGCTTCACGCCCAGCCGCTGAGCGCTTGAGTCACGCCCGTTCCGGCTGGATGAAGCACCTTTCTTGTGTGCCATCTCAGGCCTTCTTCTTCTGGTCGGCCGACGCCTGGAGAGCACCGATGCCGGTGATCTTCACCTGCGTGTGCTTCTGCCGGTGGCCCTGCCGACGCCGGTAGCCAGTCTTGTTCTTGTAGTGGATCATTCTGATCTTGGGCCCGCTCACCGGTCCCAGGATCTCGGCAGTGACCTCGTAGCCGCCAAGCTCGGCCTGGTCGCTGATCACCTTGCCGTCATCCACGATGAGCACGGCCGACAGCGTGATAACCGAGCCGATCTCACCGGAGAGCTTGTCCACCGTCAGGACGTCGTCGACCGACGCCCGCTCCTGCCTGCCGCCGCAGCGAACAATCGCGTACACGAAAGAACTCTCTCTCCCTGGTGCCAGCCCGCCGCGGATTCGCGGAGCCGATCGACATCGAGGCGTCCGGGCTTGCCAACTCTACGCGCCGCTCGCCCGCTCGTTCTCCGCCGCTGGGAAGCCAGGCACGCCGAGCACAAAGCTTATCAGACCGCGCGTCTGCCAGCCGCTCACCCGCTGGTCCAGGCCCGCGGCCGGGCGCGGGCACAGCCCTCTGCGCGGCCCAGCAACCGCCCGTCAAGCGCGGCTTACGCCGACCCGGCCCGCACAGCACGGACGCCGCCAACGCCGCGGCGCTGTACCGAGCGCAGGCGCGGCCCGGCAACCGCCCGTCAAGCGCGGCCCACGCCGACCCGGCCCGCACAGCACGGACGCCCGCCAACGCCGCGGCACTGTGCCGAGCCTGGTCTTGGCGTTAGCCGGCAGGCTCGGCGGCCACGGCGGGCTCGGCGGACTCGCCAGGACCACTGTGCGCGGAGGTCGCCGCGCCGCGGCCCAGGGCCGTGCCCTGACCCGCTAAGTCGCCGACCGAAGCGGCATTGCCGTCGGGCGATCCCGCGCCAGGCGCCTGCTGGGCAGCAGACACGGCGGTGATGTTGTCGGGCGGCCCGGCTTGCCGCTGGGCTGCCCGCCGAGGCCGCCGCCGTGGCGCGGCGCTGGCGACCGCGGCCTCGCTGGCACCCGTCGCGGCCGGGCTGCTCTGCGCCGCCGCCGCTCCGGGTGCGGCTTGATCCTCGCCGACCCCCGCACCTACCACGCCCGCCGGGACCTGGTCTGCACCGCCAGCTGGCTCGCCCGCACGGCGACCAGCCGCGGCCCCGCCAGCCCGGCCGCGTCCCCCTCGGCGACCAGCCGCGGCCCCGCCAGCCCGAGCCGGGTCCCCGGCCGCACTCGCGGCGGCCACGCCGGACCCGGCTGGGTCGCCGCCGACACCGGCCGCCGCCACGCCAGTCGCGGCCAAGTCCCCGATCGCGGCGGCACCGGCCCTGGAGCGGCTGGCGGTACCGGCGGGCACGTCCGCACCCGGTGGCGGCGGGCTCACCACGGCCGCGGCCGCGCGGGCCACCGCCACTGCCGACGTATCATCGGCCGCCGA
>WNFX01006527.1_pt1 | contig 13870 bp, 6 predicted proteins | sample 5400111 | NCBI WGS metagenome assembly WNFX01 (sample SAMN13153363, study PRJNA577476) | soil metagenome | isolation source: 40 cm soil or saprolite under grassland replicate 1 | place: USA:California | collected 2016-06-15
GAGCTGCGCGGCGTTGTCGAAGAAATTCGGGTGCACGCGATCCAGGCTTTCCTGTCCCAGGCGGTAGGCGTACTTGCCTCCGAGGGACCAATTCGCCGTGAGGTCGTAGGTCAGATCGAGCGCCGCGATGTGGCTCTTCTGAAGGAACTCGGCCGCGGTGCTCTGCAATCCCACCTGACCCGTGGTCGGAACGTTATAGAAGTACGTGTACTTGGCCAGGGCGTTCAGCCGGTCGTTCCGCACCGGACGGTACGCGTAGCCGACCACGGCCTCGGTGTAGCCGCCGGCATAGAACTCGCCGAGCGAGCTATCACTGACCGAGTGGTCCAGCTTCCCGATTACGCGCCAGTCGGGCGTCAGTTGCAACTTGAAATTGTTACGAAACAGCCACGCGGTCGTTTCAGTGTGCGTCCGGTCGAGTTGTTCCGCGTTATCCCGGCGATACTCGATCGCGCTCGAGAACTGCATCTTATCCACGCCGTAGCCCATGCGGATCCCGGCCGCCTTGCGATCGGTCTCGGCGCCGGTGTGCGAGTCGCGCAGCTTGCCGAACTCCGCGTTGCCGCCGAGATTCCAGCGCTCTTTCGCCGTGAGGTTGATTCCGGTGGTGTGGGTGAGGCCGCTCAGGGACGCCCCATTCTGGTAACGCTCCTCGAGGTAGACACTGGAGGTGTCGGAGAGCCGCGTCTTCGCGCCCGAGACCAGGTTGCCCTGGCTGCCGCGAAGCAGCTGGCCGTTGTCCGTCCGCTCGTTTTCCAGCGAATAGTTCAGGTAAAGACTGGTCCGCTCGGAATAGAGAAAGCTAGTGCCGACCTTTCCGCCGGGTCCGAGGTGTCCGTCGGACGCCTCCCCGTCGATCCGGAAGCGTTTCGTCAGGCGATAGGAGCCGCCCACGCCGATGCGACCATTGTCTTCACGGCCGCCGCTTGCCGCGACCGTGTGCTGGCCGAAGCCATAGGCGCTCCAGGAGGCGCTGGAATCGAACTTCACCTGCGCGACCGCGTCCGTGCGCTCGCCCTGCATCTGGGTCAGGGGAACAACCGGCGAATGGTCCTTGCGCAGGTCGTTGCGCACGCCGGTGCTGACGCTCCATTTTTCGGTCAGCTTGTAGCCCACGTCCAATTCGATCGCCCGGGTCTCGAGCCCCTGGTCCTCGATTTTCTGATCGCCCTTGGCCACGAGGCTCAAGCTGCTCGTCACTGGCATCCTGAACGTGCCGCCGTATTGCTCGGTGTCCTTGATCGTCGCCTGTCCCGGCGACGAATAACCGGCGTCGAGGCTCTGCTTATAGAACGTGAAGCGCCCGTTGTGGCCCTTGAAGAAATCGCCCAGCCCGACGCTCAGGTCGGCACGATAGGCGCCCGCTTTCGCGCCGGTGAACGACAGGTCGTCAGGGCCATGAAACCCGAATCCGCCATCATCGGATCGCAGCGAGGGGGAGAGGAGACCCTTGCTACGGCCTGTCTGCACCTTGAGCCAGGAATCGGCGCTCTTCCGCAAGGTTAGGTCTGCGGCGCCGAGGTTGCTGGCGGAGTTCCCTTCGTTGGAATCGGCCGTCAGGCCGAGCCGAACATGGTCGTTCAACCAGTAATGGCCCTGACCGCCGACGGCGACTTCGTCCAGCTTGTCGAGACCTGGCGTATACTCGTAACGCACCACCAGGTAGGCCTCGTCACCGCTCAAGCCGCTGGTGCGCACTAACAGGTTGTCGTTAGCGGTCGACGAGAGCGGCTGGGAAAGCAGCAGCCGACCCTGCAGGTAGTCGATGTCGTAGTCCGCGTTGGGCTGCAGGTTGACCACTCCCGTGACGATGCCAGAGGCCTTGTCGCGGATTTCGACGCGCACGCGCTCAGAGCCCGTCAGGATGTCCTGGTGGTGCAGGAAGTAGACCGATCCGCCCGTCCCGCGGAATTCCTCATAGCTCGGCATCGTTCCCGGTTCGGCGGCGAATCCATCCACCGTGATCCGTCGCTCGCCGAAGCTGGTGGTGAGTTCGGACCCGTAGTGCGCGTTGCCTCCGTACAGGCCGCGGTCGACGTGGGCCAGCTCGTTATCCAGGTAGCCGACCTTGAAATTGCCCCACATCCCGTAATTCTCGCCACGGCTCGCTTTGGCGTAGAACTTGCCCAGGGTTGGCGCCATTTCTTGCACTACACCGTCGTCGCCGAACGACGGGTAATAATAGTCGGGATCGATGCGCCGGAATAACGAATCGGGCGACTTGCCCAGGAAGTTGCTGAACAGGTCCTTCACCGGGCCTTCGCGGGTATCTGCGCTCGCCGTCAACCGCCAGTTCTGACGCACCTTGCCGTTCAAGTAAAACGCCAGCCGGCCATCCAGCGACGAATCGTAGGGCTGTCGAGCATTCTCGCCTTCCTGCAGCTTTGCCGGCCCGCTCGCACTGTTCTTGGATATCGTCAAGTCGGCTATGCCGACGTAGAACAGGTCCGTGCGTTTGAATTCCAGGTCGCGAAGATACAGCGAGCCGTTGCCCGCATCGTCGAGGACCGCGACTTCGACGCTATGCGTGCCCGCTGGAAGGATTTCCTCCGCGGCGAAGTTGCCCTGCGGGTCGACCGGAATTTGGCGGCCCGCTACCCAAACCGTGTGGCCGATCGGTATGCCGCTGCCCCGCACCTTCACCGTGCCGCTGCCGAGCGGAATCTGCTGGCGCGTCAGGTCGTTCTCGCCATAGGCGGCCAGCAACTCGCGCGTTGACGGCCCGTCAGAGGTCACGACGTCTCCAGGCGATGGCTCGCGGTACAGCCGCAGCGGCCGCGCGTCCGTTTCGTCGAAATTACCCTTCGAGTCATAGGCGCGCAGCAGGTACTTGAGTTCGCGTGCCGGGCCCGCGAGAATTTCTGCTGTCGGATGCCATTCCGCAAGACCCACTTTGTCGACCGCGATGATCTCGAGCGGCACGGCTTGCGGGGACTGCTGCTGCTCGAATATTCGGATTTCAGCACGCTTGATGAAGCTCGCATAGTTGCTGTACATCCGGAAATGCACGACCGATGCGGCAGGACCGCCGCCTGCGTCGCTCACGGCCACGGCGACTGGATTCGCCGCGACGCCGAGCCGCCGCCGCGCCTCCAGATTGTCGAAGCGGAAGTGGATCTTGGCGTTGTCGAGCGCGACGTCGGTGCAGCGCTGGATGTCGGAGGAGCTGCGGCCTGGGTCATCGATCGGCTTGCCATCGACGGTGATGCGCATCACATTCAGCTCGTACGGGCTCTTCGGACGAACCTCCTGGGTCAGGCGCGTAATATCCACGCCCTCGTAGTTGTCCAACGGCAACCGTTCGTCGTACACGACCTGCACGCGCACGAACGACTCTTCGCCCTGGATGAAGCCCGCGTTCACGACGTCGTCGGACTGGACGTAGCCGCGTCCCTCATGCTCGGACCGGGCGCCCGACAACACCGGGTCCTGCATGAGGATATCCATAGCGCGGCGAGCCCGCGCCGCGGAAAGGCCGATGTCGTCGCCATACACGGACGCCGTACGGCGGTCGAGTCGCTCGTTCTTCGTGTAACCTATAAACCGCAGTCGCGCGTTGGTCCGATCCGAGATGTCCGTCAGTGCGCGACGCAGGCTTGCCGCGTAGCCGGGCGGAATGGTCGGCTGGCCGTTCGCGAGCTCGAGCGGCGGAATGCTGCCCCAGGGGGGATCGTAAATCTTGGTCACCGTTTCCTCGACATCGTTCGGGCACAGTTGCGGCTCGTCCGGTAACTCTTGGAGGGGATCGTCGTACCAGAATTCCACCTCGATGCGGCGATTCAGCCTCCGTCCCTGTGCCGTTTCGTTTGAGGCAAGCGGATGGGAGGCCCCGCGACCGTCGCTTTCGATCGCCGAGGCAGGCAACCCCAGGATTTCCTGCATGGCCAATGCGACGCGGTGTGCCCTTGCCTTCGACAACGACAACTGGTTTCCGTAAGTGCTCTCGTCGAGGCCAGTCAGCGGCGCGTCGTCAGTGTAGCCGATGAACCGGACCGTCACGCCCCGCTTGTCCGGCAGGTTGTTGAGCGCCTGCTGGACCTGTTTGGTGAAGGCATCGGAAATAGGAGTGGTTTCGTCCTCGTACCGCAGCGGCACGACGAGGTTCCTGACCCGCGTCCGCGGCGTCTGGCCTTCCCGGTATCGCATTTTGCATACGGCCTCCGCACGGCAGACCTTGATGAGCTTGGCTTCATCGGTCGGTTTCGAGTCGTGCGACCATTCACGAAAGGTCTGATCGCTGGACAGATGCCGCTCGACCGGCTCGCCCGGCTTGGCGGTGTTGACCTGGGCGATGCACGCGCGAGCGGTCATCATCAGGAATCCGGTCATCAGGAGTAGGTGACGCTGCTTGCTCATTGCGTTCACCTGCTCCCCGGCAGACGCCCGTCGAGCCGTTTGGGCGGGCCGCCAAGGCGCCAGAAGACCTCAGGCTCAATGGTCAGCACATAGCCGTCTTTCTTCGCATCCCACGCTTCGGTCAACTGCCGCTTAATCGCTTGCATGCGCTGTTCGACTAGTGCCGCATCCTCCGTGTCGGCAACGTAAGACAGGCGCAGCACCGACGGCGCTTTGCGCAGTTCCTCGAGGAGTAAGTTGATGCGTGGCCGCCACTGGACGCGGATATCGGTCTTACCCGGTTCGAAAGCCGCATCGGAGAGGTCGATAGCGACCACCCGGTGAATTGACGCACCGAAATCGAATTTCAGGGCTTTGCCGCGCGTGGCGCGCTTGATCTGCACTTGGTCACTCGACATCCGGAAGCCGCTTGGCAGCGTCCTGTCGTCGAGCTTCAGCACGAAATTGCTGCCGCGGTCCTCATTTGGCGTGATTGCGCAGGTGATGTGGTATCGCCCGTACTGATCCGTCGTCGCTTCCAGACCCCGTGCTGTCACCACACGCACGCCGGGCAGGCCATCTTCGCCCTCGTCTTGCACTCCGTTGCGATTGACGTCGTTGAAGACCTTGCCAAACACGTCTGTGCAATCGAAGGTCTGATCCGGGATGACACGAACCGTTGCGGTCGCCTCACCGGACAGCGGCCTGCCCGTCAGGCCTTCGATGACCTGTGCCCGGTTGACGAACTCGCCTTCGCCAACACCGGCGCCGACGGCGAGCAGCAGGACGATCGTGCGATGATCGGAGCTGCCGAAGCTGAGGCCATTCCACACGAGGTCGCGGGCGGCCACCGTGGGCTCTGTGGGCAGACCATCCAGGCGCGCGGATCCGGGGACGTAGCGGAAGCCCGCTGGATAGCGATCCACGATCTGCACACCTTGCAGGGATGCGCCTATCACGTTGCTGATCGTGATGGTGTACGGGACGAGCTGCCCGCGAGTGACGTTGAGCCGCGGCGTCGTTTTGGTGATCGAGAATGCTCCCACGAGCTGCGGGTCGAGCGGAATGTGGCTGTTGTAGATCTGGCTCGAGCCGGGCACCGCGGTGCCGTCCAGGGTGAGATTCAGGTAGTACCGAGTCCCAGCGCTACGCGCGGGCACGGAAGGTGGCGGCGCGAACTCCGACGCCTGCGCCTCGCAGTACGGGATGGCGGGAAGAGCATCCGCTGAACACGTAGGCACCGAAAACGCGGCGGTCAATGCGCCCGAAGTCGGTGGGATGACCAGCGACTCACCGGCCACGTAGGTCGAGGTTGGTGGAGTCACCACGATGAGGTAGCTGCCACCACTGGGACAGGCAGGATCCGAGAAGTTCAGGTCGAAGCGGTAATAGCTGCCCGCCTGGGTGATCTGGCCCTGTTGAGCCGGGTCGTCGAAGCAGGTTGCCGGCAAGCGGCTACCGGCTCGCAGCATGTTCAGGGTCGCGCCCGCAATAGGAGCGCGCGTCAAAGAGTTGTAGACGACGCCATTCGGCCCGATCGGCAGGTTCAGATTCTGGAGGTTGCTGCCGGAGGGTACGGCAATGTCGGTGATCCGCTGTAGCAAGTTGGTAAAGGCCGAGTCGGCTTTACCGAGCTTGGCGGTATTCGGCCCCGCGCCAGGCGCCGTGAACCGCAGCTCGTACCGGTTTGCCGTCCCGTCGGTCGGCGGCACGCTACTGAACCGATAGACGCCGTTGACATCCGTGAGAACGGCCTGCACCACCACCCCATTGAGATACAGCCCAACCGTCCAGCCCTGCAGCAGCGGCTCGCCTAGGTCGGCTACCTTGTTGAAGTTTGCGTCGAGCCACGCGGTGCCGTTCAAACTGCCTGCACCGGGGACTCCTCCGATATCGATCGAGACGCTGGCGCTCGCCGTCTGGGGAGGGTTATTCCACGTTACGACCGCGGTGTTCGTGAGCGTCGTGCCGGCGGCAAGTCCCGAAGCAATTTGCACCCGGAATCGCACGTCGATGGATTGCCCGGGCTGCAACGGGCCGTACACAGCAGAGTAGTCCGCGGTCAGCACCGAGCCCGCGATGCTGATACCCGTTGTGGAGCCATTCATCGTCGCCGGTGGGTTCACGAATGTGAGCCGGCCTGCGCCAGCGGTGCTGAGATCGTCCGTGATCACGACCGAGGGGGCCGGGTTCGTCGAGACATTGGTCACGTGCACCAGGTAGTCGAGCTGTCCGCCCGGCAGCGCAGCGCCGCCACCGACGACACTGACTTGCTTCGTGATAGCGATCGTGGTGCTCACGACTGTGACGGTGTGGGCATCCTGGAAGTCGAGGACGCCCGGTGTGCCGTCGGTCAACGTGCGATTGAATGCTTGGCGAGTCGTGACGCTGCTGTCGGCATTGAACCACTGAACTGCGCCCGCTACGTTCGTTAGCTGGGCGCCATTCTGGCTGTTGGCGTCGAGCTGGGTGCGGTAGGTAATGATCAGACGCTGATTCGGGCTGATCGTGCCCGCGGCAGTGAGCACGGTGAGCGTCAGCTCGCAGGTGGGTGCGCCGACGTAGCTGATCGAGAAGTCCGTGCCTGGAACTAAAGGCCCCTTACCCGCAACCGGCGTGACGCCGTCAGCCTGGAAAACCTGGGCGCTGAGTACCTGGGGCGTCGTGGAGCACATGCCCCCGGTGCCGCCTCTGGGAAGCCGGTCAAGGAGCGTGACGTTCCACGCATCGCTCGTCCCGGTATTCTGGACGTTGAAGCCGAACTGTCCCCACTGCCCCAGGCTCATTGTCGCCGGCCCGGACTTAGTGAACACGAGATCGGGCGCACCGACGATTCCTCCGACAGTGATCGAGACGCTGGCACTTGCTGTCTGCGGGGGAGTGTTCCACGTTACGACGCCGGTGTTGGTGACGATCGTGCCGGCAGCGAGCGTGCTGCCGAGCGTGGCGCGGAAGCTCAGGTCGATCGTCCCTCCGGGTGCCAGCGGTCCGTAGGTCGCCGAGTAGTTCGCGGTGATGACGTTGCCGGCAGCGCTGACACCGTTGGGCGAGCCGTTCATGGTCGCGCTTCCAGCTACGTAGGTGAGCGCCCCCGCCCCCGCTGCGTTCAGGTTGTCCGTGATCACCACCGGGTTTACCGGGTTCGCGGAGGTGTTCGTCACGTGCACCAGGTAGTCGAGCGTTGCGCCCGGCACCGCCAGGCCGCCCCCCACCACGGCCACCTGCTTGGTGATGGTCAACGCCGGGATAACGGCCGTCACCGTGTGCGCGTCCTGACAGTCCAGCACGCCGGGCGTACCGTTGGTCAGCGTGCAGGTGTAGCTCTGGCGGCCGGTGTCGCTGCTCGGGCCGTTGTACCACAGCGTCGTACCGGCCACGTTGGTGAGCGTGGCGCCGTTCTGTGTGTTCGCATCGAGCTGCGTCTGGTAGGTGACGATGAGGCGCTGCGTCGGACCGATTACCGCCGCGGCGCTCAGCATGTTGAGTGTCAGCGTGCACGCGGGCGCTCCCGCATAGCTGAGCGTGTAGTCCGTGCCGGCCGTCAGCGGGCCCTTGCCCGCGACCGGCGTGATGCCGTCTGCCTGGAAGACCTGAGCACTGAGCACCTGAGGCGCCGTGTTGCACATGCCGCCCGTCGTCCCCGTCGGCAGCTTGTCCACGATGGTCGCGTTCCACGCGTCGCTATTGCCGGTGTTCTGCACGTTGAGGGTGAACTGCCCCAGCTGGCCAGGGTTCATCGTCGCAGGGCCGCCCTTGGTCATCACCAGGCCGGGCGCCGCGATAGTCAGCGGCGGCGACGAGACCCCCTGCTGTCCTGTCAGCGGGAAATGGAAGGTTCCGCCTATGGTCGTTCCTAACGTCCAGTTGGCCGTGTTGGAGAACTGCGTGCCGGGCGAGTTCGGCGGCACGGCGTTGTTGAGCACCACAGTGACGCTCACCACGATCTGCTGCCCGGCTGGGATCGGGGGGAAACCGCTGAAGGTGAGCAGCCCGCTTGCGTTCGTGGCCGCGAAGGGCACCGGAGCGCCGCTGCCCTTCCAGGCGGCGCTGCTACTCACGTAGCTGAGCGACACCCCAGTCGCATTAAGGTTGTCAGTGACCGTGACCTGGTCGACTTCGACGTTCGACCCGTTGGGATTGACCACCGCGCCGGTCGTCGCACTGACCAGTTGTGGGAAGGTGAGCGTGTAGGTAAAGGGTACCCCGATCGAGACGAAGGGCGGCCCCGGCGGGTTCTCTTTGTCGATCTTGTCGACCGGTACGAAGAGGTTCGCGCACCCCAAGACGTGCGCGCCGGTGATCGAGCCATTCACGAACCAGATGAAATTCCCGTGCGACTTGTCGCAGGAGAGGTTGCCGGTGAAATCGACGTTGTCGAAGATGACCAGCCAGCCCCTTCCGGTGCCGGTGAAACTGATGTTGGAGGTCAGTGGGTTGGACGCTGGGAAGTTCCGGATCGTGCAATTTCCGTCGATATTGATCTGCGAAGGGGGAACAGGGTTGACAAAGCCATCGATTACGCCGCCGAAATTGGCGACACAACCGCCAACGGACTGCGCCCGTGCCGGGACGGCGCTCAGCAACAACAGGCCGAAGGCGAACAGCAGGATTTTGATCCAGCTGCCGCGCAGCCTCGCATTGTTTGTGTTGCTAGAAGTCATCCACGCCCTCGTCCCACTCACCAAGCGATTTCATCGGGACCGAGGCAGTCCGCGCTGTGGACTGGATTCCGGCGGTCCCGCCGTCGTAGGGCCCCCTGCCCGTTAGACCGGTGACTTTGCGTCGCCATCTTTCGGTGGCTTTGCCTTTCTCAAAATCGCGTCGAACTTAACTGATCAGATTCGCTGCTTCTCCAAACCTCCTGGTGTCAGTGCCATTCCGCTTCGGCGGCCGGCTTCACGCCGCCGGCAGGAAGTCGATCGGGTACACGATCGTCACGGCCGGTACACCATCTTTCGCGCCGAAATTGATTGTCCGGACGCGGCCAACGACCTGCGTGGCGAGATCCGGCGCATTCATGTCAGTCGACTGCAGCGCGCACATGGACACGCTGCCGTCCGGCTCGATCGTCAGGCGCAGAACCATCTGGCCTTTCAGGGCTGGGTTATTGCGCAGCTCCCGGTTGTACAGCCGGTAGAACGACGCCTTGTAGCGATCGAACACGATCTGTATTTCTTCGTCGGTGCGAGCAGCACCTGGCCCGCCGCGTGCCTTCGGTCGGTCGGCGCCGGTGATCGGGGCGATCGAGCTGACTGCGCGGCCTACCCCCACTCCACCAATCCCGCCTCGTCCGCCACCGCCGTTGCCACCGCCTCCGCCTCCTCCTCCGCCGCCTCCCACACTGCGGCTCAGGGAGGCCACGTTGATGCCACCGCTTGATCCCGGCGTATTGCTCGTCAACATAGAGCCTGACGAGGGCCGGCCTACGTCATCGGCGGCAACGTGACGCGCGTCGGCTCCGAGAGGCACCACAACAGTGTCCCGTGCCAGGCTCGCGACCTTGTCCTTGAAAGCCAGGATGCCAGCCTTTCCCACCTTCGACTCTGGCCTTGGCTCCACTGGAAAGCCCGCCTCCGGACCTGGTGGCAGTTCCGCTTTGCCAGGCAGGTCTGGACCTGCGGCGGCGTTCGGTCTCGGTTTCGGCGCGGGTGCAGGCGCCCCCGGTGGGGACCCGCCCTCATTCGTCCCTCGCGGCATCGGACGCGAAACGGCTCGCGCGTTGACCGCGATCTCCGGTGGACGATAGAAGACGATGTCGAGTTCTTTGTTGGGGGTCTCGCTGCGAAACAGCGCTTGCGCCGGTATAATCATCAGCAAGATCAGCACGAAGACATGGAGCGCCACGCTCTTCGCCATGCTGCGGGCCGTCGGAGCCCCGGATGTTTTGAAAATGCTCTTCACTTCCATGGTTGTCACCAAGCAACCACCTCAATTGGTCGCGATAAATTCGATCTTCAAATCCTCAACGCCCGACTTCGCGAGATCAATGATGCGTAGAACCCCCTCGTAGTTCAGGCGATCGTCGACGGCCAGGAACAGCGCGCGCTGTTCCGCGGGCCGGCCGCCCAGAATCTCCGCCACGCGCGCGGGCAATTCGGCTGCAGGGATCTTTTGATCCGCCAGGGTCACCTGACAGTCCTTCGGGATCCCCTCCTCTGCCGGCGGCCCGAGGATGGGGCACGCCGCGGACCCGATGCTCAGGATCAACTGGGATTCGGCGACCTGAGGTGACGTATCGGCGGAGGCTCGAGGGATATCGACGTCGTAGCCCTCGATCAGGAGTGGCACGACGACCATAAATATGATCAGCAGCACGAGCACCACGTCGACGAGCGGCGTGATGTTGATTTCAGAGTGCAGACTGGAGCCGGAATCGTTGCTGTTGAACTGCATGATGTCACTTTCCTTCTGCGCCGGCGCGCTTGGCGATCAGCCCCACCCCGCGGAAGCCGGCCTGTTCGATCGCGACCATGACCTCCCGGACCTCGCGGAAATTGAGCTTTGCATCGCCCCGGATCACGACCCTGGGGTTCGGCTCGGCGCCCACCGCAGCGTTGAGGGCTTCGCCGAAATGCTCGGCTGCGACGGGCCGATCGTTGATCCACAGCCCGCCAGCCTCGTCTATGGAGACCAGGATTCGGCCTCTCTCGTCGCCCTGCGCGTTCGGTTTCGTCGTGTTCGGCAGGTTGACGTCCGGTCCCTTCCGCATCTGCGGCGCCATCACCATGAAGATGATCAGCAGCACCAGCACCACGTCGACCCTTCCTTTTTGACCCTCGACGCCTTGACTTCATCCACTTCGGCGTCAAGCTCCTTGAGCTCCGGTGTTTTGAACAAGCGGTTCACGAGCTGGGACGAAGCCCGATTCATCTGGACATGGAAAGTCTCAATCTTGCCCGTGAAGTGGTTGAAGGCGACGACGGCCGGAATTGCGACGAAGATACCCAGGGCCGTCGAGATCAGGGCCTCAGCGATGCCGCCCGAAACCACAGACATTCCGCCGGACCCCGTGGCCGCGATGCTCCGAAAAGCGTTAATGATTCCGACCACGGTGCCGAAAAGACCGATGAACGGGGCAGTGGAGCCGATCGTGGCAAGGAACCCGAGACCCCGCTTCAGCTGAATCAGCGTTTCGGATATGGAGTCCCTGATTGCGCTCGTGACGAGCTCGAGCGAAGCGACCGGATCGCCTCCGCTCTGGCGCACGCCGTCGTACTCGATGATGCCCGCCGAGACCACTTGCGCCACGTAGGAATTTTCGTGCAGGCGCCCGGCTTCGATCAGATCCTGGACATCTCCCCCGTGAAGGAACTTCTTGAACTCGGCCTTGAACTTTTCCGACTGGCGCGAGGCCGAACCGAAGCGGCGGTGCTTGTCTATGATCATCCCCACCGAAAAAACGGAAAGCAGGACGAGGCAAACCATCACCGCGCCTCCGAATATACCGACGTGCCGTAACAGTTCAGTCAAACTCATGGCTTCCTCCTTTGCGCCGCATTGGCGGGCGCTGCCGCATTCCCGTCCGTCGTCGCACCGCTGGGGCGCGCCGTTTCCGACCTAGTTTCGTAGTAAATAAGCATTCGCATGAATACCTCCTTGTCTATGGGTCGCCTCGAATCATCGAGCAACGTCGAGACGCTGGGGCCATTGCCGAGTTCCGAGCTCTTCCAGGGAACGATGACCAGTGCTTTGGGCGCTTCCTGATTGCCCAAAATGGACATGCCGAGCGCCTTTCCTCCGGGGACGGACGTCAACTTCCCGTCTTCTTCCGTCTTTGGCTGCGCCTCTTCAGTCTGTTTCTTTGCCTCCTCCTTCTTTGCCTCCTCCTTCTTTGCCTCCTCCTTCTTCGCCTCTTCTGTCTTTGCCTGCGGCTTTTCGGTCTGTCCCCGTGCTGCTTTCGTCTTTGGCTGCGCTGCTTGCTGCGCGAGTACAGCCGCGGGCGCCAAGGCAAGGACCCCAAGCAAAATCCAGTGAACGCTAGTCTTCCTCATCGCTCCTCCTGTTTTTTTGCGCGGTTGCGAAGGTCGGCAATCCACTTGACGACCTCGGCGTCGTCCGGAACGATCCGGCTGTACGCCTCGTAATGCTCCATCGCGCACGTGTAATCCCCGAGATACAGGTCGCACAGAATCGCAAGGTTCCTGTGCGCATATTGATAGTCGGCGGACTGTGCCAGGGCCGCCTCATAACTCTTGCGCGCCTTCGCAAACTGTCCTTTGCGCCGCTGCACCATACCGAGTTCGTTATAGGCGACAGGCTGTTTTGGATCCGATTCCAGCGCCTTGTTCAGGCTGGCCTCGGCGCGGTCCAGGTCGCCGGTGCGGGCGTATGCAATGCCGAGACCGATGTGCGCTGCCGTCAATCGAGGCATCTTCTCGGTCATTTTGAGCAGCAAGGCAATGCCCGGTTCGTACCGCTCCTCCTTCAGCATGCCCACTGCCGACGCGTAGGCCGCGCGCATTTGATCCGTGACGGCCACGCCCTGCGTGATCGCGTTGTCCGATGTCGAGTGGTTGGAGACCTGCAACACCGTCGATCCCTCCACATGACTGTCGATCGCGCCGAGGAAGCCGCTGCTCGTTTCGTGTTTCGCGTAGCGGCCCGGCATCAACTCGGTGAGCCTGTTGAGGCTCTTCTCGGTCCACGAGTTGAAGACGCCGGCGTGCAATAACTCCATGTTCTTCTCGTGTACGTTGATGGCTTTTTCCTCGAATGGAAACGCTGCCTCATCGAGGTTGTTCTTGAACTCCTCCAGGTCCTCTGGTTTCAAGTCGTCCGGCCGCTCCGACTCGAGCAGTGACCGACTGAAATTGGAGTAGGTCTCAGCCATGTAAAACGTCGCTGCCGCCGTGACCTCGTCGATTCCGTAATCCACCAGCTTGCCCAGGGCCGCAATCGTGGCATCCATGCGTTGCTTCTTATCCTGCAGGCTGGTCTCGAAGGGTTGCCGCAGCTTCACGACGACGAAATCCCCATAGAGCTGCTCTGCGAGGACGAGGGCCGAACGCGCCGCAATCGTCCGGGTCCGGCCGGTCCTTTCCGACCCGGCACCCGACTCGGCACTTACAATTTCTTCCAGCTGCTTGTGATAGAGCGTCTCGTCGTGCTCGGCCTTGTACATCTCGGCGATCTTGAACCGGGTCTCGATGGCCATCTCTATCGGCTTGGGAAACGCTTTAACGTACCGGTTGTACGCATCCAGGGCGCGATCTCGGGAATTGGATTGCGCGTAGAGGTCTCCCGCGTCGAGCAGCGCCTCACCGCGTAACGCCGGATCGTCGGACTGGGATGCGATGCGGTCGTATTCGCTGGCGGCGTGCGATAACTCGCCGTTCTGTCGGTAGGCGTAAGCGATCTGTTTGGTGGCCTCAAGCTGCAGTTTGTTCTGCGGGAAGGTAGTGCGAAACGCTTCAAGCACATCCACCGCCGCCTTCCAGTCCTGCATCCGGATTAGAGCGGCACCCGCGTCGTACTCGGCGGTCGCACGGATAGATGACGTAGGCGCCGTTGTGCGAATCCTCAGGAAATGGTCCGC
>WNFX01008365.1_pt1 | contig 13864 bp, 8 predicted proteins | sample 5400111 | NCBI WGS metagenome assembly WNFX01 (sample SAMN13153363, study PRJNA577476) | soil metagenome | isolation source: 40 cm soil or saprolite under grassland replicate 1 | place: USA:California | collected 2016-06-15
ATTGCGCGAGGAGCAAACGTTCAGTCACAGGATGTAATTATGCCGTATACAGAACGTGACGTGTCCAGTGTTCGGCCGCGTGGCGGCAGCCGCGTCGCACTCGTCCCGAAAGCGCTGAACCGCCCCGGCGCCGGTTTCCGGCGCCGTTGGATCGTCAGGCGTCGATGCGCGACGGGTCAAGCTCGGCGGCGGCGCCCACGATAAATTCGCGGCGGGGGGCGACCTCGTTGCCCATCAGCAGGTCGAACATGCGGGCCGCATCGGCGGCATCTTGAATGCGGATCCGGCGCAGGGTGCGCCGCCGCGGGTCCATCGTCGTCTCCGCCAGCTGTCCGGCGTCCATCTCCCCCAGGCCCTTATAGCGCTGCAGCGGCTCCTTCCACCGCTGGCTCTTGCGCTCGAGTTCGAGCAGGGTACGGTGCAGCTCCGCATCGGAGTAGGTGTACCTGTACTTCTGCGCGCCCTTGCGAGGATTGATCAGCTCGATCCGGTGCAACGGCGGCACCGCGGCGAACACCCGGCCCGCGTCGAGCATCGGCCGCAGGTACCGGTGAAACAGGGTGAGCAGCAGGCACCGGATGTGCGCGCCGTCGACGTCGGCGTCGGCCATGAAGATGCACCGCTGGTAGCGGGCCGCGTCCAAGTCGAACGTGCGGCCCGAACCGGCGCCGAGCACCTGGATGATGGCCGCGCACTCGGCGTTCTTCAGCATGTCGGCCAGGGACGCCTTCTGCACGTTCAGGATCTTTCCCCTGATCGGCAGCAGCGCCTGGAACTCAGAATCCCTGGCCAGCTTGGCCGTGCCGAGAGCGGAGTCGCCTTCGACGACGAACAGCTCGCTGCGGTCATCGGCGGACCGGCAGTCCACGAGTTTGGCGGGCAGCGCCGAGCTGGCGAGCGCGCTCTTTCTCCGCTGGTTCTCCCGGTGCTCGCGGGCGGCGATGCGGGCCTTGGCCGCGGAAACGACCTTTTCGAGCACCGCGCGGGCCTGCAGTTTCTGCCCCCGCCGGGGCGCGGTGAAGAACGATCGCAGCTCCTGGCTGACGACCTGAGCCACGATCTTGGAGGCGGGCGGGGTGCCGAGCACCTCCTTGGTCTGACCCTCGAATTGTGGCTCGGGCAGCCGCACCGCGATCACTGCGGTCAGCCCTTCGGCCACGTCTTCCTTGGAAACCGGGTCGTCACCGTTCCTCAGCAGCCGTACGGCCCGCAGTTGCTCGTTGAAGGTACGCACGAGTGCCCGCTCGAAACCGACGACGTGGGTGCCGCCCTTCGGCGTCGCGATGACGTTGACGAACGACCGCGCGACGGATTCGTACCCGGTCCCCCAGCGCAGCGCGACGTCCACGGTGAGCTCGCGCTCCACGTCCGCGGGCGTCATGTGGCCCTGCTCGTCGAGGACAGGAACGGTCTCGGTGAAGCGTCCGGACCCCGACAGCCGCAGCACGTCTGTGACCGGCTCATCGGGCGCGAGGTGCGCGCAGAACTCACTGATACCGCCGTCGAAGCGGAACTCCTGCTCGGCCGGCCCGGCGGCGGCACCGCCGGGATCGGGATCCCCGCCGCGCCGGTCGAGTACGCGGACGGTGAGACCGGGCACCAGGTAGGCCGTCTGGCGGGCCCGTTCGGCGAGCGATCCGAACGGGATCCCGGCATCCCGCAGGAAGATCTGCCGGTCGGGCCAGAACCGAATCCGGGTGCCGGTCACCCGCTTGGCGATCCGTCGCACCTGGCGCAGGCCCTTCCTGCGGGTGAACGCCGCCTGCGGGCCCTCGCCCGCGAACTCGCCGGGCACGCCGCGGCGGAAGCTGACCGCGTGCGTGTGACCGCCGCGATCGACCTCGACATCCAGCCGCGCCGCGAGCGCGTTGACCACCGAGGCGCCCACCCCGTGCAGGCCACCGGACGCGGTGTAGGAGCCGCCGCCGAACTTTCCGCCCGCGTGCAGCCGGGTCATCACCAGCTCTACCCCGGTGAGCCCGGTCTTGGGCTCGATATCGACGGGGATCCCCCGGCCGTCGTCGCGCACCTCGACCGAGCCGTCCTCGTGCGCCGTGACCTCGATGCGCGTGCAGTAACCGGCCAGCGCTTCGTCGACCGAGTTGTCGAAGATCTCCCATAGGCAGTGCAGCAGGCCGCGGCTGTCGGTTGACCCGATGTACATGCCGGGGCGCTTGCGGACCGCGTCGAGCCCGTCGAGGACCGAAAGATGATGCGCCGTGTAGGTGTCAGCGCCGGAAGGTTCGCCGGCGCCGAGCGCGGTGGTGGGGGCGGTCACGGGTGGCTTCCTCCAGGCGCGGGTCCATGGCCGGGGCACGGCCGGATTCCTCAACGCAGTGCTGGCCCGGGGGGCGACCCCGGAACCCCCGTCAGGGTAGCCGGTCCGGCTGACAGCCCGGGCCAGGCACGCCGCAGAGCTTCCCATGAACGCGCAGAGTAGCCAATTGTGGCATTTCTGTGAGCGAATACCGTGACCTCGCAGTACGCACGCGTTAGAGTAAGTCGCCAGTGACTTAGGTCACTCCCCGAGAGACTTTCGCTCGTGGCGTACGAAGAGTCGGATCGGGAACGTGGTGGTCCGGCTAGGTGTTGTGCTGTGCTGAGAGAATCGTTTAGCAGCCGGAACGGACAGGAAGCCAGCTGAAGGCGAGGAAGCGACGTTGACCGGAGCTCTAGCCCCCACCAAACCGCTCACCCCCGCGGACCGGTGCGACCGCTGTGGTGCCCAGGCATTCGTACGCGTCGTGTTTCCCAGCTCAGGAGAGTTGCTGTTCTGTGCGCACCACAACCGGCAGCATGGCCAGGCGCTGGCCAAGGTAGCGACGGAAATCCAGGACGAGACGGAACGGCTCTCGCGTATCTCCGCGGAGACGCGCGAGCGCTGATGCGGTTAGTTGCCGGCGCCCGGCCGCCCCGAAGGGTGGCCGGGCGCCGGCTCGTCTGCGCTGAGACAATGTTGCTGAGACAATGCCGTCATGCGGCACTTGCGTGTTCTCGGCGGCTGCGGCGGCTGGCCGGAGGCCGGGCGGGCGGCATCGGGTTTCCTGATCGAGTGGGACGGCTTCAGAATCGTCCTCGACCTCGGCTACGCGACCCTCCCCCGGCTGCTCACGCGCTGCACCGCCGACCAGGTTGATGCGGTCGTCATCACCCACGGGCACGCCGACCACTGCGTGGATGCGCATGCGCTGTACCGCGCACGGGCCAATGCCGACACGAAGCTGCCCAGAATCCCGCTCCTGTGCGCCGACGGTGTCGTCGGACGGCTCGCCGCATTCGACCCCCGCGCCGACCTGCGCAAGGTTTTCGCGGTACATGACGTCTACGAGCAGCCGTGGCCGCAGCGCGCGGGGCCGTTTAGCATCAATGGTTTTGATCTTCCGCACCATGTGCCCAACGTCGGCGTCCGGCTCGCGACGCCGGAGATGACACTGGCTTACACCGGCGACAGCGGTCCCGATCCGGCGCTCGCGGACCTCGGCGCCGATGCCGACCTGTTCATCGTCGAGGCGACCATGCAGGGTTCGCCGCCCGCCGATCAACCGGGGCGGGCACGTTACGACCTTACGGCTGGCGAGGCAGGAGCATGGGCCGCCCGCGCGGGCGCGCGGCGGCTCATGCTGACCCACTTCTGGCCCGGCAGCGATCGGGCGGTCTCGGTGGCGGAGGCGGCCGCGGCATTCCCTGGCGAGATCCTCACCGCTGAGGAGGACCTCGTCGTCGCGCTGGGCTGATCCCGCTGCGGGTGGTTGACTCGCCTGTAGAGCGGGAGGAGCGACAGTGGCGCACAAGAACGGCAAAGCGAGGACCGCGGCCGGTAAGGGGAAGATCGCGGATGCCAAACGGCTGCCGCGGGGGATCTACGAGGAAGAACTGTTTCGCCTGCAGGCGGAGCTGGTCAAGGTTCAGGAATGGGTGCGCGCGGAGGGTGAGCGCGTCGTCGTTATCTTCGAAGGGCGTGACGCGGCAGGTAAAGGCAGCACGATCAAGCGGGTCACCCAATACCTCAATCCCCGTGTCGCCCGGATCGCCGCGCTGCCCGCACCGACCGAACGCGAGCAGACGCAGTGGTATTTCCAGCGCTACGTCGAGCACCTGCCCGCCGCGGGCCACATCGTGCTGTTCGACCGTAGCTGGTACAACCGGGCCGGCGTCGAGCACGTGATGGGTTTCTGCTCGAAGCAGGAGTACAAGAGGTTCCTGCACCAGTGCCCGATCTTCGAGCGGCTGCTCGTCGAGGAGGGGATCCTGCTCCGTAAGTACTGGTTCTCGGTCAGCGACGCCGAGCAGCAGACCCGGTTCAAGTCCAGGCTCGATGATCCGATGCGCCGCTGGAAGCTGTCCCCCATGGACCTGGAGTCGATCACCAGGTGGGAGGACTACTCGCGGGCGAAGGACGAGATGTTGGTGCACACCGACATTCCCGAGGCGCCGTGGTATGTGGTCGAGAGCGACGACAAGCGGCGCGCGCGGATTAACATGATCGCCCACCTGGTGTCGAGCATCCCCTATCACGACGTCCAGTGGCGGCCGCTGGACCTGCCATCGCGCCCGGCCGCGCAAGGCTACGTGCGGATGCCGCGCGACGAACAGACGTACGTGCCCGACCACGCGGCCTCGCTGGCCAGCGCCGCGAACGGGGCGCGGCGCGCACGGTGACCCGGCGCGCCGCCCCGGCTCCCGCCGTTCCTACGGCCCGAGATGCGCCCGGGCCGCCGCGGCCACGATCTCGTCCTGTTCGGCGCTGGTCAGCAGGCCCGCCGCGAGCCAATCGGCCGAGATCCTGGCGACCACGCTCTGGAACTGGCCCTGGCCGGCGAAAGGCGCCTCGTTCCAGACCAGGTCCAGGAATGTAAAGCCGTCGCTTCGCTGGTAGTTAGGCACGCCGGAGTCCACTGAACCGAACACCACCTCCGGCTCGAACCGATGGAAGTAAACGTGGTACGGGTTGGTGTCGTCGTTGTAGAACGGCGCCAGGGTGTAGCCATTCGTCGCGAACGTCATCGGGGTTCCCGTCGGTTTGATCGCGTTGGCAAGATTCCCCGACAGGGTGAAGTCCTTGTAGAAACTGAAGTCCAGGTACGTCTTGGTCGCGCTCTGGACCACCAGCGGTATCGGGCCGTAGGCGATGCACTGTGTTTGCGGCTGGTCGAGGGTTCTTTCCATGCGCAAGCTGAACGGCATCGATATGTCGATCGTATCTCCCGGCGCCCACGTCCTGCTGAGGGTTACGTAAGTCCCCGCGACGGCGCCAAGACTCTGCCTAACACCGTTTACCTTTACCGTGAAGCCCTTTTGCACCCAGTAGGGTACCCGTAGCTTGATGTCGAGCGGGCCGTTACCGTGCACGGTCAGTGTGGTTGCTCCAGTGGGGTCGGTCGGGTAGTTCGTCGACTGTTCGATCGTAAAGCCTTTTTCCGGCCAGTTGAGCGTGGCGGCCATATAGAGGTTGACATAGAGCGTCGAGCCATCGAGCGAGCGGAAGTAAATTGATTCCTGGAACTTGGTGTGGTCTTCCGGCCCCGTGCCGCCATCGCAGTCACCCAGATTGCCGCGATAGGCTCGCACCGCACCTGGATTCACCGGCAGGAAATAGGTCACGAGGGGATCGTTTGCGCTGCTTGCATTCTGCCGCCGCGAGATGATCTGGCCATAGAGGCCCCGCTCGTAGTACTGCATGTACTTGGGGTCTGGGTTGTGGAAGAACAGGCGCCTGCTCAGCTTGAGCATGTTATACAGCGGACAACCCTCTGCATTGGACGTCTGTATTGTAGCCGCGATGACATCTCTCGCCCCGAAGATCTCGCCGGAGCCTGCCATTCCACCGTCCACGTAGATACGGTGCGGGACAACCATCTCCCAGAAATTCGCCGCCGCAGTATAGTAATCGGACCGGTTGTAGTAGTCCGTTTCCTTCGCGTAGTCGAAGATCTCCAGATAGCCCTGGTACTGCGGGATGTGCTGGTTAGCGTGCTCACCGGCGAGTATATCCTGGTTATGGATGGCTGCGTCGAACAAGTATGTGTTGACGAAGCATTCGGCCGTTTTCAGGTTATTCTCGTTGCCCGTAAGAGCATAGAGATCGGCGAGCACCACAGGCATCGCGTTGTATTCACCGGCGATGTATATCTTCCACATCTTGTCCAGCTGGGTTCTGGGCAGGTGGCCAAGCCTGCTGAAGGCCCAGTCGGCCATGCCCTGCGCGATCGTCAGCGCCTGCTCGTTGCCGGCCAGCAGGTGGGCATCCACCAGACCCCTCATGATCATGTGGCACGTGTACCACGGTGCCCAGATCGTGGGATAGGTCGCGTACTGCTCAAGGAGGATGAACTGAGTCTCTGGATATGCGGCCAGGTATCCGGCGTGGCTCGGGCCGGGTGCGCCGGTGCTTCCGGTGAATACGGTCGCATCGCGGCCCTGGCCCGAGGCGTCCGGGGCAGCCGTGCCGTCGGTTTCATCGAACCGGTACCAGGCGACGTTCCCGCCGCCAAGTCCCCCGTCCGCGCTGCTGGTCAGCGCTTGAATCTCCGCACCGCTGAGCGCGCGGTCGTAGATCTGGAACTCGTCGACCGCTGCGTTCAGGTCGGGGTCACCATACTGAGACCGGCCGATCCAGTTGTTGCCGGTAGCGCCGAGGCTCGACGGCGTCAGCGTCATGCCGGTGTTCGCGGCGACCTGCGCGCCGTTGACGTAGAGGGTCCCCGTATTGCCCGCCAGGGTGACCGCGACGTGCGTCCACTGATTGGTGGGTAATGCGCCACTCTGGCTAATCTGCTGCTCGCCGCCGCCGCCACTCGCGGTGATAGCGAACCGCGGGCCAGCGCCCGCGCTGACCGTCAGGAACATGTAATGGCTCGTCCCGGTGCCGAAATCGAAGATCCGCGACCACGTCGTGATCGCTGCCGGGTTCACCCAGCAGGCGATCGTGAAGTCGGTGAGGCCGTTCACGATTCCCGTGGGCAGGACGACGTACTGTGCGGTGCCACTGAGTTTCACCGCGTTGCCGAACTTCCCGGCCACCCAGCTGACGGGAGGCGGCGGCGGGGCAGGCTGGCCCACGGTGGCATTCAAGGCATCCTGACATTGGCCGAGTGCGGTGACCATGTAGTCGAGCTTGTCCTTAAAGGCAGAATCACCGCTGCCCGCATAGGCCTGGGCCAACAGGGTCATGAAATGCCCGGCCGAGTGACCACGCAGATTACCGTCCGGGGTGTCCCAGCCTCCCACGGGCCGGGAGCCCGGCGGGTTAGGGAGCCCGGCGTTGGTGCGGAAGTTGTAGAGCATGTTGTCGACGGGATAGCTCCGGGCAAAGTTCAGCATCAGATCCCGGTGCGCCGAGAACAGGCCATCGCCCAGTGTCACCTGGCTCAGCGGGAAGTCCTTGAGCGCCCAGCTATCAGGAACCGGGAGCCCCGCCCGGGATGCCGGATCCGTCGCCGGCGACGCCGCCGCCAGCGCGGTGCCCCCGGTGCCCGCGAGCAGCGCCATTGCGGGCGATGCACCGGCGGCAAGCGCGCCAAGGCGCAGGGCATCGCGACGGGAGATTCCCTGCTTCATTCCTTTGCTGTCCTTCATTTTCTGCTCCTCCGGTGACTCGGCAGTCGACCAGGGTGCATCTCACCCGGCAGGGAACAGCGGGCTGGCGGTCGGTCCATAGGATCGCCGGAAACCAGCCAGGCACCGTCAGCCAAGGTGGTACCACCGGTCTCGTGCTGGATCTGGACGGGCCACGAACTGCATCAGGCCGTCATGGGCCGGCCGCCGGGCCCCATCTGGTGGCTCGGTGAGCGGCTCGGTGCGTGCCTGCGAGGCAGGATACGGGGCTAAGTTGTTAGCGCTCACACATCTCGTGGCCGCGTGACTTGCGCGAATGTCGAGAACTCCAATGCGATGCTTGGCGGCGTTGCGGTGAGGCCGGCCACGGCGCCTGGCGCCTACCTGGGCGGCAGGCAAGGCAGCACGTTTGTTAGCGCGCACAAAATCGAGCGTCGACCTCGTTCGCCCAGTTGTCAAGGGCGTCTCACGCGCAGCGGGGGTTGAGAGCGCCTCAGCAGGCGACGACAAGGACACGGCCGCGGGCGGGCGGGGGCGTCAGAGGCGGGCGGGCGCGTCACAGGCGGGCGGGCGTGACGGCGTGGTGTAACGGCGGCCAGCGCCCGGAATGCCGGTGGGTCCGGGCAAGGCCGTTATGGCCGGACCGGACCCACCGGCATTGCCGGACGCACGGACTAATCGATCGTGTACCGAGCGAGATCAGTCGAGGTAGTCGCGGAGCACCTGGGAGCGCGAGGGGTGCCGGAGCTTCGACATGGTCTTGGATTCGATCTGGCGGATCCGCTCCCTGGTGACGCCGTAGACCTTGCCGATCTCGTCGAGCGTCTTCGGCTGCCCATCGGTGAGCCCGAACCGCATCGACACCACTCCCGCCTCACGCTCGGAGAGGGTGTCGAGAACCGAGTGCAGTTGCTCCTGCAGCAGCGTGAAGCTCACCGCCTCACCCGGCTGGATCGCCTCGGAGTCTTCGATCAGGTCGCCGAACTCGCTGTCGCCGTCCTCGCCGAGGGGTGTGTGCAGTGAGATCGGCTCGCGGCCGTACTTCTGCACCTCGATGACCTTCTCGGGGGTCATGTCGAGCTCGGCGGCAAGTTCCTCCGGCGTCGGCTCGCGGCCGAGATCCTGCAGCATCTGCCGTTGGACACGAGCAAGCTTGTTGATCACCTCGACCATGTGCACAGGGATACGTATCGTCCGCGCCTGATCCGCCATGGCCCGGGTGATCGCCTGCCGGATCCACCACGTCGCGTAGGTGGAGAACTTGTAACCCTTGGTGTAGTCGAACTTCTCCACCGCGCGGATCAGGCCCAGGTTGCCCTCCTGGATCAGGTCAAGGAAAAGCATCCCGCGCCCGGTGTACCGCTTGGCCAGCGACACCACGAGCCGCAGGTTCGCCTCGAGCAGATGGTTCTTGGCCCGCCCGCCGTCCTCGGCGATCCACTCCAGGTCGGCGCGCCCGTCCAGGCCCAGACTGCTGCGGTCGGCCGCGAGCTTCTCCTCCGCGAACAGACCTGCCTCGATCCGCTTGGCCAGCTCCACTTCCTGCTCGGCGTTGAGCAGCGGCACCTTCCCGATCTGCTTGAGGTAGTCCTTCACCGGATCGGCGGTCGCGCCCGCCGCGGCTACCTGCGCCGCCGGGAGGTCCTCATCGTCGTCGCCGTAGACGAACGCCTCGTCGTCGCTGTCAGGCTCGCGCGCCGGGGTAGCCGCCTCGTCCGCCTCCGGCTCGGCGGCGGCCTCAGCAAGCTCCTCCGGGCTGTCAGGCGGATCGACGGGCCCGTCCGCCAGGGCCTCGACATCGGCCCCGACCGCAGCCACATCCCCGTCGATGTCGGCGGCAATCTCACCGGCGATCTCGTCGTCGCTGACGTCAATGTCGTCCAGGTCAGGGATGTCGTCAGAACCAGCCAGATCAAGGTCGTCGGCGTCGGCCGCGTTGTTCCGGCCGGAATCCGGCCCATCACCCGGCTCGGCGTCGCGCGGTTCCGCGTCGGGCGGCGCGACCCGGTCTGATCGCGTCTGGGCTGCTGTCTTGCCGGCGACACAGATACCTCTCCTGCGATCATCTGGCGAGATTAGGACCCTGCTATGAGGACCCGGTTGCTTGAACCGTGCCAGCACCACACTAGGCCGCCCCGGACGGTGCATCGTCCCAATCCGGTGGTCCGGCCGGTGCTGATACCGGCATTGCAGGTGCTCATATGCGCTCATGCGCAGCATTCGGCGCCACCTGCAGAACAAGAACCGTGACGTCATCATCTTGCTCATGACCGGCTAGCATCCGGTCAACTAGGTACTCAAGAAGCCTGTCAGGATGCGCGATTACCTCCGGTGATGCCTGTCCCGCGACCGCGACAAGCTCGTCAAGGCCGCGATCGAGGCCGCGATCGCGGCTCTCGACAAGTCCATCGGAATACCAGACCGCAGTGTTGCCTCGATGGAGCGGGAAAGCGTACTGCTTGCGCGGGCTCGCCCAGCCGAGCGGTGTACCCGCCGCGGTCGCGTCGAGCCGTGGTGGATGGTCCGGTGACAACAGCAGCGGTGGCAAATGACCCGCGTTTCCGCCCGTCCCTTCCCCGGTGACGGGATCGATCACAACGTAGGCGACCGTTGTCACCTGCTCATCGAGCTCGGTGGCCGCGAACAGCCGGTCGAGCCCGGTGAGAACTGCCGCGGGTCGCGGGTCGGTCAGTGCGAGCGCCCGCAGCGCGTTGCGGACTCTGCCCATGCCCGCCGCGGCCGTGACCCCTTTGCCCATCACGTCCCCGACGGCGACCGCGAGGCGACCGTCCGGCAGCATGAAGGCGTCGTACCAGTCGCCCCCGATCTCCATGTTGCTCGTGACCGGCAGATACCTCGCCTCAAGGACAATCCCTGGCACAGTCGGCAGCCGGTCGGGCAGCAGGCTGCGCTGCAGGGTTTCCGCGGTCGTGTGCTCGCGCTCGAACAGCGTGGCCCGCTCGACCGCGAGCGCGCACTGGCCGGCCAGCGCTTCGAGAAACACCCGCTCCTCTTCGGTGATTTTCCTGGGCCGGGCGAACGAGAACCGCAGCGCGCCAAGCGGCGCGCCGGCCGCGAGCAACGGCAGCCCGACCCAGGCGCGCTCGTCGGTGTGGTCGAGGAAGAGATCGAGGTCCGCTTCGGGCTCGAAATAGGCGCGCAGCGCATCAGGCGTCTCGACCAGGACGGGACGCCGGGTCAAGATCGCCGTTGTCATGATGCTCGGACGGTCAAGCGGGATGTCATCGCCATGGGAGCCGGGGAAATCTGGAATTCCGGCCGCGTTGATGGTCTTCAGGCGCAGCCGTTCGGAATCAAGCAGCGCCACCGCGGATCGGTCGGCGCCGATCGCCGAGCGGCCCACCTCGGTGATCACCTCGACCACCTGCTCAACGGTGAGCGCCTCGGCCAGCATGGAGGTGGCCTGCTGCAGCCGAGCCGTGCGCAAGGCCGCCGCTGACAGCTGCTCGGTCAGCCGCCCGCGCATCTCCTCGGCCTCGCGCTGGCCCGTGACGTCGGTGTTGGCGCCGACCCACTCGACCACCTCACCGTCGCGCATGATCGGCACGGCGCGCACGTCGTAATGCCGGTACGCGCCGCCGCGGGTGCGGACACGGTACGAGCCGTCGAACACCGCGCCGGTCCGCACGCACTCACGCCACGCCTGCTCAACGCGCTCACGATCCTCGGGATGGATAGCGTCCAGCCACCCACTGCCGAAATACTCGTTCAGCGTCTGACCCGTGATCGCCCGCCACTCGGGAGAATCCTCCGCGACCTCACCCGTGGGTGTCGTCACCCAGACCACCTGCGCGCCGGCCCTGACCAGCGAGCGGTACCGCTCCTCGCTCCGGCGGACCGCCTCCTCGCCGCGCTGGCGGTCGGTGACGTCGACCGCGATCAGCACGACTCCGGTGATCTTCTCATCCGGATCATGCGAGGGGAACCAGGACAGCGCCCAGTAGCGTACTTCCGCGTGACCATCCGGTTGAACATCAGACCCCGCCGGTGCCCCGGGCCTGCGCGCCTCGGGAACGACGGCCGTAGAAATCTGCTGATCGGCCTCGAACACCGGCTGGTCCTGGCTGAGCACCCGTCGCACCGCTGACTCGACCCGGCCGGCCAGGCCCGGCGGCCAGATCTCGGATGGCAGCTTCCCCAGATGCTCGCGCTGGCCGAGCCCGTGCAGGCGTGCGAGGGTCCCGTTGACCCGCCGGAACCGCACGTCTGGGCTGAAGAACGCGAACCCGATGGGTGCCTCTCGCAGCAGCGTCGCAAGCAGCGCAGAGTCGGAAACGGCCAGGCCGGACACGCGCGGCTGTGGCACTGATGTTTCCGTACTCACGCTGGAGACCCCGGCAACGGGGCGGCGCCTGCCATCCGATGGCTCCCTTCGGCCTTCGGCTTTCTGGGTGACGTGCGGTGTGCCCTGAATACAGCAGGCTATCGGTCTTCGCCTGGTACTGGGGACAGGTACACGCGAGACCCAAAGCGGTCAGACCGCTCGGATAGCCCCGTGTCGGCAAGTGCCTGCATCCATGCCGCGGGCGGCCGCAGCCGCGAATAGCACACCTCACGCCCCCGGTCATGGCTGGCGGCCGCGACCGGGATCTTGTCGATCAAGTCATCAGTGTACGCGGCGTTCGGCGAGATCATCGGATTTGGGGGATCATGCCGACCTCCCTTCCCGCGGATCTTGGCGTGCTGGCCCCGGCCGGGGCCGAATTGGACCTGCTTGATGGGGAACGGTTCGATACAAGCCAGAAATCTACTGAAAATCCATGAATGCCCACGTCAGAGCGCTCGTGAACGATAAGAAGACAATTATTGTCCGCGCCACATATCGCCATTTCGGCCATGGCGTCTTACACTAGGTAACGCCGAAGCTCCAACCGGCGGCTACCGGGGGCGCCCACTTGGGCATGGCTGCCGCGGCAGCCCTGCTGGGCTCACAAAAGCCAGCGGGACACTCCTTAGCACAAGTACGAGCTGCGGCTAGACAGATGTAACAAGCGGTTTACGTCGCAGGCTCTTGACAGTGCGCGCAGCGGCGCTGGAATGGGACTTGCGGCAGCACCGCGTTGCCTCAGCCACGCCGACAGAGGTCCGAGATGCAGGCAGTGATCCAGCGCGCTAGTTCAGGCCCGCAAACACAGCAGGTTCTCCGCACGGACCTGACCACCCGCGAGACGGCGATCCGGCGGCTCACCGCCGAGTTTCCCGAGCTGGCGGCCGCCGCGATTGAACGTTGTGTCACCGACACATTGATCTGCGCGGAGCACCTGGGACTGGCGATCACCGCCAGTCTCATCGAACGGGTCGCACGCGAGCACCTGCTCGGCGTGCTGAACGCGGTGCCGCCGTCCGGCACCACGAGGTGCCCGTACGGGATCATCCCGTAACGGGTTCGACGCCAGGGGTCCGATAGCGGATCCTGGCCACGGGGACGACAAGCAAGGGGATCCCCGCGGCGAGAGTGCCATGCGGCACTCGAGTTGGCGTCGGTTTGCGGTGCCTTATCTGCCGACGGCCCGCGCGGTAGGGCATCTGCCGACGGCCCGCGCGGTCCAGCGCGGTCGCGACGGCCGCTGCGCGCGGGAACTAGCGCGAGATGAGCCGAACGAACCGCCCGTGTAGCGATGGCGTAGCGGTCGGCGAATCTGAGAAGCTTGGACCGCAAACCAGGCGCGCGAGGAACCGGCCGCGGGCGTGGATCGGCCAGAAGAACCGCAACGTGGGCGACGCATGCACGCCGCAGAGCACACGGGCAGAGAGGCATCCAAGGAAACAGCGTGAGCCAACGCCGTAGCAAACCCCCCGGCGGCCAGGGTCCGCACGGCGGCTCGCGCCGTGGCGCGCGAGACGGGCCCAGCGATGGCAGGCCAGGTCATGGATCGGCGGCAGCTTCGAATGAGCCGCCGCACGCGCTCTTCGCAGAGATGCTCCGCGCCGCCCGCGAGCTGCTCGCGGTGCGCAGCCCGCTGGACGCCGAGCTCATGGTGAGCGAGATACTCGGCACCTGGTGGGGACAGCGGCTGGCACGTGACGCGCAGGGGACACGCGTCCGGCGCGGGGCGGCGGACCTAGAGGAAGTCGTCGGCGAGGGGCTTGTCGCGCATGCCGCCCGCCAGGAAAGCCCCGCGGCGCTCGCGCTGCTGGCGGGCATCGCGTGCCTGGGCACCGCTCGCCAGGCGGCACAAGCCGAGCAGGCCGCCCTCGGGCTGATGGAGCGCGGCGTGCCGCGGCCGCGCTGGGCCGACCAGGTCGGCAGGGTGGCACCCGGCGACTGCTACGTGAACCGCGACGTCTA
>WNFX01004383.1_pt1 | contig 13854 bp, 10 predicted proteins | sample 5400111 | NCBI WGS metagenome assembly WNFX01 (sample SAMN13153363, study PRJNA577476) | soil metagenome | isolation source: 40 cm soil or saprolite under grassland replicate 1 | place: USA:California | collected 2016-06-15
CCTACGGCGCGAGCTGCTGGCCCAACCACCGGGTCACAACGGCAACGAGGAGGTGGTCGCCGAGACTGGCACCACCGCCGCGTAATATCCCGCAGGAGCCTGCGTCCGGGGCCGTTTACACCGCTCCTGAGACGCCACCTCGCTACGGCTCCCGTTCATCTCTTTTGGGTGATGCCGGCCAGGCGTGGCAGCGATACAGCTGGCCATACAGGTAGGAGGGATTTCAGAGCCGCAATCCGGGTTCTGTGCAACAAGGGGCACATCATGATCTGGGCAATCCTCGCGCTGCTGGGCGTTCCCCTGTGGCTGTGCGCGATCGGCATCCTCGCCTTGTTCTTCCGCAACCGCGGCCTCCGCAAGCGGGCTGCTGACATCCCGATGCGGCTGCGGCTTGATGCCAAGGGTCGCTGGCACCGAGGGCATGGGCTGTGGGTCCACGACGTGCTGGGCTTCCGCGGCAGCCCCGCGACCTGGAACGAGGCGCTGCTGTGGGCGGCCAGCGCTACCCGCCGTGAGCTGACCTCCGAGGAGGCCCACAAGTTCCGCAGGCTTGATCAGCCGGTTGCAGCGACCTTCACCGCCATCGACGGCCCTGCCTTCGAGGCAGTCACGACACGCCAGCACCTGCCGCTCCTGCTCGGCCCATTCCCACAACCCCACCCGCAGGTGGAATCCAGGTCATAGGCCGGCAGTCGAGCCTGGTCGTCGCTGGGCTCCAGGGCGACTTCGTCGACGTCGGTGGGGCGGCGGCCGGCCGCCAGGAATCGGTGCGACCAGCCGCGCTCGCCTCGGGCGTGGACGCGGCGAACGCGCTGTGGATCGTGCTGCTTTGACTCCTGCACCGGCGGCGGCCGTGTGCCGGCGATCGCTTCCGGCTCCTAGCGAAGGTTCAGGCGAGTGCCGACCTCTACGCGCCGAGCCCGAGTTGCTGCGCGCGTTCGACCGCCTGACTACGGGACGACACGCCGAGCTTGCGGTGGATCGACATCGCCTCCTTCTTGACTGTGTGCTCGGAGAGGTACAGCCGCTCGCCGATCTCCCGGTAGGTCAGCTGCGTGCGCAGCAGCGGGAGCAGACGCAGCTCGGCCTTGCTGAGCGACGAGGCACCCCCAGTCCCACCCCCGATCCCGGAGGCCTTGGAGCGTAGCTGGGCGGCCTGCTCTGGCAGGGTGCCAAGGTCGGGTCGCCGCCGCAGGATGTCGTTGGCCTCCCGCAGGACCGCCCTGGCCCCGGCGAGGTCGTCCAGCGCCAGGTAGACACGCACGAGCTCAAGCAGCGCCTGGACCGCGAGGTGCGGCATGGCGTAGGTGAGCAGCGGGCGCAAGCGAGCGGCCCGGGCGAGCTGCTGGTGGGCCCGTGGCACGTCGCCTTCGTGCGCGGCCGTGCGAGCCACCACCGCATGGACCAGGGCGCTTGTCATGTAGTCCTCCAGCCGCCCCGCCCGGACGGTCGCAAGCGCTTGCTCGGCGAGGGCGGCGGCCTGGGGCCAGTCGTGGCGTGCCATCGCTACCATTGCGCGTTCGGCCAGGGCGACCGAGGCGCCCGGCAGCGCCCGGGCATGCATGGCGACCTGGACCGTGTGGGCCAGGATGGGGTCGGCGCGGTCGGCCTGGCCGGCCAGCACGTTGGCCATCCCCAACGTGGCTAGCGCCGCCGCGCGCCATGGGCTGGCTGGGGCCAGCCCGGCCACCGCGGCCTCTGCGTCGGCGCGCATCCGCTCCACGCCGTTGCGGCACAGGAACGCGCGCAGCAGCGCCAGCGGGGCCTCCACCGTACTAGGTTCTTGGCCCGTCCCCGTCGCGACCGCGCCGCGTTCGGCCGCCTCAGCCCAGCGCTCGGCAGCAGCCGGCTGGCCCAGCAGTGCCTGCAGCAGGCCTCCTTGCACGGCGACCTGCGGGTAGCGGTCGATCAACCCCTGCTCGTCGAACCACCCGACCCAGCGGCGGACGGTGTCCACGCGCCCGCCGGCAAAGGCAGGTTGCCCCAGGCTAGCGACCAGGCCGGCGACCTGATCGGCGTCACCGGCGGCCTGGGCATGGTCAATGGCGGTCTCTGGCAGCCCGTTGGCCTGGCACCACGCCGCCGCCCGCAGATGGAGCTGGGCGACCAGCTCGGGCGCACGCCGCTCAAGCTCGGCGCGCAGCAAGCCGCGGAACAGGTGGTGGTAGCGATACCACCGCCGGTGGCGGTCCAGCGGGAGCAGCAACAGGTTCGAGCTCGCCAGCGATGCCAACACCTCGGCCGAACCGGTCGTGTCCAGGACCGCGTCGCACAGCGGCCCGCACATGCGGTCAAGCACCGCCGTGCGCGTCAGGAACGACACCGTCGGCGGCGGCAGGTGGGTCAGCAGCTCGTCCCACAGGTAGTCAGCGATGAACCGGTCAGCCCCCGAAAACCCGGCCCCACCCTGCCGCGGATCGCCTGCCGGCCCTTCCTTGAGGGTCAGCGCGGCAAGGTACAGCCCCACCGGCCATCCCTCCGTGCGCCACACCAGCTCGGTCGCCTCGGCGTCGCCAAGCTGCACCCCGGCACCCTCCAGCAGCGCGTGTGCCTCCCGCTGGTCCATCTTGAGCTGGTCGACCCCGATGGCCACGACCCGGCCCGGCTCGCCCCACAGCGCCACCGGCAGCCCGGGTGTGGTCCGGGCGGCCAGCGCCAGCTGCGACCCTGCGGGCAGGTGCGCCGCCACCTCGACCAGGGCGTCCAGGCACTGCGGGTTGTCGAGCGCCTCCACGTTGTCAACGACCAGGGCTACCGGCTGGGTCATCGCCGACACGGCGGCCGCCAGCCGGGGCAGGACCGTGCCTGTGACCAAGGCGCCTGGTGCGGCCAGGGCACCAAAGACTCCCGGGTCGATCGGCTCGATGCGGTCCAGGGCGACGGCGATGTAGGTCAGCAGGACCATGGGGTCGTTGTCGCGCCGGTCGACTGTGACCCAGCCGACGCGGCGGCCCTGGCGCCTGGCCCACTGGGCCAGCAGGGTCGTCTTGCCGTAGCCGGGCGGCGCCACCACGCAGATGACCGGCGCGGCATGCCAGGCGAGCAGCCGCTGGACCAGCACGGTGCGGGCCACGATCCCCGGGCGGGTCCATGGGACGCCGAGCTTGGACTCCACCAGCTCGAAGGCCGGCCTCACCCGGGACCGCGGGTCTCGCTCCAGACGATGGGGAGCACGCCCCTCGATGCTCGCATTCACCTCAGGCAGGGTAATCGCTGGCATGTACTGCTTCAACGCCAGAGCTTTGCGGGCGGAGGCGCGACGGAAGCCTTTGAGGGCGCCTGGCGTCCGGGCCGCGCGGGCTGCACCCCACGGTGGGACCTTGGCGTTCTGGAAGCGTAGGCCGGCGTCGCACCCAGTTTCACCCGGATCGGGTGAAGCCGGGGCGCCCGTCTCCGTTGTCTTCTTGATGGGGGAGGTCCAGCGTCTGGCCCACGACCTGGGCGCTCACGGCCCACCGGCCGCGACGTCGCCGCGTAGGGCGTGGTCGCCGGGGCGATCGGAGCAGAGGGGCAGGTCATGACTGACACGACCATGGACGTGCTGGTTGCTGGCTATCGGAGCATCGACGCGGCGCGGCAGGACTTCGACGCACTGGTCGAGCTGGTGAAGAGCAAGACGGTCACGGTCGAGGGCGCGATCCTCGTCGGCCACGCCGAGGACGGCCAGGTGACGGTCGTGTCCACGGGCGACCATCTCGGTCGTCGGGGGCTTGGTTGGGGCGCGGGGGTCGGTCTGGTGGTCGGCCTGTTCGCGCCGGAGCTGCTCGCCTCGGTCGCGGTGGGCGCTGCGGGCGGCGCGATCGTCGGCAGGTTCGCCGACCACCGGCTGAAGAGCGGCATCCGCGACAAGATCGGCGAGAATCTCCCTGCGGGGTCGGCCGGGATCATCGCGGCCTTCCCGGACGAGCAGCGCCTGGCGATCGAACGGGCGCTGCCCGGCTCGCCGATGAAGTCGGTGGTCCAGTCGGACGAGAAGGGCCTCAAGGCGCTGCGGGCGTCCCTGGCCGAGGCGATGGGCAAGTTCAAGCCCGACCGCACCGTCCTGCCGATTCCCGACCGCACCTTTGGCGGGACGCTCGGGCGCACGCTGGACAGGTCGGTCGCCGACTGGAGCATCGTGCCCGGGCCGAAGGCGCCAGAGGGGGCGCCCAACGTGCTCGTCGTCCTCATCGACGATGCGGGCTTTGGGAATCCCGACACCTTCGGTGGCCCGATCGCCACGCCCAACATGACGCGCGTGCAGCGGATGGGGCTGACCTACAACCGCTTCCACGTGACCGCGGTGTGCTCGCCGACCCGTGCGGCCCTGCTCACCGGGCGCAACCACCATCGCGTGGGCTTCGGCTCGATCGCCGAGTACCCCGGGCCGTTCCCCGGCTACACGGCCGCCAAGCCCAGGAGTTGCGCGGCCGTCCCCCGCATCCTCAGGGACAACGGCTATGTCACCGGCGGCTTTGGCAAGTGGCACCTGACCCCCGACAACGTCCAGGGCGCCGCCGGCCCGTTCGACCACTGGCCCCCGTCATGGGGCTTCGACCACTGGTGGGGGTTCCTGAGCGGCGCCGCCGGGCAGTACGACCCGATCATCACCCAGGACAACTCGACGCTTGGCGTGCCGGAGGGCAAGGACGGCGCGCAGTACTACTTCCCCGACGACCTTACCGACAAGGCCGTCGAGTGGCTGCACGCGGTCCGCGCGCAGGACCCGGAGAAGCCGTGGTTCATGTACTACTCCACCGGCTGCAGCCACGCGCCCCACCACGTGGCCAAGGCGTGGGCCGACAAGTACAAGGGCCGGTTCGACGGCGGCTGGGACAGGTACCGTGAGGAGGTCTTCGAGCGCCAGAAGAAGCTCGGGGTCATCCCCCAGGACGCCGTGCTGACCGAGCGGCCGGAGCTGTTCCCGGCCTGGGACTCGCTGTCTGATGCCGAGAAGACGCTCTACACCCGCCAGATGGAGGTCTACGCCGGCTACTCGGAGAACGCCGACTGGAACGTCGGCCGGCTGCTGGACGCGATTGAGCCGCTGGGCGACCTGGACAACACGCTCATCTTCTACATCTGGGGCGACAACGGCGCCAGCATGGAGGGCACGCTCACCGGCTCGTTCAACGAGACCACCTTCCTCAACGGCGTCCCCCTCACGGCCGAGCAGCAGCTCAAGCTCATCGACGAGTACGGCGGCATCGACGCGCTCGGGGGGGTCGACACCGCGCCGCACTACGCATCGGCCTGGGCGTGGGCCGGCAACACGCCGTTCCAGTGGGGCAAGCAGACCGCCAGCCACCTCGGCGGCGACCGGAATCCCATGGTCGTCTCCTGGCCGGAGCGCATCAAGGACGCAGGCACGATGCGTTCGCAGTTCACCCACTGCGTCGACGTCGGGCCGACGATCCTGGAGGCCGTCGGGCTGCCCGAGGCCAGAGTCGTGGACGGCATCGAGCAGGAGCCGATGGACGGCACCAGCTTCTTGTATACCTTCGACCACGCCGGCGCCGCCGAACGCCACACCGTGCAGTACTTCGAGATGTTCGGCAACCGCGCCATCTACCAGGACGGCTGGTGGGCCTGCGCGAGGTTGGACAAGGCCCCGTGGGACCTCACCCCTGAGACGATGAAGCGGTTTGCACCAGGAGCCTACGACCCGGAGCGAGATACCTGGGAGCTGTACCACCTGCCCGACGACTTCACCCAGGCCAAGGACTTAGCAGCCCAGCACCCCGAGAAGCTGGCCGAGCTGAAGGAGCTGTTCTGGCAGGAGTCCGAGAGGAACCGTGCGCTGCCGTTGCTCGGCGGCCTGTCCATCTTCTTCGGTATCCTGCCACCGATGCCCACGACCACCAGGTTCACGTTCCACAGCGACGTCCAGAACGTGCAACGCGGCATGATCCCGCGCATCTACGGGCGCTCGTACGCCATCGAGGCCGACCTCAACGTCCCCGATGGCGGCGCGGAGGGCGTGCTGGTCGCCAACGCCGACTTCATCGGTGGGTTCGCGCTGTGGGTCGACGACCACGGCCACCTGCAGCATAGCTACTCGATGCTGGGTATCCAGCAGTACAAGCAGGTGTCGGACGTGCCGGTCCCGACCGGCGACGTCACCGTCCGCATGCAGTTCGACGCCGACGAGGAAAAGCCCGGCACCGGAGGCACGGTCTCCCTCTACGCCAACGACACCCAAATCGGCCAGGGCCGGATCGAGCGGACCGTGCCCATCGCCTTCTCGAGCTACGCCGGCATGGACGTGGGTCGCGACAACGGCCTCGTCGTCGACCGCGCCTACAAGGACAAGGCGCCCTACGCCTTCACCGGGGCGGTCAAACAGGTGGTCTTCGACCTGAAACCGCAGGCGCACGAGGCGGAGAAGGCGATGCACCAGCACACGGCCAACCACGCGGTCGCCGCCGGGGTCGCCGGCTGAAAAGGAGGAAGGGTATCTCTGCTGCAGCCATCTGGCGATCACGCTGCCCCTGGGAAGGCGAGGAGAACCCCGTTTCTCCGGTACACGGCGATCGGTTCCCACGGCCTAGGCGAACCGTCATACCCTCCCGCCGCCCCCTTCGAGAGCTGGGCGAGGAGGGTACCGCTACGGGTCGGGAGGGAGCACGGCTTCGTTCGGCGGGGGTCATGCGACCTTCGCGCTGGAGACGCGCACGCGTTGGCGATTGCTGGCCGACCAGCTGGAGCCGGGGCGGTGGGGACGAAGCGGATGGCGTAGCGCTCCTCGTCGATGCATCTGGTCTGCGCGTCGACGCAGCGCAGGATCCCACAGCGGTAGCTCGCCATCACCTACAAGGATGAGGTCATCGAGGCTGGCACGACTCGGCACCGGAGCCCGGGGTTCTGCATCGGTTAGTTGTCAGCAGGGTGTCAGCAACAGCACCGTGCGAGCCCACACAGAGCAGGACGGCAAGGCCCTTGACCGCCCCGCCGACCTGGTGCGACGTGGTGTCAGGGGCGGCGCCGTAGGGTCCTGTTTGCCGGTGTAACTGGGATGGCATGCAAGAGGTCAGGGGTTCAAATCCCCTCAGCTCCACTTCCAAGGAAATCCCTGTGTAAGAGGCATGTCCGAGTTTCCTCGCGCCCCGCTCGTCGCCGGCATGGCGCTCTGTTACGCATGGCCGGACCGGTGAGCCAGGTCTTCCGCCAGTTCCCTGTCAGGGCCAGACGGCCGCTGCGTATGCGTCGAAGTTGATCGCGGGAATGGTCGCCAAGGCTTGCAGCCGCTTGAGAAGCCGCAGCGTGAAGTAGATCACGGATGTCTCCGCGTCGCTGGTGGCAAGGCTGTCCGGTTGCGACGGGTCGGACACTTCGAAGCCGCCGTGCCGCAGGACACATCCGAGATCGAGCACCTCGTCCTCGCTACGTGCAGTGAGCGCTCGCCGGAATGGGTCGCCGAACAGAGGTGACCAGTCGCTGTCCAGCGTGAGGATGCCGCCAAGAATCCGTGGCAGCGGGCGTGGCTCGTAGACGCCGCCCGCATGAGGGATCGGGGCCGAGGTGCGGATGAGCCTACGCGCCGACGCGATCTTCCCGCCGACGTACTCGACCTGTTCCTTGTTGATCTGCTGCTTGATCTCGAAGACTGCGTAGACGCTCTCGGCCGGGATGAAGCGGGCGCCTCCGACCTCGAACAGCAGTGGCGAAAAATGCCGATCGTGGATCACGACATCGAGCTGCTCGCTGCGGCACTGGTTCGTGTCAACGACGAAGGCTTTCGAAACGCCATACCGCTGGGGCAGGAAGTCCCGCAGCATGGCGGCCCAATCCAGCTCGGTCGCATCCCCCAGCGTCCCTGGATGGTCGGCGACCGTGCGGCTCAGGCCGAGGTCTGCGAGGAGCTGCTGCTGTCGCGCGATGAAGGCGGCACGCAGATCGAACCGTGGCGGCCCGGACGACCGGTCAGTGTTGTCAGCTGCCGGTTCCGGTCTGGCTGGGTCGCCATTCAGGGCTGGGGGCATCGTGTTCTCCTGGCTGCGCACAAGTGGCAGGTGATCGTGGTCGCGGCAGGCCGAGCCGAGCGGCGCGAATGTGGCCATTGTGGGCGACACGCACATCGAGGCGGCCGCCGGGCTGGTGGACGAGCAGGGCAAGCGGCTTGGCGTACTGGCTGGATGCGCGACGCAGGGACAGCTCATCGGTCGGGCTGGCGTCCAGTATGGCGGGATGGCTGTGCCAGTCCCCGACATAGCCGAGCCACGGGTGGCCCAGATCACGCAAGGCAGCGTCCAGCGTCGCTTGCGCGGCGTCCTCATGGCGCGTCCAGGTGTTACTAGTGGCATCCGGGTCTGGCACTTCCACGGCGTGGCGGACGACCACGCTGGTGTCCTCCCACCAGCCCAGCAGCAGGCCGCCAGTCTCCCTGGGAGCGGCCTGTCCGGCTCTCTGTGCAATGAAGTCTGCGACGTTGGATGCGACTACGACGCGTACCGGCCGCCGGGTCATGTTGCCCCCGCTGTGGTGCGGCTAGGGGTGAGCAGGCCGAGGCGGTCGTAGGGTGGATCGTCCTGGGCGACGAGCACATCGAGCAGGGTCGCCGGCAGGCGGCGGTCGTCGTGGAGTTGGTCGAGGGCAAGGCGGCAGCCCAGCTCGGCAGCGGCGTGTACGGCCACCGGCGGGGTGAGCGACACGGGGTCGCCGCAGCCGCGCTCCCTGGGCAGCGGCGGGCCGGGCAAGGAGGGGACCGGGGCGAGGTGCTGCTCGTCGTCGCCGAGCGGGAACCGGTCGGCGCGGGCGATCGCGCCCTCCCGTTGCAGGCAGACCGACACCATCGGGTGGCCGGTCTGCTCGGCGGCCCAGCGCAGTAGCGCCGTGGCGCGGGCGTCGGCGGTCGCGTCGACGACGAGGTCGTGCTCGGCCAGCAGGCCGATCGCCTCAGCAAGTGTGGCGACCCGCGTCGTCTTGCAGGTTACTCTGCTCACGTCAAGGCCCAGCGCGCTCAGGTGGCCCTTGACCGCGTGGACCTTGGGGTGCCCGACGAACGTGTCGCCGGCGAGGTGTCGGATGAGGTTGCCGGGACGGAGCCGCTCCGGATCCAGCAGGATCAGCCGCCGTAGACCGGATCGATACAGCGAGTCGGCAAGAAACGACCCGACCGCGCCCAGCCCGACGATCGCAACGGGCCGGTCGGCGAGCTCATCAGCGGTGGGGCCAGCCCGCAGGGTGCGGGCGGCAGTGCTGGTGTCGGCGCTTTCGCACGCGTGTACCGTCGGGGCCGCTGGCGAGTGCCCGGGGTCCAGTGCGAGCGCGAGCGCGCCGGCCTGTCCATGCCGCCGGTAGTACACCAGCACGAATTCAATGGCACCGAGTCGCACGAGTCGCTCGACGGTGGCCCCATAGCTGCCGAGCGCCGCAACCAGGCCATCCCAGTCCCAGATGGGGCGGACCGGCTCGCCGATGTCGGCGATCCACGCCAGATGCTGGTCCCTGCGCTGCAGGCCCCGCCGTGCCTTCGGCGGTGACAGCGGCGGCTTGCGCCCCTCCGCTGTGATGGTGACCGTGCCGGCCTGGCGGCTGGTGCTGGTGCGGACGCAGCCGGTCATACCGGCGAGCGCCTCGCGGTCGTACAGCACCATCCGGTCGTCGCGTGGCAGGTATCGCTCCAGGTCGCAGTCCTGGTCGCCAAGCCAGCCCGCCGCCGTTTGCGCAAGCCAGCCGCCGATGCGCTGCAGCAGCCGGTTGGAGTCACGCCAGGGCGCCGCCTCGACGAGCTCGTCGCTGCCCCACAGGCACAACGTGCCGTTCGGCTCGCGGTGAAAGGTGAGCTCCAGCTCCGCCCCGGGGTCGACCACCTGCACCATTGGGGGGGCGAACGGGAAGCGGCCGTCGAGCCGCACGTCCACGGTTGCGGTGGGCTGGCGCCCGTCGGGATGCCGCCATGGTACCGGGCCGCGGAGCAGCTCGCCGTCATCAGCAAAGCCGAGGCTGCCGAGCGCGGCACGCAAGGCGTCGCGCTCGGCAGCCAAGCCCAGCTCCCACGGTTTGGTCATGCGTAGCGGTCGCTCCCCGCGGGCACCCTGGTGGCGCCAGTGGTCACGGCAGGGTAGCTCCGGCGGCTGCCGTCGGCGTTGCAGTAGTCAGGGATCGGGAAGACCTGATCGCCCTCGGTCGTCTCGCCGAGCAGCGCACGCCACATCACGGCCGCCTTGCACTCGTCCCGCTCCTCCAGCGCCGCCTGCGCGAGCTTCGCCGCCTTGGTGATCTTGGTTTTCGCCGTCTGGAAGTCGGCGGCGGTCGCCTTGGTGGTGATCGTCTTGTCGGCCAGGGTCGGGTCGTCCAGCCCGTCGGTGGCGACCTCGGGCAGCATCGCGGCGATCGTCTCCAGCGCGAAGGTGAGGTAGCCGGCCACGCTGGTCTCGCTGGGCTGCTCGTTCTCGAACGCCCAGTAGGTCATGATCTCGAAGTAGAACCCGCCGGGCTGGTCCCCCAGCCAGGTCCGCCTGGTCTGGCGCACGAGCTTGACGACGGGCACGTAGATGCCGCTGCCATTGAGGATGAAGTCCTTGTTCACCTGGGTTGTGAGCTCGTTCAGCCTGGTGGGGTTCGTCTCCACCCACCGGGCCCGCTCCCCGGGGCGGCTGGGGAGCTCCCAGTGATCCCCATATGGCCGGGCGGGGACGGCGTCGACGCACAGGTCGAAGTCGGGGAAGTCGGTCTTGATCGAGCGGTGCTGGCGCTCCACCCGGTCCTCCCCGAACTCGTCGGCGAGGACCTGCTCAAACTGGTCAAGGATGTGCCCGGGACGGAGGGTGTCATCGGCGTTGGCGAGCCGGCCGAACACGTCCACGTCCTTGACCCGCTTGATGGACACCTCGCGCGCGTACGAGCCGATCAGCACCGGGTCGACCCCGAGCTCGCGCAGCCTTGGGTCGGTCTTGAGCGCGTCGCTCACCTGCTCGTGCGCGTCGGCGGCGTTCCTTTCGTCCTCGGCGGGCTGGATGTTGTGCAGCGCCTGCTGGAAGCAAGTTGGCAACGTGGCCACTGTGGTTCCTCCTAGCAAGGGGGAGCCCGGCGACGTGCACCGGGCACGCGGTGGAGAAGGCGACGCCCCGAGCGTGGGGGAACGCGGGGTGTGCGAGCACGGTAGCCGATTATGGTCTGATGCGGCAACCTCGAATGTCATTGTTATAAACATACGTTTGCCAGATTGGCATTTCTGGAAGCTTCCCGTCAGGATGGCCCCATGGACGACTTCTATCCGGAGTTCGGCCGCCGCGTCCGCCTCGCCCGCCGCCGAGCGCACCTCAGCCAGGCCGCGCTCGGGAGCCTGACCGGCATGAACCGAACCTCGATCACCAACATCGAGGCCGGGCGGCAGCGCATCCCCCTGCACCTTCTCATCACCTTCGCCACCGCCCTGGACGTGGAGCCCATGGAACTGCTACCTGGCGGCCCACCACCCGGACTTCGCCTCGAAGGCATCCCAGATCAGCACCGTAGCTTCGTCCAGCACGTCCTCAACGCCGCTGGGGCCGGGCCAACCATCAGGGAGACCCAGGATGCGGAAGACTGACCTGGCCGCACAGCGCCTGCTCACCGAGGCCAACATCGACGCCGCGCCGATCGACGTCTTCGCCCTCGCCAAGCTGTCCGACGCCGAGGTGGTCCGACACCAGTTCGACGACGGCGACATCTCCGGGATGCTCTACCGCGACGACACCCGCACTGTGATCGGCCTCAACTCCACACACAGCCTCACCCGGCAGCGCTTCACCGTCGCCCACGAGCTCGGCCACCTCAAGCTCCACCCCGGCCGACCTCTCATCCTCGACGCTCCCGCACGAGTGAACTTCCGCGATCCCACCGCCAGCCTCGCGACAGACCGAGAAGAAATCGAAGCCAATGCGTTCGCGGCCGCGCTCCTGATGCCCGAACGCCTCGTCCTGGAGGCAGTGAGCCGGCTCCTCACCGCCGCTCACTACACTCCAGAGACGCTGACGGTGCTCCTTGCCAAGGAGTTCGAGGTCAGCGAGGCCGCCATGGGCTACCGCCTCATCAACCTCGGCATCACCACGTAGGCGCAACAGCGGAGCCTCGAGCTCCGGCCAGGGTTCTTCTGGCAAATCTTCTGGCAAACCATGCCGCAAGAGGACTCGGGGAAGGTGTTTTCGCTGGTGGGCGCGACAGGTATCGAACCTGTGACCTCTGCCGTGTGAACGAATCGCGCCGGTCGTATGCTGCCTCACGGCGCCTTCCGTCACACTACAAAACCCGAGGTCAGCGTCGAAGTATCGCCGTGACGCGTGATGCGTCCCCATGCCTCACGAGGCTTGGTTGCTGACAGGCTGCTGACAGCCAGTTCCGCTCCCAGCTCACCCCGAGGGTGAGGCCCGACCCGATGACCACGGCCCCGTTGGCAAGTGCCTGAATGGCGCGGCAACGGAAGGCGAGAACGGGCTGCGGGGCTATTGGCAAATGGACCGCATTAGGCTTGTGAGTCGGTCGAAGCTGGACGATCCAATAGGGATAATATTGGCCAGCGCCGCCTCCCTCAATCTGGCCCCCGGCAATCGGCTGACAGCGATGTATGCATGCAATTTCGCCTTCGACAGTTTGCCTGGTAGTACCCGGCCCTGCGCTGAAGCGCAGTCTAGGTAGGGCTGAATGCAGCTATAACCTACCTCGCCTTCGATCGCTGAAAGGCAAAGATCCTCCAGCTCGCCAGAGTTCGCGCCGGGGGCAGTGACGATATAGATAGCTGTCTGAGGATTACCAGCCGTCAGTGATAGCTGCTCAGTAGGGGCAGTAAGCCTTGCGTTCCTAAGCGCTTGTGCAACGCTGGCAAAGGCAGCGGCGGAATCTAAATCGGCGTCGCGAACCAGCCCAAACCTCCGTACTTGATCGAATCCTTCCGTCCTGGTAAGAAGTTCAATTTTCGCGCCCCATTCCTCCTTCCCCTGCATTTGGTGGACCTGCAAGGTCAATTCCAGTTGGTTGGCGATAACCCCTACCAGGTACTGGTCGTCGGCACCCTCTACCGCTACGAGGCGAGATTCTACTATGGTTCGGTCTTGTCTGTTGCCTCCTGAATACGTGACCGGCATCAGCGAACTTCCATGTCTTGTTCAGCCGCAAGTCTCAGGAGCTCCGCATTATAGTCCACAACATGAATTTCCTCGCGTCTTCTCTCCAAACGAAACAACGCGAGGTCCGAGATCCCCAGGTCGCCGAGTCCCTCTTGTGCCGCCTGTACGCACTCATTGCTATGGGTTGTAGCGATTATTTGAACCCCAGATCGAGCAGCATCACTTGCGAGCGTTCGCCAAACTGGCGCGAGAGCTGAGTAGTGGATGCCGTTCTCGAACTCATCTATAAGGACGACGCCTTGCTCACCCGCAGTGTGGATTGCCAATATGAATGACATCACTCGGGCCGTACCCTCGCCAAGCAGATTCAAGGGCAATGAACGCCTTAACCCTATATCTGCGTGAAGTCGTGGCTGACCACCTGCAAGAGAAATGTCGATCTTCCGAATTCGAGGCTCAATAACCTTGATTGCCTGAACAACCTCTTCCTCGCGATTCTCAACCTGAAGGTCTGAGAATCGTTGTACGTCATCGTTGGTTGTTCGCGCAGCGCCGCTGAAGTACACGACGGTCTTTCGTGAAGGAAAGATCTCGCCTTGCTGAATGAACCCATTGCGGGTCATGACCTGCGTAGCTTTGTGCACGGTGCCGCCAAATTGCTCTTCAACTCGAATTGCGCCGACAGGTGATCCTGGAGAGTCTACGGCGGAAGCCTCTGAAGCAGCCGGCAGTTCATCCACTCTTCGCGGCAGCTGTTCTGGGGGGAGCCGGGTTAGCCTCACAGACCAGTCGTGCTGCTCAGAGGTATCAGCGCTAAGTCGAATGGGAT
>WNFX01007767.1_pt1 | contig 13851 bp, 14 predicted proteins | sample 5400111 | NCBI WGS metagenome assembly WNFX01 (sample SAMN13153363, study PRJNA577476) | soil metagenome | isolation source: 40 cm soil or saprolite under grassland replicate 1 | place: USA:California | collected 2016-06-15
CACTAGACCGCCGGCTCGCCTGAGGAAAACCCCTGCGATCCATGCGCGGATGGTAGGAGACGGATACACGTTCATTCCTCGGGTCGGAGCTTCGACTCCTGTTCCAGAGGGGACGCGATCGTAAGGCTCCTCATGGACGACAGCGTTCCTTGGGGATCCGCCCGTCTCTCTCGGGACTCCGGTTGAAGGAGAAGGCGACCCGGTAGGCGCTCGGCGTGGTCCCGGTCTGCCGAGCGAAATGGCGGCGCAGCGTGTACGCGTCGGTGAAGCCGCATCGGTGGGCAACGGTCTCGACCGTGAGTTCGGTGGTCTCCAGGAGCTCTCGCGCGTACGCGACTCGCTGGGCGAGCAACCACTGGAGCGCGGTGGTGCCGGTCTCCTCCCGGAATCGGCGGCTCAAGGTCCGAACCGACATGTTGGCCAGATCGGCCAGTCGGGGCAGGTCCAGCCGTTGGTCGAGGTGATCCAGCGCCCAGGCCATGATCGGCCCGACCGAAGTTTCGGTGCCCGCCTGGGGGAAGGGATGGTCGATGAACTGGGCCTGCCCGCCTTCGCGGTGCGGAGCGACCACCGTGTGCCTGGCGATGTCAGCAGCCACCGCCGCCCCGTAATCGTTGCTGACGACGTACAGACAGAGGTCCAGTCCGGCAGCGACGCCGGCGCTGGTAAGGACATCGCCATCGTCGATGTAGAGCACGCTGGGGTCGACCCGCACCGAGGGGAACAGGTCCTCCAAGACCTGACACACCGACCAATGGGTGGTCACTCTGCGGCCGTCCAGCAGTCCAGACCACGCGAGGGTGAAGGCGCCGGTGCAGATGGATACCAGTCGTACCCCGCGGCCGGCCGCTTCTCGCAAAGCCTGCAGCAAGGGATCGGGTGGACGCCGGCGAACATCGACATAGCCCGGGATCACGATGGTGTCGGCCTCATCGAGCAGCCGCAGGCTTCCCTGAGACACCAGGAGAAGACCGGTGGACGTGCACACCGTCTTGCTACCTGCACTCACCAGGCTGTGTCGGTATCGATCGCCCCCGTGGTAGTCGAACACGTGCACGGGGATGGCCACGTCGAGCAAGAGGCCGCCGTCTTGCGCCACGGTCACCACCCTGCGGACAGCCATCGGCCGAAAGTACCCCATCATTGTTTTTCCGGCCACTGGCCCAGCCTCCGGGATCCGTTCCAACATCACGGCATCCCTTACGCCGAAGGAGGTGGAGATGCCTCTCCATGAGCCGACGATCGTCGGCCAGGCTGAGCCGACGCAACGACACACCCAGCTGGCTGAAGCGGTGGAGGCGCTCCTTGAGGAGAGCTCACCACGGTTCCTCATCGACCACTGCCACCGCAGCTTCGAGTTGGCCATGCTCATCGCTCATGCCCGGGGCATCGAGCTCGACGTCGAGGTGCTGTTCGCCGGAGTGCTTCTGCACGATCTCGGGCTCACCCCCACGTTTCATTCATCGGAGGTGCGGTTCGAGGTGGCCGGTGCCAACGCCGCGCGCGATCTGCTCCGTGCCGAAGGCATGGATCCAGCGCGAGCCGAAAAGGTGTGGGACGTGATCGCCCTGCACACAACTGGCGGGATTGCCGACTTCAAGAGCCCAGAAGCCTCGGTCGGTTCCGAAGCCATCGGGACCGACGTCACGGGGCTGGGCCTGGAGCGGTTCGACCCGGTCGACATCGCTCGGATCATGGCCACGCGGCCAGGTTTCGCCGAACCATTCATCCACGCCATCGTCACCGATCTGCAGGACAAACCACAGGTTGCCTCCTCCACCTGGATGACTACCATCGCGGCCGATCACATCCAGGGCTTCCACCAGCACTCCGTCGAAGAACTCGCTCTACGCAACTCCTTCGAGAAGCAGCGGCCCCGGAGTACGCGAACGGGAAGATCTCTGGGCTGACCGTGATCGTCGTACGGATCCGAAGGTGCCGTCGTATCCGGACAGGATCCGAACACATCCGGACGAACGGTCGTGGCGCGGGCTCCGACGGCCAGCTTATGAACGTACCCGGTCATGGAGGTATCGGTGCAGGACAAGACCAGGACGAAGGAGAAGGGGGGAAGCGGTGACGAAGAAGAGATGGCTCTCAGCCGTCGCGATGACGAGCGTGGTCGCGCTCGTGGGGGTTGCGTGTAGCAGCAACTCTACGGGTGCGTCCAGCTCGGCGGGAGCGAGCCCGACGAAGGGCGGCACGTATCGCTCGGCGACGCAATCGCTCGCGAACACGGACTCGTTCGACCCGGTGGGTGAGTACTACGGCTACGCGTGGGGCTTGTATCAGAACCTGATGCTCCGCGGGCTGTACAACTACAACCACATCGGGGGCGCGGAGGGCGACGTCCCGCAGCCCGACCTCGCGACGGGACCCCCCCAGGTCTCGAGCGACGGCATGACGTACACGTTCACGATCAGGGACGACGTGAAGTGGGGACCACCCCTCGATCGGGTCGTCACGACCCAGGACATCGAGTTCGCCTTCGAGCGGCTGAACGACGCCGACCTGATCGCGGAGTACGGCAACTACTACAACGGCCTCATCAAGGGCATGACGGGCGCCGTGAAGGGTCTCAAGCCCGTATCCGGGATCGACACGCCGAACCCGACGACGATCGTGTTCCACCTCACCAAGCCGGCCGGTGACTTCCTGTACCGGGTGGCGCTGCCCGCGTCCTACCCGGCCCCCAAGGAGGTCGCCGGCTGCTTCTCCAAGGCGGGGGAGTACGGCTCCGATTTCATCTCCAACGGCGCCTACATGATCTACGGCCAGGACAAGCTGGACATCTCCTCGTGCGACAAGATCAAGCCGATGGCCGGGATCAACCTGGACAAGGGGATGACGATCGTCCGCAACCCGAACTTCGACCCGTCGACCGAGGACCCGGCGATGTTCTCCAACTACCTCGACGGGGTCACGATCGCGGTCGACAGCAACCTCGACGACATCTTCGCCAAGATCCAGGCCGGCGAGCTCGACGGGACGCTGGTCGGCGACGTGCCACCGCCGACGGTCGAGCAGAAGTACGCGACCGACCCGACCCTGCAGCCGTACATCCACTCCGATCCGGGTGACCGGACCTGGTACCTGACGATGAACCTGCTCGCGCCGCCGTTCGATGACATCCACGTCCGCAAGGCGGTCGAGTACGTGATCGACAAGGCGGCCCTGGTCAAGGGCTACGGCGGCTCGCTGCACTCGGTGGTGGCATCGACCGTCGAGCCACCCACCGTGCTGCCGGCGACGGCCACCTACGACCCGTACCCGTCCCCGAACAGCGCGGGGGACGTCACCGCTGCCCAGAACGAGATGAAGCAGTCCAAGTACGACACGAACCAGGACGGGATGTGCGACGCCCCCGAGTGCTCGTTCCTGCTGCTCGGGCGCAACGACAAGCCCTGGACGAACATGAACCCGATCGTCGTGCAGGACCTCGCGAAGATCGGCCTCAAGGGCGAGCTGAAACAGGTTCTCCCCGACACCGTCACGACCACGCTCTACACGGTGAACAAGCTCACGCCGATGTCCGTCGGGCAGGGCTGGGGGAAGGATTTCGCCTCGCCCTTCGGGTTCGACTACTTCGTGTTCGACAGCGCGGGCATCGGATGCACGAGCGCTGTCGATGAGGCACTGATCGGGATCAGCGCTGCTCAGGCGGCGGAGTGTGGCGTCACGGCCCAGTACAACGCGGCGGTGAAGAACTACCCGGACGGGAAGATCCCGTCGATCGACCCGCAGATGGACAAGTGCGTCGCGCTCACGGGTGATGCTCTTCAGACGTGCTTCGCCGATCTGGACAAGTACGTGATGGAGACGGCGGTCGGCTGGGTGCCGTGGGCCTGGGGGCAATCCCTTCAGACGACGGCGCCGACGGTGACCAACTACGTCTTCGACCAGAACGCCGGGATCCCCGGCGTGGCGCACATCGCGGTGAACAACGGGAAGGAGCCCGTGAACGTCGCCTAGACGATCGAGGGAGGAGCCTGAAGGCTCCTCCCTCTGCCATGAGAGATGCGACTCTCGTCTGGCGCATCACGATCTTCAATGGCTCCGGGCCGTGGCGAGGTAGTCGCTCGCCCGGAAGCATCCATGGATGTGGTCGTTTACCATGCCGACGTTCTGCATGAACGCGTACATGCCTCGACCACTACCCCAAACCACGACAGCCACTCCGGCTATGACGAAAGAAGGCCCCGAATATTCCATCTGATCTGAAGGATGCCGAACACTACAATTGCCACGCCAACGGGTTTCACACGTCAACCACCTACGCCGATTCGGTTGACCCGCTCGAAGTCGGGGGAGCATAAGGACGTGGAGCAGCTCGGCGCGGGGAGCCGGGCAGCTCTCCTCGGCAAAGTGACCCGAAGCGTGTCGCGGACTCCTAGACTCGCCAGGATGCGTCTTTGCTCCTCGTTCATCGTGCTCGCGCTGATCCTGCTCGCCACTGCCTGCGGCGGATCGAACTCGGGCGGCTCGAACCTCACGCTCGACACCGGGCCGGCTCCCTGGCCGAACCCCGACAACGTCGCGGACCGCATCGACGCCGCAGGGCTGCCCTCCTCGTCCACCGAGTCGCTAACCGTGCACTACCACTCGCACGTGGACATCTTCGTGAACGGGAAGTCCGAGCCCATCGCCTCGAGCATCGGGCGGGAGGACCAGAGCCTGTTCTCGCCGCTCCACACTCATGCCACCAGCGGGTTGATCCACATCGAGGCCCCGGAGGACCAGCACTTCACCGTCGGGATGCTGTTCACGGAGTGGGGCGTGCGGCTGACGAACGACTGCATCGGCGGTTACTGCAGCCCGGACACGAAGCTCAAGGCCTACCTGGACGGCACGAGCTACACCCAACCGATCTCGACCATCACCCTGGAGAAAGGTGAGGAGATCGCGATCGTGATCGGCTCGCCGCCCGCGACTATCCCCTCGAGCTGGGACTGTCTGGCCAACATCGACCCTACGATCGAGAACCCGGCGCAGTGCGCAGACTTCGGCCAGCAGGTCCCTGCATGAGTTGGATCGCGTCGCGGCCTGCTTGACCTCGAACCGGAGACCGCCTTGGGTCTACGGACAAGGTTTGTTTTCGGGGGATCGAGAGGGTGCCGGATCGGTTTATTCGAGGGGAGGAGGCGCACGAAGCGCCAACATCATGCCGCCATACCCAGGCCACTCTTTCGAAGCAGAATGTCTTTGATGCGGCGGTGGCTCTTTCCCGGTTGGTTGAGTCTGAGCCTGCTTGCAGCGGCCAACGGCTGTACGAGCGGTCACTCGATGACAGACGCCTCGACCCGCCCGGCCACCACGTCCCTAACGCCCATCGTAGGCAATGCGCTGCTCGCGCCTGCGCCACGGATCGTGATGGTTGAGTGCCGCCAGACGGCTCGGGCAGTCGGCTACGCGGTTCCGTGCTCTACGCGGCTCCTTCCTGGCATGACGCCGTTCGGCGGGGACCCGAACGGCGGTCCTCGATGCCAGAGCCGTTACATCGGCCCGGAGCTTTGCGACCCGCGCTGGAAGGGGTGGGTCGTGGGATCGAGCGCGGTGGGCAACGAGCATCTGGTCATCGTGGCGTCCCCGCGCGCCCAGCACGACTACGCCCGCCTGATCAACGGCCCGGCCTGGTACCGGGGAGCCGCGGAACAGCTGGACGGTGGGTCACACTTCACGGTTGGCGCGCCCGATGGGTGACCGTCCCGGCCGCAACGAACGAAGGCAGTGCGTTCATGGGCCATCTCGTTCTGGTCTGGACCGTAGGGCGACATACGTATGGCGTCGGCTTCCACGACGTGTCACGCAACACTCGGACGTTGGACCTGGAGCTCCTCCGGTCAATTCGGCTCATCCGCTCCTAAGGCAGGAGACACTCACCCTCCACATGGCGTTGGACCGGTCGAGAAGCATGCCAGTAGTCCACGCGATGGCTGACGTTCCAGGCCTTGTCCACGTAACGCCCACGCCCGAGGGACCGCCCCACCCAGCTGTGCTAGCTGAGGGGGGTGATGTCGCGAGCTCGGCTCCGTCCAGCCGTCGAGTCTCCGCACGGATCAGGACGGCAGCACGAACAAGGCCACGGCAGCCCCAGCCGGACTCAGTCCGAGGCGAGCACCCACATCTCCTTGAACGGCGTGTTGACATGCCAGATGGTCTCGACGCCGGGCGGTAGCGAGAAGAGGTCCCCGACGCCAAGGTCGAGTGTGTTCCCGCTCGCGAACTCGATCCGCACGGACCCCTCGATCACGAGCGCGACTTCCCGCCGTTCAGGTGCCCACGGCTCAAGGTGATCCGCGCTCGTGATGCGCGTGAACCCGGCCCAAACTCCATCGGCGTGGACGAGTTCGTGCATCAGGCTCCCCGGCACGTCGGGGTCGGGCTCCCAGTCATCGGTCGAGGCCCTCGATACGAATACGCCGGGATACGGTTCCATCCTGATCCTCCTTCCCGCGATGCGATGCTCGCCGAAACGGACTGGCGCATCGGCCGCTAGCTGGCAGAGGAACCGAATTGTCCACGAAACGCCCACGCCCGAGGGAGCGCCCCACCCAGCAATCAAGAGCGAGGCTTCAGGAGTCATCTCGATCCAGGAGGCGACGTCCTTCAAGCCCCTGCCAGATGCCGAGTCGGTGCATCACTTTGAACGGTGGATAGTCAGAGAAGGAGCAGCGCGATCGATAGAAGGTCACCCAGTAGCTCACGACGCGTTGTCGTGTCAGCTGCAGAAACGACGGGTTCTCCCTCGCGAAGTCCTGGTAGAGCTTGGGGGAAAGTCCTTCGACGGCTTCCTCGATGACCTCAGCGATCTCGATGACATACTCCCCGAGGAGCTGCACGACAAACGGCGCCACCCATTGTCGCTCGACGTCAACGATGCGCCGGGTGGCCTGCTCGCGAACGAAGCCGCTGTAGTGACGCGAGTACCAGTACGCTAGGACCAGTCGGGCTTCTGTTCCAAGACTTTCGACGCTCTCTTCGGCTGGTTCGGCCGAGTACGTCCGGCTCGGGATGAGCACAGGTTCCCCACTGACGATGACGTCCCCGATGAGCTCCGATGACCTGACCGTCGGCATCGGGACGATCGTGATTGCCTCGATAACGTCCGAGCGCATTGCCTGCGGGAAGGCTCCCAGCGCGAGATCCTCGGTCATGGGCCGGCCCTCGGACGGCTGGTTGACTGAACCGGTCCTGATCTCAACGTTGGGGCTCAGCACGTAAGGGCTGCCACTTCCCACGGAGTCGTCGTCGCTCCAATCGAGAGCCGGTGGCACCCACCAGTACCCGTGATGCCACATCCAGACATAGGCGCCACGATCCAGGAAGGGAGTGCGGCACCAAACCTTCAACCAGAGCGGCATCGCCTCGATCCGCGGACTTGCTCCGTGTCCCGGTGGCGTCCACGCCCACCCCGGCTTGACACCTGCTGGCGGCACCCACGGACCCGGGGATGGCACCCAGCCGTTAGGACCGCGCTCGTCACTCAAGACCGCCGGAGCCTAGCGCGACAGCTTCTGTCCACGAAACGCCCACGCCCGAGGGAGCGCCCTACCCAGCCCCTCAGATGCTGGACCGGTTCGGGGCGGCCGAATAACCCGTCTGAGCAAGTGGAACCGAGAGCGCGCCGTCGCTTCGAGCTGTCTAGCGAAGGACTCGTCAGTTGCGGCTTCTGAGCGTCGTGAATCGAGCAGGCTCCGACCCCGTCGAATCCCATGTCGCCCCGCAGTCCGAACAGAACGGACCGACCGTCTCCACCGCGGCGGCGGATCCCACCTCCTCGAGGAACTGCGGCAACGCGGCCACGAGGGCAGCCTCCGATGGAGCGAGGTGATAGAGCCTGGCGGCGGCCCAGTCATGAACCTGCTCTTCTGCCATCTGCTCTATGCACCTTCTCCTTGGTCCGGGTGTGCGAACCCCATTACGTAGACGATGGACGGCCGCGGACCATCCGGCACCGGGGTGCCCTTCCGTGACTCACGCTCGGTCTTCCTCGAGCCGACGCAGCGTCGCCCACACGGACAGCAGGACGTCGTGCCGTCTCTTCCCTAACCGCTGCGCCACCCGGTCCTTGAAGTTGAGGTAGTCGATCTCATCCACGGACGCGGCGAGGTATCTCGCCCACTCGTCGCGTCGGCAGACGATCCTGAACGGATAGGCGGACCGGGGAGTCGCGAGGATCTCGGCGTGAGGAACGGATTGCGAGAGGCGCTCGAGGTCGTCCCTCACGCGAGCCGCACCACGACGAGCTCGTCTGCATCGGGCCGGGATCCCCCGCCGTTCGTCGAACGCGGTGACGGAGTAGAAGCCATCAACGGTGACCGTCCACATCCGAGTCCCTTCCTTTCGTCCCGAGCCGGCTCGACTTCGGGAGGTGCCCGATGGGGCCGGCGCCCCTCCCCCTCGGATGGCGCCGGCTCCAACCGGAGCGCGGACGATAATCGATGCTGAGGACAGAGGTGAGCATTCGCGCTTGGCGGATGAGTGGTCTGGCCCAGGCGTGAACTCTGTGCTCGCCGACTCTCCAGGTTTCCTCAGCAGCGCTCCCATTCGCACCCTAAGGCGCCGGAACGGGCGTCCCCATGCTGACCACTGGAGCCAGGGTGATGCGGGACCTGACCTAGGGAGTACCTATGACCCCGTGACTGACGCGAGCACGATCGCGCGGATAGCCAGTTTCCGTTTGCTTCCCGGCACAGTGGGCGGAGCAGACGTGGAACTCGCAGCCCACGTTCCAGTGTTGAGGACATCGTTGCCCAGGAGGGGGCGGAGCGGGAGGTATCGGCGTATTCATGACCAAGCCCAACCCTCGCTGGTCATGCTGAGAGCGTCGGTATTGCTCGGAGTACCTTCAGCGGTGCTAGTGGGAGGTGATCGGTGATGGCGGAGCCGGTGGCGATTCAGGGAGGCCGGGGAGCGCATCCTTGTCTGGCCTCGCGGGAAGTCCCTGAGCGGGCCCGTACTGGTTGGTGCTTGCCTGACTCCCCTGAGCAAGAAGAACGAGCACGACGATGCCGCCCACGTACGGAATTAAGCAGATCAGGTACCACCAACCCGACTTTCCGGTGTCGTGAAGTCGACGAACGCCAGCCGCCAGTTGCGGGAGGAGGAGGGCGAACGGCACGACGAGTATTAGGGCAGGAGCTTTTGCGACGCTCCCCACCACGCCAACCCCGACGTAAGCCAAGAAGATGAACAGGACGAACCACCAGTACTCGGACCGGGACGCTCTTCCCTTGAAGTCCACGTACTTCGTCAGACAGGTTCTTATCGACTCGGCGAAAGACATCTCTGGTGCTCCTTGCCGGACTGGGCCGACGACGCTCGAAGCGGCCGTCCCTGCGGCAGCCAACGGTCTCGGAGTCGGCATCGGCCACACGGGCGAGCACCTGTAGCGCGGGGCGGTGAGCAGGTCCCTCGTCACGATGCCGGCCACTGCGAGCCTTGATCGATGCGGGCCACACTAGGGACGCGCTCCGAACCCGCGGCGGGATGACTACGCTCCGGTTCAGTGAGCGATGACAGAAGGTTGAACGATGAAGTCAGGAGTGTGTGGGATCAACTTGCTTCCTTCTGGGACGAAAAGATGGAGGCTGGAGCGACGTGGCAGCGAACCTTGATCCAACCATGCGTCGAGCGCCTCCTCCAGCTCGAGCCCGGTGAGCGGATCCTCGAGATCGCCTGCGGGAACGGAGAGTTCGCTCGCCGTATGACCGAGCTCGGAGGGCAGGTGCTCGCAACCGACTTCAGCGAACGCATGCTCGAGCGAGCCCGTGCTCGCGGCGGTGATGTGGACTACCGCTGGGCCGATGCGACCGACGAGGAGGAGCTCCTGGCGCTCGGGGAGCCCGGATCGTTCGACGGCGTCGTGTCGAACATGGCGATCATGGACATGGAGTCGATCGAGCCGATGATCAGGGCGGCGTCTCGCCTCTTGAAGCGGGCCGGCCGTTTCGTCTTCTCGACCCTGCACCCGGCGTTCAACTCCGGCGACGTCCGGCCGGCGGTGGAGCTCGACCTCGACGGCGGCGTCACCGAGGTCTATTCGGTCAAGGTGTCCTCGTACGGTCGATCGTTCAGCGGCAAGGGCGTTGCCCTCCCTGATCAGCCCTACGAACAGTGGTACTTCCACAGGCCGCTGCGGATGATCTTGGAACCGTTCTTCGTACACGGGTTCGCGCTCGACGGCCTCGAGGAACCGCTCCTGACTCCATCGGATCGACAGAAGCCGGGAACGCCGGAGTACGTATTCACTCAGATCCCGGGGGTGTTGGTATGCAGGATGCGCCGCCTACCTTAGGTGATCAGACGCGCCTGCGATCGACCAGAACTCGCCCGTCACTCGCGACTTCCATCCCTAAGCAACCACATGCGCCGCGCTCGGCCGCCCTAGCCCGGACCATCAGCGTGCCCAGTTTCGAGCCCACCGAGCTCCGGAGAGCGACCCTTCCGGTCCCACGTGGGGTCGCCTCCTGGGCAGGGCGAGGAGAACAGTCGAGCAAGCCACCAGACTCTCCCTTGGGAAGGCCCGCCGCCGCGAGGTGGCGTCACGACTGCGGCAGAGCCTGAGCGGCGGACCATCTGACTCCGGGGTATCTCGGGGCCGGGCTACCTCAGGTCGCCGCGATTGGCCTCGATCTCACCGAGTAGGCGTACCACCTTCCGCCGCGTCTCCGGGTGCATCGTCAGGAAGTCGATGATGTCGGCCCAGGCGTCGCCGTTCCGGTCGTGGTAGCGCATCAGGCGAAAAGAGATCGCATCGTGGTCGCGATAACCCGGAGGTATCTCAATTACCGCTTTCGGGATCGATCTCTCGAAGCAGCAGGAGGAATCGCCGACGCTGCTCCGGTTGCGTCGTTAGCGTGGCTATGAGCTCCGCGAGAGCGTCGCTGCCCTCGCGCCTCTTGAGCGCGTCGGACGCGATGTCCTCTCGATCACCCTCGTCGGCAAGGAGCCAGCGAAGGAGCGCGTCCCGGCTACGGGGCGACAGTTGCCAAAGCTCCTCACGGAGCCCGGCATATTGGCCCGATCCGAAATACCGGACCACCGCCTCGAGCCGCGACTGAACCTGGAGTTTTTCCACGATGCTTTGGCTCTCGGTCTCGACCATCCTCGTGCTGAGTCCTAGTTCGGCCGCGATCGTGGCGCTGCTCGCTCCGCCTGCCAGGAGCTGAAGCAGCTGCTGCTCTTTCGGCGTGAGCGTGGGATGACTCGACCCGCTGTCCATCGTTTGAGGCGACACTAGTCTGGCCAACCGTCTCGACGGCTACGGACTCGCTCCCCCACTGGAGGGGACATGGCACCGTCCAAAGAAGTGGCGATACCGGCGCGACCGGATCGTCCCACACGAGGGTGACGGGTGAGCGGCTGACCTTAGCCCGTCGCCCCAATCTCCCCGAGCAGCCGCACTGCCGTCCGCCGCTCCTCCGGATGCATCGTCAAGAAGTCGATGATGTCGGCCCAGTCGTCGCCCTGGCCATCGCGGTAGCGCATCAGGCCGGAAGAGATCGCGTCGCGGTCGGCTTGGTCGCGGATTAAGACGCGACGGAGATCGTCGCGAGCCCTTCGGGTCGAGGATAGCGAGCAGAGCGCGGAGGTCGCCGCACTGCCACCTGGGTATCCGAGACCGCTCGACGTTCTCGAGCGGGCGAGCTCCGCCGGCATCACCGTCGTCGCTGTCACCGAGTTGCCGAGCTCGTACCGGGCACTGTCGGTGAAGCTGGGTTCACGAGCGGGCGTCGTCCCGGCGATCGGCCTTCATCCGCTCCGGGCCGTACACCGTTAGCATAGCCAGACGCTAATTCTTGTATGGGCCGCTGCTGCGGAAGATCTCCAACGCCGCCTGCGACAACGCCGTCATCGCGCCCCCAGAACGCGGCGTAGGGCGAACGTCCGACGTGACCCTCCCGACGCGATTCGGTACGCCACTCACTCAGGCCGAGCACTGGAGGGGGAGCGATGTCGATCGTGCTCGAGATCCAGGATGGGCCGCCGCCGTCCTACCTCACGTCCAAGATTCGGGTCCGGGCCACACCCAACGCCTCCGATCCAGAGATCTCTCCGATCGAGAACACGACCAACTACCTCTTCGTCGAGGTGAAGAACAACGGAACCGAGGACGCGATCGGGTGCGTCTGCAACACGACCGGCCCGTTCGTTGCCCCCCAGGTCATCGCGCCGAGCGGCGGGAACGTCGCCGGCAGCTCGTACTTCAGCCAGAACGCTGGCAACTCGCCCACCGGCAACGTCAAGGTCGTGATCAGCAAGGACCTGACCACCGGGCAGATCCTGGATGTCGCCCTGGTGAAGACGTCGCAGCCGAACTCCGGAGGGTTCTGGCACTCGGGCGCCATCCAGCAGGGCGAGTCCGCCGGTTGGGGATTCAGCCCCGACGGCCGGTTCTTCCTGTTCGCCCGCAGCGGCGGTCACCAGGCGTCGATCGGGGTAGCCGAGGGGACCGGGCAAGGAAGCACGATCTGGAGCAGCACGTTCGCTTCGAGCTCTGGGTGGGGGTTCAGCCCCGACGGCGGCACATTCGCCTTCGTCGACCAGTACGTGACGCTTCACGACCTGTCGAGACCAGGAGCCCCGGTCATCGTGAGCAACTTGAACTCGGGCTACGCGCAGTTCCGGTTTAGCCCGTGCGGCGACCTGTTCGTGTTCGTCCCGTCCACCATCGGCTCGCAGGTCGCCTTCTACAAGCTCCCTGCTCGCTATCCGGCGCCGGCGCAATCGGGCCCATGGAACCCCACCGTGAGCGGGGTGTCCCAACCGATCACGCTGACGGGCACGGCGAACCCGTCGCTGACGGTCACCGGTCCGGGCGCGTTGGGGATCGCCCTGACCGGCATGTCCAACCTCGCCATCGACAACCCGATCTGCATGTACTCGAACGGCCTCGTCAAGGTGGACACGTGGGGGTACGTGTCCTCGACGTACATGCCCCGCTCGGCGTCGAGCAAGGTGGGCTCGGGCTACGTCGACCTGACGCGGGCGAGCACGCCCGGCGCCGTCAGGGAGGCGCTGATCGCGCCGGCGTGGAATCCGACATGGCTCGGACACTCCTGCCTGTTCGCGGAGACGTACACCCTCGACGGCCGGGATCCGCAGCCGTCGCAGACGCTCGACTTCCAGGTGGTGGCGAGACGACAGGTGGCGCAGCGCAACGTCATGGTCGTGGCGCCAAAGTGCGAGTACTTCCTGTTCCCGTTCCAGACCACGAACCCGGACCGGGAGCGGCGGGACATCACCATGGCTGTCGAGCGGATCGATCACACCTCCGACGAATGGCGCTCGGACCTCCTGCTCGGAGGCCTGCCCAAGGAATCGTTCGAGTCGCGATTCGGGCTCACCACCTATCGGATTCTGCACGCGGTCGACGATTCGGAGGTGTCCGAGAAGCTCGACTTGGCGCTGGAACCCGGGGAGACAGCGACGCTCGCCCTGTGGTTCGAGAACCCCAACCCGGATGCGGACGCGGTGCAAGCCTTCCTGATCACCGAGTTCCGGGGAGGCGAGGCCGTCGGCAGGATCGTCGTGGCCGGCTACACCCGAGCCGAAGGATGGCATGGGTTGCGCGTGGAGCCGCACCCCGACCCGTGCCCGGTGGAGCTGCAGGGGCCCGTGGCCGGCGCGACGCAGGAGCTCGGAGGGCACCTGGTGGCGGTGAGCGCCGAGCGGCTCATCGCCTCGTTCGTCAATCCGACGACCGACACGCTGAAGGACGTTACGGTCTACCTGGAGGGCGTCTCGAGTGCGCAGGCGAACGTCGAGCCACTGCGGATCTCGGCCGGGGACCTGGGCCCGGGCGACTCCATCTCGGGACAGTGGCGGGTCGACCTCAGCTCCACGTCG
>WNFX01010049.1_pt1 | contig 13851 bp, 16 predicted proteins | sample 5400111 | NCBI WGS metagenome assembly WNFX01 (sample SAMN13153363, study PRJNA577476) | soil metagenome | isolation source: 40 cm soil or saprolite under grassland replicate 1 | place: USA:California | collected 2016-06-15
AGTGCCCCCTTCTTCGTGCGGCCACACTTCTCGAGGTTCTCAAACAAGTGGTACCCTCACCCCCGCGAGGGACGCCTTTTTCATCACCATTTAGACAGGAGGTCCCATGGTTGTTCACTTACGTTCCAGCTTGCGCCATTGGATGTTATTGCCCGCTGCTTTCCTCTTGCTGATGTCGATGCCGATCTTCGCCTTTATCGCCTTCGCCCTTTGGACGGTGGATCTGGGTCGGCTCTTCCTCGGCGGATTCGTCCTGGCCGGGTATTGCCTGGTTGCGGCTTTGGTCGTGAAGCTCGGTATCGCCATCGACGAGCAGATGTTGCGCCACGAGCGCCTGAAGCCTGACTCTCGCGGGAACTACGAACGCCCCCTGGAGCAGCAGCCGACGCCAGGTATGCAGTTCGAGATGACCGTCTTTGGAGAGACAGATTTCACAGGATGTGCCTTCCACAACGGTATTCCACACAATGAGCCTCTTTCACAGGAACCGGGGTATGTTGCACGGGGCTGAGCCGGGGAATTCGGAGCACGTCCATTGTCTCTCGATCCGAGCCTATCGAGTATCGGGAGGCTCGCAGTGGAGAGAGGGTGGCTCAGCCAAAAGCGCAGGCCTCTACGCATTCCAGCCAATCCATCCATCTGGTGCCTCTACCGGCATCGCTCTTTTTCGGGTATTCCATAGAAACAAGAGTTAAGTCTTGTATTCGCTGCGGTGGCGACGGGGTCCTGGTCGGCTGTCCTGCGCTGCATTCTGGCCGCGCAGTCACTTCAGGTTGCGAGCAGATGATCCCACAGCTGCTCTTCGAGTCTTGCGGATCAGAAGCCGTTCCCTAAAGCCGAGAGCAGTAGCACGTGGACGCTCGCGTTTCAGCCCACACGCACATTCCCGGCTGATCTCCGCGAGGGTGCATGCATGTAACGATTGACCTCCAGTATTACGGTGATGGCAGATACCGCCCTGTGTGCAAGCCGGGCGGTCGCCTCCCGTCGAAAGGAGCGGTTCCGCTTTATGGCAGAAGAAACAACACCCGCAACTTCCCTCGACGAGCAGCTCGACGGCATTCTCCGCCCGCTCGGCGTGCGCAGAGAAGTTGCCACCCTGGATGAGCAGCTCGACGGCATTCTCCGCCCGCTCGGTGTGCGCAGGGAAACATCGATTGATACGGTAGACCGGCCCGCCCACGAAGAAGAGGATGGCGCGCTGCGCGTCCACCTCTACTTCATTTCGATCCTGTGCGAATGGCCAGACGCTCCACACCTCAAAGAGCGGCTGGAGCAGCTCTTAGCAAGTGCGGAGGCTACCTCCGCCGACGTGCTGCCGGGGATATCGCAGCAGCGGCGCTGCTATTTCATGATCGTCGCCACTTCACCTTTCCCGCCGTCGCTCTTTGAGCAGCTTCGTGCCCTGCAAGAGGTTCACGATTCCTTTGAATTCATCACGGCCCTGGACCTGGGAACGGACAACGACGAGAGCGATGGCGCGGCTGGTGGTGTCTAGCAGGCCCGTCCTGGGGGTCTTTCCGACACGGGAAAGCGAGAAGATGCGTATGATGCTACCGAGTACCGCGAAACAGGGACGCTATCGCCTGGATGCGTGCATAGCGGGTGGGCAGACCTACAGTCGGGTCTACCAGGGCCTCGATACGACCGATGGGTCAGTCGTCGCCATTAAACAGGCCAAACGAGACGCGCTCTCGCCCCGCCAATGCCGCTTCGCCGACAGGCTTTTCCAGCGCGAGGCAGCTATGCTCGCGGAACTTCACCATCCTGGCCTTCCCTGCCTGCGCGACGTGTTTGAAGAGCAGGGCGTGCTGCACCTCGTCATGGAGTATATCGAGGGAGAGACCCTGCAGCAGCGCCTGGATCGACTTCGTCGGTCCGGGAAATGCCTCTCTCTTGACGAGAGCTTGTTCATCGGCACCCAGCTGTGCAGCATCCTGGCCTACCTCCATGGTCAGACGCCACCTGTCATTCATCGCGATCTCAAGCCTGCCAATGTCATCCTGGGGCCGGGCTCCCGCATCTACCTGATTGACTTCAGTATCGCGTGGCGGTTCACCCAGAGTGCCGCCCACCTGCTGGTCACCCCCAATCTCCGCCAGGCGCGGGGGCTAGACACCATCTACAACGTCGGTTCGCGTGGCTACGCGCCACGGGAGCAATACGGGGAAGCCGCGTCCACTTCTCCACCGGCTGATATCTACGGCCTTGGAGCTTTGCTCCACTACCTCCTCTCCGGAGTAGATCCTGCAACCAGGCCGATTGCCCGGCTCTTTGTATTCGCGCCACTGCGCCTCTCCCATCTTCCCGAAGGTTTCTCCCTCGCGACACTCATCGCACGGATGACCGAGAGTGAGCCGGCTCGCCGACCAACGATGAGCGACGTCCGTGAAACGCTTGAGGCATGCAGCAACCGGAAGACCGGGTGGAACGAGGAGATCCCGACCAGCCAAACGACATCGATCTCTGTGGAGGCCTGGTAGCACGTATGGGGCAAGCGGGTGCGGGCGGGCTGGACCCTCTCGCCCGGCAAGCGCGCACCATGCTTCATAAGAAGAGAGGAATGCCTGTGAACGATGAAACACTGCGAGCCGATGGAGCATCCGCCACACCCGCGAAAAGTGGCTGCGAGCCGCTCGCGCAGTGGTTATTGCGCCTGATGAGAGAGCCACGTACCGCATCTTCCCCGGCTCCCAAATCTTCCGACGAAGGGGGAATGCTCGCGAGCCTGCTGCACGAGGAGGGCCACCGCCAGTTCTACCAGCAGTTGCCCGATTTCGTCACAGCCCTGCTCCTTCAAGATGAAGGAGCTACCCTGCGCTACGCGCCACTGCTTTACCATCTCGTGGGATGCGACACCTGTCACCAGGCCTATCTTGAAATCTACGACGCGATGCGGGCCGCGCTCTCCTCTCAAGAAGAATCTATCGCCTGCCTTGAGGATGGCGCGCCGCCCGGCGGGTAGCTCGGATGAGCCTTTTCCCTCTCTCGCGCTGCTGCGAGAATCACCGATTTCCAGGAGGTGCCTATGACACCGGATACTGAACGGGTCCCCGCGCCCAGGGTCATCGAGGCCCCCGGCACTCCACCCTTCCAGCACATGCCTTTTCGCGCTTTCTGCTATTCGCCGCTGGCGCGCCGCCCGGGCTCTCCAGGGGAAACCGGCGAGCCTCCAGGATTTCTTCCGCGCCCATGGCTGCTGTTTGACCCGGTTTCGGTACCAGGCAGCAGTGTCTCTTTCGCGAAGGCGCCTGGCACATCTGCTGCTGCCCCGACTGTGGGGGATCGGGAACATACACCGAGCGCGCCCGGGAGCAGCTTTTCCCCGTTCAGATTTCTCCCCGTTGAGCGGTCGAGCACACGCGCTCTGACCGCATTGTCCCTCACAGCGACCGACAGTCCGCTGCAGGACTGCTCGTGGTTTGTTTGAATGAAGGAGTCGTCTATGTCTCATCGCCGGATCTACGTCCTGACCATCCCTCTATCAGAGGGGTCGCTTCCTGGCTGCCGCACCCTTGCGCAGATCATCCTGCGTCGTCGGTCTGATGGGCCGATCATCGTCCGTGATGAGGGCAAGGGCCCGCTCACCGCGAATGCCCCGTCCATCCAGGCCATCTTTCCCGACCAGCTTACTCTTGACACGGTCAAGGGTGAGCTGCGGCGCTTGCTTCCGCATGTCCCGATGCTGGTACGCCTGGAGGATCGGCGATCTCACGGCAGGGGCGACCCTCCTTGCTCCTGCGTTCTTCTGGGCGTTCAAGGCGACCGTCCCTGTTACTATCATCAAGAAACGTGCCTGCGCCACTGCGAACTTTCCGGAGGATACACTCCGCCAGAGTCAGGCAGGCGAAAGGCCCAGGTCACTGCGATTCTGCGCCAGACCTCCCATCCGGGCTGGGCAGTCGTCTCACCGGATGGGGCTCCGCTTGCTCCCTCCTCGACGATTGGGCAGACAGGGCGCTCCTTCAGGACTGCGTCCACATCCATTCCCAATCCCAGGGAAAAGCGCTATCAACCCGCCGCGCACTCATAAGAAGGAACTCCCGTTCCTGTTCCCCCACCACGCCTCGCCATCGGAAAGACGCAAAGGTGCAGACGAACTGCGGACGCAAAGGGCCATGTGCCCACTTTTCCCGCAGAAGCTTGCCTTTCCTCGTCCGGTCTCAAGGGCGCGGTGGGAACAGCAACCCCTTCGCCATGCGAGCGCTGGCCACTCTCTCTAACATCCTGGCGGAACGAGGACTCACCTCTTCTGCCACCCTACACGTACAAGGAGGTTTTTCTCATGCAGAAGCACACGACTCGACCTCGGCACTATTCCCGCGCCGCTGCGGCGGATACGACAGCACAGAACGCTACCACGAACAACACCGGGAAGAAGCAAAAAACAAGCAGTTGGCCGGATCAGACGGTCTTCACTCCTCCGATCTGGATGCTCTTCCTCGGCGCTATCGGGTTCTTCGCCGCATTCGGCGCGAATTGCTGGCAGGTCTACACCTCGTTCAGCGCGTTCCAGCATATGTTCATCACTGGGAGCGTCTACAAGGCCATGAGTCCGGGCGACCAGGAGCGGTCGCTGACAGTCGTCAACCTGTTCTCGTTCATCATCGCGTTCTCGTGCCAGCTCGCGCTGGTCTTCCTCATCTTCCGCATCGAGCGACGCTGGAAGGAAGAGCGGGCTCAGGGCAAATCCACGAGTAAGGTTGAGGCGGCCAAACATACCGCCGTCGAAGTCGTCAATCACATCCCGCTCGTTGTCATCTGGGGCGTTCTCGGCCTGGTCGCCGATACCCTGGGCGACGTCGTCTTCGAGGGACTCTACACGAACGACTGGTTTCTTCTCTTTATGTACGGCGCGTGCCTCTACGCACTCTCGGGCATTGGCCTGCCCCTCTCGCTCGAATGCATCTGGTCCGGCTGGATCTCCTGGGAGAAGTTTGCCATCTGGAAGCAAACGGCCCTGGAGTTTGCCCGTGGCCAACAAACACCGAACAACACTCAGCAAAATCAGGGAGGAGCTTAACTTATGAACATGCACAAAAGCGGTCTAGCTTTTGTGGCCTTCTTCATCGTCCTGGCCCTGGTCGTCTCTGCGGCCCGGCAAAACGGGTGGGGATACCCCGGCATCTTTCTGGCGATCATGCTCGCCATGGCTGCCGCGGCCATCACGCCGCTGCTCTTCAAGCTGTTCAAAGGCAGGATGAGCGAGCGCGGCATCTCACTGCGCGAGGCGGGCAAGGCCCTTGCAGGCGTCATCGATGTTGAAGACCCCGCCTCCCTTCGCGAAGCATCGTCCGCTGCCCAGACCAGGGCTGTCGTTCCGTTTGCTTCACAGGGCGCCGCGAGCTCAGGGTATGGCAACCAGTTTAGAGGGCGAGACGATGAGGATGAGGATGACGACGAAACCGACGGCGAGCAGGATGGATACCAGCAGGGAGGATCGCGCCGCACCGGTGGGTACGGCAGCTATCCCGCAGGGGCTGCTAGCTATTCTGCAGCGGAAGCGCAGGAACGCGCCCTTTCGACGATGGGAGCGCGCTTCCCATCTCAACTCAGGCAAGAGCATCAATACCGACTGCACCTGGGGTCGCATACCCTCGACTTCGATACCATCCTGGACCATCTGCTGATCCTGGAGGCCCTGCCCGAGGGGGCGAAAGGGGTCACGCGGATTCTGGGCGAGGAATTGGGTGGGAAGCTCCGGGTTCCCTATCTGCTCGTCGATTTCACAGACGGGTTTCAGTCGCTGCTCTCCGAGCTTCCCAAGGGCTACCTGATCAGCAGCCCTGAGCGGCACAATGAATTGCCGGCGCAGCTTCGGTCCCGATCGGTTCCGCTCGCGCGGAGCCAGCAGGCGATCAAACTGGGGCGGGCACTGCTGCACGAGGGCGGGCAGGCCGTTTTCCGCTTCGCCTCCTACAGTTCGCCCATCGAGGCCTGCTCAGTGCTGCTCCTGATCTTGCAGGGAATGTATCACTGGGAGCGAGAACACGTCGAGCAGGGGAACCACCCGATGCCGTGCGTGATTCTCCTCAATCAGGCGCATCGGTTCTTGCCCTACAGGGATGCCTACAGCGTCGCGAACGCCGATCCGTCCCTGGCACGGCTGCTGAGCGGGAACCTGCTGCACTACCTCGCCATGCATGGGGAGTTCGGCATGTACTTTTACCTGGTCACCGACCAGGCGACGCGCATGAATCCCGCGGCGCTCCAGGAGCTTGGCCTCTGGCTGATCAAACAGCCGCAGCTCGACGAGTTGCGCTACCTCTCCGAGATCGTCGCGCTGGATCTGTCGCAGGCGATCCATGAAATGTTCGCCGACCAGGTCCTGCTCTTCGATATCGTGGGCCGGACCTCGTTCCCGGTCACGCTGCGCATGAGCAGGAGCGCACTCGAAACCGATACGGTCCTGCTTCCCATTTCCTATACGCTCGCCCAGGCCTCGGAACTGACTGCCCCAGGTCTCCTTCCCGAAACGTCGCTACACGCCGCGGCACCTGGGTTTGGGCAGAGCGTAGCAGCCCATCAGTCGAGAACCGATGCCATGCCGAGAACCGATGAGCTGAGCGACGAGGAGTCTGCGAGTAGCGCCGGCCCGGGCGGCTTCTCTGAGGCGTGGCTGGCCTACGCCTCCTACCTGTATGCCACGGGCAGGCTGACCCCCACCGCGCTGCGGCGCATTCCCGACCCGTTGTTCGACCTTGCGGCGGCACTCGGCCTCAACCCGGTCCGGGGCCAGGACGCGATGAACGGCAAACGCGCCATACGCCTGGTGGGGATTTTGCAGGGCATGGGGAAGGACAAGCGCGGGAAGTACACACGGCTGGCGCGGCAATACGCACCGACGCTGCCACAGTCAACATTGGGGGGGGTCTCTAGCCTGGGTCCTAGCCCGCCAGGACGCGCAGGCGAGGTCTCGTGGGTACTTCCCAGGCTAGAACTGCTCAAGCGATCGCAGAAAGTCGCGGCCATTACCAAACAGGAACTGAGCGAGACGGCCCAGCTGATCAGCAGGCTGCTCGCCGAGTACGATGTCCACGTCAATATTCGGCCTGAAGAGTGCAAAATCGGGCAGACCATCACCCGTTACGCGGGACGCCCTGGCGGGAAGCCCAAGCTGAGGCGGAACGCCACTACCGGGCACATGGAGGGTGTCCGTGGCCCTGGCGGACTGCTCCTCTATGAAAAGATGACCACAGTCGACCAGATCGAGGCCAGGGAGAAAGATCTCGCCACCAAGCTGGCGGTGGATTCGGTGCGCATTGCGCGTGTTCCCGGCAAACCGTTCGTCGGCATCGAGATTCCTCACCCCGAGGAGAAACGCATGCCTGTGAGGCTGCGCGACATCGTCGGATCCCAGGCCTACCAGCAAGCGCTCGTCAGGTCCAAAGTCCTCTTCCCAATCGGAATGGACGTGGCAGGCGAGGTCAGGTTCGTGGACCTGTCCAACCCCGATCACCCGCATCTGCTCGTCGCGGGTGTCAGCGGTGGAGGGAAAAGCGTCTTCTTGAGAGCTGGGATCAGCAGCATTGCGCTGCAGGCGACGCCGGAAGAGGTGCGAATGTGGTTGGTCGACCCGAAGCGGGTCGATTTCAAGCCCTTCGTCGGGCTACCACACCTGATCGAATCCATCGTCACCGAGGTTGATGCCATTCCCAGCGTTGTCTCGGACGCGCTGGCCGAGGTGCAGAGGCGCTACACCTACTTCGAGCGCCTGAGCGTCACAGACCTGGGGGAATACCGCCAGCTGCGCGCCAAACGATCGGAGTCAGGCGATACCTCGCTCAAAAACCTTCCGGAACTGCTGCTCATCATCGACGAGCTGGGGGACGCGCTGATGGTCTCCCCGCAAGAAGTGGAAGAGGATCTCTGCCACCTCGGACAGCTCGGGCGCGCCGCCGGGTTGCATCTGATCGTGGCCACACAACGGCCAGAGGTCAAGATCGTGACCGGTCGCATCAAGGCCAACCTACCCTACCGCGTGGCCTTGCATGTGAGTTCCACCGAGGACTCCAAAGTGATCATCGGTCGGGGCGGAGCACAGATGCTCCTCGGGCACGGAGATATGCTGGCAGGGACAAGTGGTCGCCTCGAGCGGCTTCAGGGGGCTCTCGTCGAGAAGGACGAGGCAGAGAGCGTTGTTGCGCGCTGGCGACAGCAGGCAACTCGGCTGCAACCAACGTCTCCGTTCATTATCGAGCAAAGCCAGTCCGGCGAGCCGTTAGATCAGAGTGACGAAGCTAGCCTGCAAGAGGGACACGAGGAGGAGGGAGAAGCGTTGCTCCAGCGGGTGATCAGCGAACTGCCCCAGAAAAGGAAGGTCTCCATCAACGAAATCAAAGAGGAATACAACGTCAGCCACCAAACGGCCAAGCCGATCGTCGATCAGCTCAAGGCGCGCGGGTTGATCGGCGATTACAATGCCTCTCTCAAAGGGTACCCCGTCCGCGTCATCAATCTGAAGCCTCGGACAGAACGCGGGCAGGACCGGGATAACGGAGAGGAGGAAGAAAGGAGTCAGACCTCGTGAGGGTTGGGGCGAGACATTGCTCCATCTGGTAACCCGAGCGCATGTCCCTGCTTAGACCTCGAATCCTCGGCAAGGACACGCCTCTCTCGCGGCAAGGCCGCCATGCCCATTATAGCACACGCATGGTTGAGGCTTTCCGCAGCGCACCCCGAAAGGGAGGAAGGAAATCCTATGCGTGATTTGCTCAAAGCGTTGGCACTCATCGCGCTGCTTCTCGCTTGTTGTTGCGGCCTCCTGTATTCTACAGGACACGGTAAGGTCGTTTCAGACGCCGCATCCGCGCTCAATTCTTTTGTCAACCCCTCCACACAGAGCAACCCCTTAACCCAGAACGTCTCAAGTTGCAAAGGGGGCAGCTACTACGTCACGCTTGCATGCCAGGATGCCCTGGAGGCGGGCATTCCGCCCGATCTTTTCATCAGGCAGATACGGCAGGAGAGCAACTTCAATCCCAGCGAAAGCTCCCCACAGGGAGACGAGGGCATTGCACAGTTTCAGCCCGGCACCGCCGCGGGACTTGGCATCGACCCCTGGGATCCGGTAGCCGCGCTCAAAGGTGCGGCGCAGCTCATGTCCCGCTACTACAAGAACTATGGGGACTACGCCAAGGCGCTGGCCGCCTACAATGGTGGCTCTGGCAACCTGGCGGCGGCCATGAGGAACTGCGGTTCCAGCTGGCTTTCCTGTGAGCCCCCGGTGACGCAGGCCTACGTCCATATCATCATGGGCAGCTAGTCCGGGAGGAAAAACGATGAAGCCAAGATACTCCTGGGCATACCCCCACTCCCGGAGAATTCAGGAGGCGCAAGCATGACCACGAGCGCAGGAATGTGTGTGGAAACAGGGTTTCGAGCCGCCGCGCTACCGCCGACACTGCTCGGAGCGAGGCCGCCCGATGAGCTTCTCAACACCACCAGAACCTCCCTGGCTTGCCTCCCAACGCATATGAACCGCCTGCAAGCGATTCAGTCGATTTGCGAGAGTCCTGCTGCTCTGCCAGGGTTTCGTCTGACAATTGCCGAGGTCTCGCTCGCCATGCTCGGGCTCGATTGGTATTTCGCGCCCCTGGCAGCGCTCCGGCAGGTCACGCTCCACGAGATCCGAGAAACAGTGCAGTGGGTACGTGAGCGCTTCTCAGACGACCATCTTCTGGAAGATGTCATCCAGTCTCTCTGGGCGCCGCTCCTGGAAGCCCAATACGAAGCGCGGCGAGCAGCCAAAAAAGGTGGGAGGCATGAACATTGACGATTTTGACAGCTATGAGGCCTTCCTCACTCGGGTGAACCCGATCATCGAGTCACAGGCCTGGGCAATCGCCCAGGCGTGCATGTACCTGTATCATACCTCCATAGACCCACAGGACCTCGCCCAGTCGGCCAGGATCTATCTCTGGCAATACCGGGAGCGCAGGCCTGACACCCCCGTGAACATGCTGCTGCTGCTGGGGCGGCTGCGCATGTATGGTGAGCGGCAGCGCGGACGTTCCGTGCTGCGCCCACATCCAGGCAAACGGACCCGCGTGTACGAACAGGCCGATCTTGCTCAGGCCGACCTGGTCGCCGTGGCGGATCTCGACCCGGTACCCAGGCTCTCCGATCAGCAAGAGTTGGCGCTGCTCTACACCTGCCTACAGCAAGCCCGATCGACACAGGACGAGGAGGCGGAGCATGCTGCCATCCTGGCGCTGCGCCGCTTTGCCAGAGCGGTACAAAATGCTGACCTGTACGACCAGGCCCACCGGTGGTGGCGGGAGTGGTGGCACCGGAAACGAAACCCGGAAGCAGGGGGATAACTCGCGCCAACACAGCACGCGCGACGTCCGCCACCTGCTCCCCTCGAACGAGGCCGGGCATTCCAGAAGCGAACATGTAGATCAACCCATGGTGGTGAGGCAGCGGCATGCATCCGTTCCCCCCACCGCCCCCATGCACCTGGAGAAGACAGCCATGACACAGACCTTTCCCTCGGATTGCGACGAACCCCAGAACGCTCCGCCTTCCGCAAACAACCTCGCGGCGCTGATCCTCGGTGATCTCGCGCAGCTCTGCACGCAAGAACTGCACCACCTCCTCGCCTCGCGTATACAACCGGATGACTTTAACGACGCATTCGCCCTCGAACTGTTCCGCAGGGCCGCCGGTGGCAACGCAGACGCAAGGACGTGCATCTTCCAGCAGTACTCCCTCCTCGTCACAACCTGGCTCTTGCAGTTTGCGGAGGCCGCGCCTGTGATCGAACGGAGGGGAGCCCCCGCCATCGTCGATGCCACTTTCATACAACTCTCACAGGCGCTCACGCCTGACAGGTTGCGACAGCTACCTGACCACCGCGCGCTCTTGCGCTACCTGAAGATGACCCTGGGGAGCGTCGTCCTCGACGCACGGCGGGCCCTTTTCGCGCCACAGGCGCTTGCCGCAGAATCGGGCCTGCCTTCGACCACGCACCCCTTTCAGAAACGTGACTGGCAGGCCAGCGCCCGGCACTCGCTCTGGCAGGCCATTCTTGCGGAACTGGACAGCAATGACCTGCGCCAGCTCGCCTCGCTCTCCTTTGTTCGAGCCATGTCACCCGAGGCTATCAGCAGCCAGTTTTCCACCCGCTTCCCGACGGTCGAGGACGTCTATCGCGGCCAGCGTGCGATCCTGGATCGTGTCCGGCAAAGCCCGGGTATCCAGGACCTCCTCTCGCGCCTGGAGCAGTAGGCTCCCACGCGAGCGGCCAGTTGTGCGCACAGCGCGACAGGAGAAGCGACGTCCGTACCTCAGCGGAGCGTCAGGAGGCGGCCATGGCGACCGAACGTACCGATTACCCTGACGACATCGAGGTGCAGGCGTGGCAGTGCAAGGTAGAGGCGGAAATGCGGTGTATCAACTGCGATGCACTCCACGGCGAGGAGTATATCAATGAACGCGGTGAAGTGAAGCGCAAGGTCGTCACCGCCGCCCACCCCTTTCACGACGCCGCCAACCCCAGACCTCGCCTCGTCAGCCTCTGCCTGGAATGTCACCGCAGGTACGATGACCGGACCGGGCCCAATCGGCGACAGAAAAAACAACGGTGAAGGTTTTGTTGCGAACGGTCGATAAAGAAGAAGGATCCGTCCATAACCGTTCCGCACCCTCAATTTGAAAAGCAGAGAAAAAGTCATGATGACACCACCATCCGAAGACGAACAGGTGCGCCAGAAGATCTACGCCCTGGCGCTCCAGGTGGCCGAGAAGCTGGGCATCTACACCTCGGTCATTGGGGAGCAGGACGTGCTGTTCCGCCGATCGCCCACCCAGGACGATCCGCTCATCGATGCCTACGACGCGACCGTCCAGGCAAAGATGGACGAGGGAACGCTCTTTCTGCGCGCCAGGTACCACCTGACCGAGCGACAGTGGAAAGTGAAGCTCCTGCGTTGGACCACCCCCCCCGCGGGTATCTACTATATCAAAGATTTCGCCCCAAACGATGCCGCGTCCGCCTGGCCCCGCCTCACGCTCTACAGCACCTCTTGGAGCTACAGGGGCGTGAGCGTCGGCCACGGCGCACTCGTCGGCAGGACCGTCGAGGCCTTTCCTCGCCCGGTCTACCATCTCTACGACCGCGCTCCAAGAGAGGGTGACGACGGGCGCAGACGCATCGAGGGCAATTTCGTCCTGGAGAAACGCCGCCTCAATCTCCTTCCCGCCGACATTCAGATCCGCTGGGCGGCAGATGAGCGAGAGAAAGGGCACTGAGCGGGATCGAGAGACACCCGAATTGATTTCCCACTCCAAACGCCGTCGCTCTTTTCGTGAGGGCGCTGTCCGTCGACATGAAGGGGCCTGCCATGGGATACGATATCGACGATGCCCGCATGCGGGCAAACATCACGAGCCTTTCGTGCCGGGGACGAACATCTGGCACGGGCCACGCGTGTCAGGGCGACCGACCTCTTTCAACCACTGCCAGAGGGTCTGCGCGGTGCCTGGTATGCCCTGGCTGAGGACGAGCAGGTGCCACAAACCGTCGCCCTGCTCGTCAGTTGCTACGACGACGGACACTGGGAGGTCAACGCGGACCTCACCACAGCTTCGTTGCCCCACACGTCAGAGACCCGGCACACCTGCCTCGCCGCGCTCCAAGAGCAGCTGGCCAGAAAGCCGGAGGAAAGGGTCCTCTGGCATAGCGTTCGCGACCGCGATCTCCCCCAGTTTCGCGGAGGCGGCCCTCCCCAGAACGTTTCCGATTAGTTGCCAGCGCTGGGAGAGGAGAACAATCGGTCCCGCCACCTCCACGTCACCTCGGCTCCTGGCTGTTACCTATCCTCTGTCCGACCTCTACGTGTCAACGCGATGCCTGACAGGTATCAATTTTTACTACATATGTGTGGATTGTCAATCAAGTCTAGTATAAGTACACTTATCGGTAGGGGCGGGAGCCGTCGCGCCATGCGCGCAAGCGGTGTTTTCTCATACCCGTGTTGCCGGAACGCGCGTAAGCAGAACTGTAAAGCGATGAGAGCTACTACCAAGGAAAGGTGCGGCATCGATGAGCAGCGGACTCATTTCTGAAGCAACAGGCACGCTCCAGGGCGATCCTCAGATCCCGGGCGCCTGGTATGATCAGATCGTGAACTATCTCGAAACGCTGATATCCAGTTACCAGGTATCCGTCACGCTGGCGCGTCTGGCCTTTCTGAAGGTCAGGCGCCCTACTTCGGAGCGTAACCCCGATCGGTACACCGTCAAACGACGGCTGTATCGCCTCGCGACCCAGCTCCTGATCGTCGAACTGCACGAGCGCGTGCGCGTTCACGACGCCGGCATCAGGCTTTCGCCCCAGGCTGTCGAGCATATGCCCCCGCGGCTCCGCAACGCGCTCCTACTCTACGTCGAGAAGGGCTACACCTTCCGGCAGATTGCAAGGGAGCTGCACATCGGCCCCTCTACGGCTCAAGTACGAATCTCACTTGCCCGGAGCTGGTTACAGGAGCATTACTTCATTCCCGATCCCGAATTTTTGATTTGAAAGTGAACAGGGTTCTTCCCCTTTCATGAGCAACCCTCCCCTCCATCACAGCCTGCCAGCACCTGGCGAAACGGCCAGAGGACGCTCTGATCTTCCCGCTGCTTTTTCCGCTGCGCCCAATGCTCTTACCTGCGCGCATCGGACATCGCGTCCGCGCCGCCAGAAGAGCGTTGCCACGGAGGACTGCTTCCTGTTCACCACTAGGCAAGATATCTGAAAGAAAGGAGTGGCACATGTCGGCTTCAAAGCACAGGGCTCGCCGCCGCCGTCCCCTGCACGAGGGGATACGCTGCGCCACATGTCAGCAACAAGCCTCAGACTGC
>WNFX01004388.1_pt1 | contig 13846 bp, 9 predicted proteins | sample 5400111 | NCBI WGS metagenome assembly WNFX01 (sample SAMN13153363, study PRJNA577476) | soil metagenome | isolation source: 40 cm soil or saprolite under grassland replicate 1 | place: USA:California | collected 2016-06-15
CACCGGGCCGTCCGCCAGCCCCAGCCCGGCCGGCCCCAGCCCCGCCGGCACCGGGCTGGCCGGCCAGGGCCCCGGGTGGCAGCAGATCATCCTGCCTGACCTCGCCGTGATCGAGCCACACGGTCTCAGCGTCGCCGATATCGGGAAGCTGGGGAAGGTCGGCGGGGTGCGGGATGTGCTCGCGGTGGACGGCGCCGCCATCGAGGTCCGGGGCCGCCGGGTCAACGTGATCGGGGTAGATCCCCAGCAGTTCCGGTCCTGGACCCCGCTGGCCACCGCCTCCGACCAGCGGCTGTGGGAGGCCATCGCCGGCGGGGACTTCGTCTCAGCGGGCAGCGCGCGCCATCTGCTGCGGCTGCACAGCGGCACCCAGTATCAGCTGGCGGGCGCCTCCCGCGTCACCCTGACCTACGGCGGCGTGGCCACGTTCGGCATCGCCGGCGTCGACCTGGTCGTCAACAGCAGCGCTTCGGGCGCGCTCGGGCTCATCCACAACGTGGCCGCCCTGATCAGCGCGCCCGGGGTGGCGATGCCGGCCCTCAAGCGTGAGGTCAGGGCGGCGCTCGGAGGCGCCGGCCGGGTGGTCAGCCTGCGCGAGCCGCAGCTTCCGGTGGACGCGTCGACGTCCGGCGGCAAGCCTGCCACCTACCTCGAGCTGTTCCGCGAGTCGGCGGCCCGCTACTGCCCGGGCATGTCCTGGACCGTGCTGGCCGCCATCGGCCAGATCGAGAGCGGGGACGGGGCGAACAACGGCCCCTCCACGGCGGGCGCGGAGGGCCCGATGCAGTTCCTGCCGTCCACCTGGCAGGAGTGGGGGATCACCGCGTTCGGTGAGCCCGGCCCGCCGAACGTGATGGATCCCTACGACGCGGTCCCGTCCGCCGCCCGGTACCTGTGCGCGGCCGGCGCGGGCACCCCGGCCGGGCTGCCGCGCGCCATCCTCGCCTACAACCACGCCAGCTGGTACGTGGCGCAGGTGCTCGCGCTCGCCCAGCAGTACGCGCGGGTCTACGGCTGACCCGGTCCGCCCGGTAGGGGCCGCACGCCCGTGACTGGCCTGGTCTGCCGGCGGGGCCGCACGCCGGGTGACTGACCTGGCCCGCCCGGCGGGAGCCGCCGGTCTGCGGCTGACCTGCCGAGCATGGCAGCCCCAGCCGGTGTCTGCTGATTGGATGGGCGCATGGCGGACTACGACGCGTTCGTGCTGGTCTCCTTCGGCGGGCCGGAGGGGCCGGCGGACGTCATCCCGTTCCTGGAAAACGTCACCCGTGGCCGCGGGGTGCCCCCTGAGCGGCTGGCCGAGGTGGCTCACCACTACCACCACTTCGGCGGGGTCAGCCCGATCAACCAGCAATGCCGGGATCTGCTCGCGGCCATTGAGAAGGATTTCGCCGCCAGCGGGCTCAGCCTGCCCCTGTACTGGGGCAACCGGAACTGGGATCCCTACCTGGCCGACACCGTCGCGGAGATGGCCGCACACGGGGTACGCCGCGCGATCGCGTTCGTGACCTCGGCCTACGGATCCTATTCGAGCTGCCGGCAGTACCTCGACGACATCGAGAACGCGCGGGCGCAGGTGGGGGCGGCCGCCCCGCGGATCGACAAGATCCGGCACTTCTTCAACCACCCCGGCTTCATCGGCCCCTTCACCGAGTCCACCCTGGCGGCCATCGAGTCGCTGCCGCCCGGCGCCCGGCCCGGTGCCCCACTGGTGTTCACGGCGCACAGCGTGCCGGAGTCGATGGCGGCGGGCAGCGGGCCGGAGGGCGGCCTGTACCCGGCACAGCTGGCGGAAGCGGCGCGGCTGGTGGCCGCGGGCGTCGCCGCGGCCGGGGGCGGGGAGCGGTCGTGGCGGCTCGTCTACCAGAGCCGGAGCGGCTCGCCGTCGGTGCCCTGGCTCGGCCCGGACGTGCGCGACCACCTCGCCGACCTGGCCGCCGCCGGCGCGCCGGGCGCCGTCGTGGTTCCGGTGGGCTTCGTCTGCGACCATCTGGAGGTCCTCTACGACCTCGACGTGGAAGCGGCGCGGGCGGGCCAGCGGCTCGGCCTCCCGGTGGCCCGCGCAGCCACCCCGGGCACGCACCCGCGTTTCGTCTCCATGATCACCGAGCTGGTGCGGGAGCGAGCCGAGGGGGAGTCGGCGCGCGCCGCGCTCGGCGGCATGGCGCCGGGCCCGGACACCTGCCCGGGCGGGTGCTGCCGTCCCCGGCCGGCCGCCCACGGCGCGGGCCGGCCCGGGGGCAGCGCGTGACGGACGACGCCCCCGGGACACTGCTCGGCCTGGCCCGCGCCGCCGCCGTGGAGGCGGGCCGGATGCTGGCCGCCCGGCGGCCGCCGGGCCGGTCGGGCCGGCCGGAGGTAACGGACACCAAATCGAGCCCGACCGATGTGGTCACCGAGATGGACCGGGCATCGGAGGCGCTGATCACCGACCGCCTGAGGTCGCAGCGGCCGGATGACGCGGTTCTCGGCGAGGAGGGCGGGGAGTCGGGGCGGGGCCGGGTGCGGTGGATCATCGACCCGCTGGATGGGACCGTCAACTACCTGTACGGGCTGGCGGACTGGGCGGTCAGCATCGCCGCCGAGGTCGAGGGCACGCTGGTGGCGGGGGTGGTGGCGGTGCCGGCCCAGGATGAGGTGTTCACCGCCATCGCCGGCGGCGGCGCCTGGCTGCAGGCAGGAGACGCACCGCCCGTCCGGCTGCGCTGCAACACCGGGGTGACGCTGGCGCAGACGCTGGTGGCGACCGGGTTCGGGTACGAGGCCGGCCGGCGCAAGGTCCAGGGCGAGGTGGTCGCGGCGGTGCTGCCCCGGGTGCGTGACATCCGCCGGGGCGGCTCCTGCGCGGTGGACCTGTGCTCGGTCGCGGCGGGCCGCGTGGACGCGTTCTACGAGCGCGGCGTGAACTACTGGGACTACGCCGCCGGCGGCGTCATCGCCACCGAGGCCGGGGCCCGGCTGGGCGGGCTGGCGGGAAAGCCGGCCAGCCCGGAGCTGGCCATCGCGGCCGAGCCGGTCCTGTTCGGCGAGCTACAGGGCCTGCTCGCGAGCCTGCACCCGGATCGGGACGACCCAGGCCCGGTGCAGGCCGGCCCCGCCTAGGCGCTCCGGGTCAGGGTGCCGGTCGGGTTGCTGCCGTTCGCCCGCAGGAACGTGAAGGCAACGGTCCCGGCGGGCCGGGAGACCAGCGTGATGACGCCGTCGGGGCAGTTCGCCCGCCCGCTGGCGATGGTCTGGTCCAGGGTGATCTTGCGCTTCGCGACCGCGACGATGGCCAGCCTGCCCGAGCAGCTGAGCTGCGGGTAGGTGATGGTGCCCGTGGCCGAGCCGGCCGGGAGCGAGATCCGCACGATCACCGTCAGCACCGGGCCGGTCTGGCGAACCTGCCCCGACCAGTTGCCCGTCAGCGCGGCGGGAGCCCGGGCCGACGGCAGGGGCGTGGGCAGCCTGGTGGCGCCCGCCTGGGAGGTGCCGGCCGTGGCCCCGCCCGGCTGGCCGGACGGACCCTGATCCGGGCGGACGAAGATGAAGACCGCCCCCGCCGCGATCGCCAGCACGCACACCGCGCAGGCCACGCCCCACAGGACGACGCCGGAGCGGGACCGGCCCGGCGCGGGCGGGCGGTGATCGGGGCCGATTTCCGGCGTCCTGGCGGCCAGCTTGGCCTGCCTGGCCCCCTCGGTGAGCAGCCCGGCCGACAGGTCGTGCCCGCTGAGGAGCCTGGTCAGCACGGCCCGGGCCACCGGCCGGGCGGCCGGGTCCGGTGCCAGGCAGGCCGCCACGACCTCGCGCAGGTCCTCGTGCAGCGCCGCCAGATCCTGCGGCCCCACCGGCGGGCGCCCCAGCGCGGCGAACAGGACGGTGTTCGCCCAGGCCAGCAGGTCAGCGGCGGGAGTAGCCGCGCCGTAGGGCGGGGTGATGCCGAAATGGGTCAGACACGGCCCGTGCGGGCCGAGCACCACGCGGTCCGGGCCGAGCGACCCATGGACCAGCCCGGTCTGGTGGATCGCCATCAGCCCGGTCGCGGTGCCGATCGCCACCGCGTCCAGGCCCGGGCTCGTCAGCGGTCCCTCCCGCCAGACGGTCTCGATCAGGGTGGACCCGGGGACGTACTCGGTGACCAGGTAGGGGACGTAGGCCTCGATCCCCGCGTCCAGGATCCGGGCCGCGCAGAACGGGGCGACCCGGCGGGCCACCCGCGCCTCCGCGGTAAACCGGTCCCGGGCGGCCGGGTCCGCTACCCGCTCCCGGCCGAACAGGGTGACAATTGCCTCGCCGTCGTCGACCATCTTGGCCATGAACACCCGCGGGGTGCTCCCGTCGGCCCCGGGCCGGCTGTCGGTCCTGCCGGTGAGCCGGTAGTGGCCCACGCGCCGAGGATCGTCGGCCTGCAGCGGCATGACGTTGGGCATGCGGGGGGTCTTTCCCGGTCCGGTGGGACGGCTGGTTCGGGGCTGGCAGGAGGTACCGCTCGTACCATACGCACTTTTGGCTGGTTAACGGCGTCTATCGGGGGAACTTCGTCTACTGGCAAATTCCCGGGCACTGCCTGCCGGTGATCGCCGGGGAACACGCCCGCGACACGGCTTCGTCAGCCTTACGTGTGCCCGGCGGCCGGACGTGACAGAATTCCCCGCCGGATTCGGGCACAACTACGGGGCCCAGAGCGTTACACGGAGGCGCATGAAGATGGAGGGGGTGCAGGACCCACATGGCCACTGACTACGACAGCCCACGCAAGACCGACGAGGAACTGACCGAGGACAGCCTGCAGGAGCTGCAGGCTCGCCGGATGGACAAGTCCTCCAGCACGATCGACGTCGACCCTGATGACGTTGCCGAGTCGCTGGAGCTGCCCGGCGCGGACCTGTCCAACGAGGAACTGTCGTTCCGGGTGGTTCCTCGCCAAGCTGATGAGTTCACCTGTTCGCGCTGCTTCCTGGTGCACCACCGCAGCCAGCTCGCGGAGGAACGCGGCGGCCAGCTGGTATGCCGCGAGTGCGCGGCCTGATCGGGCAGGGACGGCAACAGCCAGGTTCCGTCCCGCCTGACCCGGTCATGATGCAGGTGATTTGCGCCCTCAGCGGGGCATCGGTCCGCCGCTGCTGGTACCGGGGCGTCACCGCCCCCGAGTGACCCCCGGGCCGCCACTCCCGCGCGCTCACTGCCCGTCCGGCCCCACCGCCCACTGCGCCCTCAGCAGCTCCACCGGCCACATCGGCCTACTGGCCCCATCGGCCTACCGGCCACTGCGCCCCCCCGCCTCATCGTCGGCCGCCCGCCTTACCGCCGGCCGCCCGGCTCACCACCGGCCCTTCAGCGGGCTGCCGGGCTGCCGCTCAGTCGACCCGGTAGGTGGCGGCGAGATCGCTGAGCCGGGCGTGCGCTCCGTCCATCGCGGGCGCTGGCGGCAGGTACTGCTTTTTCATCTTCGCCACGCTGGTGTAGTTCGGGTCGCAGACGTTGGCCAGCGGGGACTCCACCGCCTGGGTGATCAGCTGGTAGGCATCGAGCGGGTCGAGCCCGTAGTCGGTCCCGAGCCACTGCACCAGGTCGAGCTGGGCGATCCGGAACGCGTCCTCCAGCGGGCGGGCGGACCCTGCCGTCATGATGTGGAAGTCCGACTCCAGCCGGGGCCAGGCGCACGGCCTGCCCTTGATCAGGTCGACCGCCAGCACCGTGTTCATGGCGCACTCCACCGCCACCCCGCAGGTCTCGCCCTCGCCCTGGCGGGCGTGCCCGTCGCCGAGCGAGAACAGCGCTCCTTCCACGTTGACCCCCAGGTAACAGGTGACCCTCGCCCGCATCTCGGGGGTGTCCATGTTGCCGCCGAACGCGTCGGGCACCAGCGCGCTGCGCACCTCAAGGTTGGCCGGCGCGACCCCGACCGTGCCGTGCATGGGGTTCATCGGCAGGTCCACCGTGTAGTCGCCCTTCCGGGCGGTGAACCGGCAGGTGCCCCGCGCCCGGTCGAACTGCCACATCCAGACCAGCTCCGGCAGCGGCTCGTGCAGCAGCGCGGTGGCGTGGGTGGCCGACAGCGCGCCGAACAGCGGCACGGTGGTGGACGCGCCCCAGTCCCTGGCGGGCTCGATCGAGATGAAGTGCACGGCCAGCGTGTCGCCCGGCTCCGCCCCCTCGATGTAGAACGGGCCGGTCTGCGGGTTGAGGTAGGGGAACTCGCACACCTGCGAGACCAGGTCGTTCTCACCCTGCACCTTGCCCGCGAAGCAGTCCTCGGTGAACACCTCCAGGATGGCCGGCGGCGTGACGCGCGCCAGCGGTGCCACACCGCCGAACGTCCAGGCGTACTGGCCGGGTTCCGGCCGGAGCGTGACGACCCGCGGGTCAGCCATCCTTGGCCTCGTACTCCTCGAGCGGGTCGAGGTGGACGAGCCCGACCTCGACCACCCGGCGCGGGTGGCGCCGGTACAGGTAGATCAGGTAGATCACGCCGATGATCATGAATCCGCCCACGCCCGGGCCCATGTAGGAGATCGGCGGGGTCAGCGGAGCGATGAACGAGAACACGTCGATGCCCGCGGCGGTGAGCCAGGCGGGGACGAACGCGAGGATGCCGAGCACCGGGATGACCAGGTGCAGCAGCGGGTTGAAGCCGCTGCCCCGCCGGGCGAAGAAGCCGATGCAGGCGGCGTTCATCAGGATGTAGACGGCGACGATGACGATGACCAGCGCGGTGGCGACCATGACGAACGCGGTGACCGGGTCGTAGCCGAGGCCGAGGCCCAGGGTCACGGCCACGGTGATGACAAAGGCCAGCAGGATGGCCGTGACCGGGGACTTGTGCTTCGGGTGCACGCGCGCCAGGAAGTGCGGGAAGGCGCTGATCCGGCCCATCGCGTAGGCGGTCCTGGTCGAGACGTTCACGCCCGCGTTCGCGTTGGCGATGGTGGAGTTGACGATGGCCAGGAACACGAAGAACCAGAAGATGCCGTACAGCGAGCGGGCCATGCCCTCCCAGGACGCGGCGCCGGTGCCGGTGGTGAAGTTGTGGAACTGCGCGGGCCCGTACGCGACGTCCACGGCGTAGGTGGTGAACACATACAGCAGGCCGATGAGCACGGTGGCCAGCAGGATGGCGCGCGGGATGATCCGCCGCGGGTTCTTGGCCTCCTCGGCCAGCGGCGCAGCGCCCTCGAAGCCGCCGAACGCGAGGATCGTGTACACCGAGCCGGCGATCACCCCGGTGATGCCGTGAAACCCGGCCGGGGTGTATTTCGTGGTGAACACGCTCAGCGTGTTGTTGCTGCCCGCGTACACGATGAAGAAGATCGCGAGCACGACGAAGACCCCGATCTCGAAGATGCCGAGTACGGTGCCCAGCCGGGCCGACGTCCGGATGCCGTAGTACCCGGCCGCGAGCACGATCAGCGCGCCGAGCAGCGACCAGGGCCACCACAGGTCCGCCGGGTACCCGTGGAACTCCGCGGTCAGGGTGGCGGCGGTGGTGAATCCGAGCTGGAGCAGCACCAGCGGCGGGATCAGGAACCCGACCAGCACATACCCCCAGGCCACCAGGAAGCCGACGGAGGGGTGCAGGCCGCGCGCCGCGTAGGTGGCCACCGATCCCGCGGCCGGCATCTCCCGCGCCAGCAGCCCGATGCTCACCGCGCAGAACAGGCACGCGACCAGCGCGAAGACGACCGAGAGCGGCAGCGAGCCGCCGGCGAAGGCGACGCCGGCCGGGATCGACGCGGCGATCGCCGCGCCGGGGGCCATGTCGGTGATGCTCTGGAACGTGACCTCACGAAGGCCGATGGCGTTCCGCCGCAAGCCCGTCGTGGTGGTGGCAGTCTCCGTCGCCATTTGAGGCCCTCCCAGGCCGGAGCCGAGTCGTTGCCCGGATGTTCTCACGGGTGACCTGGGCCACACCAGGGCATATGCGGCGCAGAACATTTCGTGTCCCAGCCGTGATAAAAGCGCCACCGGTGCCGGTGGCAGACGACGCAGGGCCGCCCGCGCACCGGCCGTGGGGCTACGCCCGGCCCGCGCCCGCCCGGGGCTAGCCGCGGTCCTTGTGGCCGTTCGGGCTGAAGGCGGCCGGGTCCAGCCCCTGGTGGGGAAGTGAGACCTCGGCCGTGACATCGGCGGCCAGCCTGACCCTGTCCCCGTCACGCAGGCGCGCCTCGGTGCCCGGCAGCACCCGGTCCCCGTTGATGAACGTGCCGTTGGTCGACTGCTCGTCGCGGATGGTCGCCTCCCCGGCGTCGCTGACGGCGACCGTGGCATGACGCCGCGACACGTTCTCGTACTGGAAGAAGGCGGCGGCGACCAGGGATTCCCCGGGGTCGCGGCCGAGCACGAGCGAGGTTCCCGCGGGCACGTCCACGTTCCCGGTCGGGAACGACAGCCGCAGGACGACCGGCGAGATCGGGCCCGACGAGCGCGGGAGCCGCCGGTGGCAGGCCGGGCAGGCCAGCATCGACCGGTCGGGGATGGCCGCAGCGCAATGCGGGCAGACGGCCGGGGCCAGCGACGAGGCGGTGGCGCCGTCGCGGCGGAGGGATTCCTGCATCACCGTTGGCGGGATGGTCGGCTCGTCCGGCTGCTCGGGCCGGGGCAGGTTCGCCCCGCAGGTGAAGCAGATGAGATCGTCCTGCTGAACCGCAGCGGCGCAGCCGGGGCAGGTGAGGGTCGCCAAGACGTCCTCCGGAGGGCGGCAGAGCGGCTAACAGGTGTCCCTCCGAGACTAGGGCATGTCCGGGGCCCGTCTGTGCCGGATCCCGCCTGACGGGCGGCCATCTCCGGGCCCCATACCGGGGCCAGTAGCATCACAGACGTCGGGACCTGTTTCCCGTCACCCATCGGGGGCAGGTCGGCGGCGTCCAGAGCAGCGATCCTGCGGAGGGCAGCCATGATCAGCTTCCGGCTCGAGGACCACCACGAGGAACTTAAAGCGACCGTCGCCGAATTCGCCCGCGACGTGGTCGCACCGGTGATCGGCGGCTACTACGAACGGGGGGAATTCCCCTACGAGATCGTGGCCCGGATGGCCAAGCTCGGCCTGTTCGGCCTGCCGTTCCCGGAGGAGTACGGCGGCATGGGGGGCGACCTCTTCGCGTTCTGCCTCGCGCTGGAGGAACTCGCCCGGGTTGACTCGTCGGTGGCGATCACGCTAGAGGCGGCGGTGGCGCTGGGCGCCATGCCCATCTACCGGTTCGGCACCGAGGAACAGCGGCGCCGGTGGCTGCCAGACCTGTGCGCGGGGGAGCGACTGGCCGCGTTCGGGCTCACCGAGCCCGGCGGGGGATCGGACATCCCCGGCGGCATGCGCACCACGGCCCGGCTGGTGAAGGGGGAGGGGGAGGCGGGTGGGGAGTGGGTCATCGACGGATCAAAGTCCTTCATCACCAACGCCGGCACCGCCATCACCTCGCTGGTGACCGTGCTCGCCATCACCGGAGACCTGGCCGCGGAGAGGCCGGAGATCTCCGCCATCATCGTCCCGGCCGGCACGCCCGGCTTCACGGTAGGACCCGAGTACTCCAAGGTGGGCTGGTGTGCCTCGGACACCCGGGAACTGGCCTTCGCATCCTGCCGGGTGCCGGCGGATCACCTGCTCGGGGAGCGTGGCCGCGGCTACGCCCAGTTCCTGCGGATACTGGACGAGGGGCGGGTGGCGATCGCGGCCCTGGCGACCGGCCTGGCGGCGGGCTGCGTGTCGGAATGCCTGCGGCAGGTGGCGCAGCGGGAGGCGTTCGGCCACCGGCTGGGCTACTTCCAGGGGATCCAGTTCACGCTGGCGGACATGGAAGCAAGGGTTCATACCGCACGGCTAGCCTGGTACGACGCCGCGGCGAGGCTGGTCGCCGGAGAGACTGCGAAGAAGCATGCGGCCATCGCCAAGCTGACCGCCTCGAACGCGGCCATGGACAACGCGCGTAACGCCACCCAGATCTTCGGTGGCTACGGCTACATGAACGAGTACCCTGTCGCCCGCTTCTACCGCGACGCCAAGGTGCTGGAGATCGGTGAGGGCACCTCGGAGGTGCAGCGTATGATCATCGCCCGTGAACTTGGCCTAGCCGACATCGGCTGACGGAACGGGCGCTGGCCGAACCCTGCACCTGGTGGCCCCTGGATCGTAGGCCCACACCGTCAGCGCCGCCTGGGCCCTCCATTACACAGCTCTCATGCTGGACCGTGCTGGCTCCCGATCTCCAGTGCACGATGGACACTTTCCGCTAGAGTGGCGTCTGCTGCGCACGGGGGCGCGCTTGTCTGCGCCGTGCCAGGACGCTGCCGGGGGCGTGCTCGGACCGATAGGTTGCGGAGGAGCAATCATGAGATCGCCAAGCGAGTCCCGCCTACACGCACGGCGCATCCGTCGGTATGTGCAGTCCTTCCCCATCGTGACCATTGCGGCGTGCGCGGTCCTCGTTGTCGCCGTCGGCTGCTCCAAGGGCCAGGGAGTGGCACCCAGCGCGAGCGTTGCACCGCAAGCGCAGCCACAGGCGGCTGCCGGGATACCCTTCTACAGCGTCGAGGCGAGGAACTTCGCCTTTGACGCCATGCCGTCGGTCGTGCCGGCGAACCGGCCGGTCCAGCTGGCATTCACCAACAACGAGACGTTCCCGACCACCCACGAATTGGTGGTGCTGAAGCTGCCGCCCGGCCAGACCGCGCAGGACGTGGTCAACGACGCCAAGAGGAGGGGCGTCCAGGCCGAGGCCGACTGGACCAAGGTCGGCGACAGCGGCGACCCGCTGCCCGTCCATGGCAGCGCCGTGATCACCCTGAATCTGGCGCCCGGGAACTACGTGGCGACCTGCTGGCAGACCGGCAAGGAGGGCGGCGGCACCGGCCCGCCGCACGTCGCCCTCGGCATGATCTCGGAGTTCACCGCCTCCCCCTCCGTGGGCGCCGAGGCCACCGCGCAGGCCGGGTCCATCTACAGCGTCTCGGTCAAGAACTTCCTCTTCGAGGGCATGCCGGCCAACGTGCCGGCGAACAAGCCGTTCGAGGTGACGTTCATCAACGACGAGGCGTTCCCGATCCTGCACGAGTTCGTGGTGCTGAAGCTGCCCGCCGGCCAGACCGCGCAGGACGTGGTCAACGACGCCAAGAAGAAGGGCCCCAAGGCCGAGGACGACTGGGTCCACGTCGCCGACAGCGGCGCGGCGCTGCCCGTCGGCGCCACCGCCTTGGTCCGCATGGATCTGCGGCCCGGGAACTACGTGGCGACCTGCTGGCAGACCGGCAAGGTCGGCGGCGGCACCGGCCCGCCGCACCTGACCATCGGCATGATCACGTCGTTCACCGCCTCGTGAGCCGCTGATAGGGCCGCACATGACGACGCCAGGGTCGGAGGACAAGGGCCGCGGGACCTGGCATGGCAACCTGCGCCGCGTGCTGCAGGGGGCGCTGCATGACCTCCTTGGCGCAAGAGAAAGACGGTTACCGGCAGTTCGGAACATGCCGCAGCGCGAGAGAGTAGCCTACTACCGGTGGCCGCTAGGGCAAACGTCCGTTACATCAGCTTTTGCTGGTCATGCGGGAATTGCTGCCCGTTGGTCGGTTTGTGGCTAGGGTTAGCCCCTAGTCGCGCTGTCCTGCAGAACCCGCACAATCGTCACCCGCGGAAGGGGTGCGCCATGTCGGTCCCGCCGCAACACCCGCTGGCCTGCGGGCTGGTTACGGCACGTAGGTGAGAGGTTTACACGCAGTGCGCTCCCGTAGCAATGAGACGCCCGGCAGCAGCCATGTGGCTGAGGGTGAGCAAGCGCCTGACGGCTCTGGCTCTGCATTCAGCCACGATCCAGGGCCCGGAAACGGGCAGGCCGGGCAAGCCACCAAGCCGGCCCCAGGTGGAGTGCGCCAGCCCGAGGTGGCGGCGGCCAGCCAGCCATCACGCCGTGGGCTGAAGAACTGGCGCGTCCGCTCCCGCCTCCTCCTGCTGATTACCATCCCGACCCTGACCGCCATCGCGCTGGGCGGCGTCCGTGTCTCATCGTCGGTCCAGACCGCCTTGACCTATCAGCGCGTACAACAGCTGGCCGATCTCAACTTGGACATGACCGTTCTGGTCCAGCGGCTCCAGGATGAGCGTGACCAGACCGCCCTCTTCATCGCGCAGGGCCCTAACGGCAACCAGGCCGCCCGGATGCAGGTGCTGTTCACGCAGCGCCGCGCCACCGAACGGGCCGCGGCCGAGGTGACGCAGCATCTCACGCAGATCGGCGGATCGTTCTCGCCGGCGGCCCGTCAGGAGGCGTCGGCCGCGCTCGCCGACCTGCAAAACCTGCCCAACCTGCGGCTGGAGGCGGCCCAGAGCGCCCTGACCGCCCCGATCATGCAGAAGTACAGCAGGATCATCACGGACCTGCTGGTGCTCGAGCAGAACACCGGGCAGGGAGTCGGCGACGTGACCCTGGCCGAGACGGTGCGCGTGCTCGGCCTGGTGTCGCGGATGAAGGAGGATGCCTCACAGCAGCGGGCTATCCTCACCGCGGCCCTGATCCAGGGTGTCCTGGATCCGGGCGCCAGGACCGCGCTGTTGGCCGCGCAGCAGGACCAGGCGTCCAACGGCGTCTCGTTCAGCCTGTCGGCCACCAACGCCCAGCGCCAGCTGTTCCAAAACAGCCTGTCCAGGTCGTTCGTCCCCCTCGCGAGCCAGGAGGAGGAGCAGGCGCTGTCCATGGGCACGTCGCTGAAGAACGACCCGACGACGCCGGACGACTTCTACGGCGCCATGACGAACGAGATCAACGGCCAGCTGGGGTCGGTCGAGCGGAACCTGGTGAACAGCATCATCACCCGGACGGTCCAGCTGCGTAACGCCGCCGTCGTTTCGGCCCTCGCCGTCGCGATCGCGGTGCTGTTGGTTCTCGCGCTCGCCCTGCTGTTCACCGTGGTGGTGGCCCGGTCGATGGTGCGCCCGCTGCGCCGGCTGCGGGCGGGCGCGCTGGAGGTAGCCGGCGTGCGGCTGCCCGAGACGGTCCGGCGTATGAGCGAGTCCGAAGGCGCCGCCGAGCCGCTGGAGGTCGAGCCCATCGATGTGGATTCCTCCGACGAGATCGGTGAGGTCGCGCGGGCGTTCGACCAGGTTCACCGGGAAGCACTGCGGCTGGCCTCCAATGAGGCGGCCCTGCGCGGCAACGTCAACGCCATGTTCGTGAACCTGTCCCGCCGCAGCCAGTCGCTGGTGGAACGGCAGATCCGGCTGATCGATGACCTGGAGCAGGGCGAGCAGGACGCGGAGCGGCTCGCGAACCTGTTCCAGATGGACCACCTGGCCACCCGGATGCGCCGTAACTCCGAGAACCTGCTCGTCCTCGCCGGCCACGAGGTGTCCCGGCGGTGGACGCAGTCGGTGGCGCTGGTGGACGTGCTCCGGGCGGCGGTCTCCGAGATCGAGCAGTACGAGCGGGTGACGCTGAACGTCCAGCCCGGCATTTCGGTCCGCGGCCAGGCCGTCAACGACGTGGTGCACCTGATCGCCGAGCTGGCCGAGAACGCCTCCTCCTTCTCGGCGGCCGATACGCCGGTCAAGGTATCCGGCCACCTGCTCAACAGCGGCGGGGTGCTGCTCGACATCACCGACCAGGGCGTCGGGATGGGGGCCGAGGAAATGGCCCACGCCAACTGGCGGCTGGACAACCCGCCGGTGGTGGACGTCGCGGTCTCCCGGCGGATGGGACTGTTCGTGGTCGCCCGGCTGGCCGCCCGGCACGGCATCCGGGTGCGGCTCCGGCCGGCGTCGGCAGGCGGCCTGACCGCGCTGGTATGGCTGCCCGACGAAGTGATCTCGCACGACTCGGGTGTCGTTCCCACCGGGATGCGCCGGTTCGATGTGTCGGAGCCCGCCGCCACCACTCCAGCGGCG
>WNFX01007003.1_pt1 | contig 13844 bp, 12 predicted proteins | sample 5400111 | NCBI WGS metagenome assembly WNFX01 (sample SAMN13153363, study PRJNA577476) | soil metagenome | isolation source: 40 cm soil or saprolite under grassland replicate 1 | place: USA:California | collected 2016-06-15
TGTTGTCCTTGTCCCAATTATGGTGTTGGCATCGGCTGGCCCTGCTCTTGTCATCTCTCTTCTGCAAAAAACTCCACTCGCGAGCATTCCTGGTATCAATGTCCTATTTAGTTTGGGTGGTGTCCTCAGCAGCTTACTCGTTGCATGGCTTTTGTTCGAGGCTATCTACATTGTGGTTCCCAACCAAAAGATTAGTTTCCGTCATAGCTGGCGAGGAGCTGTCGTGGCAGCAGTCCTCCTCCAAATATTCCTGACGCTTTTTCCGTTCTATGCCACACGTTTTCTCGGGGGCTATGCCGGTCAAGCAGGCTTCGCTATCATCCTGATCGTCTTCTTCTACTACTTCGCCGTCATTCTGTTATTGGGCGCTGAAATCAATGCATTTTTTGCTGAAGGGATACGGGGCACGCCCGATAATCTGGCAGTCATGGTTCACAAGATGACGAGTCATGAGCCAAAGATACAACAGGAGATAAGGGAACAGGCTCCTCCCTCTCACAAGGATGAACGTCCTGAAGGGGTGGTAGACAGGGGGCAAGGCAACGCCCCCTCTGACGGCAAGGGTAAGTCCACTGGAGCACCATTGAAGCGATTGCCTTCCGATTCCTTGAGCAAGGAAAAGAAACAAGAGCAGTCATCGAGGACCTCACCATCATTCGGGACCTCGAAAATAGGGACGGTCATCGAGGTAGCCGCAGGAACGATACTCGCAACGGTGATAGAGTTAGTACGTTTGCGTCGAGAGAAATAAGACTGGGAGGTAGGCAGACCGCACAACGTTTTTGCATAGCAAAAATTTGATGTATTGCTTTCAGCGCAAAAGAGAGGGTGCTCGTTCGCATCTAGTAGGCTGACAAAATCGGGGCCTGACAACCTGCTCGAATGTGGTCTTTCTGTTCTTTTCTCCCCTCGTCAGGGATGGCGACTGCCTCTACGTAAGAGAAATGAAGTCGAGCACATTCCTATGAACTCTTGCTCGATCTTTGCAAAGGTCGTAACACCTCTTGCTCTCTTAACCAGAGATAGACACGAAGGGAGAGACAAAACCACCCGCCACCAAACAGATAACCACCCAGGACATCCGTTGCCCAATGATTACCCAGGTAAATACGAGCAGGCCCAACGAAGACCACACACAGCACAGACATGCTCAAGAGCGCCCTTCTTCCAGTCCGATTCCATTGTTTCTGAAGAACCCCTAATGTGAACAGCCACCCCCAGAAATTCAGCGATGATGCCACATGCCCGCTCGGAAAGCTCCTCCCTATCGATGGTTTGGTTACATGCACAAGCAATGGTTTTGGACGGGGACGATCTATCACGCTCTTGATTCCCATTCTGGCAAGCGCGTTCGTCCAGGACATGGCGATGGTCATCACCGCTTCTAAACGCAGCTGCATCTTCCACAACAGGACGGCAACGGGAATGACAAGCACATTCAAGAAAACAGCTGAGCCGGTAAGCGTATTGAACACCAGCACAACACGGCGCAGGAATGAAGGTTGGTTCTTTTGTACGAGATGTGTGATCGCAACATCGGTGGGAGGGTGCGGATGCTTGCGCGCCCACAAGGCCAGGGGAACAAAAAGCGCCAACTGGAACACCGAAGCCATCAACAGAAAGTGGTTACGCTTCATCCTTTCTCCTCTCCTGCTCAAGGAAGAGCAAGCAAACACGCATGTGAAGCAGCGTTCTCAACACGCCCTTGTGCGTCGTCAGGCCTATCAAATACCAATCACATTCTTCCTGCTCTTTGCAGTTTTTTTGACAGGAACGAACTGTTCTCTGTAAAAGAAAAACATGCCGCACGAGTTGAAGGAGTTACTCAGATGGAGCATGCACCACGCTCCTCCCAGCATCTGTCAGGCTTACCAGGATACGACGGTCCCACTCATCGACCACGCACTTCACAAGGCGTTTCTGTTCAAGCCATTGGACATTTTTTGTGGTGGCGGGAGAACTCCTTCCAAGCAGAGCAGCAAGCTCTCCTATAGATACCTGATGGTGTTGTGGCAGGTGCATAAGGATGGTCATTTGGTTCGGCGTCACCTTCACACGTTTCTCTTCCGCTTCCATCATGGCGATTAATCTCCCAAAGGTTTCTGCTTGTCTCAGAGCAGCACGCTTCTGCTCCTGTTCAACCTCTCTCTTCGATGGCGCTTCTATCACCAATAGTGGGTCAAATTCTTCCTTTCTTTCATTACGAGAGAGAGGTACATGTAGAAGACAAACAGCTATCTTCTCACGTCGCACAATGCACAAATTCAGAAATCATCAATTGTAAGCCATCGATGGTTCTGGCCAGATAGAGTAGAAACGTATTCACTCAGGCCCTTACCTCATCCATTTCCGAAATGCGCAATGCTTGTCAAACTACGCATAGCCTTTCGGAAGAAACCAGAAGGGAGTTAGTGCTGCATTCCTTACATATGTCAAGAAATGGGTTGGCTTCTAGAGGCAGTTCACAGCTCATTTACTCATCTTCTTTATATGTATCACATTTAGGGAACGTAGCACTAAAGTGGTGCATTCGGGAAATTCGTGGATGAGAATCAAGGCCGATCAATCGGCGATGTGCATGATAAATCGGCACCCACGGTTTCCCCAGCACTTAGCGAATGCACCACTAAAGGTCGGTTCCACTGAGGTCCATGCGGTTGAGGCTGGCTCTGATGAGGTCGGGCCACCATACATTTGAATGTTTTTTTCTCCATGTATTCCAAGCCATTAGATACTGATGAAGCTCCTGAAGGGGATAATGGCTTTGCCATAAAAAATTATACACCTACTCAACCAAACACAAAACATCCTGGCTTGTGTTACCTAACACTTTAAACCAGGATGTTTTGCATACTTAACATCTAGGCCTCCCCTTGCATCTGACAGTCAATTCGGTTGACTTTCATTGACATCGGTTTACATTGGCGAACAGGAAACCCTAGTCCCAGGCGCCTATTTTGACGTATCCCTTCAGCAAAGCGCGGGCAATGATGAAATGTTGGATTTCGTCGGTGCCTTCGTAGATGCGGGTGACGCGCAGGTCGCGGTACCAACGTTCGATGGGCATTTCGCGGGTGTAGCCCATGCCACCGTGGATCTGCATGACGCGATCAACGACGCGATTGGCCATGTTGGAGCCGTAAAGTTTGGCCATGCTGGCTTCGTGGCGGTTATCCAGCCCCTGGTCGGCTTTCCACGCGGCGTGGAAGGAGAGCCATTTCGTGGCCTGGATTTCTGTGGCGGAGTCAGCGAGCATCCACTGGATGGCCTGGCGGTCGGCGATGGGTTGGCCAAAGGTGACGCGCTGCCTGGAGTAGTCTACAGCCATTTGCAGCAGGCGCTCGGCGGTGCCGACGCAGCGTGAGGCGATGAGCCAGCGGCCCTGGCCGATCCATTGCATGCCGAGCGAGAAGCCCTGACCTACCTCTCCCAGGATATGATCTTCTGGCACGCGCACATTTTCGAAGAAGAGTTCGGCGGGGGACCAGCCGCCCATGGTGGGCACAGGACGGGATGTCCAGCCCATTGAGCGATCGACCAGGAAGCAGGTCACGCCGCCATTCTGGGGTGGTTTGCTGCGGTCAGTGACAGCGAAGACCATGGCGAAGTCGGCCTCGTTGCCGCCGGTGATAAAGACTTTCTGCCCGTTGATGACCCAGTGCTTGCCATCTTTGACGGCGGTGGTGCGAATGGCGGAAGGGTCTGAACCGGCACCTGGCTCGGTGAGAGCGAAACAGGACTTGCGCGTTCCCTCGATAGTGGGTATGAGATATTCAGCTTTCTGTTGCTCGTTGCCATGATAGAGGATGTTGTCCGCTGCGCCGCCAAAGGTGAAGGGGACCAGTGTGCGGCCCATCTCCATGACGATGAGGGCGGTCATTACTGCTCCCAGGTTGGCGCCTCCATATTCCTCGGGCGTGTTGATGCCCCAGAAGCCGAGGTCTTGGGCTTTCACCTGGAGGGTGTGATACAGTTCTGGTTCAATACCGGTGGGGTATTTGCCTTCGGATTGCAGAACTTCGCTTTCGAGGGGCATGAGTTCGCGATCTACAAAACGCCGTACGGTCTGCTGAATCATTTTCTGTTCTTCGCTGAGGGAGAAATCCATTGCGACCTCCTGGTTGATGTCTTTTCGCTCTATACATGGGGGATGATCAATACCGCTATTTTAGCACACCTGATGGCGGTTATGTCAGCAGGGGGAAATGGGGTCTCTATCATGCGGTTAAGGCTATCGGTACATTTCGGGATAGCTCATGGCAGTCGTACTGTTGGCTTTGTGATATACTAAGCTTGTTTCCTTGAGAATACAATTACCTGACTGATATAGATTCTGTTGAGAAAGGGACGTTCATAGCGTTATGAGTGATCAGCAAAATTTGCCACCTAACTATTTCTATCATCAATTGCCCAATGGTATCGAGATGGTTGGTCAGTATATGCCCAGCCTCAATTCGATAACTTTTGGGTTTCAGCTTGACGCGGCGATTATTCATGAACCGGAGGATAAACAGGGGTTGGCGCACCTGTTTGAATATATGCTCTTCCAGGGGACGAAACAGAAGGACGCACGGGCTTTAAACGAGGCGTTCGAGTCCCTCGGGGTACGGAAAGGGGCAAGCACGGGCTGGGAGACGGCGCGCGTGATGGCTCAGTTGGTCAGCAACAAGTTTGATGCGACATTGCCGTTGATGCAGGAGATATTGCTTACACCAACGTTTCCAAAAGAAGATTTAGAGCAGATGCGCAGTATTGTGCTGCAGGAGATCCGGCGCCGCGATGATGAGCCGATGAGTCGCATTTTTGACCTGGCGAGAGCAAACTTTTACCGGGGGACCGCGCTGGCACGCTCAGCCCTGGGTACAAGCGAGAGTGTGCAATCGGTGCAGAGACAGGATTTGCGAGACTTCTGGAGGTCGCGCTACCAGCCTAACGATGTGCTTTTCGCTATCGCGGGCAAGTTCGATTGGGATCACGTGGTTGAGCAGGTGCAGGCGCTTTTTGGCGATTGGAGCGGCCAGGCTGCTACTTCACCTGAGCAGCGACCGACCCCTACAGCGAATATCGCACTAGAGCATCAAGAGGGGAAGCAGGAGCACCTGGGACTGATGTTCCCCTTCCCGCATTATACTGACCCGGACTATTACGCGGCCATGGTGATTAGCGAGGTACTTGGTGGCAATATGGCGTCACGCCTCTTTGTGGAGGTGCGCGAGAAGCGCGGGCTTGTTTATGGCGTCTCGGCCGGACTGTCAGGAAACAAGCACGTGGGGGCGATGCGTGTTTATGCCGGTACTACTCCCGAACAGGCACATGAATGCCTGGAAGTGATTGTGAATGAGCTGCGCAAGTTAGAGCAGGAGGGGATCACGGCCGATGAACTGGCACGGGCAAAGGTGCAGTTGAAGAGTGAAAATGTGATGCGGGGCGAAGGCTCTGGCTCGCGTATGGGCGCGCTGGCCCATTCCTGGTGGTATGAAAGGAAACTGCGCACTATCCAGGAGGTTAAGGAGGCGATTGACGCGGTGTCTGAGGAGCAGGTGCTGGGTGTGCTACGGCGTTTTTCTCCGCTCGATCCGTTGACGGTTGCGGCTATTGGCCCTCTCGAGCGTGAGGCGTTGGTGGGAGACACATTGTGACGACTCCCTCCGGCTCCCGCGCCTAGGGCTTCTGGAATGACTCGGCCGTGTCCTTGATGGCCGCCCGCTCTGGTGGTGATGCTAGTGTGCCAGAGCGGGCCATCGAGGGGCAACGGGCGACTATAAAGGTCCCCACCTTGATGTGTGCTCACGGCATAATCCTCCCAAAGACCAATCGAGGGGCAACGGGCGACCATAAAGGTCCCCACACAACACCACCCCCGCCCCTACGGATACCGCGAGGCGTTTATGAGAAGGTAGGTTGAGATGGGTAACGGGATGATTGCCCGGGGTTTCGGTGAAGACGAGTTGAGGTGAGCCCCAACCTGAATGTGTGTGACCGCTAATGTAGAGTTTGGCGTTCTTCAACGGGCCATCATACGCTATTTGTTGGAGGACGACAACAGTGGTTGATTTTGTAGTCGAACGTGTTCAAAGGCGTTCATCTTGAGCTTGTTTTTCTTGCTTGACACAAGGTGTAAAAGTATTATAAAATACACCTATGAAACAAGACGTTGTGACTACCAAGATCAAACGAGAGAGCTTACGCAAGCTCAAGGCGATTGCTGCCTTGCAGCAAGAAACTATGCTCTCCGTCTTAGAGCGGCTTATCGATGCAGAATTGGAACGGACTATCAAGCAGGAAAAGAAGTAGCCATGAATCGCTCGCACGTCATCAGACTGAATACCACACCAGAACAAGAGGTGTATTTTCGGAAAGCCTGTGGTGTTGCGCGTCACGCCTATAACTGGGCGCTTGCTCGCTGGAAAGAGTATCGTGTCCAGGGGAAATGGGCCAAGATGAACGACCTCAAGACAGAGTACAACCGCATCAAGGGCGAACAATTCCCCTGGTGCTATGAGGTCACGAAATGCGCTCCCGAACAAGCGTTTGACAATCTGGGGCAGGCGTTTGACAACTATTGGCGGATGAAAAAGGAAGGAACGCTTCCCAAGCTCAAACATCCACGCAAGGATGGAGAGGAAGGCGGTTTTCCGCACTTCAAAAGCAAGAAACGGGACAGGTTGAGCTTCTATCTTGCTAACGACAAATTTTCTGTGGATGGGCATACGATACGCATCCCCAAACTTGGGGCGGTCAATATGACCGAAGCGCTCCGATTCCAAGGCAAGATCATGAGTGCGGTCATTTCTTCTCGTGCAGGTTGGTGGTTCGTTTCCATCTCGGTCGAGGTGAAGCATGAGGTCCCAACTCATAGCGGTGGACCCGTTGGGATAGACCTGGGCCTCAAGACTTTAGCCACCCTAAGCGATGGGATAGTGTTTGAAAACCAAAAACACTATCGCCGTGGTTTAGGACGCATCAAGGGCTTGAGCAAAGGGCTATCTCGCAAAGGAGAGGGCAGTCAGAACTGGGGGAAAACCACCAAGAAGTTGGCAAAAGCGCACTATCGAGTCTCCTGTCAACGCCAGGATAGCCTGCATAAAATGACGACACATGTTGCTCGAACTCACGCGCTTATCGGCCTGGAAGACCTCAATGCAAAAGGCATGCTTGCCAATCACTCCTTGGCACAAGCGGTGAGCGATGCGAGTTTCTTTGAGGTCAAGCGTCAACTTCTCTATAAGGCTGAGCAGCATGGTGGATATGTGCAACTGCTCAGTCAGTGGTATCCCTCAAGCAAAACCTGTCATGAGTGTGGATGGATCAAGGAAGACTTAACGCTCGCTGATCGGGTCTTCATCTGCGAACAATGCGGTGTCGTCCTTGATCGAGATTACAATGCCTCTCTCAATATCAGAGATGAGGCACTCCGTTTGGTAACGGACGTTCCGGCAGTGGCTTCGTCGGAACGTAAATTCGCCTGTGGAGCGGGAAGCTCTGGCTCAGAAATGGGTGAAACTTTCTGCTGTGAAGCAGGTACGAAAGTGTTGTAAATACATTTTACTACATTTTAGGAAGCAGGGATGATAGATTGCAACAGAGCGAGGTCAGGTAACATGTCAGAGCAACGGAAACAAACTGATCGAGATCACGTTTTGGCAGCTTTAGAGGCTGAGCGTGTGCGTTTCGTCAACCTGGAATTCACGGATGTCGTGGGGATGGCAAAGTGTGTCACTATTCCCGTCGAGCAGTTTCCCGACTGTCTTACGCATGGCAAGTGGTTTGATGGATCTGCTCTAGAGGGTTTTGCCCGTATCGCAGAAAGCGATATGTATCTTTTTCCTGACCTGGCGACGTTTTCTATTGTTCCAGGATCGGTGCGCCCGCAGCCAGCAGGTAGCTTTACTGACCAGATCCATGACGAGGATGTGATTGCGCGTATTATCTGCAACGTGCACACTCCCGATGGGGAACGTTTTGACGGGGACCCGCGCGCTACGCTTGCGAACGCTCTACAGTTGGCAAAATCGATGGGTTATTCGTTTCTGGTGGCTCCTGAACTGGAATTTTTCCTTTTACAGATGGAAGATAAGACTCCGACGCCATTACCACACGACCTGGGTGGTTACTTCGATCTCTCGACCGATCTTGCTGCGGCCGTCCGACGGCAGATGGTACAAACATTGCAGCAGATGCATATCACTATTGAATCGAGCCACCACGAGGTAGCGGCCGGTCAGCACGAGCTTGATTTTGAAAGTGGGGATGCCCTCTCTATCGCCGATGGGTTGATGACGGCAAAGTATGTGCTCAAGTCTATTGCCGGGCAGCACGGGCTGTATGCTACGTTTATGCCAAAGCCGTTTTATGGTGTCAATGGTTCTGGAATGCACACCCACCAACAGCTTATTGAGGCCGCAACAGGGAAAAACGCTTTCGTGGATGAGCAGGGTGAATATGGGCTCTCGGATATTGGACGCTACTTCATCGCGGGACAACTGGCTCACGCGCGCGCGATGTGCGCTATACTTGCGCCGCTGGTCAATTCGTATAAGCGGCTGGTACATGGATTTGAGGCGCCAGTCTTCGTCAACTGGGGACGAGTGAACCGCGAGGCGCTGATTCGCGTGCCACGGCCCAGTGTCAATCGCCAATTATCGGCACGCATCGAATTGCGCTGCTGCGATCCCAGTTGCAATCCATATCTTGCGCTTGCAGTCATGTTACGGACAGGGCTTGACGGTATTCAGCGCAAGCTGACATTGCCGGCGGCTATGGACGAGAGCCTGTTCCTGCGCGATGAAAATGAGCGTTTACAGCGGCACGCACGACTGTTGCCCGCGACACTGGGCGAGGCGCTGGAAGGGCTGCGCGAGGATTCCCTGGTGCGCGAGACGCTGGGGGACTCGATCTACGAGGGATTCCTCGATGCGAAGTCGATCGAGTGGAGCGAGTACCGCAGGCAGGTTCATACCTGGGAGATTGAGCGCTATCTCCCTGTGTTCTAGTGGAAAACGAGATGGACAGAGCACTAGCCGTTGAACGTCCTCTTGCGCCTGATGCTAGAAAAGCCGTTATTGCTATTTGTTGCTATATCAGGTTTTAGCAGGATATAATATCTGTAACCTGTGGTAGAGATAGGGCTGGCTCGAGCAGTGAAGTTTAGAGCTGATATGAGAGAAGAGGAAGGAACTTGTTTTCATGGTAACACCAGAGGGCCCCTCACATAAAGAAAGCACATATGTCATCGACGCCGAAAGCGGCACGGAGATGGCTCGTCTCATCAATCAAGAACGACTACTGACAAGAGTGATGGGAGGAGTTTTTCCTGAACATTTCGATCTTTCGCATGTCTCTCATATTCTGGATATCGGCTGTGGTCCTGGAGGGTGGGTGCTCGATGTGGCTTTCGAAAATGCTAAGATAAACGTGGTGGGAATCGACATTAGCGAGCAGATGGTCGAGTATGCGCGAGCTCATGCCGAAGTTCAGGGCATGAATAATGCCAGTTTTCAAGTGATGAACGCGCTTGAATCGCTTGCATTCGATGATAACTCCTTCGATGTCGTCAACGCGCGCTACATCCAAGCTTTTATGATGAAAACTTCATGGGCGCCGCTGATGAAAGAAATTATGCGCATCCTGCGTCCCGGTGGAAGGGTGCTGCTGACCGATGGCGAATGGAGCATTTCCAATAGTCCGGCCTTTGAAAAAATGGGAGCAATGCTCACGCACGTGGGCACTCTAACCGGACGCAGTTTTTCGCCCGATGGCCGCCATATCGGCATTACGCCGATGCTGGGTCGTTTTCTGCGTGACGCGGGCTTCGTCGATATACAGAGAAAGGCGCATGTGCTGGATTTCTCTGCCGGGGCAGAAGACTATGGCAATACCTACCAGGATCTGATGGCCGGGTTGAAGCTGTTAGAGCCTTTCCTGGTACTTGCGAAGGTGACGACGGAAGAGGAATTCGAAGAGCTCTACCAGCAGGCCCTGGCGGAATTGATGCTAGATTCCTTTTGCGGGGTTGGCTACATGCTTACGGTTTGGGGGAAGAAGCCTGCATAATGTTTTATGTAAAGAGAGCCCGGTTCGCGGATGCGCTGCGAACCGGGCTCTCTTTACTTTTGGTTACTTTTCCTTGCTATTGGGGCGGGCCAGCCAGTAGCGACTGTGCTCCCTCGTCATGATTTTCTGGTCGATTAAACGGAGCTATTGTTGTATTTTGCTGCAATCCTGTTGTATTATATGCTAAGCAAGAGGTTAACAACGAGTTGACCTGGCTGCAGGTGGGCCTATAATGCTGGTTCCTGGGGGGAAATCCGGTAGGCTAACCTGCATTTCTTCGTCCTTGTATTCCACTCGTAGTGCTGTAATTGTGGACCCCTTCCGTAGTACTCTAAGTTGAACCCCTGCTAAAGAAAAGAGGTTTTGAGCCGATGAAACGGTATCTGCTCTCCTTGCTCGTGCTGCTTACGATTCTAGGCGGCTTGACGTTCACTACCACGAAAGTTGCCCATGCTGCTACAAACAGTTGTATCACCCCCAGCGGAACGAACGTACTTCAGGGTAATATCGATGGCGCCAACTACATTATTTCTGTTCCATCGAACTGGAATGGAACGCTGGTCCTCTACAGTCACGGCTATGTATTTCCTTACAGCCAGAACGGCTGGGCACTCCAACAGGCATTTCACGATCAGATCGCACTGCTTGATTTCTTCGATGCGACCTGCGGTCATCCCACGCGCACTATTGCCTGGGGCCACTCGCTGGGTGGCATCATCACCGCGGGCCTGGTCCAACTGAACCCCGGGCGTTTTGCGGGTGCAATGCCAATGTGTGGTGTGCTTGCAGGTGGTGTCGGCACCTGGAACCAGGCACTCGATAGCGCCTTTGCCTTCAATGTCCTCCTGGCGGGGAATGCACTGCCAATCGTCAATATTAAAGATCCCACAGGTGCCTTCAGTCTAGCCGAGAGCAAACTTGAAACGGCGCAGCCAACCGCTCAGGGTAAGGCTCGCATCGCCCTGTCGGCGGCACTCGCAGACGTTCCCGGCTGGTTTACTACTGGATCACCAGAACCCGCGAGCAAAGATTTCACGGCACAGGAGCAGAATCAATTCCTCTGGGAAGACCGGGTTGACTTCGCTTTCGCCTTCCTTGCCCGGGCCGAAATCGAAGCTCGTGCTGGCGGTAATCCCTCCTGGAACACCGGTGTCAACTACCGCAAGCAACTAGAGCTTTCATCCGACAGCAGTGAAGTCGTGGCTCTCTACAAGCAGGCTGGACTGGATCTGAATAAGGATCTGAACACCCTCAATACAGCCCAGCGCATTGCGGCTGATCCGGGAGCTGTGGAGTATCTGAACAGGTACATCAGCTTCAACGGAGAATTGAATATTCCTGTACTCACAATGCACACCACTGGCGATGGGCTTGTGGTTAACCAGGACGAGCAGGCGTATGCAAGCGTTGTTCGCTCGGAAGGGGACGCCAAATTGCTGCGTGAGACGTTCGTGCACCGCGCCGGTCACTGCGCCTTCACCCCCGCGGAGACGCTGGCTGCCTTCCAAACGCTTATTCACCGCCTGGATACCGGAAAGTGGGAGAATTCTACCAATCCTGATCTGCTGAACCAGGAAGCGGCTGCACTTGGCTCTACCTTCAACCCGGCGCCGCCAGCATTCCTCACGTTCAAGCCAACCAGATTCTTGCGTCCATTTGACGCTCGAAATTAATCCGTCTTCGTAGTAGTTGGTGAAGAATACAAGCAGGACACCGGCTCCCGTTGGGGGCCGGTGTCCTATAGACGTCAAGTTAAGAAAAGGGGGTCGAAGCTGGTGAGAGAGGCTACCTGGTGTCCATTTACGGCCGCCTGGGCAAGGTCAATAGTGATTGTTACGAGGATAGCGAATAATAGACCTGTTCGTATGTATCGAGCATCTGCTGGAGAGAGAAGTTGGCTTCGACGTGCGCACGGCAGTGGGCGCGCGGGATATCGTAGAGGTCGGTCAAGCCAAAGGGCTCGTCCCATTCGATGGGGAAAAGCAGGCCAAGCGATTGACCCATGACTTTCCACAGAGCCAACCGTTCCAGTTGTCCAAGATAGGTCACGCGCCCTCCGGCTCGCCGCAGTTTCGGTACGATGCGCTGCTCAAAATAGTGACGGTCGTAGATGCCGCCAGCGATTAAGAGACGGTATCCCGCTTTTTCGGCAATATCGATGGCAGCTTCGACGCCCTTCTCGGGGGCAATGCGCCCGGCAAAGAGAAGCGGAGCCTCTACAGGGGTCTTGGGGTTGAAAGGGATGGCATCCAGGTCAAGCCCGTTATATATCACGTAGTCGATGAGGGTGTAACTGGCATAGGTTTCTGCGCAGGAATATGATACGGTTACGAGCGTTTGAGGGTGACCCTGCCGGTCCATTACACGCAGGGCTTCGTTGATTTCTGGTGTTACCGCGGGTAGATGCAGTGTGTGAATGACCGGAATATCGTGTATGAGGGTACTACAGGCGAAGGCAGGCCAATCGAAGGCGTGGATGTGAACGAGGTCAAACTCGGAGCTTCGCTGTCGCAACTTGAGAAAGAGTTCGAGAAAGAGGTTTGCCTGAGTAAAGAAAGCGGGATCGGCGTCACGCTCTTGCAAGGGCTGGGAGAAGTCGGCCGGAAGGACGTTGTCCGGCACGTTCACCGGTTCAATAGCGATGCCGGGAACGAAAGAATCGTCCCTGGCGAAAAGTGTCACAGTATGGCCGCGCTGTATCAAACCCTGGGCAAGATCAGCGAGGAGAGCCTGCGCGCCACCTAGATAAGGTTGGGCTATGGCTGTGACAAGCGGAGCAACCAGGGCAATTCTCATAGATCCCCTCGATAGCTAGCGATATTATTTTCGGTTTCAAAGAGCTTGACTTCGTAGAGCAGTCCGGGAGGGAGGGCGCGTTCCAGGCGTTCCCAGAACTTTGTGACCAGGATCTCTGTAGTGGGAATGCTGCCTTCAAGCCAGGGCACGTCATGATTGAGGTGTTTGTGATCGACCCAGGCTATAACGTGTTCGTTGATGGCCTGCTTGAGGTCCACGAGGTTCAAGAGCATGCCGGTTCGTGGATCGGGGGTACCATGCACTGTCACTTCGAGAACATAGTTATGGCCGTGCCCGTTTGGATTGGCACATTTATCGTAGAGAACTCGATTTTCTTCTTCTGTCAGATGGCTGCTCCACAGGCGATGAGCAGCGCTGAAGGTTGTGCGTCGTGTCAGGTAGACCATAATTGTATCCTCTATATTTCAGAGCTAATTACCTGTTACTGAATATTTCGATGTTAGTGCCGCTGAGCTTACGCCCTGAATCACCGACGAGGAAGAGAACGATCTCTGCCATGTCGTCCGGGGTCATGCCAGCCTTCAGGTGTGGAGCAGCCTGCTGCAGCATCTCGGTATCTACGGCTCCGGGACTTACGGCGCAGACGCGAATGTTGTACGGCTCACCCTCCACGGCGAGAATCTCGGTCAGGCCAGCGACACCCGATTTTGAGACGTTATACGCGCTCAGTCCAGGGAACTTCTCTACACGCGACTATTCCCGCACAATTTACAAGGATGTCCACGCGTCCATAAGTGTCCATTACTTGCTGAAAGAGGGCATCGACATCCGCTTCACGCGAGACGTCGCCCACGATAGAGAGGGCCTGCCCTCCTGCTTGTGCGATTTCGGAGGTGGCTTCAGCGAGATGGGAGGCGGTACGGCTGAAGAGCACGAGATGTGCTCCCTCCCGGGCGAAGAGGCGCGCGGTGGCGCGGCCGATGCCTCGTCCAGCACCTGTTATAATGGCGACGCGATCTTTGAGTGTATCCATA
>WNFX01004391.1_pt1 | contig 13842 bp, 12 predicted proteins | sample 5400111 | NCBI WGS metagenome assembly WNFX01 (sample SAMN13153363, study PRJNA577476) | soil metagenome | isolation source: 40 cm soil or saprolite under grassland replicate 1 | place: USA:California | collected 2016-06-15
TCGGCGCCGAACCAGGTGGCGAAGACCGTCGCCGTATTCATGTAGAGAGGCAGGCTGCGGCCGGCGACGACGTAGTCCTTCGAGTTTTTCACCCGCATCGCCGCCCACAGGCCGATCGCGATCGTGACGAGCAGATAAAGTACGACGGATGCGATCAGCATGGCGCGGATTATAGACCGGAGCGCGCCGCGTTCCGGCTTACGCGAGGGCGAGGGCCGCGGCCAGAATCAGCGCCAGCGCAAGCAGCGCGACCGCAACGCCGATCATCCGGTTGCGGCGCCGTTCCAGCACGAGCAGCTCGCCCAGCATTCCCTCGATCCTTTCCACGCGATCTCCCGCGAGCGCGCGATGCAAGAGGCGCGGCAGCTGAGGCAGCATCGTCGCCCAGCGCGGGGCTTCGTTGCGAACGGCACGCAGCAGCCCCTTCAGTCCAAGCTGCTCCCGCATCCATTTCTCCAGAAAAGGTTTCGCGGTCGTCCACAGGTCGAGGTCCGGATCGAGCTGGCGCCCGAGCCCTTCGATGTTCAGAAGCGTCTTCTGCAGCATGACGAGCTGCGGCTGGATCTCGACGTTGAAGCGGCGCGAGGCCTGGAACAGCTGCAGCAATACGCGCCCGAAAGAGATCTCCTTGAGCGGCCGGTCGAAGATCGGCTCGCACACGGCGCGGATCGCGCTCTCGAACTCGTCGACGCGCGTGTCGGAGGGCACCCAGCCGGCTTCAAGGTGCGCCTGCGCCACGCGCCGGTAGTCGCGCTGGAAAAAAGCGAGGAAATTCTGCGCGAGGTACTGCTTGTCGATCTCGGTGAGCGTGCCCATGATGCCGAAGTCGAGCGCGACGTAGCGGCCCTCGGGCGTGACGAGGATGTTGCCCGGGTGCATGTCGGCGTGAAAGAACCCGTCGCGGAACACCTGGGTGAAGAAAATCTCGACCCCGGTGCGCGCGAGCTTCGGGATGTCCACGCCCTGCCGGCGCAGCTCCTCGACTTGGCTCACCGGCGTACCGCGCATCCTCTGCATGGTCATGACCGTGCTCGTGCACCAGTCCCAGTAGACCTCCGGCACGACGAGCAGCGGCGAGTCCGGAAAATTGCGGCGCAATTGGCTCGCGTTCGCGGCCTCGCGCATGAGATCGAGCTCGTCGAACAGATGCCGGGCGAATTCGGCCACGACTTCATGCGGCTTCAAGCGCTTGCCGTCGGCCCAGAAGCGCTCGACGAGGCCCGCGCCGGCGTCGAGCAGCGCAAGATCCTCCACGATCACCGGGAGCATCCCCGGCCGCAGGATCTTCACTGCCGCCTCGGTCCCTCCGGGAAGCACCGCGAGATGCACCTGCGCGACCGAGGCGCTCGCGACAGGCTGGGGCTCGAACCGCTCGAACAGCTCCCCGACCGGTTTGCCGAAGGCGCGCTCGACCTCCGCTGCCGCGAGTTCCGCTGGAAACGGCGGCACCCGGTCCTGGAGTTTCGCCAGCTCGTCGGCGAGGTCCGCCGGGACCAGGTCGCGGCGCGTCGAGAGCACCTGGCCGAACTTGACGAAGATGGGGCCGAGCGCTTCCAGCGCCCGGCGCAGCCGCGCGCCGCGGGGCTCGCGCAGCGAGCGGAAAAAAAGCAGCGCGTTCAGCGCGCGAGCGAGCCCGCTCCCCGAGGCGAGCGCGAACTCGTCAAGGCCGAAGCGCAAGGCTATCCAGAGTATTTTCGCGAGTCGAAGCAAAGGCGTGGAGACCGGCGTCGGGTTCGAGCGGCCAATTTACCAGAACCGGCCGGCGCGAACCCCCGAGCGGGACTCAGGTCTTGCGTGGACCGGCAAGGCGCTCTATGCGTTTTTCCAGGCGGGCCGCGTCGTCGCGCAGCGTATCGACGTCGCGGCAGAACTTCTCCACGTCGGCCGGCCGCGCGAGGAGCACCTGCTCCTCGGTCCAGTACTCCACCAGGTTCTCCGCGAGACGCGTCGCGGCCTCGCGCTGCCAGTCCGCGAAGGCCTTGCCCTGGGACACGAGGCGATGGGCGAGGACGTCGCCGAAAAACCTGGAAAGATCCTCTTCGATGTCCCAGACGAGGTGGCGAAACAGGTACTGCACGGTGCTCGCGAGATCCGCCGAGCCTTCGATTTCGACTTCTTTCAGGGCGGCCTCGTCGCGAGCGAGGAGGAAAGGCAGTGCGCCGGGTTTGAGCTTTACGACGAGCGCGCTCGCGGCTTCCTCATGTGCCCGATCGATGAGGCCGCCGTCCAGGATCCTCAGGCGCAGATCCGGAAAAGGCGGGCAGCGGAATTCCACGCTTTGACCCGCGAAGGCCCTGAGCCGCTCGGCCGCCCACGGCTGCTGCAGCAGAAGATGGTTCAGCCCTGCGCGGGCGCCGCGCTCGATCATGGAGTTTTCGGGCGGCGCGCCCTGCGACCCGGTCAGCTCAGCTGCTGTATCCCGGCGAGCAGCCAGCCCGAGGAACCGTCCGCGGGCTTCTGCAGGTTCCAGATCTCTTCGAACGGCGCGGCCGGTGCGCCCGCCTGTTCGCGGATCGAGCCGGAGAAGCGCACGCTCGCCCAATGCAGCCCGCCTTCGGTGACGAGCTCCAGAAGCGCGGCATTCAGCGTCACCACGTCGGTTTGGGACCCCGGGTGCGAGGCAAGGTCGTCCTTGAGCGCGTCGAACAGTTCGCCGGTCGTCACTTCGCGAAGCAGCGCGAGGTCGCCGCGGTCGTTGGCTTCCTGCAGGCGCACGAAATTGCGCTTCGCCTCGTTCAGGAAACGCTCGACATCGAATCCCGCCGGGACGCCGGCGGCGAACCGATTGCGGGACTCCGCTCCCTCCCCGGCATCGCCGTGCAGTTGCGACGGCGGCGGCGCAGCCGCCGTCTCGCCGCTCAAACCGGCGTAGCGCGCCCGGGGCCCCTGCTGTCTTGGCAGGATGCGCATGAAGGCGAACACCGCGGCGCCGGCAAGGAGGGCCATGAGGAGAGCGCCGACCACTTCCGCGAAACCTCCCTGCGCGAACAGCCAGCCCAGGCCCAGCCCCGCCGCGAGCCCGGCAAGGGGGGCGAGCCAACGACTCCCGCCCGAAGGCTGTGGGGTCGGCTGCTGCGTCGGGGGAGCCGCCTGTTTCGGGGGCGTGGTGATCTGGCGCTGCGCTCCGAGACTGCGGCCGCCCCCGAGCCGCGCCGCCTCGGCGTCATCCGACAATAGGCCCGCACCGAGCACCAGCACGAACAGCGAGACGGTGAGTTCTCTCATGGCTTTCCCTTCGGCTCAGAATTTGTAGCCGCGATGCAACGCGGCGATACCGGCGCTCAGGTTGAAATATTCGACGTTCTCGAGCCCCGCCCGTTCGAGCATGCCGGCCAAGGTCGCCTGGTCGGGGTGCACGCGGATCGATTCGGCGAGGTAGCGATAGGCGGCCTCGTCGCCCGCCACCGTCTTGCCGAGCCACGGCAGCACCTTGAACGAATACCAGTCGTAGGCCTTGGCGAGCGGCCGCCACACGCGCGAGAACTCGAGCACGAGGAGCCTTCCCCCGGGCTTGAGCACGCGCCGCATCTCGGCGAGCGCCGCGTCCTTGCGCGTCATGTTGCGCAGCCCGAAGGCGACGCTCACGCAGTCGAAATAGTCCGAAGGAAACGGCAGCCGCTCCGCGTCGCACTGCACCGCGGGGAGCGGCCGGCCGCGGTCGAGGAGGCGATCGCGCCCGCGCTCCAGCATCGCGCGGTTGACGTCGGTGAGCCACACTTCTCCGCTCGCTCCGGCGCGCCTCGAGAATTCGAGCGCCAGATCGCCCGATCCGGCGGCGACATCGAGCACCCGCTCGCCCTCGCGCACGCGGGCGAGCGCCACGGCGAAGGCTTTCCAGAGCCGGTGCAGCCCTGCCGACATCAGGTCGTTCATCAGGTCGTACTTGGCCGCAACCGAGGAAAAAACGCCGGCCACGCGGGCTGCCTTTTCGGCTTCGCCGACGTTGTGGTATCCGAAGTGGGTTTGACTCACGCGGACATGCTAGCAGCTTGGCGGAAAAAGAGGCACACCGCCCGTCGCGCTCGTTTGGCTCAAGGCTCGCGGCGCGCTCCGGCGGCTTCGAGCCGCTTGAGATACGCCTGCCACAGAGATTCGCGATTGGCGCCGAGCTCGCGCAGATAGTCCCACGAATAGATCCCGGTGCCGTGCCCGTCGGAAAAATGCGGCTGCACCGCGTAGCTGCCCACGGGCTCCAGGCTCAGGATATCGACCTCCTTCTTGCCGGACTGGAGGACTTCCTGTCCCGGCCCGTGGCCGCGGACTTCCGCTGAAGGGGAGTGCACGCGCAGGAATTCGTAGGGCAGCTCGAAATGGCTGCCGTCGGAAAACGAAATCTCGAGCACCCGGGACTTCTGGTGCAGCTTGATCTCGGTTGGAGTCGGTCTGTCCGCGGCTGCCACGATGCGCTCGCGACGGCGAATGAACGGCAATGAGATCTTAAGTTTAGCAGGCTGTTGAAAAACGCTTCCCGAACGGGTTTGAGAGGGAAGCGTTTTTCTGCAGCCTCCGATTTGGAGGATATAAAGGGGGCGTGCCCCCTTTTCAACCTGTTAGGCCGCCTCGAACGTGACTCGCTCGAAATCGGCGCCGCGGTCGATGACCGTTGCGAGTCGCACCTGTCGCGCGCTGTCGGTGTACACCTCGATCGCCCGCTCCGGCTTGAACCAGCCTGAGGGCAGGACGAGCGTCTCGGGGGCCTTGAGGGCGGCGACTGCCGGCAGCATAAGGGCCGGTGCGTAAGGCTCGCTTGAGGCATGTGCCCCCCGGACCGCGACCCCGAGCGGAACGCCGGGGAGGATCTGCACGCCGATGCACAGCTCGAATTGCTGTGAAACCGACAGCCACCGGACCGTGCAAAGAAGAAAGGCTTTCGCGTCGGCGAGCCGGATCCCGAGCAGCTGACCGAGCACCAGGCGCGAAGTCGCCGCCGGATCGACGCGCTGGAGCCTCACCCCGGACGCGCTCTCGTCCTTGATCTGCCAGGTCTCAGCGACGAAATTCGCCGCGGGGACGCGCTCGTCCTGGCGCGTGGCGACCCGCCCGAGGGTCGCTATCTGCTCGTGCTGCACCTGAGACAGCTCCCGGGACGCGCCCGGCATGCGGAACGTCCCGCCGGTGACGAACTGTTGCACGGCGGCCATCCCGGAGCAGATCTGGGCGGTGCCGCTCGCGCCGTGGCGCGGATACGCCCGCGACTGCCCCTCCTCGCACCATCGCCGATAGAGCATCATCAGCAGGCTTTGCGCAAGGGAAGCGGTGACCTCCTCGCCGAGGCCGAGCGCCGCGGGAGTCTCGCCCTTCTTCAGCAGGCCGACGCGTTTGCGCACGCTCTCGCCGACTTCCTGGATATCGAGGACCCGGATTTTTTCGCCCTCGGGGGCGCGGCGCGAGGCGCCGGCCGCGCCGGCCAGATCGACGACGAGCGGCGCGGGACCGTCGCCGGCGGCGCTCGCCGCCGGCCCGATCGAAATCTTGCGCGCCCAGCTCTCGAGCCAAAGCGAAATGAGCTCGATTTGGCGCGGCGTGAGCTTGCTGGGGCTGGCGAGATGGAGCAGCAGGACCTGAGCGTAGGTCTCGACGCAGTTCGTCTCTCCGTTCTCGCGGACCGGATGCGCGACGCCGTCGGCGGCGACTTTCCGCTCCTCGGCGAAAGCGTAGACGCCGTGGAGCATCTTCCATTCGCGCTCACCGACGTCCTGATAGGCCCCGTAACAGGCCAGGAGCTTCTGCCCCGTGCACCACAAGGCGCGCTGGCATACGAGCCCCGCGCTCACGCCGGAGGCGCCGCCGGCGACCGCAGGCAGGCAGTGTTGATAGCCGTTTGAGAGCGCGTCCCACAGAGCGTTCACCTTGTGGAGGATCTCGCGCTCGAGCTTCGCGAGCGGCGCCGGACGGGTGGAGAATTTCTTGGAAAGCTCCTTTTGCACGAAGGTCACCGGTTCGCGCAGCAGCTCCATGATCTTGAGCCGCTCCGCCGGCGCGATGTTGCAGGCGTTCAGCTGTTCGACCTGTCCGAGGATCCGGTCGTGGGAAGGGCCGACATTGACGAGCGGCAGGGTCTGCAGCCACTTGGCGCAAGCGGCCGAGTCCTTGAATTCCGGAGCGGCGTCCGGCTTGATGCTCGGGGGATCGAAGCTCGCCATGCGGGCTAATCCAGCCGCCGTTTCAGCGCGAGCCCGAGCGCACCGCGGTCGGGGGTCGCTCGCCGCGCCGCGCCGGCGCGCGAAGGCTCGGCCCAGATCGGGCGGGGGAAATGGCGATCGTCCCCGCGGCGCGGGATCACGTGCCAATGCAGATGCTGCGTGACGTTGCCGAGGCTCGCGAGGTTGACCTTGTCGGGTCGAAGGATCTCGCGCAGCGCCGCCTCGGTCGCGAATACGGCATCCATCAATCGCGTGCGCTCAGGCGGTGCGAGATCGGTCATTTCCTTTACGTGCCGTTCGAGGACCACCCGGCAGAAGCCCGGATAATCGGGATCATCGATCAGCACGACACGGCAAAACCCGTCCCGCCAGAGCAAATCTCCGCCCGGAGAATCGCACAGCCCGCAGGGTTTTCCGATCAAACCTTTCCTCCCGGCCGGCGCCCGGCATGGGCGCATCGCCTGCACTCGCGCCGAAAGGATAGCAGAATCACAAGCGGCTACGGGCCCGTCGCATTCGACGGCGGATCGGCCGGGACCGGGTCTTGCGGGAAGATGTCCCGGTAGCTCGCGTAGAAGCTGGCGAATAAGGTGGGCAGGGTGAGCATGGTGAAAATCAGCCCGAGGAAACGCAGCACCTCCACTTGCCCGCTCGTCGCAATCGCCGCCGCGGTGACCGCCGTGATGAAGGCCAGACCGGCCAGAGCCAGCGCGGCCCCATAGACGACGAACGCGCGCCAGTTCCGCCAGACGGCAAAAAAGCTGTAGAAGAGCGACTGGGCCGCGCCCATCCGGTTCCACGCCGCGAGCACCGGCGCGAACCAGAATGCCATGAGCACCGGCGCGCCGGCCAGCGCGGCAAAGACGAGCGCGCGAGAGACGCTGCCGTCGCGCAACCCTTCCTGGGGGGGCTCCTGGCCGTAGAACACCCATTGCAGCAGGGCGCCGGCGTCGGCGAGCGAGGCGATCCCGAGCACCGCCACGACCGACAGCAAGTACAGGACGCCCAGCGCGATCAGGGTGGCCAGCCCGTTTTGGAAGCCGGAGAAGAGCAGCGCGGGCCGCAACATCCCACCGCGTTCGAGCACCGCGCACATGGCCATGAAGCTCACCGAAAACGCGGGCAGCAGCACGGTCGAGGTCGCGAGCCCGAGGTAGCGTATCTGGCCGAGGAGCGCCACGGCGATCCAGTAGGTGAAAACCAGAAACAGCCACATCACCGGGCTCTTGCGAAAGAGCGCAAAGCCCTTGAGGAGCCAGAACCAGCCGTTCTTTGCCGGAACGACGCGCATCGCCTAGGTTCGAAATTCGCGCAAGCTCAGGTGCGCAAGTGTGTTCCGGCGGCCGGCTTCAGACAAGGGGGAAAGGCCGCGCGCGGCGCGCCTCGAGCACCCTGCGAAAGTGCTCGGGGTCGTGCGCGTGGGTGAGCTCGCCCGCGCGCGGCAGGTAGAAATCGTACAAGCGCGACAGCCAGAACCGCAGCGCCGCGGCGCGCAGCAGCACCGGCCAGGCTTCCCCTTCCGTCCGGGTGAAATCGCGCGCTGCCCGGTATGCGGCGAGCAGCGCGCCCGCCCGCGCGCCGTCGATCTCCCCGGCCGGGTCGGCGCACCAGTCGTTGACCGTCACCGCGACATCGAACAGGAGCGCGTCGATCCCGGCGAAGTAAAAATCGATCACCCCGCCGATCCGGTCTCCCTCGAACAGCACGTTGTCGCGGAAGAGATCCGCGTGCACCGGCCCGCGCGGCAGATCGAGCGCGCGGTGCCGCGCCTGGAATTCGAGCTCGGAGGCGAGCAGCTCGCGGCGCGCCTCATCGAGGAAAGGCGCGATCTCGCGCGCAGCCGCGCCCCACCACCTCGGCCCCCGCGGATTCTCGAGCTTTCCGCCGTAACCCCTTCCAGCGAGATGCATGTCGGCGAGAACGGCCCCGACCCGCTCGCAGTGGCGCGCGAGCGGGGAGCTCACCGGGACGCCGGGGAGGCAAGTGACGAGCGTTGCGGGCTTCCCGTTCAGGGTTCCGAGATACTTGTTGCCCTGGTCGGCGATCGGAGCGGGACACGGAATGCCGTGACGCGCGAGATGCGCCATGAGGTTCAGGTAAAAGGGGAGCTCCGCCGCGCCCAACTTCTCGAACAGCGTGAGCACGAACCGGCCGTGCGTAGTCGTGACGAAGTAGTTCGTGTTCTCGATGCCCGCGGCGATGCCCTGCAGGTCGACCAGCGTGCCGATGGCGTAGCGTTTCAGCCAGGCGGAGAGTTCCTCGGCGGTGACGCGCGTAAAGACGGACATGATGGCGCAGCGATCACAGGCGCGCCCGCTCGCGCGGCCGCTGATGTCAGAACCGGCGGATCACCCAAAGCGGGACCCGCACGCCGCGATCGAGGCTCTCGTTCCTCAAGCCCGGGCCGTCGCCCAGGTCCTCGATCAGGTAGTACTCCTGGCCCGACGGCGTGGTGACGCGCACCACGCGCCGGCCGTCGATGACCTTCTCGTCGATCTGCTCGCTTGCCCCAGGCTCGATGCGTACCGACGGCTCTCCCGGCTGGTCCGCGGAGGCACCCGGGGGAGGGGGTGGCGGCTCCGGCAGCGGTTCGAGCTTGGGCGGCTGCTGCGCCGCGAGCGGCAGCGCGACGACGAGGAGAGACGAAGCGAGAATTCGGCGCAGCATGACGCGTAAATTTCCTTGCAGGGCGAGTCTAGCAGAACTGCCGTGCCCTCGCGGCGCCGTGGAAGGATATCGTTCATCCGCTCGGTCGCCTCGACGAATTCTGACATAATGCGGAACCGCCGCCGGGCCCCGCCTGCCGCGTGCGCCTTTCGCGAGGTGGCGTCGAAAAGACTTTCGGAACCTTGCCACTCATCGTTTCCCTTGGAAAAAACGCTGCTGCTGGTTGACGGATCGTCGTATCTGTACCGCGCCTTTCATGCCTTGCCCGACCTGCGCAACGCCGCGGGAGAGCCGACCGGCGCGATCTACGGCGTGCTGAACATGCTGCGACGGCTGCTCGCCGACTACAAGGCGGACTATGTCGCGTGCGTGTTCGACGCGAAGGGCAAGACCTTTCGCGACGAGCTGTACGCTGATTACAAGGCGAACCGCCCGCCGATGCCCGACGATCTCGGCAACCAGATCGAGCCGCTTTTCGAAGCGATACGCGCGCTCGGCTGGCCGCTCGTGCAGATCGAAGGCGTGGAGGCGGACGACGTTATCGGCACGCTCGCGCGCGAAGCGGACAAGCGCGGATTGAACTGCGTCATCTCCACCGGCGACAAGGACCTCGCGCAGCTCGTCAGCGACCGCGTGACGCTCGTCAACACCATGTCGAACGAGCGCCTCGACCCCGAAGGCGTAAGGGTGAAGTTCGGGGTGCCGCCCGAGCGCATGCTCGATTACCTGACGCTCGTCGGGGATTCCGTGGACAACGTGCCCGGCGTCGAGAAGGTCGGCCCCAAGACCGCGGCGAAGTGGCTCGCCGAGTACGGCTCGCTCGAAGAGGTGGTGCGGCATGCTCCGGAGATCGGCGGCGCCGTGGGCGAGAACCTGCGCAAGGCGCTCGACTGGCTTCCGAAAGCTCGGGGCTTGCTCGCGGTGAAATGCGACGTGGAGCTGCCGTTCGAGATGGAGGAGCTGAAGCTCGCCCCGCGGGACGAGAAGCGTCTCTCGGAGATTTTTTCCCGCTTCGGATTCAAAAGCTGGCTCAAGGATGCGCCGAGCGCCGTGGACGAGCCTCCAGCCCCGGAGCAAAGCACCTTGCCTCCCAGGACGGCGCCCGAGCGCCGTTACGAGACTCTTTTCACCGAAGCGGATCTGAGGCGCTGGCTGAAGGACCTCGAAGCGGCCGAGCTCGTGTCCTTCGACACCGAGACGACGAGCCTCGATCCGATGCAGGCGCAGCTCGTGGGCGTGTCGTTTGCCATGGTCGCGGGCCATGCGGCCTATGTTCCGCTTGCGCACGACTACGCGGGGGCGCCGCAGCAGCTGGGGGTCGAGCCGGCGCTCGCGATCCTCAAGCCCTGGCTCGAGAGCGCGAGGCACAAAAAGCTCGGACAGAACGTCAAGTACGACGAGCACGTGCTCGCCAATCACGGCATCGCGCTGCGGGGCGTCGCCCACGACACCTTGCTCCAATCCTACGTGCTGGAGAGCCACGCGCGCCACGACATGGACAGCCTTGCCTCCCGCCATCTCGGCGTGAAGACCCTCACCTACGACGAGATGACCGGCACCGGCGTACAGCGCATTCCCTTCGAGCAGGTCGATGTCGCGCGGGCGGCGGCGTACGCCGCCGAGGACGCCGACGTCACATTGCAGATCCACCACGCGCTTCTTCCGAAGATCCAGGCCGACGAAACGCTCGCCTACGTCTACGGCTCGATCGAGTTGCCGGTGCGCGAAGTCCTTTTCCGGATGGAGCGCGACGGCGTGCTGATCGATGCAGCGCAGCTCGAAGCGATGAGCCGGGAGCTCGGACAGAAGATGCTCGAGCTGGAGGGCAAGGCCCACAAGGAGGCGGGGCAGCCCTTCAATCTCGGCTCGCCGAAGCAGATCGCGGAGATTTTCTTCGAGAAGAAGGGAATGCCCGTCATCAAGAAGACCCCCTCGGGCGCGCCCTCGACCGACGAGGACGTGCTGGAGAAACTCGCTCTCGATCACCCGCTCGCCGGGATCCTGCTCGAGCACCGGGAAATCTCCAAGCTCAAATCCACGTACACGGACAAATTGCCGAAGATGGTGAACCCGCGCACCGGGCGCGTGCACACCAACTACGGCCAGGCGACCGCGGTCACCGGGCGGCTCGCCTCGAACGACCCCAACCTGCAGAACATCCCGGTAAGGACCACCGAGGGCCGGCGCATCCGCGAAGCGTTCGTCGCGCAGAAAGAGCACGCAATCGTGAGCGCAGACTACTCGCAGGTGGAGCTGCGCATCATGGCGCACATCTCGGGGGACGGGAACCTGCTCTCCGCGTTCGCGGCGGGCGAGGACATCCACCGCGCCACCGCCGCGGAGGTCTTCGGCCGGTCCCTCAAGGAGGTCACGCCCGAGGAGCGCCGCTACGCCAAGGTGATCAACTTCGGGCTTATTTACGGGATGTCGGCGTTCGGCCTCGCGCAGCAGCTGGGCCTGGAGCGCGCCACCGCGCAGGCCTACATCGCGAGCTACTTCACCCGCTACCCGGGCGTCGCAAAATACATGGAGGAAGTGCGCAAGACCGCGCGCGAGCGCGGCTACGTCGAGACCGTGTTCGGCCGGCGCTTGTGGCTCCCCGAGATCAAGAGCGCCAATCCCGCGCGCCGCGGCGGGGCCGAGCGCGCCGCGATCAACGCGCCCATGCAGGGCACGGCCGCGGACTTGATCAAGCTCTCCATGATCGCCGTGCGCGGCTGGCTCGACCGCGAGAAGCTCGCGACCAAATTGATCATGCAGGTGCACGACGAGCTGGTGCTCGAGGCGCCGGAAGGCGAGCTCGCGCGCGTGAAGGCCGAGCTGCCCGGGCTCATGAGCGGCGTGGCGAAGCTGAAAGTGCCGCTTGTCGTGGACGTGGGATCGGGACAGAATTGGGAAAAGGCGCATTGAGCGCTGAACCCGTCATTCCGGACGCGCGTAGCGCGAGCCCCCGATAGAATCATTCGGGGGCAGGCCGGAATCCAGTGTCGTTCTAGGCGCAAAGTCCCTGGATTCCCGCCTTCGCGGGAATGACGCCATAAGAACGGAGGAACAGAGGAGGACGACATGGCACCCGATTCCCAGCAGGGGGGCGAGAGCTCGCCCGACTTGATCCGGCACCTTGTTCTGCTCGGCGACGCGTTGCAGAACATCAATCTCGGAGAGGGGCAAACCGAGAGCGCACTCGTTCCCCGGCCGCGCAATCCCTGGAAGCTCACGGTTCTGCAGGCTCCCCAGGTGCTGCGGCAGGGGCACGTCCGGGCGATCCCCGCCGACGCGAGCCACATCGGGATCTGCATCGACGGCGGCTGGGCGATCGAGACGAGCGGCTTGCTGCAAAGCGGCGCGCAGTCGATCAGCGATGCGCTCGACACGCTCGCCGCGGCCGCCGACGAATTCGAGAACGTCTTTGTCCGCCTGATCGCCGCCGCCACTGAGACCGGCCTGCCGACGATCCTATGCACGCTCGTTCCGGCGCGGTATCTCGAGCCCTCGCAGCAGCGCGTGGCCGCGACGGCGCTCGCCATTTTCAACGACCGCGTCCTGCGGCGCGCGTTCGCGGCGCGTCTCTCGGTCGTGGAGCTGCGCCTGGTATGCGACGAGGACGGCGATTACGCGAGTGAAACCCTGCTGTCGAACGCCGGCGTGCGCAAAGTGGCCAACGTGGCCCGCTCCGCGCTCTACGAGATTTCTCGCGAGCCCGGGCGCACGCGAGTGTATTTCTAGCGGGCCGGATTCGGTGGTGCTTGCGTCCGGGCGCGCCCTAGTTTCCGAGCGCTCCGAACACCTTCCTGACGATCGCCGAGGCCGCGCCGGCCGGATCCTTGCGGATCTTCTTTTCTTCATCGGCGATGGTGATGAACAAGCCGTCGAGCGCCCTGCGCGTGACGTAGTCCTCCAGGTTCGCGTCCTCTTCCTTCACCAGGCCGAACTTCGCCCCGCTTGCAGCGATCTCGTTGTACTTCTCGGCAGCCTTCACTTTCGCCATCGCCCTCTTCACAATCGGCAGAAACTGCTTTGCCAGGGGCTCGGAAGTCGTGCGCTTGAAATACTGCGTCGCGGCATCGTCGCCGCCACTGAGGATACCTTTGGCATCCTGCACGCTCATGCTCTTCGCCGCGTCGACGAGTAGCCCCCTCGCCCGGGGCACCGCGGCCTCGGCTGCGCGGTTCATGCGCAGTATCAGATCGTCGGCCTGCTTGTCCATGCCGATCGAGCGCATCACGGCCTCGACTCTTCTCAAGGAGGGCGGCAGCGCGATCTTGACGCTGTTGTTCCCGAAAAAGCCGTTCTCGACTCCGAGGCGCGCCACCGCGGTCCGGGATCCTCTGGTGAGTGCCTCTTTCAATCCGGCAGCGGCGTCTTGGTTCGAGATGTCGGCGAGGCCCGCAGCCGACGCGGCGGCCGGGATCACAAGCGCGGCCACACATCCGAGAATGCGAACCATGGGTCTTTTCCTTGAAATCCTGAAGCGAAAAACTAGGCCCGCCGCGCGGGCCCGCCGGTCGGCGTGGCAGGAGGAGCGCACCTCCTTGCCTTGCCATGCGCAATAGCGTACTTTTCAACCCACAGAATTGTCTGACTTATGGCCATTTACGCAGTCATCAAGACCGGTGGAAAGCAATACCGGGTCGCGCCTGGCGATGTCGTCAAGGTCGAAAAACTCGGGATCGCGTCGGGCGGCACCGTGGAGATCAGCGAGGTGTATCTGATCGCCGACGATCATGATATCACCGTTGGGCATCCTACCATCGCCAACGCCCGGGTGGTCGCCGAGGTGATCGGGGAGGGACGCGACAAAAAAATTATTACTTTCAAAAAGAAACGGCGCAAAGGTTATCAGAGGACGATCGGCCACAGGCAATATTTCACAACCCTGAAGATCAGCGCGATCGCCCTGGGCGATCGCGTCCACAAAGCCCAGGCAAGAGTCCCGCATCCCGATGCACCCAGGACAAAACCCGCGAGGCCGGCACGCCCCTCGCCGACCAAGCCCGATCTTCCGAAGCCGAGTGCTGCAAAATTCGTCGAG
>WNFX01004392.1_pt1 | contig 13841 bp, 8 predicted proteins | sample 5400111 | NCBI WGS metagenome assembly WNFX01 (sample SAMN13153363, study PRJNA577476) | soil metagenome | isolation source: 40 cm soil or saprolite under grassland replicate 1 | place: USA:California | collected 2016-06-15
CAGAGAGCGTCTGCAGGTTGAAGCGGCTTTTGCCCGACTTGACCTGGAGCCGCTTGTCCTGCAGCGCCAACGTAACATCCGCTCCTTCCGGGAGCGCGCGCAGAATATCGAAGAGCTTTCGTGCGCCTACGGTGATCTTCTTGACTTCACCCGGTTCTTCGACCGCCATGCTTGCAGTGATCTCGATTTCAATGTCGGTTGCAACGAAATCTATGTGGGAGTCGGTTCTCGAAAGAAGTACGTTCGACAGGATCGGCAACGTATGGCGTCGCTCGATGATCCCGGTGACCGCTTGTAAAGGCGCGAGCAGCGTTTCACGTCTTGTCTTAAGAAGGTTCATTTTATTTCCTTGATGATGATGATGATCGCCGCCTTTTAGGTGGATAACTCGGCTCGCGCCCGCAAACGTGCGGCACCTCGACGTGGGCAACCTGTGGGTAAGGTCCGGATTGGCGCGTGTACCAAATCTGGACAAGAAACCGGTGCCTCATTACAGTGGCGCTTCATCACAATTCGTCCACAGGTTTCCGTCGGCTTATTCATCCTTTGAGTACCTGCTCCAATACGTGATAGTCGCGGTTGATGTCATGGTTCTTCTCGCGGAGCGCCGCGATAGTCCGGCACGCGTGCAGAACCGTCGTATGGTCGCGGTTGCCGAACGCGTCACCGATGTCCGGTAGGCTCATTTGGGTGAGGTCCTTGGCGAGCGCCATCGCGAGCTGGCGGGGGCGGGCGACGTGCCGACTGCGTTTCTTGGAGTGCATGTCAGAGACCTTGATCTTGTAATACTCGGCGACGGTCTTCTGGATGTTGTCGACGGTAATCTGCCGGTTTTGGGCGGTGAGGAGGTCTTTCAGCGCTTCCTTTGCCGTGTCGAGCGTGATGTCGCGGCCGTTGAAGCGCGAATAGGCGATTACGCTCTTCAGCGCGCCTTCGAGTTCCCGGACGTTCGAGCGGATGTGCTTGGCGATGAAGAAGGCGACTTCTTCGGAGAGCCTGAGCGAGACAGCCTCGGCTTTCTTCAGGATGATCGCGACCCGCATTTCCTGCTCCGGAGGCTCGATCGCCACGGTGAGACCCCACGAGAAACGCGACTTGAGGCGCTCGTCCATGCCCGCGAGGTCCTTGGGGTAAGTGTCGCAGGTGATAATCAGCTGCTTGTGAGCCTCGATCAGCGCGTTGAAGGCGTAGAAAAACTCTTCTTGCGTCCGGTCCTTGCCGGTGAAGAACTGGATGTCGTCGATCAGAAGAAGATCGAGCGAATGGTAGTAACGCTTGAACTCGTCGAAGGATTTTTGCTGATAGGCGCGAATCACATCGGAGATATATTGCGCGGCGTGAAGATAGCGGACGCGGGCGCTGGGATGCTGCGCGAGAACGAGGTTGCCGACCGCATGGATCAGGTGCGTCTTGCCAAGACCCACGCCACCGTAGATGAACAGCGGGTTGTACGACGTTCCCGGATGTTCGGCGACCTGCAGCGCCGCGGCGCGGGCGAGCTGGTTGGCTTTGCCGGCGACAAAATTGTCGAAACTAAATTCGGAAATGAGGCTCGAGCGGTCCGCGTGCTGCGCTCGCGCCGGCACTGTGCGCGCGGTGCGCGCGGTGAGCGCCGCGGGCGCGGGGGGCTTTGCGGGCTCTGAGGCGCCCGGGGACTCAAGGGTGATCGACACGCGGATAGGCGAGGAAAAAAATTCAGCGCCCATCGCTTCGATGCGTGGCGCGAAGCGATCCTTGACCCACTGCAGAACAAAACGATTGGGCGCAAGCAGCCGCAACTCGCCGGAGGGCGCCGCCGAGGCGTCCAGTTTGAGCGGCCGAATCCAGGTATTAAACTGCTGAGCGGGAAGCTCTTTTTCGAAGCGACTCAGGCACGAGGCCCAGAAACCCTGCATGGACTCTAATGAGGCTCAGATCGGGGAAACTTTCGCATCGATTTTACTCGTTTCCAAGGGAGTTATCCACAGCCCGGAGGAGCTTAATTCTTTGACAATCTCGGCTCAAGTATCGTCTAATTCAACGTTCTGTTTACTCTCAGGGATTAGCTTCATGAAACGCACTTTTCAGCCCTCGGTCATCCGCAGGAAGCGCACCCACGGGTTTCTTGTCCGAATGCGCACGCGTGGAGGCCGGGCGGTGCTTCGGGCGCGACGCGCCAAGGGGCGGGCTCGTCTGAGCGTTTGAGCGAGCGCAGGCGCTACACCCGCAGGCAGCGGCTCGGAACGACTGATATCGCTGCGTTGCTATCCGGAGGGCGAGCCATCAAGCGCCCCGGGTTCAGCGTGCTGCTCAAAGCGAACGTGCTCGGTGTTCCAAGACTCGGTCTCATCGTGCCTAAGCGCGTATTTCCGCGTGCGGTCGACCGCAATCGCGCGAAGCGCTTGCTGCGGGAGTGGTTCCGGGGCCATCAGGCGCGGCTGGGAAGCCGCGATATCCTGATTCGGCTGTCAGCGAGAACGGTCGCCTTGGCTGAAATCGAGCGCTGCCTGGCCGGAACGTCGTGAGCAAACTGCTATCGCTTTTCATTCGGGCTTATCGCTACGCAGCCAGCCCTCTGCTTGGCATGCACTGCCGCTTCCATCCCTCGTGTTCCGCCTATGCGCTCGAGGCGCTCGAGCGCCACGGTACGGCGCGGGGCGCTTGGCTTGCGCTGCGGCGTCTTTCGCGCTGTCATCCCTGGCACCCGGGCGGCCATGATCCGGTCCCCTGATTTCTCGCTCTCTTGATGGATACACAACGCCTGATCCTGTTCTTCGTGTTCTCGTTTTCGTTGCTGCTCCTATGGGACGCGTGGCAGAAGGAGCTTCGGCCCCCGGCTGCACCGGCGACACAGGGGACGGTTCCGACGCCGAGCGGCCCGGCGGTGACGCCCGCGGCGAAAGCTGCGGATGCGATGCCTCCGAGTGCCGCGCCGACGGGCAAGCCCAGCGAGCGGCTGCGCGTTCGCACCGACACCATGCTTGCGGAAATCGATACGCAAGGCGGCGACCTCGTCTATTTGGAATTGCTCAAGCACAAGGACACGCGTGACGAAAACAAGAACTTCGTGCTGTTTGGACCCGAGCACCGCTACTCCGCGCAAAGCGGCCTGATCGGCACCGGACTGCCGAATCACCGGACGCTGTTTCGGGCGAAGGCCAAGGAATTCATTCTCGCGCAGGACCAGGATAGGCTGGAGGTGAGGCTTGACGCAGACACTGCCGAGGGCATCAAAGTGGCCAAGATCCTGACCTTCCGCCGCGCGAGCTATCGCATCGATGTCGCCGAGGAAATCTCGAACGGAACGGCGGCGCCGCTCGCCACCCACGCGTATTTCCAACTCACCCGCGACAGCAAGTCCCCCGGGAGCGACCCCTATATGGCGCGGACTTATACCGGCGTGGCCCTCTATACCGAGCGGGACAAGTTTCAGAAGGTGACTTTCGAGGACATCGCCAAGGACAAAGCGCCTTATCCGAAGACGCCCGACAACGGCTGGATCGCGATCATTCAGCACTATTTCGTGGCCGCGCTCCTGCCTCCGGACAAGACGCCGCGCGAGTTCTATACCCGTAAGCTCTCCGAAGACCTGTATTCGGCCGGGGTGATCGTGCCCCTTGGACCGATCGCACCCGGTGCCTCCGCCCAGGCCGTGGTACCGCTGTACGCCGGGCCGCAGGACCAGGATCACCTGGAGGCGGTTGCCCCTGGCCTTGAGCTGGTGGTCGACTACGGGTGGCTTACGGTGATCGCTGCGCCGCTCTTCTGGGTGCTGAGGCTGTTCCACGGCTGGATGAGCAACTGGGGTCTTGCGATCATTCTGCTCACGGTGGTCATCAAGCTGATTTTTTTCCCGCTGTCGGCCGCGAGCTACCGCTCGATGGCGAAAATGAAGCTGGTTACGCCGCGACTGATGAAGCTCCGCGAGCAGTATGCGGACGACAAGACGAAGATGAACCAAGCGATGATGGAGCTCTACAAGACCGAGAAAATCAATCCGCTCGGCGGCTGCCTGCCGATCCTGGTGCAGATTCCGGTGTTCATCGCGCTCTATTGGGTGCTCTTCGAAAGCGTCGAGCTGCGCCACGCCCCTTTCTATCTCTGGATCAGGGACCTTTCGGCGCCGGATCCTTGGTACGTGCTGCCGACGCTGATGATGGGCTCGATGCTCGTTCAGACGAAGATGAACCCGACACCACCCGACCCGGTTCAGGCCAAGGTCATGATGATCATGCCGTTCGCGTTCGGTGTGATGTTCTACTTTTTTCCGTCGGGCCTGGTCCTATACTGGTTTGTCAACAATATCCTGTCGATCCTCCAGCAATGGCAGATCACCCGCATGATCGGGGGGAAAAAATCCGCCGCCAGCGCGAAGCGCTGAGGCGCCGCCTCATTGCGGGCAGGTACGCCCGAGGGGCGAACCGATGGCAGCGTCGTCCGATACGGATGTGATCGCGGCGGTCGCGACAGCGCCGGGGCGGGCGGGAATCGGGATCGTGCGCGTTTCAGGGAAGCACCTGGAGGAACTCGCGTCACACCTCCTCGGCCGCATTCCCGCGCCGCGTCTGGCCGCCCGGGCGACGTTTCGCGGGGCTAAAGGCGAGCCCGTTGACGACGGCATCGCGCTTTTCTTTCCCGCGCCGGCTTCGTATACAGGCGAGGATGTGCTCGAGCTGCAAGCCCATGGCGGGCCCGTCGTGCTGCGGATGCTCTTGAGGCGATGCCTCGAGCTTGGGGCGCGCCTAGCCGAGCCGGGCGAATTCACCCGCCGCGCATTCCTGAACGACAAGCTCGATCTCGCGCAGGCCGAGGGCGTCGCCGATCTCATCGAGGCCGCCACCGAGGCCGCGGCCCGTTGCGCGCTGCGCTCGCTGCGCGGCGAATTCTCCGAGCGGATCGGGAACCTCGCGAAGCAGCTCGTCGAGTTGCGCTCGCTGGTCGAGGCGACGTTGGACTTTCCCGAGGAGGAGATCGACCCCGTCGACAGGGACGACGCACGCGAGCGTCTGCAGCGTCTCCAGGGTGAAGTTGCCCGCTCGCTCGATCGCGGGCGCCAGGGCAGTGTGCTGCGCAGCGGACTTCAAGTGGTGCTGGCCGGCCAACCCAATGTGGGGAAATCGTCGCTCCTCAACCGGCTCGCTGGAGAAGAGCTCGCTATCGTGACCGAAATTCCCGGCACGACGCGCGATGCGGTGCGTCAGACGATCCAGATCGAGGGTGTGCCCATGAATATCATCGACACCGCCGGTCTGCGCGACACCGCCGACCCGGTCGAGGCGATCGGCATCGCCCGCACCTGGGAGGCGATCGGACGCGCCGATGCGCTCCTCCTGGTAGTGGACGCGCGTGCCGGCGTCACCGCCACCGACCGCGCCATCGCCGCCCGCCTTCCGCGCAAGCTGAGACCGGTCACGGTGTTCAACAAGATCGATCTCTGCGGCGGCGCACCGCGTGCCGAAGAGGACGCAGACGGTTGGCGTATTCATCTTTCTGCTAGAACGGGCGAGGGTATCGAGGCGCTGCGCCGAGCGCTGCTCGCACTGGCTGGCTGGCACTCGGGCGGGGAAGACATATTCATGGCGCGCGAGCGGCATCTCACCGCGCTTGGCCACGTCGCCGAGGCGCTCGAGCGGGCCGGGCGCGCGATGCCGCAGAGCGAGCTCTTCGCAGAAGAGCTCCGCCTCGCGCAGGTCGAGCTCAAAGCGATCACCGGTGAATTTACCGCGGACGACCTGCTGGGCGAGATTTTCTCGCGCTTTTGCGTCGGAAAATGAACTCGCTCTCCGCAGCGGAATGAATCGTTATCCGGTTTTCAGCGCGCTGCTCGTTTGCGGCGCAAGTGGCGCGGTGTTCAGCGTCCTGCGCGCTCCGCTGCCTTGGCTGATCGGGCCGTTGCTCGCTGCGCGCGTAGCGCCCGCACCGCGTAACTTGCCGTTTTTCCTGGCCATTTTTTTCTGCAGCCGGATCGTGGTAAAGTTCGCGCCTTTACTGTCCCGAAAAATACGACTGGCGGCCGTGTCCGTCCTGCCGCCAAGTCGTCATCGCGAGGCCCCGGCATGAATCAACCTTACGCTGCAGGTATCGATATTGGTGCTCCGTCTTACGTTCAGCACCACGGCGCCAAGGAATGGGTGGCGCGCATCGCCGCGCTGGCCAAACCCGACCGGATTCAATGGTGCGACGGCTCGCAGGAGGAATACGACCGGCTTTGCGACGAAATGGTCAACTCAGGCACGCTGAAGCGGCTCAACCCCGAGCTTCGCCCGAACTGTTTCCTCGCGCTCTCGGATCCCGGCGACGTGGCGCGCACCGAGGACCGAACTTTCATCTGCTCGCAGCAAAAGGAGAACGCGGGTCCGACGAACAACTGGGTTGATCCCCGGGAGATGCGCGCCACGCTGGACAAGCTCTTCAACGGGTGCATGCGCGGCCGGACCCTTTATGTGGTCCCGTTTTCCATGGGACCGCTCGGCTCGCACATCGCGCATATCGGCATCGAGCTGACCGATTCGCCCTACGTGGTGGTGAGCATGCGCATCATGACGCGCATGACGAAGAGGGTATGGGAAATCCTGGGCAGGAACGGCAATTTCGTTCCCTGCGTGCATTCGGTCGGCGCGCCGCTCGCGCCCGGGCAGAAGGACGCGGCTTGGCCGTGCAGCAGAGAGCACAAATACATCGTCCACTATCCGGAAACCAGGGAAATATGGTCGTTCGGCTCCGGCTACGGTGGCAACGCATTGCTCGGCAAGAAATGTTTTTCGCTGCGCATTGCCTCGGTCATGGGCCGGGACCAAGGCTGGCTTGCCGAGCACATGCTGATTCTCGGCGTCACGCCGCCCTCGGGCGAAAAGATCTATGTGAGCGCGGCGTTCCCTTCAGCGTGCGGAAAAACGAACTTCGCCATGCTGATTCCGCCAGCGGCGTTCAAGAGCTGGAAAGTCTCCACGATAGGCGAAGACATCGCCTGGATAAAGCCGGGCAAGGACGGACGCTTTTACGCGATCAATCCGGAGTCTGGAATTTTCGGCGTCGCGCCCGGAACTTCGGAAAAGACCAATCCCAACTGCATGGCGATGATCAGAAGCAACACCATTTTCACCAATGTCGCCATGACACCGGACGGCGACGTGTGGTGGGAGGGGATGACAAACGCGCCTCCCGCCAAGCTCATCGATTGGCAGGGGAAGGAGTGGACACCCGATTGCGGCAGGAAAGCGGCGCACCCCAACTCGCGGTTTACGGTTCCCGCGACGCAGTGCCCGTCGATCGACCCCGAATGGGAAAATCCCGAGGGCGTGCCGCTATCGGCCTTTGTGTTCGGTGGCCGGCGCTCGGACACAGTACCGCTTGTGGCCGAGGCCTTCGATTGGGATTCCGGAGTCTACATCGCCGCGACTATGGGTTCGGAGACCACGGCAGCGGCCACCGGCAAGGTCGGCGTGGTCAGGCGCGATCCGATGGCGATGATCCCGTTCGTGGGCTACAACATGGGCGACTACTTCAACCATTGGTTGAAGCTCGGGCGCTCGGTGTCGAAGCGCCCGCGGATTTTCTGCGTCAACTGGTTCCGTACTGATGCTCAGGGCAAGTTCATCTGGCCTGGGTTCAGGGAGAACATGCGCGTGCTGAAATGGATCGTTGAGCGCTGCCAAGGCAAAGCACACGGGGTCGAAACACCGATCGGCCGGGTTCCCGACTTTGCAGATGTGGAGTGGAGCGGACTCGAGGGCTTCGACGACGAGAAGTTCAGGCGGGTCAGCTCGATCGACAGCAGCGAGTGGAAGCGGGAGCTCAAGTTGCAGGACGAGTTGCTTCGGCTTTTAGGCGGCCGGTTGCCGCGCGAGCTCGCCCTGCGGCGGCAGGCGTTGGAACGCACGCTCGGCTGAAGACCGGATTCGTGGATAAAAAAGCCGTCGGTGGCGGCTTTTTTATTCCCGGTGTTCTCCTGGTGTCCTTAAGGCGTGAGTAGGAAAGCCATTTATATTTCAGCGCGTTGGCGTTCTTTGGCAAAGCGCTTCTGGGTTGTGGATCATCCTCCGGAATTGCTGTGGATATCCTGGTAAATACCTGGTGGATGTCCTGTGATTTGCCGGCCGTATAAGCCTTGGATTTCCGGTGGAGAACCTGTGGGTGGCGCCGATGTTTCACGTGAAACATCACGGGTGAGAGTCGAAAACCGTCAAAGAACGGGCGCGCGCCCCGCTCCCGCATCCAGGCTCCCGGAGTTCTGCGTGAATCAACTGTCTCTCGTTCCCGAATACCTTTAAAATCGGACTTGGGTTCGTTTGCCCAAGCGATGCATTTTCCTACTCGATTTGACGTGATCGTAGTCGGCGGCGGCCATGCCGGCACCGAGGCCGCGCTCGCCGCCGCCCGCGCAGGCTGCAAGACGCTTCTCCTGACGCACAGCATCGAAACGCTCGGCCAAATGTCGTGTAACCCCTCCATCGGCGGCATCGGCAAGGGGCACTTGGTCAAGGAAGTCGACGCCTTGGGCGGAGCCATGGCGATCGCCACCGATGAAGCTGGGATCCAGTTCCGTATCCTCAATTCCTCGAAAGGACCTGCTGTCCGCGCGACTCGCGCCCAAGCCGACCGCCTGTTGTACAAGCACGCGATTCGCACGCGGCTGGAGAACCAGCCCGATCTCACCCTGTTTCAGCAGGCGGTGGACGACCTGATATTGGCGGGCGACCGAGTGGCCGGAGTGGTGACTCAACTCGGGGTGCGCTTCTCCGGCCGCGCGGTAGTGTTGACAACCGGGACCTTTCTTTCCGGGCTCGTCCATATCGGCTTGTCGAAGCACCAGGCCGGCCGGGCAGGGGATCCGCCCTCGATCAGCCTTGCCGCGAGGCTGCGCGAGCTCAAACTTCCGGTGGGCCGCCTCAAGACCGGAACACCCCCACGCATCGACGGCCGGACCATCGACTTCTCGGTGATGCAAATGCAGCCGGGCGACGAGCCGATCCCGGTGTTTTCGTTCCTCGGGACGCCGGAAATGCACCCGCGCCAGCTACCTTGCTGGATCACCCACACCAATCCGCGCACGCACGAAATCATCCGGGGCGGGCTCGACCGCTCCCCCATCTACACGGGCGTGATCGAAGGGATAGGCCCGCGCTATTGTCCCTCGATCGAAGACAAGATCCATCGCTTTGCCGGCAAGCAAAGCCATCAGGTCTTTCTCGAGCCGGAAGGGCTCACCACCCGCGAGTTCTACCCCAATGGAGTCTCGACCAGCCTTCCCTTCGACGTTCAGATTGAGCTCGTGCGGAGCATTAGGGGGTTGGAGAAAGCCCACATTTTGCGGCCCGGTTACGCCATCGAGTACGACTACTACGATCCGCGCAATTTGAGATCGTCGCTGGAAACGAAGTCGATCTCGGGCCTGTTCTTCGCGGGGCAGATCAACGGTACGACGGGTTATGAGGAAGCGGCTGCGCAGGGAATCCTCGCCGGTATCAACACGGCGCTGTTCGTGAAGGGCGAGCCACACTGGTGCCCGCGGCGCGACGAAGGCTATATCGGGGTGCTCGTCGATGATCTCGTCACTCGGGGCGTGACCGAGCCCTACCGCATGTTCACGAGCCGCGCCGAGTACCGCCTGATGCTGCGCGAAGACAACGCCGACCTGCGGCTCACCGAGACCGGGCGCAGGCTCGGCGTGGTGGACGATTCTCGCTGGGACGCGTTCAACCGCAAGCGCGACGCGATCGCCCGCGTGCAGGAACGGCTCAAGTCCACGTGGGTGAATCCCCAATCCCTGCCCGTCGACGCGGCCGAGCGTGTGCTCGGAAAGCCGATCGAGCGCGAATACTCGCTGATGGATCTGCTGAGACGGCCGGGGGTGAGCTATGCTTCGCTTTCCGGGCTCGGGGTCGCGGGCGTGCCCGTCGCGGATGCCACGGTCGCCGAGCAGGTGGAGATCCAGGCAAAGTACCAAGGGTATGTCGCCCGTCAGCATGAGGAAATCGCGCGTCACGAACATTACGAGACGCTCGCGCTGCCGCGCGATCTCGACTACTGCAGCGTGCGCGGTTTGTCGATCGAGGTGCAGCAGAAGCTGAACCAGCACCGGCCCGAGACCGTCGGCCAGGCTTCCCGAATTTCAGGTGTCACTCCGGCCGCGATCTCGCTGCTCTTGGTTCACCTGAAACGCGGCATGAGCAAGGCGGAAAGATCGGCCGCATGACGGCAACCGTAGTTGGGTCGGCGCAGTCCGAGCTCGGCAAGCGCCTCGAACAAGGGCTGGCGGAACTCGATCTCAGCTTGGGCCGCGAAGCCAGGACGAAGCTCCTCGAATACCTCGCCCTGCTGGAAAAGTGGAACCAGGTTTATAACCTGACCGCCATACGGGACGCGGAGAAGATGGTCAGCGGACACTTGCTCGACTGCCTTGCGGTGGTCCCTTACGTGAGCGGGGCGCACGTGCTCGACGCAGGCAGCGGCGCAGGGTTTCCCGGAATTCCCCTTGCGGTGGCCAAACCCGACGCCGAGGTAGTATTGCTCGACAGCAATCACAAGAGAGCAGCGTTCCTGAAGCAGGCAGTGGCTGAACTTCAGCTAAGGAACGCGAGCGTCGTCTGCGAGCGGGTCGAGTCCTGGCACCCTGCGGAGAAATTCGACTGCATCATTTCTCGCGCGCTTGCCGAGATCGCCGAGTTCGTTATTCTGACCAAGCATTTGCTGGCACCGGGCGGCGTGCTCGCGGCGATGAAGGGGGTCCATCCCTTCGAGGAGATCGGGCGGCTGCCGCGCGATTTCCGCGTCATGCACGTGCACCGACTCGCGGTTCCCGGGCTCGGGGCGGAGCGGCATCTCGTCTTGGTCGAGCGCACATGACCCGGGTTCTCGCCGTGACCAATCAGAAGGGCGGAGTGGGAAAGACGACGACCAGCGTCAATCTCGCGGCGGGCCTCGCGCAGTCCGGCATGCGCGTGCTGCTGGTGGATCTCGATCCACAGGGCAATGCCACCATGGGCAGCGGCATCGACAAGCGCGCCCTCAAGACCTCGGTCTACCAGGTGCTGCTTGGGCTGGCCACCGCCGAGTCGGTGCGGCAGAAATCGGAATCCGGCGGCTACGACCTGATTCCCGCTAATCGCGACCTAGCCGGCGCGGAGGTCGAGTTGGTCGACCTAGAGCACCGCGAATCCCGCTTGAAAGGCGCGCTGGAATCGATCGCCGGTCAATACGACTTCATCCTGCTCGACTGCCCTCCCGCGCTCAACATGCTCACGGTGAACGGATTGGTCGCAGCCCATGCGGTGATGATCCCGATGCAATGCGAGTACTACGCGCTCGAAGGGCTCTCCGATCTGGTCAACACGATCAAGAAGGTGCGCCAGCACCTGAATCCGAAGCTCGATATCGAAGGGCTGCTTCGGACCATGTACGACCCGCGCAATGCGCTCGCGCAGCAGGTTTCGGCGCAACTGCAGGAGCATTTCGGCAGCAAAGTCTACGAGACCGTCATCCCGCGCAACGTGCGGCTCGCCGAGGCGCCGAGCTTCGGTGCGCCCGCGGTCAAGCTCGATGGCGAATGCAAGGGCTCTCAGGCGTATGTTGCGCTCGCGGGCGAAATCCTCTCCCGCAACGGCCTCGCGGTAACCGCATGAACGTGTTAAGTCCATGAAATTGAAGGGACTGGGCAGGGGGCTGGATGCGCTCCTCGACAAGGATGGCGAGGAGGGTCCGGGCCCCGAGCGCCAAGCCACGCTGCGGGTCGAGCAACTGCAGCGCGGCCGTTACCAGCCGCGCACGAAGATGGACGAGAACTCGCTCCAGGAGCTCGCGGCCTCGATCAGGAAGCAGGGCCTGATGCAGCCGATCCTGGTGCGGCCCATCGAGCGCGAGCGCTACGAAATCATCGCCGGCGAGCGCCGCTGGCGCGCCGCGAAGATGGCCGGTCTCGCGGAAGTCCCGGTGCTGGTGCGCGAAGTCCCGGATTCGGCGGCGCTCGCGATGGGGCTGATCGAGAACATCCAGCGCGAAGACCTCAACCCGCTCGAGGAAGCGGGCGGCGTCCAGCGGCTCGTCACCGAGTTCAAGCTCACACATCAGGAAGCGGCGGATGCCATCGGCCGCTCGCGCACGGCGACCACCAACTTGCTGCGCCTTTTGAACCTGCAAAAGGCGGTTCAGCAGCTCGTTTTCGACGGCAAGCTCGAGATGGGCCACGCGCGCGCGCTTCTCGCGCTCGACGGGCGGCAGCAGGAAAAGGTCGCTGAGCGGGTCGCAGACCGGGCGCTTTCGGTGCGCCAGACCGAACAGGTGGTGAACGACATCCTTCACCCCAGGGTCAAGGCAAAACGCAAACTCAAGCTCGACCGCGACATCGCGCGCCTCGAGGAAGAACTCTCGGAAGAGTTCGGAACGACAATCGAGATCAAGCCGGGAAAAAAGGGCGCGGGGAAACTGGTGATCAGCTATTCGAATCCCGATCACCTGGACGATCTTCTGTCCAAGTTCCGCCGCAAGCGCTCTAACAGCTGACGAGTTCCGCCAGCAGCCCGGTCCAGGCGCTGGCGAGGTTTCCGAGGTTGTAGCCGCCCCCGCCGAAGACCATCAGCCTGCCTTTCGCAGTTTCCTCGGCAAGCTCGATCAGCGTCTTCGTCGCGTGCGCGTGGGCTGCGGGCGACAAGGCGAGATGCGCCAGAGGGTCGCCGGCCAGACTGTCGGCGCCCGCCTGCAGAATGAAAAACTCGGGCTCGTGGCGCCGCAAGTGCGAGAGGGCGCGTTCCCACGCGGCAAAGAAGTCCTTGTCGCCTGTGCCCGGCGCCATGGGGAGATTGAGTTTCGTCCCCTCGGCCTCGCCTGTCCCGGTCTCTTCGGAAAATCCCGTTCCCGGATAGAGAAAGCGCCCGTCTTCGTGGATATCCGCGAAAATCAGGTCGGGATCGGATTCGTAGCTGTAGAACACGCCGTCCCCGTGGTGCACGTCGATGTCGGCGTAGGCGACGCGCCGGATCCCGTACCGCGCGCGCAGCGTGTCGATGACCGCGCCGAGGTCGTTGAACACGCAAAACCCGGCTGAGCGGCCGCGGCGCGCGTGATGCATGCCGCCGATCGGCTGAAACGTGCGGCGCGCCTCCCCCGCCATGACGCGATGCAGGCCCTCCAATGCGCTGCCGGTGACCGCCGAGGCCGCTTCCAGCACGCCCGGAAAAGCGGGGGTGTCCCCGTAGTCGAGGTAACCGCTGCCGATGCGCGAGCGCGTCTCGACCCAGCTCACGTGCTTTTCGTCGTGGAACCGCAGCAGCTCCTCGCGGCTCGCCCGCCTCGGCGCGGCGAGCGTCACTTTCTTGTCCAGGTTTTGCTTCTGCGCCTCCTTCCAGAAGGCGCCCTGGCGGTCGACCGAGAACGGATGGCCGTCGGGAAAGCCGTAACTGCCCAGCGCTTCGCCGACGAATAGCAGCACGTCGGATTTCATGCGGCCTCCTCCACCCTCGCCTTGCCGATTCTACGCTTTGCGAGGCTAGAAGTTCCCGATCAGGGCGATCCTGGCGCTGCGCGGCTCGGCCGGGTGGAAGTGGATGTCTTCGACTCCTACCGTAGTGCCGTCCCTACATCTCGAGGTGACGGGATCATCACTGAGGAGTCGCGAGCAGTAAAAGTAGTCGATATCGCTCGCCTTGCGGTTGAACAGGTTGAACACGTCGAAATTGAGCCGCAGGCGTTGGTCCAACTTGTAGGAAGCGCGAAGAGAGAACAGGGTTGAGGACTGCGAACGCTGGCTGTTGTCTTCGACGAGCGGACGAGGCCCAAAGTAGCGCATATGGCTGGTGAACGACCAGCGTTCGAGATCGTTCAGTGTCAAGCCTAGCGAAGCGACTTTGTCGATGGCGCCGGGAATGTAT
>WNFX01005427.1_pt1 | contig 13837 bp, 11 predicted proteins | sample 5400111 | NCBI WGS metagenome assembly WNFX01 (sample SAMN13153363, study PRJNA577476) | soil metagenome | isolation source: 40 cm soil or saprolite under grassland replicate 1 | place: USA:California | collected 2016-06-15
AGACCCAGGACAGGCGGGTTTCTAGACTCAAAGGGCTACGGGTCCTCGTGATCGGGGGAACTGGGAGAATGGGACGCTTCATTGCTGGATTTGCTTCTCTCCAGGGAGCCCGTGTTAGAGTCGTAGGACGCTCGATCGAGAAAACCGCGAAAGCCGCGAAGGAGATAGGGGTTGAGCCTGGAACCATACACGACGCTACCGAATCGGACATAGTCATTGTCTCCGTTCCATTAGAAGAGACTGAACGTGTCGCGGTCGAAACGGCTTCGTTCATGAAATATGGCAGCTTACTCTCTGACGTCTCCTCGGTCAAGACGGGTGTGTCCGATCGGATCGCTGCCCAGACTTCCTCAGTAGTTGAGTACGTCAGCATTCATCCTCTATTCGGGCCGGACATTGACCAGCTTTACGGCCAAAACGTCGTAATGATTCCATTCAGAATCGGCCCTCGCTGGAAGAGGCTCGACGAGGCTTTCAGGGCTTCCGGAGTCAACATGTACGAGATGACCGCTGCTCAGCACGACAGGAGAATGGCTTACGCTCAGGGCCTTCACCACTTTGCATTGATAATGCTGGGCGTGGCACTTGCAGACAAAGGTGGAGAGCCGCGGACAAGATCCTTGAGAGACACTGAAAAGAGAATATTGGGAATGATCGAAAATTGGGAGACCATTCGTGCGATCCAGATGATGAACCCCTTCGTACCCGAGGCGCGTCAAGACTTTCTCAGAATATCAGATAGGCTCGAAGGAATGAGACCTAGAGATACAGCTCTCGCCCGAAGGAAGCTCCTGTCAAATGTACAGAAATGGTCACGCAAGCGATAAATAGTACAGAGAAGTACAATTTCGAAGGCGATGTCCATGGGGGATAGACTTTGGACCCCAACTGCTTCAGCACTCGACTAGGCTGAATTATCTTCCTTTCGACAGCCCGTTCTCACCAATCCAACTTTTTCAAATGTTGGAAGCGAGCCATGAGAACTGCTTCATTCTTGAATCAGTAGAAGGGCCACGACGGCTAGCACGGTACACGTTCCTTGGTTTCGATCCAGACGCGATCGTCCATTCAACCGATGGTCACGTGGAAATCATAGACAGAGAAACATCGGAGAGAAAGATCCTCGCAAACAAGGATCCGTTAACTATCCTAGCAGGCATCGCTCCGCATCACGCGAGCGGTCGACCCGGGGAAAGGTACGTTGGCGGCCTGGTCGGATACGCCTCATATGACTTAGTTCGCAGCTTCGAAAGGATACCGCGCAAGACTCGAATTCGCAACGAGTTCCCCGATCTGGAATTCGGCCTCTTCACTGATGGAATAGTCTTCGACCACTACAAGAAACAAGCCCACTACTTCTATCGCAACAGAAACAGAATCGATGACGTGGAGCTACTGATGAAAGATGAGCCCAGAATCAGCGAGGTAAGCTTCGGCCGCCCGAGGTCAAGCCTGGACCGTAGAGACTTTTGTGAGAGAGTGGAACGAGCTAAAGAATACATTCGTTCTGGTGACGTATTCCAAGTCGTCGTTTCCAAACGCTACAAGATTCCTTTCCGAGGATCACTACTCCCATTCTACCAGCGTCTCAGAAAGATCAACCCGTCCCCGTACATGTATTTTCTGAAATTCGGTCAACGACAGATAGTCGGATCAAGCCCAGAGATGCTTGCTCGCAAGATTGGAAGCAACGTCGAAACATTCCCGAGAGACCCCTCCCGCAACAGAGCGCTCGCTGGAGAACTCCTCCATGATGAGAAAGAAAGAGCCGAGCACGTCATGCTGGTTGACCTAGCACGAAACGACCTGGGAAGAGTCTCTCGTTACGGTTCGATCCGGGTGCCGGAGTTTATGAAGGTTCAGAGCTACAGCCATGTCCAACACATTGTCTCCCGGGTGACTGGAGAGCTCAGGAAGGGACTCACCAGCCTCGACCTCTTCCGTGCCGTTTTTCCCGCGGGAACAGTATCTGGCGCCCCGAAAGTTCGGGCCATGCAAATTATCGAAGAACTCGAACCAGTAGCCCGGGGACCCTACGCTGGAGCAGTAGGCTACTTCTCAGCTAATGGAAACGCTGACTTCGCCATTACCATACGCACCCTGTGCGCCCAGAATAACATCTGCTATCTCCAGTCTGGTTCAGGCATAGTCGCCGACTCAGTTCCTGATAAGGAGTGGATCGAAACCGAGCGGAAGGCTGCGGCACTCTTCACAGCAATGAGCGAGGGACAGGAGTAGAACAACTAGTGAAGGTTCTGATAATCGACAACTATGACAGCTTTGTCTACAACCTCGTCCAATACTCTGGCACAATTACGACCGACGTTCACGTCAGAAGAAACGATACCACGGACCTCGAAGAAGTCCACCGGATTCATCCGGACAGGATCATCATCTCACCAGGCCCAGGGAACCCGAGCAACCCTGAATCCTTTGGAGTCTGTACCGCGATTCTACAAACTATCAGCAAGGAGATTCCGACTCTCGGTGTCTGTCTAGGACACCAAGGAATCGTACACGGGTTCGGAGGAAAGATACTCCGGGCCAAAAAGCTACGTCACGGAAAAACCAGCCCAATAAGACACAATGGAAAAGGAATCTTCAGAAGAATCGAAAACCCGTTCGACGCAACCCGCTACCACTCACTCGTCGCGGACCGACGAACTCTCCCAGAATGCCTCCAGGTCACAGCAGAGTCTCTTGATGATCATGAAATCATGGGCATTAGACATAGAGACTATCCGATCGAAGGCGTCCAGTTCCATCCCGAATCAATCCTCACCGCGCCCGGAATGCGTATGATCCAAAATTTTCTTGCGAAGTGACAGGTACTGATCAGAGAGTGCATTCCGATACTGTTGGAGAACAGGAATCTGACGGGAGAACAGACACAGGAGACTATGAAAGAGATCATGTCGGGCCAGGCGACTCCGGCTCAAATTGGAGCATTCCTGGTAGCGCTGAAGAAGAAAGGCGAGACGGTAGAAGAGGTAACGGCACTCGCCAGGGTAATGATAGAGTTCAGCAGAAGAATTCATCCAAAGGTGAGCGATTTCCTCGTGGACACGTGCGGAACCGGTGGTGACCGGGTAAAAACGTTCAATGTCAGCACTACCAGCGCCTTCGTCGTCGCAGCCGCTGGTGTACCCGTGGCGAAACACGGCAACAGGTCGTTCACCAGCAAATGCGGAAGCGCTGATGTGATGGAGCGACTCGGCTTGAACCTGGACATGGGTCCAGAGCAGGTGGAAGACGCGATCGAAGAAGTCGGAATCGGGTTCATGTACGCGCCCAACTTCCATCCAGCGATGAAGAGCGTTGCGCCTGTCAGGAGAGATATCGGGGTGCGGACGGTTTTCAACATTCTGGGTCCGCTAACGAACCCTGCTGGGGCGAATGCCCAGCTAATCGGAGTCTGCGACCTCGAACTTCTAGAGCTTATGGCTAGAGCAGCACTCAATCTAGGCGCGAGATCGGTAATGACCGTTTACGGTCTAGACGGACTGGACGAGATTTCGCTGACCGGGACAACCGCAATCCTCTCAGCAAAAAACGGCAATATCACTACAGAGGAAATCGAGCCGGGAGACCTTGGCTTCAAGAAGACCCGACCCGGAGAACTAAGGGGTTCGGACCCTGAGGAAAACGCCCGTCTCACAAACCGGATCCTCTCGGGAAAAATATCCGAAGAAGACCCCCGTGTCCAGACAGTAATCGCCAACGCAGCCGCTGCTCTGATTCTCGCAGAGAGAGCGCACGATTTCAGAGAAGGAGTAGAGATCGGAACCAACATCATAAAGGATGGAGCGGGGCTAAAGACGATGAACACCCTGATAGAATTCTCTCGAAAATGTGATGACAGCACGAAGAGCATGGCGTAGGCCAATTGCTGAACCGGCTAGTCGAGCTTTCACGGCTTGCAAAGAAAAGAGTAATCGACGGCTACTACGACAAGCCTATCGAAGTTCAACGTCTACACGCGAGCCTAGTCCAGGCGATAAAGATGTGCAAGCAGACGCCTGTCATTACCGAAATAAAATTTGCATCGCCGTCAGCCGGGAGAATACGTGAAACCGGGAAGCCACTGAACATAGCGAAAGAAATGTTGGCGGGCGGCGCATGCGCGTTGTCTATCTTGACAGACCCAGTCAGCTTCCAGGGTGGACTTCACGTGTTGGGCGAGGTCGCGCGGGATATTCGAGTGCCGCTGATAATGAAAGACATCATTGTTTCACCAAGACAGTTGAGAGCTGCCGCGAGCTGTGGAGCGGACGCCGTCGTGTTGATCTCGGAGCTTTTCAGCGCAGGACTGGCCGATGTCGACCTCCCTACTATGGTAGACCAAGCGCGCGATCTAGGCTTGGAAACCCTAGTTGAAGCAAATGGATCCTCCGAGTTTGGAAGACTGCTCGCTCTCAAACCAGACGTCTACGGAATCAACAACCGCAACCTTTCCAATTTCGAAGTTGACCTCGAAACCACGAGAAGAGTTCTTGCCGCGACCAAGCTACTGGAGAGACCTGTCGTGTCAGAGAGCGGTATAGAGACAGCTGCCGACATAAAGCGACTGAAGACCGCAGGAGCTCATGCTTTCCTGATAGGTACGTCCATAATGAGGTCCCCAAATGTGGAAGAGAAAGTCAGGGAACTTGTCAAAGCTTGAAGTCTCAGAATGCTGCGAGAAAGTCTCGTGGGAGATTTGGCAAGTACGGCGGCCAGTATGTCCCAGAAACTCTCATCAAGCCCCTGAATGACCTTGAAGAAGCCTACAACAAATATTCACCGGACACATCTTTCAGAAGACAGCTCAACGATTTACTGAGGAACTACGCGGGACGGCCGACTCCTCTATACCTCGCTCAAAACCTGACAAAGAAGATCGGCGGGGCCAAGATCTATCTCAAGCGGGAAGACTTACTCCATGGTGGAGCCCACAAGATCAACAACACTCTGGGGCAGGCGCTCCTTGCCAAGCGAATGGGAAAAGGGAGAATCATCGCGGAGACAGGAGCGGGGCAGCACGGCGTGGCCACGGCTATGGCCTGCGCAGTGTTGGGTCTCACGGCGGAAATATACATGGGACGGGAGGACATGGAACGTCAGAAGCTCAACGTCTACCGGATGAGAATGCTTGGAGCAAGAGTCCACCCGGTGGAGACTGGCTCTCGGACCCTCAAAGACGCGATCAACGAATCGCTGAGAGACTGGGTAACTAACGTTGAGAACACATACTACCTTCTCGGCTCCGTTGTAGGACCCCACCCATACCCGACTATTGTTCGGGAGTTGCAAAGCGTTATCGGAAATGAGGCACGCCAACAAATACTCGCCCGGGAGGGCAAGCTTCCGAGTGCTGTCGTGGCATGTGTTGGTGGGGGAAGCAATTCTATGGGAATATTCAACAGGTTCCTCCATGATCTCGAAGTGGAGTTGCACGGAGTTGAAGCGGGAGGAGAAAATCTCCGACCAGGCCATCACGCGGCACCGCTAGTGGCAGGCAGAGAGGGTGTTCTTCACGGTATGCTCACCTACTTGTTGCAAGACACAAACGGTCAAGTTCTGGAAACCAAGAGCATCTCTGCAGGATTAGACTATCCGGCTGTTGGACCGGAACACGCGTATCTCAAGAGCAGCGGCAGAGTCAAGTACACGGCGGTATCCGATGATGGTGCTTTAGACGCGTTCAAGCAACTGTCCAGACAAGAGGGGATAATGCCTGCGCTGGAGCCTGCCCACGCGCTGAACTACGCGCTAAAACTTGCGAAGAGACAACGAACCGACGATTCTATCATCGTTAACCTCTCCGGGCGAGGCGACAAGGACGTGGAGATTGTTGCAAGACATTTCCCCGAATGACAGCCGGATCGCTTCCAAGTTCGACGAGCTCAGATCCCGCGAAGAAGGCGCTCTCGTCACGTATCTGACCGGTGGAGATCCAACCCCCGACGCGTTCCTCTCAAATGCCTCTGCCCTTGTCGAAGGAGGAACAGACATTGTCGAAATCGGCATCCCATTCTCAGATCCCATCGCAGACGGACCAGTAATACAAGCCGCAAGCCAGAGAGCGCTGAACAACGGCGTTACCCCGAAAAAGGTCCTGTCGCTGGTGAGAGAACTTTCTGCCCAACACGACCTGCCATTTGTCATCTTGACCTACTACAACCCGATTCTTGCAATGGGAGCAGAACGTTTCCTTCGCAACGCGAAGGAATCCGGCGTGGCCGGAATAGTTGTTCCCGACGTGCCAGCTCGGGAGGATCCACCATTCCAAAGACTGGCTGCAAAGCATGACATTGACAGGATTCTTCTTGCGGCACCGAACTCTCTGCAGATCCGGTTGAGACAAATACTAGCCGAAACCAAGGGATTCCTCTATCTGGTATCTCTTTATGGAGTGACCGGTCCGCGAAAAACTCTGGGGGAGAAGACGTTGGAATCTCTTGATAGAGTCAGATCACTCAACGCGAAACGTATTCCGGTTCTGGCAGGTTTTGGCATATCGGCACCTGGACATGTAAGGAATCTTATGAGGGCAGGCGCTGACGGGGCAATCGTTGGAAGCGCTCTAGTCCAGATTACTCAGGACCATTCGCAAAACGGTGAGAGTGCAGAGGTTTTCTTGAAGAAGCGAGTGGCCGAGCTGAAACACGCCACGCGGAAATCCTAGTCTACAACAATCTGAAGTCTTCTTTGACAGTCGTCAGCACAATATGCGTATTTGTCCGTTCCACGAAAGGCATCGCAAGCAACGCTTTAGTGAACTTGCTGAGGTCTTCTCGACTCTTGAACTTGGCAATGACGATAGCATCTGTTAGCCCCGTCACGTCATAGACAGCCAAGACCTGGGGCATCTTAGCAACTTCCCGTTCCAGCTCCAATAGCTTCCCCTTGGCAACTGATACCTCCGTCAAGGCAGTCAGCTGGAACCCTATCTTCTCGTGATCGTAGATTGCGGAATAGCCTCGTATTATTCCCGCCTTTTCCAGCTTGAGGGTTCGCGACTGGATCGTGGTAGTTGAAACCCCGAGCTTATGGCCCAGCTCTCGATATGACAGACGCGCATCCATCAAGTATGCTTGGAGGATTCGGCGATCGAGATCATCCATCTCAAGGACACCATCTCTTTCTGAATCGTCTCGGCCCGAAGCGTCAACCCCCGATCTGTTCCAGCTCAGCCTTCAAGAGTTCGTTGACGAGTGTTGGATCTGCTCTTCCACGAACTTCGGCCATGACCAAATTCATCATCTTCCCAAACGCTTTGGCGCCGTTCTCTCTGACGAAAGACCTGTGGGAATCCAATACCTTCGAGATTATCGAAGACAGTTCTGTTTTGGACATCATTCCCAGATTCAGCTCTTTGAGAGCGGTCTGCGCGTCCGCGGTTGGGTGAGCAGCGAACCATTTGAGAATCTCCAAAACGCTCTCCTTGGCAGTCCTACCCTCTGCGACCAGTCTGAAGACATCTTTCAAGTGTTCATCCGAGAGATTCTGCACCGGGACCTGATCTCTGGCCAAACTCCGCAGAGATTCTGTGAGCACGGTTGCGATGAAGCTTGGCGCTACACCTTTCGCAGTAGAGACAATGTCTGGGAATGTGTCATAATGCTCCGAGTTGACGAGTTGACCTGCCAGCTTCGGGCTGAGAAAATATTTTGATACGAGCTCTTTCGCGACCTCCTCGGGCATGCGTGGCAAGGTGTGTTCGATGCGCAGGACTCTGTCTGGGCTGATCTGAACGGGCGGCACGTCGGTCTCGGGATACATCCGGGCAGCGCCGGGTCTGGGTCTCATGTAGGCTGTTGTTCCGTCAGGGTTCGCGGTCCGCGTCTCCTCTGGAACCCCGACTGTTGCTTCCCGGGCTCGTTCTACTACCGCCTTCAGACCATCCTTGACGTTTTCTGTTGCGTCTGCGATAAAGACGAACGCATCATTCGCTCTACATTCGAGCTTCTTCGCCACATTTTCCAGTTCGGCCTGGGTTATTCCGTAAGCTGGTAGCTCGTCAGAGTGGAACACGCCGCCCACTCGTCCCCAGAAGCCTGCGCGCTTGGCCATCTCTGTGCCCAGTCTAATCCCGGGCGCTAGTTCACGTTTGAGAAACCCCGCAAAACCTGCCAGCTTTACCCCTTGGACAGCTCCACCCTGTTTCAGGGCTGACTGGACTATCTTTGATTCCGACACGGACAAGATCAGCGTTAGATCGTGGAAATCCTCTGAGAGGTCTGAAGGCTTAACGTTTCTACTCCTCAACTCGTCCCGGATCTGCAGGAGACGGGTTTGGCGCTGAACCTCAAGTTCGACAGCTTTTGAGACCAGTTCGAGTTCCTGAACTCCTTTGATCTCGACAAGTGCTCCGTCTCTTATTGACACGTTGAGATCCTGTCTGATGGTTCCGAGACCTCGCTTCACCCGTTTTGTAGCGCGTAGAATCTGGCCGATGGCGAGGGCGACTTTTCCTGCTTCCTCGGGGTCGCTGATCACGGCGCCTGTGGCGATCTCTATCAGCGGGACGCCTAGGCGGTCGAGTCGAAAGGTGACGGTGCTCTTGGTTTCTCCCGTCTTCCTTCCAGCGTCTTCTTCGAGCGAGACTTGCTGGATCGGAATCTCCTTACCATCGACGCTTGTCGTGCCGTCGAGGGATATTATCGCGGTTCTCTGGAACCCCGTCGTGTTGGAACCGTCGATGACGACCTTCCGCATGACATGGACCTCGTCCATTGGACGAGCGTGTAGTAGGAGACTGACTGTCAGGGCAATGTCAACAGCTTCCATGTTGAGCCTGTGAGGCGGCTCCTCGTCCAGTTCGACTAGGCAGGATGTCTCCAGATCAGCCTCGTACCTGATGGATCGTCCTTTGTGGAATTCGAAGAGGGCCGCGGGGTCTATCTGACCGAGCTCGCTCTGTGTGGGTCTGAGTCTCCGTTCGATGGTGAGGCTTGGTGGTTTGGTGGAGAGAATCGTGGGACAGTCGCAGAAGAGCTTGTGGCCTGTGTCTAGCTGCCTGTGGACTTCTAGTCCAACTCTCAGGCCTACTTTCGAGTAGTCCTGGATCGATTATGACGCCTCCATAATCGTGGTTCTCTGAGTAATCTCGCCCGCGATGGGGTGTAACATCATGGCGCGGACCTTGTCGTAAGAGCTGGTTTGGGCAAGAACCCACATGAGTTTCACGAGGGCAGTCTCCGGGATCATATCTTCAAGCGCAACCGCCCCTATGTCGAGAAGGTCTCGTCCCGTCACGTACACGTTCATGTCGACTCTCCCCCAAATCGTCTGAGATGTCATGAAGACTGGAACATCGTTCTTCACTGCTCTTCGGATCGAGTCGTAGCAGAACTTAGAAACATGTCCTAGGCCTGTACCTTCAAGGACGATTCCCCGGGCACCGGCTCTGACTGCTGCGTCTATCATTTCTGGGTTGAAGCCGGGATGGAATTTCAAGAGATACGCGCGTTCATCAAAATCGGGTTTGGATACAAGGCCACTATCGCGGCTTCTCTTGGGGGGGTTGTCGAAGTATTCGACCTGGCCTGTCTGAAGATCGTATGTGGCCAGAGGGTTGGAGTTTATGGACTTGAAGGCGTCTCGACGGCTAGTGTGGCATTTTCGAACTCTCGTCCCTCTGTGCGCTACGATGTACCGGTCTGTGAGATCCTGGTGCATCGTCACTCCGACGACTCCAAGGTCTGCTTTGGCTGCTAGAGCGACGGCGCCTGTTAGGTTTGTGGCAGCGTCAGAGCTGGGGCGGTCTGAGGATCGCTGAGCGCCAACCAGTAGGACAGGGACGGGAGGATTTTGCAGTGCGAAACTCAGCGCTGCGGAAGTGTAGTGCATTGTGTCTGTTCCTTGGCTGATGACAACCCCACTGACACCACCTCTCACCTTTTCAGCGACGTGGGTTGCCAGGGTTTTCCATTGGGCGGGTGTGACGTTCTCGCTGAGTTCGCTGAATAGTATGTCCGCTTCTACTTCGGCGATGGAGGCGAGTTCGGGAACGACGCTTGCTAAATCTGCCGCTGTTAGAGCTGGCTGTACACCTCCAGTCCTATAGTCGACTCGGCTTGCGATCGTTCCGCCCGTGCTTATGATAGCTACCCTGGGCAGACCTGGGTGTTTCGTTGGGGGGGAGGGTCTTGTGAAGTGGGGTTTCTCGCCCTCTCCGATGACCTGAATCTTCTCCGTCCTCTCGTAGTGTATTCCGATGTTGTATCCGTTCTTGAGCTTGAGAACTATATGGTTGGGGTCACCATATTCCGAGCGTGGGAAGAGGGCTCCTTCGAAAACCTCTCCTGTCCTTGTCGTGACTCTGATGATGTCTCCAATCTTGGCGTTGGCGTTCTTGAGTCTGCGCAGTATTTCTCCATGGTATCCTTCAAGCGCAGAGACGGACATGAGCCTGTTCGGGTCAGGTCATGGTTGGTTAAGGCTATTCTCTAGCTGAGCGGTTTCGACACGTAAGGCCCATCGTGCACGTAGTCGAATCGCGAATAGTAGTTCTTCGTTCCGAGGGCGCTAATCACAACCATCTTGGTCCTGTCATATTCATCGAGGGCGATTCTCTCGGCTTCTGCGATAAGCCTGGACCCGTAGCCTTTGTGCTGGAAGGCTGACTCTAGCCTCGTACCAACTGGGACGGTCTGGCCGAACACGTGCAATTCGCGGATTATCGCCGCGCCCTGTTCTTTGATCTCTGGCCGGTGAGCCTCTTCGCTTGGGATTCGCAGGCGAACGTATCCGATGAGAATGTCCCGGTTCGGATCTTCAAAAGACAGGAAGACCTCAGTGCCATGAGATGCTTCGTAGGTTATCCGTTGGAGACTGACATCATCGGCAGCAGGGCTTCTGCTGTCTCTCATCAAGTGTTGTCCCACCTCGCGACATCTTATGCAATGGCACATGATCCCTTGTCGCGCGAGTTCTTCCTGAACCATCTGGCGCAAGTTTCCGTTTCTTACACCGTCTGCAATTCCGTCAGCGGGAATCTCTCTCTGTATCCTCATGATCCTTACCCATGGAGGGATGAATCGTTTGATCTCTACGATTAGACGAGCTGCTTGCTCAGTCGAATAGGGCTTGTACTCGCCCTTCTTCCACTCCTCGTACAACTGCGTTCCTTGCGATACGAGGCAAGGGTAGATCTTCAGCATGTCTGGCCGGAAAACTGGGCTGTCGAAAATTCTGTGGAAGGCATCAAGATCACGCTGAGAGTCGCAACCGGGCAGCCCGAGCATCATGTGGTATCCTGCTTTGATTCCGGAGTCTTTCAGAGTCTGTGTTGCCTCTACGACATCCGCTACCGTATGGTCGCGATGGATCTTGTCGTAGACATCATCGTAGAGTGTTTGGACTCCTATCTCGACTCTGGTGACTCCCATTGATAGCATGTGGTCAACGTGGCTCTTGCGAGACCAGTCGGGTCGAGTCTCGACTGTGATGCCAACGTTTCTGGTTCGAGCGGTCTCACAGCATCTCTTCGCCTCTTCCAGTGAAGTGGTCTCTTTTCCGTTGAGGGCTTCGAGGCATCTTTTCACAAAATCCTCCTGATACGAGCGGGGCATGAAGGGAAAGGTTCCGCCGACCAGGATGAGTTCGACTTTGTCGACGGGGTGTCCCATTCCGCGAAGCTGTGAGAGGCGACTCTCCACTTGGAGATACGGGTCAAAGTGTGATTCGAGGGCTCTCATCACCGCCGGCTCTTTTCCCGTGTAGGCTCTCGGGACGCCGACGTCTGGTCCCCCGGGGCAGTAGGTGCATTTTCCATGGGGGCAAGTGTATGGTTTGGGCATCACGGCGACTGTCGTGACGCCGCTCAGGCTTCGGACCTGCTTGTCAACCAGTAAGGGTCGTAACACAGGCAGTAGCGATTCGGATACTAGTTGTAGAATCTGTGAGTTGGCTGGGACATGGGGTGATCTGTATTTCTTGCAGACTTCGATCTTTACCCTGTTGACGTCGTCTCTAGACGGATTCTCTAACTCTAAGAGGCGCTCGAGAATCTCGCTCGACACCTGTTCGATGGTCTGGCTCATATTTAGATCGACTCTAGACGGACTCCACTTGGATTGCAACGGGCTCTAGCTTTGTCTCTCCGGGTTTGCCGTATACGCGGCCTTTCCATGAGAAGCCGTACCCTAGTGAGCCTCGTATTGTTGAGTCGATTCCGATGCAGACGTATACGAGTATGGCTACTGGAAACAATAGAGCATAGATTGTTGGGACGTCGACTGATCTATCCAAGATGATTATTCCTAGCCAGAGTAGGAAGGACATGAACGCGCCGCTGATGAGGTATGGATTGAGCGGGTTTGTTGGCGCGATGAGGATGCCGTAGGCTAGGACTGCGAATGGGAGGACGAGGAAGGCGAGCATGAGTACGATTCTTGTTACTGCCTTCCAGAGCATGTGTTTCTCTGAGACGGTGTAGAAGTTCTTCCTCCAGCCCCTCCAGATCTCGCCTAGACTCGCGTACATTCTGACACCCAAAACGTCTTGGGCGGTTACGAATCTTAGCCTCATGCCTGCTTTCTTCAATTGTCTGGCGAGATTGTAGTCTTCGACGATCTTGTCGCGGACGGCGGCGTGCCCGCCTAGTTTCTCGTAGGCTTCTCGCCGGAACAGCATGTACTGGCCGTTTCCGATGGCGTTTCCTCGCTTGTCGTCGTTGACGAGTTTTCCGCCGACTAGGATCATTATGAGCAGGAAGATTGGTGGTTGTAGGACTTTCTCCCAGAAGCTGCGGAGGATCGTGCTCGGGGCGAGAGTGACTAGGTCAGCTTTCTCTGCTTCCAGATAGTTGACTGCTCTTGTTAGGCTGTCGGTCGAGTGGACCGAGTCGCCGTCTGTGAAGAGCAGGACTTCGCCTCTGGATTTCTTGTAGCCGAGATGGCAGGCCCAGTTCTTCCCAACCCATCCCGGGGGAAGCGGGTCTTCTTCGACGAGCGTGACTTGCTGGTCGAAGTCTCTGAGCAGTTCCTTGGTTCCGTCGGTTGACCCTCCTTCAATGACTATGATTTCCTTTTGTGGATATGTTATCGCGGCTAGGGATCTGACGCATTCAGCCACCGTCCTTGCCTGGTTTCGTACTGGCAGAATGATCGAGACTAGGGGGGAGCTTGTGGGTATGCCTGTGTCGGTGGGTAGGGAGGGAAAGTGCATGAGTGTGAGGTATTCGTAGCCGGCGAAGAGGAAGATGATTATGGATTGCGCTCCGAGTATGCTATCGATTATCAGTGACAATCTGAACTATTCCTACGGTGCGTTTTGATCGGGTTGCTTCGTGACTATAAATCCTGTCGATCGGCCTCGGAAAAATAGGCTTCGCGACTAGAAGTTGATTATGAAAGATGCGACGAGAACGGATGTTTAGACTCTGATGTAGTTCTGGCCGGGTTTTCTGCCGAGGACGAATCGTTTCTGTGCGTTTCTGCGGATCCGCTCGCGTGGTGGGATGCTTGTCCTGTTTTGTGCAACAACCTTCGGGGTCTGTTGTCTGACTTTGCCGGCTTTGGTTAGTGAGCCGTGAGTTGGCGCGGGTGTCGCACTCCTTGTGGAAAGAAGAGCTTGCTGGCGTTAATTAACGCTTCGGCCGTCGCAGACGTGTCCAGTCATGGTCAGCGGGTCAGTGGGCCGCGTTTAGCGGGACCTTTTTTCCGGACAGGTCGCGGCGTGTGTGTCCGAATTCTGGCATTCCGCTCAATTCCGCTTCGGAGAAGACTGGTCCGTCGTGGCAGACTAAGTAGGGTCCGATTACGCAGGCTGCGCATATTCCGACGCCGCATTTGAAGACGCGTTCTAGGCTTACCTGGATATGGCAGTGTGTCTCCATTGCCAGCTCATA
>WNFX01013916.1_pt1 | contig 13834 bp, 18 predicted proteins | sample 5400111 | NCBI WGS metagenome assembly WNFX01 (sample SAMN13153363, study PRJNA577476) | soil metagenome | isolation source: 40 cm soil or saprolite under grassland replicate 1 | place: USA:California | collected 2016-06-15
TGTTCCGCCACAGGTAGGACGAGGTCGGGTTGCCGTGCAGGAAGACGATCGGGTTTCCCTGCCCGGCGTCAACGTAGGCCATGGCATGGCCGGACACCTCCAGAAACCGCTTCTGATACGGCATGACCTCGCTGATCACCGAAACCTGCCTCTCCCTGAGGCCCATCGGCCTCAGCACGGCACTGGGACAGGCGTTCTGCCCGCCTGGCCTGCTTGAGCAACCCGGGCCGGCGCGGCCCGGCACGGCGTCGCGACCGGTTCCCTCCATGGCCGGCAGCGCCTTCGCTGATGGCTCGATGATGTACCGGTGCGACGGCTGGGGCTTGAACATTTGTGCCCGATTACGCGGCGGAAGCCCGGCCCGTTCGGCGGTGTTGGCACAGCTGATGGCCGCCATCGGGCAGGGAGGGCGAGAAGCGAGTGGCGCGCAGCAAGCGGGTGGTCGCGGCGGGCGAGGGGTTCGTGGTCTGCGACGTTCGCTGCCACACGCCCCGGCCGGCGTGGTCACCGCCTGAGGTGGCGCAGGGGTACGTGCTCGTTTTCGTCCGCGCTGGCAGCTTCCGCCGCCGGGTCAACGGCCGCGAGCGGTTCATGGACGCGGTCTCGGCGTACTTCGAAACGCCCGGCGGCGAACAGCAGATCGCGCATCCCGGCACCGTCGGCGACGCATGCACGGCGATCGAGCTGGGCGAGGACCTGGCCGGCGTCCTTGCCGATGACGGCCCCGCGCCCAGCAGCGAGCCGCGGCTTACGCCGGTGCACGCGGCCCTGGCGGTGCAGTTCCTTACCCGGCAGGCCAGCCGCGCTGACTGGTTCGAGGTCAGCGAGACAGTCATCCGCCTGGTCAGCGCCGCGATTACCGGGCCCGGCCGCCGGCCGTCCCCGCCGCGCGCCACGACCGAGATGGCTTGGCGCCGCCTCGCCGACGGCACGAAGCAGAACCTCAGCTACGATCCGGGAGCCAGCCTTCACGAGCTCGCGCGCCGGCAGTCGGTCTCGCCTTATCACCTGAGCCACGTCTTCCACGCCTGCACCGGCACGACCGTGTCCGCCTACCGCAACCAGCTTCGCGTGCGGGAAGCACTCGAGCGGCTCGCTGACGGAGAGCGGTCCCTGACCGGCCTCGCCAGCGACCTCGGTTTCGCCGATCACGCTCACCTGACGCGCACCATACGGCGGGAGGCCGGGGCGGTGCCATCAGTCCTGCGGCGGCTTCTCGCCGCCCGCGAACACCGGTTCGGCACATCGCCAGCACGAACCCGGGCGCGGCCGGAACTCAGTCGCTGCGGCCCGGATGGGGACCGCGCCGCCCGATCCGGGGCACAGCCTGAGGCCCGTGATCGATAGTCGGCCCGCCGTGCGTGACGTCTCGAGCGGCCGGGGGCGTGCCGAGGAGGTGCATCGGCTCACCCAGGCCGCGTTCACGCCCTACCGGTCCTGGGTGCCGCCGTCCGGTGCGGACGGGAGCCGGTGGCAAAAGGTAGCCGATGATCTCGGGGCCGGTGGCGGCGCCCTCGCCATGCTCGGCGGCCGGAGCCGTGGGCTGCCCGCGATGGCTGGTGCACAGGTCCTGCTGCCCTGGGTCTGTGGTTGCCGACCCGGCCGCATAGGTGGTCGCGTCTGCTGCCCCGACGTACCTCATCGCGGCTAGAAGCGGATGGGGCTGCAGCAGAGGTCACGGTATGACGGCGCCCCGCGGGATACTGGCGATCATGCCTGAACTGATCCGCGGACCGAGCCGGGTGGCTGCGGCTGGTGAGCCGCTGAAGCTGATCGATGAGTATGTGGGACGCGCCAGCACGGCCAGACCGGGCTGAGCATCGCTCATATGCGCAGCCCGTCCGGCTGGGCTGAGCTCGGGCAGCGCCCGGAGTTGGACGAATTCACGATTGTGCTGCAGGGAACCTTGGTTGTCGAATCCGGCGGCGGCCAGATGACGGTGCAGGCCGGTCAGGGAGTGCATACCAGACCGGGCGAATGGGTGCGCTACAGCACTCCGGGAGTTGGCGGTGCGGAGTACATCTCCGTCTGCGTGGCCGCTTTCGCCCTGGCTCAGTTCACCGGGATGACTGACCTGGATCAGACCCACGAGCTGCGCGCACCCAGCGGCATGACAGGGTCTCTGCCGCCGGATCAGCGCCGAGGAGCCTGGCCGTGCACCCGCGGTGCTCTGCGTACCTCGACGCCAAAGCTGGTGGGTGGGCGCTGGTGAGCAGGTCGGTCTCCGGGGATGATGGCGCGGATCGCCGAGCTCCCTGAGGGACCTTGGGCCGTCAAGGATGCAGAACGGGCCGGCGATCATGTGGTCCAGTCGGGGAACCCGGACGCCGGGACACCGGTCACCAGCATGGTGAGATCAGATCCGTCCGCCCGGATGATGCTGAGCCCGTCGCGCCCCTCGAACACGATATAGCGGCCGTCGGGGGCCCAGTCCGCGATCTGGCCGAAGACGTCGCTGACCCGGGCCTGGTGAGACCCGTCGGCGTGCATCACATACAGGGTGTGATAGGGACCGATGTCCCCGGTCGTCTTGCAGCCGGCGGCGTGGGAGTAGGCGCAGTCGTCGCGCACGGAGGCGAACAGGATCTGTCTTCTGTCCGGTGACCACGCGGGCCACCCGTCCGGGCCCGGGGAGCGGGTAAGACGCCGAAGGCCGGTGCCGTCCGCATTCACCACGTAAATCTCGTAGTTCTCGCTCCCCTCAGGGGTCTGGCCCATAAAGGCGAGCTTGGTCCCGTCGGGGGACCAGGCGGGGTACTCGACCCACACGTCCGCGCCGAGCGGCCTCACGCCGGACCCGTCCGGCGCCATCAGATAGCCGCGGAGCCCGCCAGGGGCCGCCCGGTCGGAGTTCCACACGATCTGCCGTCCGCCCGGCGACCAGGCGGGACCCCAGTCGGCGACCCCGTCGCTCCTGGTCAGGTTCCGCGCCGCCGAACCGTCGGCGTTGATCACGTAGATGTCGGTGCTCAGCTCGTCCTCCGGCTGGTGGCGGTAGGCGATCCGCGTCCCATCGGGGGACCACGTGGGGTCGAAGTCGGCGGCGGGATCGGTGGTCACCCGGGCGCGCCCGGTGCCGTCCGCGTTGATGACGTACACGTCTTCGCCGTGAGGCGGCCCTGCGGAGAAGGCGATGCGGCCCTTCAGCAACGACAGGTCGATGCCCCCCGTCGCCTGCGTGGGCGCCGCCGGGCTGGCCGGTGTGGCCGCCGAAGAGACCAGCGCGCTAGCCGTTTCGGCCGGCGTCCCGCCGCCGGTGCATGCACCCAGGACCAGCAGCCCGGCCAGCGATACCGGACAGAGCCTGGCAATGCCGGCAACCGTTATACCGCCGCGGGCCGCGGCGCTCCGGCCAGGCCAGATCACGCCCACTGTCCTACCCCGATGTGCGTAACTGGTCAACCGGACCCACCCACTACACAAGCTCTGCCAGTGAGCTGACCACCCGCCTGCCGAGCTACCCGGGGCGCTCGGGCGGCGCGGCAGGTGCCGCCGACGTCTGGATGACCGGTTCGCCATCGAGGGCCAGCCGGCGGGCCCTCAGGCCGCCGCGTGACCGTTCACGACGGCGCAGAGGAAGTAGAAGTGCAGGTCGATCTGGACGGCGAGACCTGAGTCCACCAGCGCATCGACGTCGGCTTCTGACCGGAGCGGAAGGTGCGCCGCATACGCCGCCTGGGTCGCTGGATCCAAGCTCGACGGCACGATCAGGAAGACGTGCCAGAGCGGGTTGAACTCACCGCCAGTCGTGCCGGGCATGGAATCGAGCACGTGGTCGTGGAAGTCGGTGAAATCGATCCCGTTCCCCTGGTGGTCGCAGGGATTGCACTGCGGCGCGGCGGGCCAAAGCGAATGATCAGTCGGGTAGACGACCTGATAGAAGTCCGCCGCCGCATGGGTGAGGGCTCCCTCACTTTGATGCAGCTCGATCGCATTGATCGTGACGGTCGTGCCGTTCACATATGCCTGTTCGTATTCGGGGCCAGCCCAGGCGGCCGCTGGAAACGCAAGTGCCAGACCGAACCCGATAGCCACCAGTACTGCCAATCGCCGCATGGCGCCCCCCTCGTCTGCTCCCCGGTATCGTACGCGCTCATCCATGGCCAGGGCCAGGGGCCAGTTCCCTTTTGCCACGGTTTGCGGGCGTCGTGTCAACGGCGAGCTTGGTCGTTGCCGGCGCTCGCGCCAGCGCTGACCGGCGCTCAGCGAGGCGCGCTCAGCAGCTGTTCCACAACGTCACCGCCCGGCGCTGACGCCAGCGCGTCGCCGTGCCGGTGGACGATCTTCCACTCACCGTCCTCGCGCCGGAAGATGGTCGTGACGCGGAGCACGTACGGCTGCGGCGCTGCCCCGCTGATCGACGCGATGGTGTGCTCCAACGCGACGATGTAGGCAAGATCCCCACTGGCCTCGGCCGAGATGATCTCGTTGTGGTACGACGTGCAGTCCGAGAACGTTGTTCCGAGCCAGTTGAACACCGGGCCGATCTCAGCCCAGCCACGCGCGGACACGGCTGCGCCGAACAGCGTCAGCGGATCGGTGCGCGACCACATGGCGATCCGCGGGCCCGGATCACCGTTATGAAGCGCGATCTCGGCTTCGGTCAGCCGTGTCATCGTCGCTGCGAGGACGTCCTCGGTCTCGGTCACGACTCACCCCCACTGTGGTCCGCCCGTTTGCGCCTGCCGGGTCCCTTGCGGTCCAGCGCCGTCCCTTGCGGGTCCAGCGCCGTGGGTGACCCCGATGCCGCGGAACTGTGGGACCAGCATCAACGGCAGCGCCGGACCGGCATGGCCGGCTTCGCGGCACGCTTGCCACCAAGACCACGTTGCGCTTCGACGAGACCACCATCACCGACACCCTGTGGGCCCTGGCGCCGGACGCATACTTGCGGCTCGTGCACGAGGCAGGGTGGCCAGCCGAAAAGTTCCAGGCCTGGCTCGCTGACCTGCTCCAACGCCTCTTCCTTCCATAACCGGCCGCACAATCAGCCAGCGCCGTCGTGCCACCCCTGGTGGCGTCAGCTGGACCTCGTGTGAAGCAACAGCTCAACCGCCCGCTCATCGGCATGCAGATCCGCGCGCTGGGCGGCCATGCCTGCGGGCGCGCAGATCACCCAGATCTGCGCCCATCACGTGCGACGCCGTGACGCCCCAGTGGCCGCGCAGATACAGGTAAGGCGGCTCCGGGTCGTTAGCCAGCGCGGCGTCTGGCCAACGCGCTGTGACCAGAAGTTGTTGCCCAGACCGTGAAACTTGGCGAGCCCGCCTGCGGGCGGCCTGGTCGTTACAGTGAGGGCATGTGGAATGGCAGCCAGTGCTGAGCCGGAGCAGCTCGCGGCGGGCGAGCCGTCGTGCAGCGGCGCCTGTGGTGGCCGGGGCGCTGGCCCTGGTACTGCTGGTCGGTTGCGGCAGCACCGTGGCTATCGGGTCGCGGCCGACCGGGCAGAAACTGCGGCGGGTACCGTGATACCCGGCATGGCGTACGCACCGGTGAACGGCTTGCAGCTCTACTACGAGATCCGCGGCAGTGGGAGCCACTGGTGCTGCTGCATGGTGGCCTGATGACCATCGACCTCAATTTCGGGCCGCTGCTCGAGCCCCTGGCGGCGGGCAGGCAGGTGATCGCGGTGGAGCTGCAGGGCCACGGGCACACCGCCGGCACCGGCCGCGCGCCTGTTCGGTTTCAGCCTCGGCGGTCTGGTCGCGTGCGCGGTCGCGCTCGGCGCACCCGCCCGGGCCGCCCCACACGTAGGCCAGATATGAGTGGCACACAGGTCGCACCAACCGACGGATAACCGCCCAGATCGGGCGGAACTGCGCGCCTCGCCCAAGTCCACTGACGATCACACAGTGTGAAGAGGGTTGCCGTCCTATGCGTTCGCTGCCGCCGACTCGGTGCTTTGCGTACCGGAGGTCGGTCGTGCTGGCCGCCATGGTGATCTGCCGCGCCCACAGGTGGGAGCAGCAGGTGCCACTGGGCGAAGATAAGGGGTATGGGAGTGATCCAGTTCAGGGCGCAGCTGCAGCCGCGTGGCCCGGCCGCCGCAATTGTGCTCGACGATGCCCAAGCTGCGATCGTTGGCGAAGGCGCCAAGCGATTCCCGGTAGTAGCGACCGTCAACGGCTATACGTGGCGAACAAGCGTGGCCCGCATGGGAGGCGAATTCCTGCTGGGCCTGAACCGGGAGGTACGCCAGGGTGCGGGCGTACAGGCCAGCGACGAAGTCGATGTGACCATCGAGCTCGATGTGGCCCCCCGCGAGGTCGAGGTGCCTGAAGCGCTGGCGGCGGCCTTGGCGGCCGACCCGCAAGCCAGTGAATCCTTCGAGCGCATGGCCTTCACCCACCGCAAGGAATACGCCCGCTGGGTCGCTGAAGCCAAACAAGAGCAGACCCGGCAGCGGCGCGTGCAACAGGCGCTTGAGACGATCCGGGCTGGCAAGACCCGCACCTGATCGGCCCTGAAAGCCGTTGTAACGCCCGCATCACTCGATCACGGAGCGCGCTACTTGGCGGGCGGCAGCTGGTCGTCCGGCACCGAGGCGGGGACTGCCTGCAGGTTGACGGTGAACTCGACATCGTCGGAGATGAGCCCCTGGTAGGCATCGACCCCGAATGCGCTGCGCTTGAGGCGGCCGGCTGCGGTGGCGCCGATGCGCATGATGCCGAAGGCGTCCTTGACGGGGCCCGCGGTATCGGTCACCAGGTCGACGGTGCGAGTGACCCCGTGGAGGGTCAGCTCCACGGTCATCAGGTAAGTGGGCGGCACGTCCTTGGTTAGCGAGTCTAGGTGGACTTTCGCCTGCGGGTAGACGGCAGCGTTCAGGAAGTCCTCGCTCTGGACGTGGTGATCGCGTGGTGGCACGCCTGTGTCGAAGCTGGCGACGTCGAAGGATGCGTCGAAGCCCAGCAGGGCGGGCGTGTCACCGTCAGGGACGTCGCTGAGCTGAACCTGGCCGCGCAGGCCAGTGAACCGTCCGTGGATGGTGGACACCAGGTAGCGCACCGCGAGGTCCACGGATGAGTGGGCGGGGTCTAGCTTCCATTCCATGGGTTTTCTCCTCTGTTATTGGTCAGCGCTAGAGGGCTGAACGGGTGTATCAGCCCAGGCTGAACAGGGTGCGGGCGTTGCCGTAAGCGATCTTCCGCCGGTCAAGTTCGCTGATAGGCGCGTTCTCGATCCAGGCAGCGGCTTCGGCGTTTTCGGAGTAGGGGTAGTCGACGGAGAACAGGATGTGGTCGGCCCCCACAGTGAGGATGGCGTTGATCAGTGCGTTGTCGGAGAAGTTGCCGCTGGTGGTGATCCAGATGTTGTCGGCGAAGTACTCCGGGAGGGTCTTGCTGATCTTCTTGTCGAAGGGGTTGAGCCGGAACATGTTCTGGGTGCGCCACAGCAGGGCCGGCAACGCCTCGCCCATGTGGCCCAGGATCAGCCTGGCGGCGGGGAACCGGTCGAAGTGCCCGCCGAGCAGCAGGCGTACGGTGTGCGCGGCCGTCTCGGTGCCGAAGCCCCAGGTGGCGCCCTTCATCTCCGGGTGACCCTGGTGGAGTGCCCATCCGCCGGGCAGGGCGGGGCGGGGGTGCAGGTAGAGGGGGACGTCGAGTTCGCTCAGCGCTTCCCAGAGTGGATAGTACGCCGGGTCGTCGAGGTAGCGGCCGTGGTCCAGGTCTGCGACGTTGGTGTAGCCGTTGACCAGCAGGCCCTTGAAGCCCAGCTCGGTGACGGCGCGACGCAGTTCCCGGACAGCGTGCTCGGGTTCTTGCAAGGCCACCGCCGCGAAGCCGGAGTAGCGGTCGGGGTGCCTGGCGACCTGCCCGGCCAGGAAGTCGTTCTGCTGGCGGGCGCCGGCAGTGGCCTCGGACGGATCGGTGATGGCCTGGATCCCGGGCGCGGTCAGCGAGAGGATTGTGTGCTCGATGCCGGCCGCGTCCATGCTGCCCAGGCGTATGTCCTCGAACTCGCCGAGCTTTTCCTGAACCGGCCGGTAGTACTCAGGCGTGACCCCGCCACCGTCGGACACCCTGGCCAGCTCCTCGCCGCTGGCCAGGATCCGCGCGACGGTGTCCGGATGCTCGTACGCCTCTTCCAGGGCGATTTTGGGCAGGCGTGTGGTACTCATGGTCCTCCTTCTGAGGCGGATGGCCCTGCCGGTACGTGTGGCCGGCAGCGGATCCGGTGGCGCTCACCGGGGGCGGATCGGGGTCGGGCGATCACCCGGATTCATACTTCCTCCTGTGGGGTCCCGACCTGGTCAGCCGTTAGAGCGGTCTTACCTAGCCGAAGGAGCAGGTCATCGACACCGAGACATTGGACGTGGTGCTCGCCTTGATGCGGACGCCCGACGCTGAGGTCCTTCAAGAGCTGTCAGCCGCGCTCACCGGACCGGCACCGCACTCCTGGGCTGCTGCCCTGGTGGGCGGTAACGTGCGCAACACGGGCGGCGGCGCGGCGCCGACCGCTGCCGAGCTGGATGGGCTGGCCGGTAAGGTTTCCGCCGGCACTGCGTGGTGCGGGCTCGCCGTCCTGGACGGCACTGTGCGGCAGGTGCTGGCGGCAGTGTCCACCGACCCGGCAGCGGCCGGGTCCGTCCTTGCGCTGGCCGACCCGCCGGACGATGCCGCGGTGCATGGTGTGGTGCAGCGCCTGTGGGAGGTCGCGGTGGTGCGGCTGAAGACCCTCGTCTCCCTCGGCCCTGTGGATCCGCCGCTGTATCTGGCCGCTGGCCGGGCCGCGGCAGGGGAGCACGCCAAGGCCATGACGGCTTTGAAGGACGCGCACGCGGCAACGCTCACGACGATGCTGGCGGCCCTTCGCTCACGCCACCTGGACGACGCCGCCGCCCGGGAGGCTGCCACCGCGCTCGCCTCCTCGGCACTATCCGATCTGCGCACCGCCCCGGGTGGCCGTGCGACCACGGCCGGCGCAGCGTTCGCCTCGCTGGGCAGGCGGCTGCGCTCTCTCGCCCGCCATAGCGGCTTCGACCTGGAGCTGGCTCCACCCAGCCAGCCGGAGCGCCTGCTCGCGCCCGAAGTGGCCGCCGCGGCCGGAGCGGTCGTCCGCGGCTGCGTGCTGGCCATGCTGGAACACACCGGTCCCCGCCGGATCAGGGTCGGCTGGGAGGTGGAAGAGACGGACCTGCGGGTGACGGTCCGCGACGACGGCGACGGAGCCCTGTTCCCGCAGGCGCTGGCCGAGTACCGGCTGCGGGAGCGGCTGGCCGCGCTCGGTGGCGACTTCGCCATGGACGCGGTGCCCGGCTGGGGAACCGCCGTCACCGCCCGCTTCCCGCTGGCCCTGCCGCCGACGCCCGGCCCGGAGGCGTTGCGGACTCTTAGCCCCCGCGAGCTCGGCGTACTGACAGAGCTGGCCAGGGGCCGGCGTAACCAGGAGATCGCCGCGCGGCTACACGTCACCGAGCACACCGTGAAGTTCCATGTGGCCAACATCCTGGCCAAGCTCGGCGTGCGGTCGAGGGGAGAAGCCGCCGCAGCCGCCCGCCAAGCCCACCTGTGAGGCCATCTGTAACCAGGAGCGGACCGAGATAGCCGGGCATCGGCTCAGGCGTCCGCCCCGATCAGGCAGATGCTCGCCGCAGGTATCCCGATCGAGGCCGGCACCGACAGCACCCGCATCGCCAGCTACAACCCCGGATGTCCCTGCCACGAGCACGGTGACCAGCGAGGCCAGTCCCGCCAGCTGCACGACGGCGCCCGCAGACAGCGCGGCCCAGCCGAACCGGGTGATCAGGCGCGGGGCGGCCAGCGAGCCGACGAGGAACAGCAGCGCCATCGGGACGATCGCCAGGCCGCCCTGCAGCGCGTCGTTGTGCAGCCCATCCTGGACGGTCAGGGCGAAGACAAACATGAACGCGCCGAACCCGAGGCTGAAGAACAGCACCATGACCAGGCCGCGGGACATCGACGGCAGCAGCAGCAGTGACGGCGGCAGCAGCGGCACCTCACCCGCGCTCGGCCCGCTTTTCCACGGTGTAGGTGACGGCGCCAAGCATGATTGCCAGGGCGAGCAGCAGCCAGGTCCACCACGGCCAGCCGAGTGAGTGCCCCTCGGTCAGCGGGACCAGCAGGGCGGTCAGCGTGGCGGCGAACAGGACGGTGCCGGGCAGGTCGACGCCAACCGGGTGCGGGGACCGGGTGGCGGGCACGATCCGCGAGGCGACCAGCAGGACGATCACGCCGATCGGGACGTTGACCAGGAAGATCGGGCGCCACGAAGTGCCCGCAATGTCCGCGCTGACCAGCAGCCCACCGGCCAGCTGGCCGACGACCGCCGCGATGCCGGACGTCGCGCCGTACAAAGCCAGGGCGCGCGCCTTCCGCTCGCCTTCCAGGGTGTGGTGGAACGTCGCGAGCACCTGCGGGATCAGCATCGCAGCCGCCGCGCCCTGGACGATCCGCGCCGCGATCAGCACACCGGCGGCCGGCGCCTCCCTTCGACGCGCCTCGTCTCGCCAAGCTTCCGCAGTCTCAAATGCGCCGCAGCGCCGGGAAGCGCTGGCGAGCGGCGCCGGGGCACCGGCCCGACACCAAAACCGCCAGCTGTGCGCTGACCTGGATCAGCGCGCAGACCGGCCTGTTCCGCGCGGCGCTGACACCCTCCAGCAGACAGAAGCAGCCGCGCATAGCGGCGGCGATGCGCGCCGAGTCCAGGCAAGGACCGATTACACGATGTGGAAACGACGCTTGCGGCCCTGGCAGCCACAGATCATTATCCGGGCATCCTGCTTCGATGCGGCGGTCCGCCGGAGGCTATGGCGGCGGGACCTCGGGCCGGTCGATGATCCGCAACCACGAGCCATCAGGCTGGCGGCGCAGCACCTGGACTCGCACGCCGGTGTTGTCGGCCGAGCGAGTCGAGGTCAGCGCCAGGTCTTCGAACCGGACGGTGGGCAGCGGCGTCTCGATGGCGAACTTCACCCCGGCGTCGACCATCTGCTGGTAGATGGCCTGGATGGCCTCCCGCCCGGTCACCGGCCGGTCGGCGGGGTAGGCCAGCACCGCCTGCGGTTCGTACAGGGCCGCCACCCCGGCCGCGTCGCCGGCGTTAAGCCGCTCGGCGACCAGCCGTGTCACATCCTCAGGCTCTGGTGCGCCGGATTGACCGCTCATCTCGGACCTTCTTCCCGCGATGGCCGTGCAGCCATGGCATTCTGCGCCGTGACCCGGCCGATGGCAAGCCGCCGACACCGCGAACAACAACGGCCTGCCATTGGACTACCACGTCACCGGCGGGCAGATGTCGGCGGCTACCCGGCGGCCGCGGCGAAGACCGGACATCAGCAGCCCTACGCTGACGGGCACACGCCGATCAGCCAGTTGCGTTGCATCGTCGTGACCAGCCAGAAAATCGGGACTCGCGTGCATGGCGGCGGTTCCGGTACACGCTCCGGCGACGGCGTTCACGAGCGCGACCACGCCGACGGAGTCGGGGTAGCGTTGAGTGTGCTTTCTCACCGTTGAGCGGCGAGGCGCGCAATGGTGAGCTCGATCGGGGGCCGGTAGCCGCGGGGGTTGTTGATGTTGCGCCGGAGCGACCGGTTAAGCGCGGCGATATCGGTGCTCTGCAGGCCGCCGGATCCGCTGATCGCGTGCTCGCACAGGAACGCCATGTCGTTCATGCATCCAAGGACGCTGCAGTCGCCGGTCTTGGCGAGGATGACCCGTTCCGGGTCCGGGTCGGCGAACGTGCTGGGGGGCAGGCTCTCGCTGCGCAGTTCCCGCCTGATGAGACGGGTGACGAGCGGGCCGGTCGCGCGCAGGTCCGCTGCGCGGACGTCGGCCTCGAAGATCGAGAAAAGCGTGGCCGAGTGGGTGAGCAGCAGGCATTTGCGGCCGTTGAACCACTGTCCTGTGTCAGGGAAGGTGAGGTAGCGCCTTGGAAACCAAGGCATCTGGCCGATCCGTGCCAACAAGTTGAGGTACGCGCCTCCTACCGGCGTCCTGGTGTCCTCTGCCAACGAATCTGAGCTATTGCCAGCGTGTCTGAGCCGTCTGTGGGTTTTGCCGTCTAAGTTGAGCCATCGAGATCGCGATCTGCCCCGACATCGTCTGGCTTGCCGCACACAACTTCTGGAACGCCGAGGGTTCGCGATTTCTGAACAGCCGCGGTGCGGTGCTGGGCGGCGAGTTCGGGGAACTGGCTGAGTGGCCGGTCCTTGCCGTGCGGGCAGGTGGTGGTCCTGGATCAGCGGCCAACACGGTAAGCCGGTGTGTCGTTGTCCCGAACGAGCGGTGGTGGTTGGCCCCCTTGGCACCGCGAGCGCCCCTCGGGCGTTGTTGACCATGTGAGCACCCCACCGCCACACGTGCCGCCCGCTCCTGGCAGTGAAGACCTCAGGGGGCTGGCGCGTGGCATGCGCCAACTGCTCGAGCTGGCGGCTCAGACGCTGAGCGAGGAGGCGGGCCCCTCCGGGCTGGCGCGGCGGGTCACCGGGCACCTCGGCTGCCAGCTGACCGAGGTGGTACTGGTTTCCGAGAGGTTCCCGAGCTGGGAGCACGTGAACGTCCAGCGTGGCGTCGATGCGTACCTCGCGATGCACGCCGCCGGCGCGCAATGGTTCGGCCCGCCTGGGGGCGGTCACCGCCCGCACGAGGACATGCTGTCGCTGCTCAGCATGCCTGCGCACGTCTACATGGTCCGGGCCGGGCCGCCTAGCCTGGCCCGGGCCATAGTCCGATGCAGCGGTCGGCGCCGCCAGCTACGGCACGGCCGCGGCCGGGCCGGAGGAGAACACCGAGGTGGTGACGCTCGGCCTGGTTGCCGCGGCGGCGCCCGCCGGTGCCCCGGTCGTGATCGGCATCCGCGACGAAAGCCGGTTCGGCCCGCCGTTGTGCACCCTGGAGGTGCTCGCGGCGGACCGCGAGGCGGCCACCACGACGCGCGACGAGATCGAGCGGCTGATGCGGGCGCATGACGTGTTCCGCGGCCAGGTGCTCAGCTTCGCCCAGAGCGAGCACCACGGAAACGAGCTAGTCACGTTCCTGCCCCGGCCCGCGGTCACCGCCAGGGATGTCGTGCTGCCCGACGGGATGCTCGAGCACATCGAGCGGCACATCATCGGGATCGCCGACTGGTCCGCCGAACTGCTCGGCGCCGGCCAGCACCTCAAGCGCGGCCTGCTGCTGCACGGCCCGCCGGGGACGGGCAAGACCCATACCGTCCGGTACCTGACCGGCCGGCTGGCCGGCCTCACCGTCATCCTGCTCACCGGCCCGTCCATCAGGTTCATCGACCAGGCCGCGGCCCTGGCCCGGCGCTTGCAGCCATCGATGGTCGTGCTCGAGGACGTCGATCTGGTCGCCACCGACCGGGACTACGCCCCGGACGGGAACCCGCTGCTCTTCTCGCTGCTCGACGCGATGGACGGGGTCGGCGCCGACGCCGACGTCACGTTCGTGCTGACCACCAACCGGGCCGACATCCTGGAAACCGCGCTGGCGGACCGCCCGGGCCGGGTCGACCTGGCCGTCGAGATCCCCCGCCCGGATGCGCGCTGCCGGCAGCGGCTGCTCCGCCTGTACGCCAGGGACCTGACCGTGGACGCCGGCCTCGAGCAGGTGGTGGCAGCCACCGAAGGGGTCACCGCCTCCTTCATCAAGGAGATGATCCGGCGGACCGTGCTGGCATCGCTGCAGGCCGGCGAGCGCCCGCCGGTACTGCGCGGCTCGCACTTCACCGAGGTACTCGCCGAGATGAACTCCGAGCACCAGGCGCTCACCCGCTCGCTGCTCGGCGCCGGCGCCGAGGGACCCGCCAGGAAACGAGTCCACCGTGCCGGGCCGGCACCCTGAGGAGCGCCATGGCCAGATGCCGC
>WNFX01004395.1_pt1 | contig 13832 bp, 17 predicted proteins | sample 5400111 | NCBI WGS metagenome assembly WNFX01 (sample SAMN13153363, study PRJNA577476) | soil metagenome | isolation source: 40 cm soil or saprolite under grassland replicate 1 | place: USA:California | collected 2016-06-15
GTAGCCACCATCGGCGGTTTGCTCCACGGCACGAGCACTACCATTGTACGGCTCGCCATAGGTTTTCTGCCAAACAATGCCGCCGGTTGAGTCAAGCTTGAGGACCCAGGCGCGGAAAGCTCCGCCGCAGGCACCGTATCCCAGGCCTTGGGTGCTGAAAGAAACCGCGTCCCCAGCTACCACGTATCCTCTGTCAGAGGTCTGGATAATGGACCAAGCCCTAGAACAGTTGGTTGTGCTCTCTTCATCGTTTACGAAATATCCGTTTGCCCACGTGACCGGGTTCGACGCTGAACTCGCTTGAACCAAAGTCGGAAAAATAAACAGGGCGATGAGTAGAAACGTGACGAACGCTATTCCGGGCCGCTTAGTCATCCAAATTGCCGTCTCACATATATCGCTCGCCTTAATATTCTGATCCGAAGCTGCTTCGTAGCTGGATAGAAGACAGAAGCTACGCTGGCTATCATCTTTTTAGGTTATATCCTCCCTAGCTAAGCCATGGCTTTGTCGGACCCGCTGGAGCTTCTGGCAGTACAGATCCTATTCTGGTGGACGAAGCGGCCGTCGACTCGCGCAGGGAAGCCTTCAGCACGGGTGGTCGGTGGAACCTACCAGTTATAACACAAAACAGGGGGTTCGTTTCAGCGCGCGATTCGACGTAAATACGACCGATATGTCGGACATTCTAGCGCGAATGCCCGAGATTCAAAAGGCTACCTCGATGCTCACCATAATCTCGGACGTACCAAGTGGGAAGAGCTTTCTCGATACCGGATAAAAAGAGAGACCGGGAAGAAACCGAAGACTGGGTCTAGGGGGGATTGGGTTGAATTGTCGGCGTCTCGGAGGGCTTTTGTTTTTTCGGCTTTTCTCGCCTGAACTGCCATCCGAGAAATACGAAGTACAAGCCAATTAGAGCAATCACTGTCAAGAACCCGACGCTCAGATAGTTCGGCTGTACTGGCGGTAGGCCTCCACCGTTTCCCAGAAGCGCACTCATTCTGGTATAGCATTGATGGGGCATGGCTTATTCGTTTCCCTCACGTATTCATCGCCCTGACGCCGCCGCCACCAATACCGCCGTTGCTGGGGCTTCTACGAACTTGTGGGTACGATATTTCTCATGTTTGCAGGCATGATCGTGTCGGGCATTGTAGGGAAGAAGACGGTTTTGCGGACAGAGTTTCTCCTCCTCAGGCTGACCGAATAGTTGGCTTTCAAGCGATGCTGTTCGAACATTTCGATGGCTCGTTTAACTCGTAGGCAGTTGTGGCGATTCGGTCGCCGCATGAACGCTGCCCGCCTTGCTTGAATGAATCTCTCTTCGCAACCTCTGCACCGTCATCAAGTCGCCCACCAACAAGCCCGATAACAGGTACAAGTAGGCGAAGAAGGCCCGTGGGAGCTGTGCGAGGACAGTTGAGGAGGACCAAGGCGGGACGAGTGTGAAGTGAGAGTTAAGCGTCACGACGAGAATCTGGACGGCAGCCACGGCCAAAGCCACAGTGGCTGCGAAGAGAATGCATGTCAGGACGACCCATTTCTTGACGCGCTTAGCCAAGGATCGCCCTCTCTTGTCAAACTCTAACTCGAAGGTCTATCTAGACTGCGTCGCACTTATTGCTTGCGCAGATCGACGCGTCAGCTCTGAGATTTCGTTGGGGTCGCAAAGAAATCACGCAGGGTGTCCGCAATAAGTGATTGTAATTCGGCGACTCCGATCCAGCTCGTTCGTTATAGCTGCAAATTTGGTTTCCAAATTTAGTCTAGGTGGTGATCGGCATTCGAATTGGTCTGCTGTTGGTTAACTTAGCGAGCCTCAAATTTGGACTGACCTTGCCTAACAAGGGAAGAAATTCGCCGGAATCTTCTGCGTTGTCCTCCGAAAAGTTGCTCGACTAAGGGGGGGATGGCGAGAGGCAACTTCGGCAATATGAGTAGTAGATTGTGAATATCGTGCTGCCAGTATATCCGCCGCCAGTTCCACTGAGGGTCCAGTAATAGGTTCCCGAAGTAGCACCCCCACCCTGAACATAGAGGGTTAAAGTAGTTGAGCCCCCTGACGAGACTGAAGCGGACGTAGGACCAGTTATGTTGGGACCGCCATAATGGTTTACAGTGTAGCCAATGGTTACAGTACCGGAGAATCCGTTTAGGCTATGGATATGCAGATAGAAGTACCATGGAGTTGCGGGGTCACAACCCGCGTAGTAAGTACAGAACAAAGTAAACGACGACGGCGGATCCGTACTGAGGCTGAGAGTTGGGGTGGGCCCTATTCCCGCGTCGAAGCTGGTCTGAGACAGGAAAAGTACGTAGTAAGGTGTCGGGGGATTTGGAATCGCGTAGGTGTTAGAATTTGTGGATGCGAGGTCGTTGCAGAACAGATCTCCCCATGGGCGGCCGCACCAAGGATTTTCTCCCCCCGACCAGAGAAGGTTGGACCAGGAACCAGCAACCGGAATTCCATAGTTGGTTCCAGCTTGATGCACCTCAAGAAAGGCTCATGGTATGAATTGCTGACCAGAAGGAAATGGGTCTGGGGCGTTATAGATGAGGCTACCATCAAGCCATGCCTGTACATTCCCTAATGCCGGGAGCCGTTCTACTCTCTGGTACCGTGGTGGTGAGAATGGTATGTTGTTGAGTTTGCAGAAGGATGCGTAGACGCAGACGAGATTCTCCTTTCGAGCTTCCGACACGTCGAGACGGGCAATTGCGCCCTTAACTGCTTCGGGGTTATTGAGGTCGGCTCTTCGCGAGAGACCGTTGAGAAGTTTGACCCGTGAGACTATGGTGCTTTCTCGGTATCCTTCCTTCTTGAGGTGCCATGCGTACTGGAGTATCTTCTCCTTGTTGGGGACGAGACACCACTGGATAACCCGTCTGGTGCGGGGGGTGGGATTCGAACCCCTTGATTGCATACGAACGCGTTCGAAACGCGTCCCATTTAAATATATCGATAGATATCGCGTCAATTTATCATATCTGGACGTAAAATACGTCAATAATACGTTTAAAACAATGAAATGAAAAACATGTGACTCGGGCGGACTCTAATCTCCTTTCTGATACCATTCAATGAGTTCTTGTTCCAAGTTAGATGCGAATGCCAGATTGATTGAGAGCCTTCTCGGTTTCTCTTTGATGATAAGGTGATTCTTCTCTAGTATCATCTTCGCATGATGATACGACCGTTCAGGAATGTTGTATCTTTCGCAGAAATTCTTCCACTCGTTCGTCTGGTAGGGTTTCTGAATCCTGTCTCTATCTCTAATCTCAGTTAGCAGTAGCCGAGCAACTCGGCTCATCGACATAAGATTCCGACTCTCTCGGAACAAGAGGGAGAGCAGTGTTGCCAATTGAGGTCTCTTATCTCTGGATTTCTTCAACTGTTCAAAACGTGTCATTTTGGAGGATGAAACACTGCAACAATTCTTGCGATACGCGTATTTTGGGAGAAAACGTTGGGGAACCGACGAAAAAAGAGTTTTTGCAAACCAGTTTCGTATGTTTTTCCGATTCCTTCGACGCGGATTCCCCTTTCAACAACTCTGCGAGCAGTCGGGCGATATGGAAGGTATTGTTATCATGATACTTGAATTCAGGAATCTGTTGAAATCATTTAATGTAAAAGAAATAGGAGTTGGAACACATCCGCCATAGACAATAAAGCCTCAACATAGTGAGCCATAGAAAATCATCAACTCGTCGAGAAATCCGAGGTCCAAAAGAGAATTCGAAGCATCTGCTCGATTTTGAGGAAATACAACCTCACTTAGAGATTACTGCGTCGGAAACGCCAAAAAACGTAGTTTACAATAGACCCCTCCGTGCAACTCGTCAACCATTTTCCCTAATCAAATCGTACAAGAGGATGGTCAGGTCCGCGACAGTTGCAACCTGGCAAGGGTCAAAGGGTTGTGTGGGAAGAAGGCAATGATTTGTGAAAATCGTATAGTCAAAGAAATTGGTCAGTCTACGATATGCATTGGCCGTGTACACTGGCACAGTCGAGACGTATACATTTACGGGCTTGAAGACCACAATGAGCGACTTACCAAGATACCTTCTCTTCCTTCCATCTTCGGAGAGTGGCACCGCGAGAGGAAAGCTGTCATTATTCCAACTCTTTCCTGTTAATTTATCCATGTACACTTCTCCTTGAGGCCCGTACCCAAGGTACCAGTGGATATTTCGAATTTCGAAGAGGAAGGTGTTCCTCGGAGTTACCAGTAGTATGTCTGGATTGGAATGGTCTTGTGGTTCTCCAATGTAATAGGGTGGATTTGGCAGTGATAGCCTTCTCGCGACCGACTCCAAGACCGAATATACGGTTGACTCGCCAAAGTATCCTTTCTCCTTCTTGCTGTAACTTTGTGAAAAATTGTCAATCCAGCTCTTGTCCGTGTGGTCAACCCAACGGCCAGGGAGGGCATTGCAAGGAGAAGGTGGAAACCTTGAAGCTTTCGGAAAAAGAGCAGTATGCGTTTGCAGTGCCATAGAACATCAACGATGAGGCAGTTAATCGCGATGTTTCGACCAATCTTGGGTTTTTACAAATGACAATTTACTCAATCAATTCGACCTCTTTTTCTCGTTTTGAACCACCTTCCCAGTGAAATTCATGTATCGAAAGACTATCACACCGAAAACGTATGACAATATTTGTCATACAAATCCGCTTACCGAATTTCCTGGAGTTGCTGCCGTTTCGAGAGCTTTGATGCGTTTGTATTCTTTCTCCTTACAAGGCCGATGAACATATGCCTTCACTTTGAGAGATGGCGTGTTTGCTTGACCAATCTCCTCTTTCCAGAGACATACGTCGGAATCCTCATTGAAGCTCTCCCAACAAAGATAACAATGCAAGTGCTGTCGCACAAAGGCTCCCACCGATTTTCCAGCAATCTTTGCCCGTGAAATCAGCATTTCATCTTCGTAAGAGAACCTGATGGACATTCTGTTCCTTCCAATCCTAAAAGTGAAGGGCTTTCCTCGTCTAGGTTGAGGCAACTCATTCCAGCATGAAGCACAAGATAGCCAGATGTAATCGTGAAAAACCGTCTGAACGGGCTTACCACACATCAAGCAATTTGCTGGTTGTCGGGAACCCATCTGTTTCGTTGCCAGCTACGTGCGTTTATCCAGCACTTTACCTGCCTCGTTGTCTTCGCGTCGTATCCAAACGATTGTTGCCTTTCGGGACTTCAAGAGCCCTTTGCATTCTTCATGTAATGGTCTGAGGTTCTCAGCGTCAACCTTCCATCCCTTCGTCAGCTGATTGACAACAAGCTGACTATCACTGTAGATTACCGAATTTTCCGACCGTGGGTCACCGAGTGCTTTACTCAGAGCCAAGTATTCCATTTCGTTGACCGTTCCTCGTCTGAACTCATCTATCACCGGTTTCTCTCGGTCAAACATGACACAGGTTCTAGCTTTCTGACCTCGTAGCAGAGCTCCGGACCCATCTATCCAAATCTTCATTTGTGCGAACACGAGCGCTATGAGGGGTGGAGATTCTTTCGCGACCGGAACACCTCTTCCAAGTCCATCGTACTCCGGCTTTTATCGGGAATTTTGGCGTTCAGAATATATTGTGCGTCCGCGTTTCCTTTGCTGTCTTTGCCGGTCACGACCTCTGAAGACGCTACTTGTTCATGAGAGTATTTGAATGGAATTTGTTCCCCGTCTTCTGAAGTGTAGACTATCAAGACCGGGAGCTTTAGTGTGTTCACAATTCCTTTGCTGATTCCAAAGCCATGGTGCTTGCGAAAATAACTTTTGGAGCTCCTCTCGGTTATGTAGACTCCTTTATCGACGAATCCCACATATTTTCCGCGATGTAGGACCTTGTTCCCAACTAGTCGGACCTCTTCGACCGTAGGACGTGTTACAAATTCTCTGATGATGTCATCAATCGTTGAATCTACATGGAGTGCATTCTCTTTCTTTTCCGCAGAAGGACTCCACAAGACTGGTGGTAACGTGGTCTGTCTGTGGTCGCGGTTGGTGCAGGATAACGGGGGAGGAAGATGCAGTGGAAGGTTACAAGCGGGACAGTTTTTACCCATTAAGCTGATGTAAGAAACTCCTTTGTGTTCTCTGTCTTTATCTCTGTCCATTTCCCCCTCGACGCCGATTTAAGAATTGTCTTGTACGCTCCCATGCGATACCTTGAAGCAAGCTCTGTAAGAACGCGGTCGAGTGTCCTCTTTCCTTGATTTCCTGCTCAACTGCGTGTTCCACTCTCGAAAGGCTGTCCCCGTTCGATTTCAACAATTCACTCTCATGCGAAGGTGGCGAAACTGAAACCAGGCGGAAGTTGACAGTCAGTTCTCGAAAACTTGGAAGTTGTCGATTGCAACGAGGAAACATGGCAAATCAATGCGAAACAGAGGTGAAATTCAATGCAAAACAGGGTGAACTTCATGATTTTGTTTCAGTCCGTGGGTCACCGAGTTGTCCTTTCTGAGAGTCCAATGTCATCTTGTTCGTAATGAACGGCACATGACAGTGAAATACCAACAATCATTCGTTCGCATTTTGGTGGATTATTCTACCCATCAATGGGGGTTGTATAGACGTAAACTGAACGTAATCTATCACGTCAGCTTCTTCGTTCTTCGACTTGGGCTTCACTCGAATGTTGATGTGATAGTTTTGGCATACACGGATGAGGACGTGGAGTAGTTTGGCGAATCTTTCGGCGGTTCTGTATTCTAGTTGCGCTTCTTCGGCTATCTGGGAAATCGTTAGTGTGTGTCCCTCCTTCCTGATTCCAGCCCAGAGGAAAGCCTCCAAAAGTTCCGTTGGAGCCCTTCTGCTGTCCGCATCTGTCAACCTATGTGACATCCTTCGAGAGCTTCTTTAGCACGATAACGTACTCTCCATTCTCCATTCGCAGAGAAACAGAGAATCGTTGGAATTTGCTGATGTTCAACTTTCTGCGTATGTGAGATGGAAGGTAGAGTAGGTTGTTTTTGACTAGGGTAGTTCTGTAGTCTCTAAGGACAAGTTCATCATCCAAAACCACTCCTCCATGACCATTGTCCAAAGTCTCACCTGCTTGATAATTTGCAAAATCTGTTTATGATGTACGCACATGTTGTTGATGCCGGACTGCATTATTATTTATGATGCAAAGTCGGCATCTCACATCGGAAGCCGCCTACGACGGGCGTAACGCAAACGCAAAGTGATGACAACTCTCGAATCGCATATCAACGGAGCAAGAAAATGTTGAATTGAAAAATAGTTTTGGTTCGACAAACGTTTCGCATAGTCTTTGGGAGGATGAGATATCAGAGCTTCGTCAGTCCATGCTGTGGAGTTGCTTGCAATTTCTCACAGAAAGCCGTTGCAGAAATCGAGAAAATGTGGGAGGGAGGGTTCGTATCGGAGGCTTGGGTAACCGTTCTACGAAGAAATGACACCTCAGTGCCTGGTTTGGTGTACGGGACACGATGCAAGGGATGTAGGAAAACGTTCAGAGTTGTCATCGCATCTAAGGAAACTTACTATGCTCAATAATCCGAAACCACTACTGCTGGAGGCTTAAGTCTCAAGCCGAAGGTATCAGATACTGGTTTGGAGGCGCAACGGTAGCTAAATGACTAGTTCTGCTTCGGGAAAACGAGAGATTCGCGCTACCAAGAACTGGAAAAATTGGCGTGATGGATTGGTCTACGACATTCATTGGTATTCAGATGGCAGTCGATGGTACGAACAGGTAGCACGACTTCCGAAGTAGCAAATCGGGTCAGCAAGTAACCTGAGGGCGAAAAGATGGGCCACGATAGACAGGCAAGCACTTGACAACATCTTCAGAAGAGCGACAGAGTCCGACCTCGAAAGGTTTGTAGCAACCGACCTGACGCTCATTGAAGACGGTCTCAAACTAGTACATCGCCAATGGAAAACCCCGAGTGGGAAGAGAATTGACCTTGTATGTGAGGACCTACAAGGCAACCCTGTTGTCGTAGAGCTGAAGAAGGGTGAAACATCTAACACCGTCGTCGCTCAACTTCTGTCTTACATGCAAGAGCTCTCGAACGAATACCAGAAGCCCGTACGAGGCATACTAGTCTGCGAGAGAGAGAACACCAGGGTATCGTCGGCATTGAAGCAGGTTGGCGACAAGGTGAAAGTTCTGTATTGGCACTAATCCGGACTATAGGTCGTGACACTTGGGGAATAATGGTCGGGGGGACTTGACACGACCGAAATAGTGGTGTCGTGAAAGACATGGCAATTTCTCTCGACAAGGAGAAGACAATCAAAGACTGGTTTTCGCGCTCTCTGGGCCAGGTCGTTGAGTTCACCGTCTTTGATAGATTCATCAGTCTTTGGTTCGCATTCAATTCATGGGGAACCTATCGTTCTGAAAGAGACAAGGACGTGGACATGTTGAAGTGGGTCAAGGACGAGCGCAATTCTAAGTTAGGTGACTATTTTCGGCAACTGCTTTCTAACAACTAGGAGTTCGAGAAACATGTTATCAACTTAGCACGCGCGTCAATTTTTGACATGAGACCTGTACCAAAGGAGAAAAAGAAGGACAAGAAATCTTCCTCCAATTACAAGGACTTCGCCGACATTCTCGAAAGAATCTATCTCGTCAGATGCAACCTTTTCCACGGTCAAAAGAAAGTATCGGACCGTAACGATGAACTGCTAGTTAGACTCTCATATGACATCTTGAGTAAGTGGTTCGAACCTATAGTCGCGTCGCTATGACGGGTACAAAATCCTCGTTGTCAGAGCGTCTCTTGGCATCCATGTCGGTAATCTCCATGTCGAGAAGTATTTCCGTAGTGATGGCTCCCTTATCTCAATATGGGCACTACCTTTCTCCTGAAGACGAACGATTCGTTTCTCGAACTAGGAAATGGTACCGTCAATTTCTGCACGTCTTACTTGTGGTTCTTCTTTCGGCTGAAACAATTTGAAGAGTTCGGAAGGTGGAAGCTTCAAGCGTCAAGTTCCGCCATTTGAAAAAACTGAGAGCGGAGGATGCGTGCCTGGGTTGGAGATGCCTGTCATTTACCTATAGGTAATGCCGGAAAACCATGAGGTATTGACCATCCCATGAAGTTAGGGCTCTCTATCTTGAAGTCGAAATTAAGCTCGAACCTTAGAGAGACCAGCAAGGCTACTTCAACCATACCTTGTGCCCAGTGACCATTAAGGATTGTCAGTTCTAACAGCCACGAAAGTAGTATACCTATAGGTATAGTCAGAGGGCACACTGATACTCTTTGGATACTGGACTTGTTCTAGGAATAATAGGCACAATAACTGGGGTTCTAAGTCTTCTCATCCAGTTCTTAGGTTTCCTCGTACAAAAGCCACAGTTGAAACTAGTAGGTCTCTGGCTTCAGATTAAGAAAACCAAGACGAAATACATTGCGAGACTTGCCTTCACTATCCACAACGTCGGAGACAGACCTACTCAGATTTCATCTCTCGGCATTTTACTGGCTGCGGGACTTGGCGGTGATGATGTTTCAAGAGTTCTTGACGCACACTCTACAATTCATTATCCTGAAGAGGGATTTGATGGGGTGGGGGACGAGTTGAAGGAGATGTCAGTAGATATTCCCCTTTTGTCTGCTTCAGACCTCAGGTATGAGTCACAGGTCTTTGACTCAGAAGAAGACCTCAATATTCTCCTATCTCATACTCACGGTGTTCTAGATGTCAGATTCATCGTACCCGCCTCTGCCAAGTGGGACAAGGAAAGCATGGTCGATAACTGGTATTCTTTCGACGAATTGAAGAGAATGTCGAGAGTAGGAATGTACCTATCAGATTTGAAGGACAGGATAGTCTACAGAGACTAGGAGGATTTGGCTAAGAAAGCGATGCCTCTGGACGAAGCTGTAAGGAGTTTTCCATATCCTGTGGATAAGGTGTGGAATGCTGTCTCTGATACTCTAGATATACTACGCTGGAGGGTAGAGAGGTCAGACCCTGTTTTCCATAAGGTAACGGCAAAGACCAGAATGAGTCTATGGGCTTGGGGTTCAAGTATCGTAATCGACGTTTCTACCATTGATGATAGGAATAGCAAAGTCTCTGTGCTTGCAGAGACACATCAAGCCCTCGATTGGGGTCAAACAAGAGAACGGATAGACATCTTCTTCCGAGAGCTTCAGAAGCAACTAGGAAAGGCCCAAAGTATTGAGTACACTCTTGATTCTCAGAAGTGCCCTTACTGTGGGAAGAAGACAGAAGATGAGAGCTTGGATGCTCACTTGAAAGAACAGCATAAGGAACTGCAAAGGTCCTAACACCACCTATTGTTAGAGGAGATAGGTGATACCGACAATTATGGAAAGGGACACAGAAGAAGAATGACCTAGGGAAGTCGCTCAGGATAGGCTATTGGTTGGAGTGTGAACCAAAGGTCGATGACCGATGAATCTCGTAGCTGCCATCTCAGAGTCCATAGAATGAGACTTTTCCATGCATACCAAGCCTTAGGGTTATACTTGAAAGCCAGACGAAGATGAATCTCATTCATTAGGTTCAGGAAGGGACTGCGGATAGCATTCAGAGGTATCGTTAACGGATACCCTGAGGCAGGTAGCTTTCCCTCAGGGAGAGAATAACGGATGACGGCTAGCCATCTAACAGCTTTCATAGATGATAGAAGAAGCCATTTTGACTCAGCGACTCTACGGAACTGTCCGAATATCCAATAGAGTGCGAGAAGACGACCTACCCAATCAAGGAGCAGTAGGAAGATGGAAGAGGAGTCTACAATCCTCTTAGGAAATATCTTGTCAGTCATGAGCTAGCAGGACTTATGAGACTGTCTTTTTCCTTAGAGAATAATATGCCGACTGCATAGAACTCGACTAGGACAACGAATAGGAAAACATCAGTACGGAATAGGAAGCTCTCCAAGTCCTGAGATAGGTAGCCTAGTTGGATAGATTGAAACCACGCTACGGTTACGGTGATTAGGGACACCATGAGGGCGGGAATGCCAAGCCCGACGGCTACCCAGTCTCGTATGCCCTTGCTCCGTATCTGTGGAGATAGGGCGATGAATACACCTTCGAGAGTGGCTATGAGCGTACCTACTTCATAGATTACCTGTTCACGGATGAATTGAGGCAATACAATCTGTACCAATATTGAGAAGAGGAGAAGGTAGGCTATGGCGAGGTATAGTAAGAAGGCTTCATGCCTAGTATAGGGTTTGAGGAGCTTAGCTAGTCTGGCTCTCATGTTGGTCTCTAGGTGGCTTGAGGTCGATGTATCGTCCTAACCAACGCCAGAGGAAAGGGAAGGTAACCAAGAACACTACGGGTAATGCTGAGGCTCCGCCTAACATTGTGAGGGCATCGCCATTGAGTCCTATCGGAAGGATTCCGAGAAACATTAGGACAATAACTGTAGATAGAGATGGAAGGATGGCAATACTCCCTGCTACGAGAATTCGGATAGTCCATCTTCTATCTGCGTCCAGATGGTTGTAGAGTTTCTTCACGATTTCGTATGTGCCTGATACTCTGAGAATCCAATCGAGGAGGGTTACAGGGTCTATGGCTCTCTTGAGGGACACGGGACTATGCCTGTTCTATCGGTCTATGGCTCATTGTTAGTAGGGGTTTCAGCCGTGAGACCGTGAGATAGAATACAACAACTATGGTAACGATAGTCAGACCCGCCAAGTTGGGGCTTAGGTGGAGAATGTCAAAACTCCCCCATACTAGCCACAATGCAAATCCATTCAGCAGCCAGAAGCAAGCTCGGAAGATGTATCGTGCAACTTGAAACAGGAAGGATGACCCCTTCAGTATAGCCAGAGGGACACCAAAGGCTATGGTGACGATGAAGGATGCGATGAAGGCTTGAGGAAGGTATTGAGGGGGTATTCCATAGCCGTTGGCTATTGCCCAGATAACTGGCACTGATAAGAGGTCAGATAAACTGAGATTGACTGAAACCCCTGACAGCCGGTGTAACGTGGTCTTTCCAGATTTTCTGATACTAGCCAAGTTTCCTACAATGACTCAGAGGGCGAGATAAAAACTTGAAACTAGACCCATCAGGTTCATCATCCTGTTTGACATAGGTTTCTTGCTGTGCCTCTGACTAACCCAACCATCCCCACCAATTTAGAACAATCCCGAAGAATATGATGAACCAGACTGTAAAGGCGACAACAAAGATGACTAGACCATACTTCAACTTATGCCAGTCTGGGGTATAACCCTCTATCCGTACTCTTGACACTGGCATCTTCCCCTTCGGAGTTTAGGGGTTCCCTGACGGGGAGGGGTTCTACTTACGTTTCCTAAACAGCTTGGTCCCATCATATTCTGTGACGTAGTCGAATCCCTGTTCAATTAGTTCCCTGGCTTCTTGAACAGTTCCCGCGGTCTTGCACGCGTAGTCGTCATTGCTTGTATCTATTAGGTGAGTGTATACGAGGGTGTTTCGAATATCTTTGTGTCCTAATACTTTCTGTACTAGCAGAATGTCTCTTGTTATATGATAAAGTGACGTGGCTTTCCAATGTCGTAGAGTCTTGAACCCTATTTGTCGTATCCGTTGATTTCCTAACTTCTCCGCAATCTCCCTGCGCTTTACGTAGAACCAGCGTGAAAAGTATTCTAAATCCCCACCCCCAAAGACAAACTCACTTCCGTGTGGAAGTCTGTTTATCATGGAGAGCAACGCGTTCGAAAGTTTGAGCATCCTTGGCCGACTGTTTTTTTCGGGTTTAATTGTGACAGAATTCACGTTGATATCGGTCCACTTGACACTCCATGCCTCCCCAGCACGAGCACCGGTTTCTTTCAAAAATTGGAGGTATGCAGCATGACGCTTTCCCATGCCTGCAATTAGCTGGTCTACCTCCGCCTCCAAAGGTATGAACGGTAGGGTTTCTACTCGCTGATATCGTGGTGGGGTGAATGGGATTCCGAACTGTTTGCAGAATAGTCGATAGGCAGTGACTAAGACCTCTTTTCTTCCCTCTGAGCAGTTGCGCTGAGAGATTACTGTTTTTACAGCTTCCGGGTCTTTGAGGTCAGTTTTCTTTGCAAGAGATTGAAGAGCGCTAACCCTCGACCAGATTGTGCTTTCCCTATATCCCTCTCTCAGAAGATAGAGCGAGTGTTCCGTTACCAGTGATAAGTGGATAACGCCATTGGTGCGGGGGGTGGGATTCGAACCCACGAAGGCCTACGCCACGGGATAACACACCCGCGCTCCAGGGGCATAGAGAAGTCTCCATGCCCTATTCGATCGGGTCTTGAGTGTAGCGCGCGCGTGCTAGGCGCGACCCGCCCATCTGGTCAGTCATTTTGACCTGACTCTGGTACCCCCGCACGGGACGTCAAATCGCCTCTTATGTCAGATATATCTTGACCCGTTGACTCTCTGCCGTCCGTAGAATAAGGAGTACTTTCCTGCTCAAAGGTCATTGATTTCCACGAATTGTTTGTTATGGACCTCAGGATATTGACCAAGGCCATATTAGCGAGCCGCGGTCGTGATGCCAGAGAAGCCTCTTCGGAAATAATCAGGCGGAGACTGTGCTGCAGAGCAAAATGCTTGCGATCATCGTCATCGCTTCTGCGGCCGCCCTAGGCGGCGGGATCATGACCTTCGCAATAGGCATTCCCGATTCCCCCTGCACCGGAGTCGTCGGAACGAACCGAAACTTCACGATAATTGCCAATGTGAACGGCTACAATGATAGCGTAACCCATCAAGGACAAGCATGGCCTATGATGAGTGTGAACCGCTGCGACATGGTGACAGTCAAGATCATCAATACGGATACCCAGACCCACGGGTTT